>JAABUM010000816.1_pt1 | contig 50921 bp, 49 predicted proteins | sample 5559161 | NCBI WGS metagenome assembly JAABUM01 (sample SAMN10711868, study PRJNA513369) | rock metagenome | isolation source: Antarctica rocks | place: Antarctica: Victoria Land, Siegfried Peak nord
CGGCAGGAACGGTCCTTCGTCATCGCGCACCATATGGAACAGGACCGCGGGTACAGTTTCCCTCACCCCGGCCCTCTCCCGGAGGGAGAGGGAGCAGCAGCAGACGGTGCTATCTGCCTGCGGCGTAGCCTTGCATGCCGCGGGGGTTGGCGCCGGCGTACATGATCGCGCCCTCCGTCCGCGCGGCGGACAGGCGGCCCTCGGACCAGTCCTCGCCGCGCTCGGCCAGGTGGCCGCGGGCCTGCAGGTCGGCCAGCACGGAGGGCGGGTAGCGCCCCTCCAGCACCAGCTTGCCCGGCCGGGCGACGCGGGGCCAAAAGCTGCTGGGCCAGTGCTCGGTGTGGAAGCTGGGCATGTCTATCGCCTGCTGGATGCCCAGGTTGCCATGCACCATGCGCAGGAAGAAGGTCAGCGACCACTGGTCCTGCTGCTCGCCGCCGGGGGTGCCGAAGGCCATCCAGGCCTTGCCGTCGCGCAGCGCGAAGCTGGGGGACAGGGTGGTGCGCGGGCGCTTGCGGGGCGCCAGGCTATTGGGCAGGCCGTCGCGCAGCCAGAACATCTGGCCGCGGGTGCCGAGGGGGAAGCCAAGGCCGGGAATCACCGGGGAGGATTGCAGCCAGCCGCCGGAGGGGGTGGCGCTGACCATGTTGCCCCAGCGGTCAATCACGTCCACATGCACGGTGTCGGCGCCGATCACGCCCAGCCGGGCCACCGTCGGCTCCCCGGCGCCTGGCGCCTGGGTGAGCATCCCGGCGCGCAGGTGGGCGGTGCGGTCCACCTCCGCCGCGAAGCCCGGGACGGCGCCGGGGCGCAGGTCCATGGAGGCTCGCGGGCCGGCCAGGATGCGGCGGGCAGCATTGTAGTCGTCCGACAGCAGCGTGCCGAGCGGCACCTGCACGAAATCAGGGTCGCCGTAATAGGCTTCGCGGTCGGCGTAGGCGAGCTTGGCGCACTCGACCACGGCATGAACGAAGTCGGCGCCGAGCGGGTCCATCGCGCTCACGTCCAGGCCGCGCAACAGGGCGAGCTGTTGCAGGAACACCGGGCCTTGGCTCCAGGGGCCGCACTTCAGGACGGTGTGGCCGTGGTAGTCGTAGGACACGGGGTCCTCGACCGTTGCGCGCCATTGGTGAAAGTCCTGGGCGGTCAGCAGGCCGCGGTGGCGGCGGCCGGAGGCGTCCAGCACCTCGGTTCCGGCGAAGAAGCGCCCGGCGGCCTCGGCGACGAAGCCCTTATACCAGGCGTTCCGCGCCGCCTCGATCCGGCCCTCGCGCGTGCCGCCCACGGCCTCGGTCAGCAGGCGCTCCCAAAAGTCCGCTAGGGCCGGCTGGGCGAACAGCTTGTCCACCCGTGGCGTCTGGCCGCCGGGCAGGAACACGGCGGCGCTGGTGAGCCATTCAGCCTCGAACAGCGGACGGACGCCCTCGATGGTGGCGGGGACGCGGGCGACCAGCGGAACGCCGTGGCGGGCGTAGCCGGCCGCGAACGCCAGCACGTCGGCCAGCTCCCAGGTGCCCCAGTCGCGCAGCATCGTGCACCAGGCGTCGAAGGCGCCGGGCACCACGGCGGGCAGCAGGCCCGTCGCGGGGATCAGGTCCAGGCCGAGTGCGGCGAAGGCCGGCAGGGTGGCGGCTGCGGGGGCGGTGCCCTGGCCGCAGATGACGTGCTGGGTGCCGGTGCCCGCGCTGTGGATGATGATGGGGGCGTCGCCGCCGGGGCCGTTCAGGTGCGGTTCGGCCACTTGCAGGACGAAGCCGGCGGCGGTGGCGGCGTCGAAGGCGTTGCCGCCGCGCTCCAGCACCGCCATCCCCGTGGCGGAGGCCAGCCAGTGCGTGCTAGCGACCACGCCGAAGGTGCCGGCGATCTCGGGTCGGGTGGTGAACATGGGGGCTGTCCAGTGCTGCGGCGGGTTGCGTCGGGCCGACCCTAGCGCCAAGGTCCCGCCGCGCAAAACGGGACCGGGCCACGCCGATGATGCCATGCTGATACTGCCATGCTGATCCTGATCGTCGGGCCGTCCGGGGCCGGCAAGGACACGCTGATGAGCGGCGCGCGGGAGCGGCTGGGCGGCGACGCGCGCTACCGCTTCGTGCGGCGGACCATCACGCGGCCGGGGCAGATCGGGGAGGAGGCGCATGACAGCGCCGGGGAGCAGGACTTCGAGCTGCGCCGGGAGGGTGGGGAGTTCGCGCTGACCTGGCGGGCGCACGGGCTGCGCTACGGCATCCCGGCGGACATCGCGGTGGACCTGGCAGGAGGCCGCGTGGTGATCGCCAACGTGTCCCGCGCCGTGGTGGCGGAGGCCGCGGCGCGCTTCCCGGTGTCGGTGATCGAGGTCTCGGCGCCGGCTGACGTGCTGGTCCGGCGCCTGGCAGCGCGCGGACGGGAGGACGCCGTGGACGTGGCCCGGCAACTGTCCCGCGCCATCGAGCTGCCGCTGCCGGTGGACCGGCAGTCCGTGGTGAACGACGGAACGGTGGAGCAGGGCGTGCGCCGGCTGCTGACGGCGATCAGCCGCGCAGCGGGAGACGCTCCGCCAGCATGAAGGGCCGGCCCTCTGCGGGCTGGGTGAAGACGCAGATGTCGGCGGCGCGGCGCGGGTGGGGCAGTGCCGGGGCGAGGTGGGCCTGGACGGCAGGCAGGAACACGGCGCGCTCGTCGTCCGTCAGGCGCCGGGTCAGGGTCATGTGGAAGCGCCACTCGTCGAACACGCCGGGGTAGCCCCAGCGCACCAGGTTGGCGGCCCGCGCGGGCGACAGGCCGCCGGCGCGGCGACGGGCCAGCTCGGCCTCGGTCGGCGGGGCGCGGTGGCGGTCCAGCCCGGTGACGCAGGCATCGGCCAGGGCGCGGAGCGGCGGGCAGGGCGCGGCCTCGCGGACGGCTAGGAAGCCGGACAGATTGGCAACGTGCAGGAGCGGCAGGTCAAAGGGTTGCAGGCGGGCGGCGAGGGCCTCCGCGTCGTCCATGAAGGCGTTGTAGTGGGTCAGCAGGCGCATGGGCGGCTTCAGGGTGCAGTGGAAGCCATACAGGCGGGCGTCGGCGGTAATGGCGTGGATGCCGGGCACTGCGGGCTGCGGCAGGGTGGCGGCGGTCTCGGGATCGCGGCCCAGCCAAGCGCAGGCGGTGCGCCAGAGCGGGTCGGACAGGGCGGGGGCGTAATACAGGGCGACGCGGGGGATCATGCGGCCGGGTGTGGCGTGCCCGCCGGGCGGAGGTCAAGCGGGCCTGCGGCGGCCTGCCTGCCCGGCGCCAGCGGCTACGGATTCCGGTGCGGCAGCTGGCCGCGCCGCAGCCGTCCACCCGGCCGCGGCTGCGCTCGTCACGGCCCGGTCTGCGGTTGCTGCTGCCATGGATCGTCACCTGCTTCGCACACGCAGCAGCAGGGATCAGAGCGGCTAGGGCAAGAAGCAGCCAGCGCAGGGATGCTGCTGTTGCAGGGTTCAGCGGCGCGATAGCCTTGCGGGGTGCGGCCGAGGCAAGGCGGGGCACAAGCGGCGAAGCTGCCCTGGCCCGGCCGCGTGCGGCCTGCCACGCGGATCGGGCTTGGCCGGTGTGCATCGGACCGTCCCGCACGCATGGCGCCATCCCGAACAATTCGATTGCAAAACGTAAACGCGAGGTTTATCATTTCGTAACCATAAAGGAACAGACGAGACGTGCCATGACTGACTTCATCGTCCGCTTCGAGGGCATGGCTCTCAGCAGAGAGGCTTCCGCGCACCTGCAATCCGCGATCGGTGCCGCGGTCGAGAGCGCGATGGGCAGCGCGGCGTTCCAGCCCGATCCCGAAGGCGACGGGCGGTGCGTCTTCCTGCCGCGCAAGTGGCTCGGCCGTTACATCCTCTCGCAAGCGGCGCTGACCAAGGAGCCGGCTTTGATGGGTCGGCAACTCACGGTGTCGGCCGGCACACCCATCCAGAAAGGCTGAAGCGCCCTGCACAGGCGTCCGCGGCAAGGAGACCGTCATGGCCGGCCGGCAGACCATCATGTGCCCCAGCGCTAACTGCGAGGACGGCGCGTTGCTGCTCGGCCGGCGGGGCGCCAACGGCGTCGTGGCCTTCGCAACCAAGCCGGTAAGGCTTGATGCGGAGGCTGCGTCCGGGCTGCGGGCCGCCGGAGACCCGGAACGGGCCTTCCGGTTCTCCTCCCCGTGCGCACGATCCGGCTGCGCCCAATGGGGACAGGGCCGGTGCGGCGTAATCGACGTCGTCCTGGCGGCGCCCCGGGACAGTCCGGTGCCGGACGTTCTGCCCCCCTGTGTCATCCGGCCTGACTGCCGGTGGTTCGTCCAGAGCGGGGCCGAGGCGTGCGCAGTGTGCCTCTACGTCGTCACCGACAACGCCGGCGCACCAGCGCCCATGCCGGGCCGCCCTGACTGACAGTGGGCCGTTCCCGGTTTTGGATGCGGCACGGTTCCTGGCCTCGCGGCGACACGGCCACCTTGTTCCATCGATGCCCGGGCGAGGTAGCAGCCCGCTCCACCTCGTGCCTACTTGCCAGCCGCTACCAACCGCTTCCTGCTTTAACCGTCTTGATCACCGTGAGGGGCACGACGACCCAGGGACGGCAAGGGCCGCGCCGGTTACCCTGGATTGTCATGCCGCAAGGGTGGCCCGCAATAACGGAACTCGAAGCGGTTGCCGGTTGATACGATACCAACCGCCATCTGCTCTGACCCCTGGGTTGATACACCACCGTTGCAAGCCGCGATTGCAGCTCGGCGACGCAGGAGCGGCAGGAACTGCGCTTGCGGCCTTAGGATTGCCGCGCAGAGGCTGGCAACGACGGAAGCAGTTAGGGCAAGAAGCCGCTGGCAAGAGACAGCAGGACCCGAGTCCAACCGCCATGCGCCAGGGGCGGCCGGACCAGCCCGGTACAACAGGCAGAGCTGGTCAGCCCGAGTAGCGCTCCTCGGCCCAGGGGTCGCCGCGGTTGTGGTAGCCGCGGGTCTCCCAGTAGCCCTGGCGGTCCGCGGTGCGGAACTCGATGCGGGCCAGCCACTTCGGGGACTTCCAGAAATACAAATGCGGCACCACCAGGCGCAGCGGGGCGCCGTGCGCCTCGGTCAGGGGGGCGCCGGACCAGCTATGGGCTAGGATGGCGTCGGGGCTGGCGAAGTCGTGCAGGTCCAGGTTGGTGGTGTAGCCGTCGTGGCAGTGCAGCAGGACGTGGTGCGCGTCGGGCCGCGGCTGCACCAGGTCCAGCAGGGCGCGCGCGGGCACGCCGTCCCAGCCGTTGTCGTAGCGGGACCAGGTGGTGACGCAATGTATGTCGGACACCATGCGGGCCTGCGGCAGGGCCTGCAGGGCGGCCCAGTCCAAGGTTGTGGGATGCTCGACGGCGCCGAACGCCTGCAAGGTCCAGCGGTCGAGGGGGATGGCGGGGTGCAGGCCCAGGTCCAGCACCGGCCAGTCCTGCGTCAGGTGCTGGCCCGGCGGCAGGCGGTCCGTCTCCGGGCGCGACGCGCGGCCGGTCAGGAAGCGGCCCTCCTGTGCCCAGCGCTGCTTGCTGCGGGTCAGCTTGGACTCGCCAGGCGCGTCGCCGCTCATGCCGCCCGGTCCTGCGGCATCGCGCCCAGCGAGGGCTGGATTGCGGCGAGCAGCTCGTAGGAGCGGAGCCGGGCCTGGTGGTCCCAGATGTTGGAGGCGACCATCAGCTCGTCGGCGCCGGTATCGGCGATGAAGGCTTGCAGGCCGCGCCGCACGGTCTCGGGGGAGCCGACGAAGGAGCAGGCGAGCATAGCGGAGGCTTGCGCCCGCTCGGACGGGGACCAGACCTGGCCGATGTCGTCCACGGGCGGCAGCAGCTTGCCGCGGGTGCCGCGGAGCAGGTGGGTGAAGGCTTGCTGGGCGGAGGTGAACAGGCGCCGGGCCTCGGCATCGGTGTCGGCGACGACGACGTTGACGCCGGCCATCGCGTAGGGGCGGGGCTGCTGGCGGGAGGGCTTGAAGCCGGCGCGATACAGGTGCAGCGCCGCGCCGAGGGCGTCGGGGGCGAAGTGCGACGCAAAGGCGTAGGGCAGGCCGAGCATGGCGGCGAGCTGCGCGCCGTAGGTGCTGCTGCCGAGCAGCCACAGCGGCACCTCGCTGCCAGCGCCGGGCACGGCCTGGATGCGCTGGCCCGGCTGCGCCGGGGCGAGCAGGGCCTGCAGCTCCAGCACGTCTTCGGGGAAGCGGTCGGAGGCGGAGGGGTCGCGGCGCATGGCCTGCCAGGTGCGGCCGTCGGCGCCGGGGGCGCGGCCGAGGCCCAGGTCTATGCGGCCGGGATGCAGGGCGTCGAGGGTGCCGAACTGCTCGGCGATCACCAGGGGGGAGTGGTTGGGCAGCATGATGCCGCCGGCGCCGACGCGGATCGTGCTGGTGCCGGCGGCGACATGGGCGATGACGACCGACGTGGCGGCGCTGGCGACGCCGACCATGTTGTGGTGCTCGGCAAGCCAGTAGCGGTTGTAGCCGGCGCGCTCGGCGTGCTGCGCGAGGTCGCGGGCGTTGCGGAGGGCGTCGGAGGCGGTGCTGCCCTGGGGGACGGGGGCGAGGTCCAGGATGGAGAGGGGGGTCATGGGGTCCTCGGTTGGAACTGATGAGGGGAACATCAGGCGGCGGCGGGGCCGCTGCAAGATGAGGGCGGCGCGGGCCAGGGCCGCGCTTGTCCGCTTTGCCGTCATTGGTCTTGAGGTTGACGGACAGAGCGGGCGTGACTGGTCGAGGCTGGTTTGATGGATAGGGCAAGCTGTCCAGCTAGGGTGTTCAGTCCTTGGGTGTGGTGGCACGGTCAGCCGCCGGGCAGCGAGGGACGAGCTATGGGCCAGGTTCTCCACCGCAGCGCCACGACGACTGAAGCAGTGCGTCGCGCGATACAGCGGAGCCAAGAAAGCGTAAGGGCGTTGGCGCGGCGCCACGGCATCAGCCCCACCACCGTCCAGAAACGGCGCGGGCGCCAGACCGCGACCGACGCGGCAATGGGACCCAAGCAGCCCCGCTCGCCTGTGCCCACCCCCGAGCAGGAGGCGGCCATCGTCGCCTTCCGCCGGCACACGCTGCTGCCGTTGGACGACTGCTTGTATGCCCTCCAGCCCACCATCCCGGCGCTGACCCGGTCCAGCCTGCACCGTTGCCTGCAACGTCACGGCATCTCCCGTCTGCCCGAAACCGAGGGCGGCAAGCCGGATAGGAAGCGGTTCAAGGCCTACCCGATCGGTCGCTTCGACATCGCCGAAGTCGGCACGGCTCAGGGCTGGCTGCGCTTGTTCGTGGCCACCGACCGCACCGGCAGGCTCGCCTTCGCCCGCCTGGAGGAAAGCGCGGGCAAGATGGAAGCAGCCCAGTTCCTGCGCGACCTGGTCGAGGCCGTGCCCTACACGACCCACACCGTGCTGACCGACAACGGCATCCAGTTCACCAGCCGCGAGCGCGACGTCCACGACAGCCTGCACATCCTCGACCGCGTGTGCGGCGAGCACGGCTAGGTCGAGCGCATGAACCGCACCCTCAAAGGCGCAACCGTCAAGCGCCACCACCAAGAAACCCACGACAAGCCGCGGACCCGCCTCCAGCTGTTCCCGGACGCCTGCAACCACGCCCGCCGCCTCAAGGCGCTGCTCGGCCTCATGCCTTGCGAGCTCACCTGCCGAGCCTGGACCCGAGAGCTAGAACGGTTCAGGCCCGACCCGTCACACCACACCCCGGAACTGAACATGCACTGGGTTCCATCGCATCACGCGGCACGTCAGCACCGCCAAAAAGTGCGCCAGGGATAGCGCCGGTCGTCGGGTGGCCGCCGGCAAAGGTCGTCGCACGCACGGCCAGCTTGCCGATCTCGATGGCCTTATCCTGAACGGCCTGCGCGGCCATGGTCATATGCGCGCCGTGTTCGCGGTCTGGCGCGGTGCCCCGGCGGCCGGCGCCGATGCCTGGCCTCCGTCGCCGCTGGCCGGAGCAACTGCGTCAGCGGGGATCACCTTGGCCCTGGCCTTCTCCATCTGCTCCGTCACCCTTGCCCCGGCTGCCCGCCCGGGTTCGCAGCGAAACTCCGGCGTTCGCAGCAAGGGCCTCGGCTGCATCCATTGCGGCAAGCTGGTCTTTTTCCAAACCGGAAGCGGCAAGGGCGAACGGACTTCCCCGGCCATGCTGGCGCCGCAGGACGCTGAACCGGACGCAGCCGCCGTCCGGATCGCTGTTATGTACGACCAGGCGCAGGCTCCTCAAGTCGGCCCAGGGATATCCGCTTAGACTGTTACGCCATGTCGGCACGGAAACGCCCAGTCGGACCTGTGGCACGGGCCGAGCGTGAGGCGACGGGGCGGTGCGAGCGGCCGATCAGGTAAGCCGCTCCCAGTGCGACGGTGATCGCCAGGGCGGGCTTCACGTATCCGATGCGCCTGATCCAGGACCGCGGCTTCCGCTCGACGGCGGCAGCCTCCATCACCTGCTCCGACGAGCGGCTCATGCGCTTCAGAAAGGACGATCCAAGTTCCATGAGGAGAGGAGCGTTCGCCGAGATGCGGTCGAACAGCGTTGAAGGGCTGGCCACGGCTTCCTTGGCAACGGCGGCGGCGCGCTCGGGCACCAAGCCCTCCAGCTGCTGCCGCAGCTTCGTGAGTTGCGGATGGTAGGTCTCGGCAATGCCAGACAAGCCAGTTGCCATCGGAGGTCCTCCGGTATGGGTTGACGGAAGAGGACAGGCTGAAACAGCAGTTTACCGCTTCAGGTGCCGGCCCGGATCCTGGGCGCCCGGGCCGGCACCCCGGCTACAAGGCCCTGCGGCCCACCACGGTGCGGTAGAGCCAAAGCACGATGACTGCGCCGACGATGGCGACGATCATGCTGTAGATGTTGAAGCCGGTGACGCCGCCTGCGCCGAATAGGCTGAACACGAAGCCGCCGACGACCGCGCCGACAATGCCGAGCACGATGTCCATGACCAGGCCCTGTCCGGACCCGCTGGAAATCTTGCTTGCGACAAAGCCGGCGATGAGGCCAAGGACGAGCCAGGCGATGATGGACATGGTGGACCTCTTCGTTGCGGACGGGATGGCCGGCACCGTGCCTGCCGTCCCGCCCAGTGCCGGCTAGGATACGCTGACGACGCGGCGCTTGCGCTCGCTTACGACCTGCTCGGTGGTATAGGCGGGCGCAGCCGGGTCGAAGCTCTTCCAGCCGGCCTGCTCGTATTCGGTCCGGCGGGCGATGGGATCAACCGGCTTGCGGCCGTCGAGGATCGCCTTGATCTGCGGCTCCATTTCGTCGCCGGCCCGCACCGTGACCAGGTTGCCGCCGCGGCGCACGCCCTCGGCATAGGTGTGGGCGTCCGCCTCGCTGACGCCTGCACCTGTCAACGAGCCGAACAGGCCGCCTGCCGCGGCGCCGACGCCGGCGCCGGTGAGGGTCGCCACAAGCCAGCCGGCGGCGACAACGGGGCCGACGCCGGGGATGGCCAGCATACCCAAGCCGGCCAGCAGCCCGGCGCCGCCACCCAGAACGGTGCCGAGCGAAGCGCCCGTGCCGCCTCCCGTGCTGGCGCCCTGGGCAGGGTCGCCCGAGGTCAGCCCGGTGCCGGAGGCGCCGCTGCCGCCGTAGCGGGTATCGGCGTTGTTGGCGACCAGGCTGATGTCGGCATGTGCGACGCCGGCTTGCTCCAGCGCCTGCACGACATGCACGGCGTCGTCGTGGTCGTCGTACATCCGGGTATAGACTTGTATGGCCAAGTCGGCCTCCTATGGGATGAGGTGGCGTAGGGGTAGGCCGGGGCAGCGGTGTGCCCCGGCCCTGGTGCCTCAGCGCGGGGTGGCGGCGCTGCTGCCGTTCGGGTTGGTGCCGGTAGCGTTGGTGCCCAATGTCCGGTCCATGGTCCGGCCTGCCGCCGTGCCGGCCGGGTTGCCCGGCGTGCCATCCGGCGCGTTGGCGGCCGGGTTGGTGCCGGTCATGTTGGTGCCAAGCGCCCGGTCGGTGGCACGGCCCGCGGTCGTGCCGGGCGGGTTGCCCACCGTGCCGTCCAGGTTGCGGGCGCCGGCCGCCGTGCTAGGCGCCGTGCCGGGCGAGGTCGTGGTCCGCGCCATGCCGCCGTCTTGGCCGACGTTGCCCTTGTAGTCCAGCCACACCTGCGCGGGCCGTCCGTCCTTGGTCGCGGTGCCGCGCCAGACGCCGCCGTCGTCCTTGCGCAAAGCGTTCACGCCCTGGTAGCCGCCCGCCTCCATGCGGCGCCGTGCCTCGCCCTCGCTGAAGCTGTTGGCACCCCGCGCGGGCTGCGGCGCATTGGCCCCGGTTGTCGCAACGGCCTGGTTGCGGTCGCCGCTCGCCGCGGCGGTGCCGGTGTTGCGATCAATGACGCCGGTGTTCGGCGTGACGCCGGTGTTGGAGCTGACGCCCGGCATGGGTGCGTTTGAGGTAGCGCCCGGCGCGCGGCCCGGCGCGGCCGTCTGCGCGAGTGCGGTGCCGGCCAGCAACGTGGCGGCGAGGGCGAGCGAGATGCGTGTCATGGCGATGTCCCTGCTATGTGCTTGTTGTTCACGGTCAGCCGGGAGAGGGCTTTGGCCCTCTCCCATGCCTTGGTCTGGACTACTTGCGCGTCGGGTTGGCGCCGCTGATATTGGTCCCGAGCGTCTTGTCCACAGCGCGCGACGCCGCAGTGCCGGACGGGTTGCCGGGCGTGCCGTCCGGGGCGTTCGCACCCGGGTTCGTGCCGCTCAGGTTGGTGCCCAGCGTCTTGTCCACCGCAGCGGCAGCGCCGGTCGCGGCACCGGCAGCCTTACCGGCCACGCCGGTCCCGGTGGCCCCGCTCACGCTCGTCGTGCCGGCGGTGCGGGTTTTAGCCGCGGCGTCCTCGACGTCCACCTCGGTCTTGCGCACGGTGTCGCGCACCGTCTCGACACGGTCGGCGACCTCCTTCTTAAGGCCGATCTCCTCCACCACGCGGACATCCTTGCCAACGACAGCCTCCTCGCGGGTCGCACGAGCTTCGAGCGTCTTGTCAGCAAACTCTGTCACATCCGCCGCCGTCGCAGGCCGGTTCACCGGGCGGCGCTCGATGGTCAGGTGCTCCTCGTGCAGCGTCACCTGCGCCTCGACCGGGCGCTCGATCACGTAGGCGCGCACCCTCACGCCGCCGCCCTCGACGGCCCGCTTGCCGACGGTCAGGCGCTCCTCCAGCACCTTGATGGTGTCGTCGGTCCGCCCGCTCATGGCTGCGGGGGCCACCGGCGCCGCCGTGCGAACCTTGTCGTGCGTGGCCGCGTCGTAGCCGGTCCAGCCGGACTGGCGCCACGAAGCCTCCTGGGCATCGAGGTCCAGCGCGCCCGACTGCTCAAGGACGCTGGACGCCTGGGTGACCTGGCTCTCGTCCACGGTGGCGTTCAGCAGCACGGCACCGCGGCGCATGCCTTCGGCGTAGGCGTAGCGGTCCTCCTCGGGGAGGAGCATGTCCTTGATGGACCCGAAGAAGCCCTTCTCCGCATAGGGTTCGGCCTTGTTGTAGCCGGCGTCGGTGGAGCTGGCGCCGGGGCTGACGCGGATCGTGCCCTGGGTCAGGTGCAGTTGGCTCGCAAGCATCTGGCCGGCCTTCTCGGCATCGGCGCGGGTCTTGAACATGGCAGTCAGGGTTCTGGTCGTCATGGTGGGCTTCCTTGTCGATGGTCGTGTGGGTTGATGGGCGAGGTGCTGCCGGAGACGGGCCATGCGGCACCGAACCCGGCCCGAGATGGTACCGCCCTGAACGGGCGATCCACCTGCAGACGAAGAAACTTTTGGGCAGCTAGGCGGGCATGTCCGCCGGTCCCGGGGTAGCCGCCCTCAGGCTGGGCTGCCGCCGCTCGGCGATGAGGGTGTCGAACTCCGCCTTGTCGCGGGCCTCTCGCAGACGCTCCAAGTAGGCGCGGGATTCGCGCCGCTCCTCTTCCAGCCGGCTCAGGGCTTCGTCGCGGCAGCCGTTGCAAACCCTATTGCCACTGGACGCGGTGTGAAAGGTGCCGCCCCTTGGCCTTGACCCGAAATCAGGCGAGCTGCATATCCTGCCGAACCATGCACCAGGCGCGTCAGCATGTTCTGCATACCACGCCTGAAAGCGGCCACTGCCGGCGAGGTAGGCCAGCATTGCAATGCCGAGGGGCCATGCAATCGCGAACGCCAGGAACGTGATCGCCAGCCAGGCCATCTTGCCCAGTCCGTCCAGCTTGCCCAGCAACATGGCAACTCTCCAGCCTATGTGAGAGGCCGTAACACTCAAACCGCCGGTGGGTGCCCGGTCGGAGGGATCACATACCCGTGTGCCGAATGCCTGTTCCGGCCTTATGGCTTCGTCGGAAGATCGAGGGACTGCAAGTAGACGAGCACCCCTGCTTCCAGCAGCTCGCTCGGGGACATCGGCAGCCGGTCAGCGCTCTCCCCGTCCTTGTCAAGGAACAGGGTCGCGACGCCATGGGTCAGCGACCACATATGCAGGGCGACCATGTGCGGCGGCGGTTGGCGCGGGGCATGGCTGAGGTTGCAAGCCGCCTCGGCCACCTGCCGCAGCACCAGGAACGCCGCGTCGCGCGCGGCAAGAAGTTCCGGATGGGCGCCGGGCACCAATTGCTGGTCGAACATGGCGGCGTATACGGCCGTCTCACGTCCCGCATACGCCAGGTGCGCCTGCGCGCATCTTTCCAGGGCGGCAACCGGATTGGCCTTTGCTGCCTCTGCCGCGAGTGCCAGCTCCGCTGCAAGGCCCTCGAAGCCACGACGGGCCACCTCGGCCAGCAGGGCGTCGCGGTCGCGGAAGTGCCGGTAGGGCGCCGCGGCGCTGACGCCCAGGATGCGGGCCAGCTCGGCAATGGCGAACTTGGGCATTCCACGCTCGGCGATCATCCCCAGCGCCGCCTGCACCAGCGCCTCGCGCAGGTTGCCGTGGTGGTAGGCTCCGCTTCCCTTGTCCCTGCTGTCCCGCTGCTTCATGCCCTGGAGGTCCTACGCCAATGCCTACGCAGGCATTACCTCCTACCCATGTGGGTCGGATGCGGTCCGGCCTTGCCAGCCGACGCCGGTGATGGTCAGGCTTTGGGGTCATTGAGTGCCGGGGTGGTGCCGGCCGCAGCCGGGTCCTCAACGACCACCTCGGCTTCCTGGTGGCGGAGCACGGCTTTCACCGTCTCGATGCGGTCCACCGCCTCCCTGCGGATGACGACCTCCTCGTAAACACGGAGCTGCTTATCAAGCATGAGCGTCTCCGCTACCTCCGCCAACTCGAACCGCCGGCCTTGGAACGGGTCCAGGCCAGGCCCGGCTTGAGCAGCGGCTTGCACGCCGTAGGCGCGCAGGATCAGCCTTCCCTGCACCGCCTCCGGCAATGCAGTCACTTTCGCCCCGTGCGGCTGCGGCACCAGGCCGTGTACCATCGTGGCGGCATCCTCGAACGAACGGACGGGATCGCCGCTCATGGCGCCGAGCCTTCGCCGTCCGGCGCCAGGCGCTCGACGACGGCGCGCTGCCGGCGGAGCGGGACCGCCTGCTCCACTTCCTCCTGGCTTTGCACGATGCGTATGTGCATCTCCTCCACCACGACCAGCCGCTTCTCTATGACGAGCATCTCCTCGACGATGGGCACGATCAGCACGTCGTCCTCCGTGCGCGCCTGCGGCATGGCCTCGCCTGCCTCAAGCCGCCGCCCGATGGCCACGTGCGCCACTTCGACCCGGCTCGACCGCAAGGTCTCGCGCACCTGCTGCTGCCCGGTCTCGGTCAGCACCGACACCCGCACACGGCCGTGCTCCACGGTGCGCTTGGCCACGCGCAGGATCTCCTCCAGCAGCTCGATCGTCTGCACCTCGGCCGTGACCGGGCCGGCCGCGTCCAGCATGTCGTTCGGCTTGTTGGCGTCCTCGGTTCCGGACATGGCGTGCTTCCCTGCTTGTTCTGCGCCGTGAACGGGCCGGCAGGCGGGGCGGTTGCAAGCCCCGCCGGCACCCATCGCCGAACAGGTTCCATCCTCGGCATGGTGCAGCGGAGCCATCCCAAGTACGTTACCGCCCCTTACATTGGGCTGGTGAAAAAGGCACTAGGGCCGTGCGCCGCTAGGCGCAGAAGCCGACCTGGACCGGCCCTTCCCGGGGTGAGCAGCCCAGGCTCCAACTTGCGTCCTTGGCGGCCTCCGCTGGCCGCTTTGCCCACGTAGCCCAGTTAGGAAGAGCAATGGACATAGCGATGCCGCCGGCCGGTGCAGGCAGGGTGCCTGCAGGTTCGCCGCCCCGCGTCGTGATGATCCCGTCGGTGGCCGGCGGCATCGGCCACATCTCGCGCACGGCGGCGCTGGCCCGGGCCTTGCAGCGGCTCGATCCGGGGGTGGAGGTCGAATACCTGCTCGACACCGACCGCCTGCGGCCGTTCAACATAGACGCGACCCGGCGCATGGGGTTCACCCCGCGCTTCCTGCCGCCGCGCAACCGGGACAACCGCGACGCCATCGCCCGTGCCTGCCTGGACCGGGCCGATGTCGTCGTGGACGACTGCGCGCGCTACCTGCTGCCGCTGCGGCAGGTCGTGCCGCACCTGGGCTGGGTCACGCTGGCCATGTATCCGATCGGCGACGAGCTGTTCATGGACTGGCCGCTGATGGCCCAGATGGACGCGGTGATCTGGCCGTACGCTCCGCTGGTCGGCCTGCCGGCGGAGCTTGCAGCCGTCGCGGGCAAGGTCGTGCAGACCGGCCCGTTTCTGGAAACCGACGGCGTGCCGGACCGGACGGCGGCACGCGTCCGGCTTGGCCTCCCGGCGGGCGATCCGCTCCTGGTCTATGCGCCGCGCGGCTTTCCGTTCGGACGCGAGTTCGGCCATTGCGTGCTGGCCGGGGTCCTTGGCGCCGCCGCGGCGCTTCGCGCGGCCGGCCACCCCCGGCTGCGGCTCGTGCTGCTCGCGGTCAGCGACCCTGCCGAGCTGCGCGGCATCCCGGGCGTGCCGGACCCGCTGCCGGACTGGGTGGGCGTCAAGGGCGTCGTGACCCTGGCTGAGAGCCTTCTCCACACCCGGGCCGCCAACGCCGTCGTCGGCGAAGGCACCAGCACGATGCACGAGGGCGCAGCCCTGCGCACCCCGCTGGTGATCGTGCCGGGGCCGATCCCGGAGGCGGCGCTGCTCGCCCAGGCTCTGGACCGGGAGGGCGCCGCGCAGGTGCTCACGCTGCAAGGGACGACGCCGGACGCGTTGGCGCCAATGTTCAGGGCCGCCCTGGACGGCGCTCCCGGGCAGGCCGCGATGCTCGACCGCGCCCATGCGCTCGTCACCGGCGGAGGCGGCGCTGCGGCTGCGGCGCGCGTCGTGCTCGATGTCGCGGCACGGCGCCGGGCCTTGGCGGGCGAACCCGCTGCCAGGCCCGCTGCAATGGCCGGGCGATGACGGGGGATGGCGCGTTCGAGCGGCTGCGCGGCGCCGCCGGGGCGCTTTGGACGGGATTCACCGGCCATCCCTTCGTGCAGGGCCTGGGCAACGGCACCCTGCCCGCGCCGGCCTTCCGGCGCTACCTGACGCAGGACTACCTGTTCCTGATCCAGTTCGCCCGCGCCTATGCCCTCGCTGGCTACAAGGCAAGCCGCCCTGCCGACCTGCGTGCCGCGTCGGAGGGCTTTGCCGCCATCTTGGGCGAGTTGCCGCTGCATGTGTCGTATTGCGCCGGCTGGGGCCTGGACGAGCCTGCGATGGCCGCCGAACCGGAGGCGCTGGAAACGGTCGCCTACACGCGCTTCGTGCTGGACTGCGGCGCCGCCGGCGACCTGCTCGACCTCTATGCGGCGTTGGCTCCCTGCGTTCTGGGATATGCGGAGATCGGCCTGGGGTTGAGCACCGGGCGGGCGGTGGGCAATCCCTACGCATCCTGGATCGCAGCATATGCCGGGCCGGACTACCAGGCGGCTGCGGCTGCCACCTGCGGCACGCTGGAGCGGCTTTGGGCCGAACGCGGCGGCGACGCGCGGGCGGCAGCGTTGCAGGCGACGTTCGACACGGCGGTCCGGCTGGAGACCTCGTTCTGGGAGATGGGCTGGCGGGAGGCCGGCATCCCGGCACGCCTCCTCCAGGACTGAGGGCCGGCCCTAGTCCGACGCAGCGGCTTGCGCCGCTGCCGGCCTCAGCCCAGGAAGGAGGCTGAGCGCCTCAACCCGGCGCCGTGCAACGCAGCCCGCGCGGCGCAACGGCATCGGCCAGCAACTGCTGGCCGCCGGTGAGCAAACCGAGCCGGCCGCTGCGGCTGAACGGCACGCTGACGCCCAGCGTCTCCAGCGTGATGGTCCCGTGCAGGCGGTAGTCCACCGCCCCGGTGCGCAACACGCCGAGCAGCTGCGGCCCGATGTTGCGGACGGTGCTGACGACGGTGAACGGCACGAGGACCGACGACGACGGCGGCAATCGCACTGCGGCGTCGCTGACGCCCTCCGCCAACGGGCTGCCCCCGGCGTCCACCCCTACGGCAATGCGACGGAACGACAGCTCGGAGCTGTTCGGGTTGGTGACGCACAGGGTCACGGCCAGCGCCTGGTCGAGCAGCCCGGCACCCCGCAATTCGACCGCGGCGACCTCCACCTGCGGCGGCGTGGCCGTCACCAGCGCGCAGCCGCTACATAGGATGGCAAGCAACATGACCGGGATTGATCGAAGCATGGTCTGACTTCCAGGGAGAGCGGTGAACGATGTGAGCAAGCCTCGGCATGCAAGTTCGCCAGGCCAATCACTATGTCGTCAACGTCGAGCAGCACGGTTTCAGGCGAAACTTGAAACTAACGACGGTTTCGGCGTTAGAGGGTCTTACATTCAAGACCGCCAATTAGGGCGTATCCTGTGATGTGGGGAGCAAGACTATGGACGAGGACCGGATCAAGGGCGCGGCCACCAACATCGGCGGCAAGGTCAAGGACGCCGTGGGCGGACTGACGGGCGACACCAAGACGCAGGCCGAAGGCAAGCTGGACCAGGCGACGGGGCAGTTGCAGAACACCCTCGGCTCAGCCAAGGACGCGGTCCGCGAGGGCGCCTCCGGCATCGGCAGCGAGCTGGACAGCTTCATGTCCGAGCGGCCGATGGCGTCGCTGCTGATCGCGGTCGGTGCGGGCTACGTGCTCGCCCGCCTTATGCACCGCTAAAGGGCCAGGCATATGGTCACTTCCTATCCAGCCCCGCCGCGAACCACGGCCCAGGCTGTTGTGCCTGACGACCACCGCACGCACTTGCGCAACCATGCGGCCTGGGGCGCGATCCTGGCCGGGGTGGTTGCGGCGCTGGTGGTGCAGTTGCTGCTGAACGTGCTGGGCGTGGGCCTGGGCGCGTCGTCGGTGGACGCGGTGAACACTGGCGACAACCCCACGGCGTCGGGCGCCGGCCTCACGGCGGCGATCTGGGTCGTGGTGTCGGGGATCGTGGCCTCGCTGGTCGGCGGCATCACGGCCGGGCGGCTGTCGGGCACGTCGGACGGCAACACGGCGCGCTGGCACGGCTTCCTGTCGTGGTGCGTGGCGACGCTGTGCATCTTCTACCTGCTGAGCACGGCGGCGGGCGGGCTGATCGGCGGCGCGGCGAGCGCGCTGGGCGGCACGGTCGGCGCGGCCGGGCGGGGCGCTGCGTCGGCGGTGTCTGGCATAGCGGCCGGCACGGACGGCGACGCGCTCAAGGCGCAGGTGCAGCGGCTGGTGAGCCCGAACGACGCGCAGACGGCGCAGGACAACGTCACGTCGTTCATCCGCGCGACGGTGAGCGGCGACAAGGCGGCGGCGGACGCGGCGCGCGACCGCGCGGTGGACAGCCTGGCGCGTGCGGCGAACGTCAGCCCGGACGAGGCGCGCACCCGTCTGGCGCAGGCCGAGACGCAGGCGCGGGCTGCGGCCGACACGGTGAAGCAGAAGGCGCAGGCCGCGGCCGAGGCGACGCGCAAGGGCGTGGCGAGCGCGGGCATCCTGGGCTTCGTGGCGCTGGCGCTCGGCGCGCTGGCCGCGTGGTTCGGCGGCGGCATCGGAGCGCCGAACCGCGAGGCGCGGATCGTGCCGGCGTCCCGCACCACCTGACAAAGACGGCGGACGGCGGCGGCGCGCGCAGGCGTACCGCCGCTGCCGCTCGTGCCCACGCGATGGCTGAACCGCCCACTCCAAGCCCGGTCCGGCACCCTGGCCCACTCCTTGAACCCGCCCCTGCGACGTGGAGAGCCTGAGAATGTCCGACGCCGCCGCATCGAAGGCCAAGCCGGCCGCCGAGATCACGCCGCCCGCCGCGCCGCATTCGGCCAGCGTGCTGGCACTGCAGGTCGGCGTGGTGGTGATCGCAGCCCTCTACTTCGCCAAGGAGGTGCTGATCCCGATCACCCTGGCGATCCTGCTGTCCTTCATCCTGGCGCCGCTGGTCGCCCTGCTGCGCCGGACGCACCTCCCCCGTGTGCCCGCCGTGCTGCTTGCCGTCGTGGTCGCGCTCGGCGTCATCGCCGGCCTGGGCAGCGTGATCGGCTCGCAGATCGCGCAGCTTGCCACCAACGTTCCCCAGTATGCCGCCACGGTCGAGAAGAAGATCGAGACGGCGCGCAACTACACCGTCGGCCGCCTGTCGGACTTGGCGGCCAGCATCGGCCAGAATGCGCCCCCGGCGGCCGGGCAACCGGCACCGGACGCCGCAGCGGGGGACCGCACGGCGGCCCCGGCGCCGCAGGCCGCCGCTGCCCCTGCGTCGGCCACGGGATCGCCGCTCGCCCTGGCGGAGCGCTACCTCTCGCCCATCCTGTCGCCCCTGGCGACCACCGGCATCGTGCTGGTCGTCGCGATCTTCACGCTGCTGCAGCAGGAGGACCTACGCGACCGGCTGATCCGCCTGTTCGGGGCCACCGACCTGCATCGCACCACCGTCGCCATGGACGATGCGGCCCGGCGGCTGAGCAAGTACTTCCTCACCCAGCTCGCCATCAACGCCACCTTCGGCGTGGTGATCGGCATCGGGCTGTACTTCATCGGCGTGCCCAACCCCGTGCTGTGGGGCATGCTGTCGGCGCTGCTGCGCTTCGTGCCCTACATCGGCGCCTTCATTTCCGCCGGGCTGCCGATCGCGCTGGCCGCCGCGGTTGATCCGGGCTGGAGCCTCGTGATCTGGACGGCGGTGCTTTACGTCATCGTCGAGCTGCTGGTCAGCCAGGCGGTCGAGCCGATGCTCTATGGCCACAGCACCGGCCTGTCGCCGTTCGCCGTCGTCGTGTCGGCGATCTTCTGGAGCTGGCTGTGGGGGCCAGTCGGGCTGATCCTGTCCATGCCGCTGACCCTCTGCCTGGTCGTGCTGGGCCGGCACGTGGACCGGCTGGAGTTCCTGGACGTACTGCTGGGCGACCGCCCGGCGCTGACGCCCATCGAGAGCTTCTACCAGCGCATCCTGGCCGGCGACGCCGACGAGGCGCAGGACCAGGCTGAGGTGCTGTTGCGCGACCGCTCCCTCTCGTCCTACTACGACGAGGTCGCGCTCAAGGGGCTGCAGCTCGCCGCCAACGACGCCCAGCGCGGCACCCTGCCGGAGGCGCGGTTGGAGCGCGTCAAGAACACCATCAAGGGCCTGGTGTCCGAGCTGGGCAGCCACGACGACCAGGAGCCTGCGCCGGAGAAGGCGGACGACGGCGCGGCAGCCGCGCCGCGCGACGAGCGCGAAATGCCCAAGGCGCCGCCCCCTGCGACGGCCGCCGGCAGCGTCGGCGAGCTGGCGCCGTCCTGGCGGACCGGGGTGCCCTTGTTGTGCCTGGCCGGCAAGGGGCCGCTCGACGAGGCGGCGTCCGCCATGCTGGCGCAATTGCTTGGCAAGCACGGCCTCGGCGCGCGCACGGTGCCGCACGAGGTCGCGTCCCGGGAGGAGATCGGCACCCTCGACGTGACCGGGGTGGCAATGGTGTGCATCTCCTACCTCGACATCTCCGGCAGTCCATCGCACCTGCGCTACCTGATGCAGCGGCTGAAGCGCCGGCTGCCGGGCGTGCCGATCCTGGTGGGGCTGTGGCCCTCGGAGGACGAGGCGCTGAGCAACGACCGCATCCGCGCCGTGATCGGCGCCGACTACTACGCGACATCGCTGCGTGAAGCCGTGAACTCCTGCGTCGAGGCGGCGCACAAGGCGCAGGGGGACGGGCAGCAGGCGGCCCCGTCCCGCGCGGCATGACCGGACCGCGGGCATCCAGGAGCATCAGGCCATGAAGCGCGACCCAGCCTTTTGGGTGTTCGGCACGCTGGCGGTCGCCAGCCTGGCCATCGCGGCGTTCACCAGCCCGCAGGAGGCACGGCCTGCGCCAGTGACGGACAAACAAGGAAGCGCCGGCAGAGGCAGTCCTGGACGCCGCGGGCAACCGGGAGGGACGGGGGCAGGGCGCGATGCGGCGACGCCTGCCGAGGTGCCGGCCCGTGGCTGGTGGGCCATCGCCAAGCGCGTCGCGGCCAACGTGTCCGGGCACCGGCTGCTGACCGAGGCCGCCGGCATCACCTTCTACGCCCTGCTGGCGTTCTTCCCGGCCTTGGCCGCGCTGGTGTCGCTCTACGGGCTGTTCGCCGATCCGGCCGCCATCTCGGACGGCATCGCGGGCGTGTCCGGCATGGTCCCGGGCGGCGGCATGGAGATCATCACGAACCAGTTGCGCGCCCTCGCCGCGAACGGGCGGGGCAAGCTGGGCTTCGGACTTGTGCTTGGCCTCCTGACCTCGCTGTGGAGCGCGAACCAGGGCACGAAGGCGCTGTTCGACGCCATGAACGTGGTTTACGACGAGACGGAGAAGCGCGGCTTCCTGCTGCGCACGGCCGTCACCTTGGGCTTCACCCTGGGCGGCATCCTGTTCGTGCTGCTGGCCATGGCCGCTGTCGTGGCGGTGCCCATCGTCCTCAAGACCATCGGCCTGGACGGGATCGCCGAGTTCCTGCTGCGGTTCCTGCGCTGGCCCGTGCTGCTGCTGGCACTTGCGGCCTTGCTGGCCTGCATCTACCGGTTCGGCCCCAGCCGGGAGCGGGCGCGCTGGCACTGGGTCACCTGGGGCGGCGGCATCGCCGCGCTGGCCTGGGTGATCGGCTCGGCCGGGTTCTCCTACTACGTCAGCAACTTCGGCAGCTTCAACAAGACCTATGGCTCGTTAGGCGCCGTGGTCGGCTTCATGACCTGGATCTGGCTGTCGGCCACCATCGTGCTGATTGGCGCCGAGGTGAACGCCGAGCTGGAGCACCAGACGGCACGGGACACCACCACTGGGCCGGAGCGGTCCCCCGGCACCCGCGGCGCGACCAAGGCGGATGCCGTCGCCTCGGCCTGATTTTGGCCACACGCCTACGCTTCCTTGCCGCCGCAACCACATCGGAAGTTGATCAAATCATGAAGCTGAACCTCTCCACGTCCATGGCCGCCGGGCTGATCCTTCTTGGCGTCGCTGCCTGCGCCACCTACGACCGCGCGGCCGGCACGAACACGAGCGGCGTCTATCCCGCCCAAAGGGACGGCACGCCAGCCAACCCGAGTGGAACGTCCGCGACGCGAGCGCTGGACCGCGCCGCCGGCACCGACGTGAGCGGCGCCTACCCGGCCCAGCGCGACGGCACGCCGGGCAACCCGCGCGGCACTGCGCTGGGACGGACCTACGACCGCGTGACAGGGGACGACGTGAGCGGGGCCTACCCGCGAAACCAGCGCCCGGCCCCGCGCAGCTACTAACCTCGACTTTGGCCAATTCTGACGGTGCGAGCGAGTGTCGGGTGGCGGAGCGGGCTGATGGGTTAAGCTGGCGTGCCTTCGCCAGAAGACACCGCCATGTCCCGCTTGCCACCCCGTTTCGCCGCGATCATCCTGGAACGTGTCCGGTGCAGATAGAAGCATCGAACACGCTCTAGCTCATTGATAGGGAACGTAGAACCTCGGGTCAAACGCTTCCGTTTGACCCGATGCTGCTCTATCGTTTGCGCCCTTGTTCCTTCAACGTGGCTGGCGTCATGCCAAGGTGCTGCTGACCGGTGCCATCCTGGCGCCGGGTCAGCGCACGGTGACAAGCATCAGTGGCCTCGGCCGCGCTCCGGCAGGCGCTCATCCAGCTTGACCGCACGAACGCCAGCCAGACCGTCGCCAGCCAGACCTTGCGCCACGTCGCCGACCAGCTCCGGGGCAAGTGGCCAAAGCTGGGCGCGTTCAGCGGTGACAGCGAGGCCGATGTGCTGGCGCACATGGACTTCCCCGCCCAGCACCGGACAAGGCTGCACTCGACCAACCGCATCGAGCGGCCGAACAAGGAGGTCAAGCGCCGCGCCGATGCCGTGGGCATCCTCCCCAACGAGGGATCAATCATCAGGCTGATCGGCGCCGTGCTGCTGGAACAGAATGACAAGCGGCAGACCCGGCACCGCTGCATGCAAACGGAGCCGACGGCCGACCTCGTGGCATAGCGCACCAACGCCCAACTCGCCCAGATCACCACCATAGCCGCATGACCCGTGGCCACCCAAACCTGCAAACAATCCTCGCCACGCCGACGGACGCTATCCGTCCATGCAGCCCGCCAGCGTTGTTGGACGGCTCCCGCAGCGCGTTTACCTTACCGCGGGCAGCCTGGCCCTCGGAATGCATGGCGGAAACCCAGAAGTCTCGTTCGCTGTGCGTGGAGGACCAACCGGCATGGACCTATCTGCCTACCGACTCCTGAAGGAGCCGTTCTATCAAGAGCGCGGCGCCGAGGTGCCCATCATGGAGGCAGCGTGCCAGCAGGGGGTTCCCGTCATGCTGAAAGGTCCGACAGGCTGCGGCAAGACGCGCTTCGTCGAACACATCGCCTGGCGCCTCGGACGCCCGCTCATCACCGTGTCCTGCCACGAGGACATGACCGCCGCTGACCTGGTCGGGCGTCACCTGCTGACGGCAGAGGGCACTGTTTGGCACGACGGGCCGCTGACGCTCGCCGTGCGCCACGGGGCGATCTGCTACCTGGACGAAGTGGTGGAAGCCCGGCAGGACACGATCGTGGTCATTCACCCGCTCGGCGACAGCAGGCGCATCCTGCCGCTGGAGCGCAAGGGAGAGGTCGTGCAGGCGCACCCCGCCTTCCAGCTCGTGGTATCCTACAATCCCGGCTACCAGAGCGCGGTCAAGGACCTGAAAGAGTCCACGAAGCAGCGCTTCATCGCCATTCAGTTCGAATACCCGGATGCAGCGGACGAGGCTGCGATCATCGCCAGGGAAACAGGGATTGGCACGGCCGACGCCCGCCTTCTGGTCCAGGCTGGCCAGGCGTCACGGAACCTGCGGGGCCAAGGGCTGGAGGAGGGCGCCTCGACCCGGATGCTCATCCACGCCGGGCGGCTGCTCGCGGGCGGGCTTGGATTGCGTGAGGCCCTCCGTGCCGGCGTCGTGCTTCCGATCACCGACGACCCGGACCTCCAGGACGCGCTGGACGCCGCCATCGTCGCCATCGGAGCATGATGCTGCAGCTTGCCCCCGTGCCGGACGGCCCGGCGGCCCGCCTGCACCACCTGGTCCGGCACCGGGACACCCTGTCCGCCTTGCTGCGCCAGACTTGGCAGCGCTTGCCGAAGTCGGACGCCGCCGCGCTGGAGGACTGGGCCGCCGCCGCGGCCAAGCTGATCGAGGCCAATGCGGGCGCTGCGTGCCACGCTGCGTTCTGGGCTGCCAGCGTTGCGGCGCGGGGCAGGCTGCACCTGCTTGCGGCAGGCGGCCAGGCTGCTGCGGCGGTGTGCCGCGCGGCCGGAGCGGGGGCGGCGCTGGCTGTCCTGAACGCCTTGCCCGGCGTGCTGGACCTTGCCAGGGATGCCGACGCGTTCGGCCGCTGGCTGGCCGGCATGGAGCGGCTGGCCCAAGCGGCCCCGGACTGCGTGCCGCTGGCGGCGGCGCGGACCGGGGCGCTGCTGCAGGACCGGAGCGGCCGGGCGTTCACGGACTTCGTGGCAGCGGGCCTGAAAGCCCACGCCCGCGACGCGCCGCGCCGCCGGGCGTTCTTCTCGTTGCAGGACCCCTGGGCAGCGGCGTTGCTGGCACGTCCGCCGGGCGTGCCAGGTGCGGAGGCGCTGGGACGGCTGCTGGCCGGCTACTCCGCCGCGCTATGGGGTAGGGCGGCGGAGGTGCGGACGGCCCCGGCCGGTCGCGCCATCCCGCGTACGTCCATCCGGGAGCGGCTGGTCCTGCTGCCGGCGTGGGTTCCCGGGGCGACGGAGGCGGAGGCACGCCAGCTTTACCTGGCAAGCGTGGCCCATGCCGGCGCCCACCTGGCGCTGCCGCCGGTGCGGCATCAGGCCGGGCCGCTGAAGCCGCTGGAGGTCGCACTCGTGACGCTGGTGGAGGATGCCCGGGTCGAGGCGCTGGCCATGCGCCGCTTCCCCGGCCTGCGGCACTTGTGGTCGCCGTTCCACAAGGCGCCGCCGTCCCCGCCGCTCACGGCGCCCAACCTGATGGCACGGCTGGCGCGCGCCCTGTTCGACGGGAACCACGAGGACCCGGATGGCTTCGTCGCCAAGGGCCGTGCGCTGTTCGCCGCCGCGACGGAGGGCGGTTTGGACGATCCGGCCCTCAGCCTCCGGGTCGGCCGCGCCCTGGGCCACGACCTCGGCCAGATGCGCGTGCAGTTCAATGCGCGGGAACACCTCACGGCGCCGGAGTACCGTGACGACGGCGCCCACCTTTGGGACCTGCCGGACTTGTCGGCCGCCCCCTTGGATGTCGAGGTGCAAGCAGCCGAAAGCCGCGACGGGTCGGGCGATGCCGGCGGCAGCGGCCCGGCTGGGCGCGCACGGGACGCCGCGCCGGATAGCCGCGGCCCGGTGGTCGCCACCTATCCCGAATGGGACGCCGCGGCAGGCGTCGAGCGTCCGGACTGGACGACCCTGCGCGATGTGCCGGCCCCCTCCGCCGACCCCGCGCCGCTGTTGGCCGCAATGCGGGCGGAGACGGCGGTGCGGGCCGGCGTCGCCCGGCTGGTCCGCACCTCGGCGGTGGGCCGTCCCGTGCGGCGGCGGCGCCAGCCCGACGGCAATGCCCTGGACTTGGATGCCGCCGTGGAGGCCATGGCCGCGCTGCGGGCCGGGCAGGTGCCGGATGCGCGCCTTTTCACCGTCACCCGGCCGCAACGCCACGATGTCGCCATGCTGCTGCTGCTGGACAGCTCGGCCTCGGCCGCAGCGCGCCTGCCGGATAAGCGCACGGTGTTGGACGTGCAGCGGCTTGCAGTGTCGCTGCTGGGGGACGCGCTGGCGGCCCGGCATGATCCCTTCGCCTTGCGCGCCTTCGCGTCGAACGGACGAGAGGATGTCCGCCTGATGCGGATCAAGGACTTCGGGGAGGCGTTCGACAGGGCGGCCCTCGGCCGCCTGGCGGCGCTTCGTCCGGCGCTCTCGACCCGGCTGGGCACGGCGCTGCGCCACGCCCAGGCCGAGTTCGATGCCGTCCGCACCTGGCGCCGGCTGCTGCTGGTGCTGACGGATGGAGAGCCTTCGGACCGGGACGCCGATCCGGAGGAGTTGGTGGAGGACGCACGCCGGGCGGTGTTGGGCCTGCGGTCCGCCGGGGTGGACGTGTTCGCGGTGATGCTGGATCCTGGCGGCGCCGGGTCGGCCACGGCCATCTTCGGCCGGGCCAACACGGTGGCTATTCGGGACCTGGCGGACCTGCCAACCCGCCTGGCGGCGCTGTATTTCCGCCTGACGCGTCGGTAACGTCCCAAGAACCCGGCCCGGCAGGCTGCAGGTCGGCCTTGCGGCGCTTTTCCGTCCTGGGATCGTCGGGACCTTGCCCTGATGAACCGCATCGGGGCTGCGGTCTCTCCCTCCCGGGACGTGAAATCCCTCGCAGGTCCCCAGCCGGCGCCTGCCGGGATAGGTTCTTACCGGTGCGTGGACGCTTCGTTCGGGATGCCCTCGATGGGGCACTCCTCGGTCCCGACTGTCGGTCGCGTCATCGCCTCCACCATCTCGCGCATTGCCTCGGGGTCGGCGATCCACTTGGCGTAGAAATCGTACGGGCACGCCGCGGCGCCCTTGTCGCCCTCGCCGGAGTTGATCATACCCGTGTAGCCGCAGTGCAGCAGCTTGAAGAGGTGGTTCTCCGACTGCATCGTGCTGCGCGCGTCGCGGATCAGCGACTTGGACAGGGCGGCATACTGGATGCCGTACTCCTCCGTCCCGCACTCCCCCAGGGTGCGCCCGTCGAAGCCGATGATCGCGGAATGGCCGAAGTACGAGTAAACCCCGTCGAACCCGGCGGCGTTGGCCACGGCGACATAGACGTTGTTCGCCCAGGCCATGCTCTTCGACATCAGCACCTGCTGCTCCTTGGCCGGATACATGTAGCCCTGGCAGCGTATGATCAGCTCGGCGCCCTTCATCGCGCAGTCGCGCCAGATTTCCGGGTAGTTGCCGTCGTCGCAGATGATGAGGCTGACTTTGAGGCCCTTGGGGCCGTCCGAGACGTAGGTGCAGTTGCCGGGATACCAGCCCTCGATGGGCACCCAGGGCATGATCTTGCGGTATTTCTGCACGACCTCGCCCTGGTCGTTCATCAGGATCAAGGTATTATAAGGCGCTTTGTTGGGATGTTCCTCGTGCCGCTCTCCGGTCAGGGAGAACACGCCCCATACCTTGGCCTTGCGGCAGGCCTCGGCGAAGATTTCCGTCTCCTCGCCGGGACAGGAGGAGGCGGTGTCGTACATCTCCTTGCTGTCGTACATGATCCCGTGCGTCGAATACTCCGGGAAAATCACCAGGTCCATGCCGGGCAGGCCCTGCTTCATGCCGATCAGCATTTCGCCGATCTTTCGGGCGTTGTCCAAGACCTCCGCCCGGGTGTGCAGGCGCGGCATCTTGTAGTTCACGACGGCGACGCCGACCGTGTCCTTGCTGCTGGAAATGTCACCGTGCAACATGTTTGCTGTCTCCGTTCGGGTGGCGGCGGTTTCCTTGGGGACGACGGCCCGCGAAGCCGGGTCAGCTTTCGAGCAGCTCCTTGAGCCGGACGTCTATGAAGGTGGCGGTGTTCGAGCTGGTGCCAGGCGAAACAGTCCTGCCTCAACGATTAATGGCTGATCATCCAGGGCCTTGCAGCCGGGAAGCTTTTCGCAGGGGCGGCCACGGCTTCCGCAGACAGCGCCGGGCTGCGCGGCTTGCAGCAGCCGCAGCCCGTCGGGTGCCTGCCGAGCGACCGCGTTGGCGCGTTGGCGCTGCGCTCGTTGGTCGCGTGCGCCCGGCGCTGGCCCCCGTCCATGGCCGAGAAGGCCGGCGCGGTCAGGATCGCCCGCCGCGCCGGGGCGCCGCACCCGTCGCACGGCTGCGGCGCCTGGAACTCCGACATCGGCCGCAGCGCCGTGAAGGGGCCGCAGCCGTCGCACAGGTAGTCATAGACCGGCACGGCTACAGGTCCGGCGACAAGGGCATGTCCACGCCGCCCTTGATGCCGCCGGATGGCCCGTCCGCGCCCGGGTTGATGTCGAAGTCGAAGATCTCGGTCGGCAGCCACAGCGTCGCGCAGGAGTTGGGTATGTCCACTACCCCGCTGATGTGTCCCTGCACCGGCGCCGTCCCCAGGATCGAGTAAGCCTGTGCGCCGGAGTAGCCGAACTTCTTCATGTACTCGATGGCGTTCAGGCACGCCTGGCGGTAGGCGACGTTCACGTCGAGGTAGTGCTGCTCCCCGGCCTCGTCCACCGAGATGTCCTCGAAGATCAAGTAGTCCGTGTAGTTCGGCTTGATGACGCTCGGCTTGAAGATCGGGTTCTTGATGCCGTACTTCGCCATGCCGCCCTTGATGAGGCTGACCTTGAGGTGGATCCAGCCCGGCATCTCGATAGCGCCGCAGAAGGTGATCTCCCCGTCGCCCTGGCTGAAATGCAGGTCCCCCATGGAAAGGCCGGCGCCGGGCACATAAACGGGGAAGTAAACCTTGGCGCCGCGCGACAGGTCCTTGATGTCGCAGTTGCCGCCGTGCTCCCGCGGCGGCACCGTCCGCGCGCCGGTGGCCGCGGCGGCGTCGCGCGCCTCGCCTTTCAGGCGGCCCATGTGCGCGGTCGGCGCGAAGGGCGCGTTGGCCAGCGGCGGCACCCGGGTCGGGTTGGTGGCGATCAGCCCGGTCTCCCGCCGGTTCCATGTTTCCAGCAGCTTCGGGTCCGGCAGGCAGCCGATCAGGCCGGGGTGGATCAGCCCGGCGAAGTTCACGCCGGGCACGTGCCGGGACGAGGTGAACATGCCGTGGAAGTCCCAGATGGACTTCTGGGCCTGCGGGAAGTGGTCGGTCAGGAACCCGCCGCCGTTCTTCTTGGAGAAGAAGCCGTTGAAGCCCCAGGAATTGTGCGGGAACGCGCCGATGTCCAGGAAGTCCACCACCAGCAGGTCGCCCGGCTCGGCGCCTTCGACGCCCACGGGACCGCTCAGGAAGTGGACGATGCTGAGGTCAATGTCGCGCACGTCCGCGGCGCTGTCGTCGTTCTTGATGAAGCCGCCGGTCCAGTCGTAGCACTCGATGATGAAGTCGTCGCCGGGCTTGACGGTCGCCACCATCGGGATGTCCGGGTGCCAGCGGTTGTGGATCATGTCGTTGTCGTAGGCCGGCTGGGACAGGTCCACCTTGATGAGGGTTTCCGTCATGGGGTCATGCTCCTGTTGCGGGTGGGATCAAACGGCGAGGTAGCTGGCGACCTTCTCGTGGTCCACGTCGGCGCGGGCGTCCTCGTGCACGACCGCGCCGCCCTCCAGCACCAGCACGCGGTCGGCGATGTCGAGCGCGAAGCTCAGCACCTGCTCGGAGGCGACGATGCTCAGGCCGCGCTCGTCGCGGATGCGGCGCAGCGTGCGGGCCAGCTCCTGGATGATGCTGGGCTGGATGCCCTCCGTCGGCTCGTCGAACAGCAGCACCTGCGGGTTGGTCGCCAGCGCGCGGGCGATGGCGAGCTGCTGCTGCTGGCCGCCGGACAGGTTGCCGCCGCGCCGCGCCCGCATCTCCTGCAGCACGGGGAACAGCGTGTAGATGTCGGGCGGGATGCGGCGCCCGCCGTGGACGAACAGCCCGGTCTCGATGTTCTCCTGCACCGTCATGGCCGGGAACACCATCCGCCCCTGCGGCACGAAGGCGAGGCCGCGGGCGACGCGCTGGTGGCTTTTCAGGGCGGTGATGTCGTGGCCGTCCAAGGTGACCGTGCCGGACTTCGCCGGGATCATGCCGACCAGCGTCCGCATGAGCGTGCTCTTGCCCATGCCGTTGCGCCCGACCACGACGACGATCTCGGCGGCGCCGACCGTGAAGTCCAGGCCGTGCAGCACCTCGCTCTGCCCGTATCCGGAGCGCAGGCCCTGCACGACCAGCCGATCCTTGGCGCGGTCAATGGCCAAGATAGACCTCCACGACGCGAGGATCGGCTTTCACGTGCGCGATGCTGCCCTCGGACAGCACGCGCCCCTGGTGCAGCACCGTCACCTTGTGGGCGATGTCCTCGACGAAGCCCATGTCGTGCTCGATCACCAGCACGGACCGGTCCTGGATCACCCGGTGCAGCAGCTCGGCGGTCTTCCCGCGCTCGCTGACGCTCATGCCCGCGACGGGTTCGTCGAGCATCAGCAGCGCCGGGTCCTGGATCAGCAGCATGCCGATCTCCAGCCACTGCTTCTGGCCGTGGCTCAGCAGCTCGGCAAGGTCGTCCAAGTGGTCCTGCAGGAAGATGTCGCGCGCCACCTCCTCCACCCGGTCCCGCACCGCGGCGTCGCGCCGGAAGGCGAGCGCGCCGAACACCGAGCGTCCGCGGGGGTAGGAGCTCTCCAGGTTCTCGAACACCGTCAGGTCCTCGTAGATGGACGGCGTCTGGAACTTGCGGCCGACCCCGGCGCGGACGATCTCGTGCTCCTTCATCCGCAGCAGCTCCTGCCCCCGGAAGCTGACGGAGCCGCCGGTGGCCTTGGTGCGCCCGCAGATCAGGTCGAGCACGGTGGTCTTGCCGGCGCCGTTCGGCCCGATGATGACCCTGATCTCGTTGCGGTCCAGGTAGAATGACAGGTCATCCACCGCGCGGAAGCCGTCGAAGGAGACCGTCAGCCCCTCCACCGCCAGCAGGTAGTCCGTGTTGGGCGTCATCATTGGCGGCTCCTACTCGGCGACCGTTGCGGCGCGCGGCGACTCGACGGACGCGATGGTCGGCGACCGCGTGCGGGACCGCGGCAGCACGCGGTCCAGCAACGGGTCTATGCGGGTGCGGTAGATGCCGGCCAGCCCGTTCGGGAAGGCGACCACGACGACGATGAACAGCGACCCCATGGCGAACAGCCATAGCTCCGGCACCGCCTCCGAGAAGCTGGTGCGCGCCCAGCACACCAGCACCGCGCCGTAGATCGCACCCAGCAGCGAGGTGCGCCCGCCGACCGCGCAGTAGATGACCATCTCGATGGACGGCACGATGCCAACAAAGGACGGCGACATGAAGCCGACCTGCAAGGTGAACATCGCGCCGCCGATCCCCGCGAGCGCCGCCGCGAAGCAGAACACGAACACCTTGAAGTGCGCGACGTCGTAGCCGGAGAAGCGGACCCGGTCCTCCTTGTCGCGCATCGCCACCAGGATGCGCCCGAGCTTGCTGCGGCGAACCAGTTGGGCCAGGAGCAGGCAGCCCAGCAGCAGCCCGGCGTTGACGAAGTACAGCGCCTCCTTCGCCCCGTCCGTCCGGATGTCCCAGCCGTGCAGGGTGCGTAGGTCGGTGATCCCGTTGACGCCGCCGGTGTAGCCCTGCTGCCCGATGATGAGGATCGTGAGGATCGCCGCGAACGCCTGGGTGATGATGGCGAAGTAGGTGCCGCCGACCCGCCGGGTGAACATCGCGACGCCGATCACCAGGGCCAGCAGCGTCGGCACCAGCACCACGGCCGCCATCGTGAAGGGCAGGCTTCGGAACGGCTCCCAGAACCACGGCAGCGCGGTGATCTGGTTCCAGTCCATGAAGTCCGGGATGCCCGGCGTGGACTGTATCTTGGTGGCCTCCGGCGTGGACGCCTCCAGCTTGAGGAACATCGCCATGCAGTATCCGCCCAGGCCGAAGAACACGCCCTGGCCGAGGCTGAGGATGCCGGCGTCCCCCCAGCACAGCACCAGGCCGAGCACGACGAAGCCGAAGGTGAGATACTTGCCGAACAGGTTCAGCCGGAACGTGTTGAACCCGAGCGGCAGGACGACCAGCAGCAGCAGCGCGAGCACGCCGATCCACAGGATGTCCTTGCGGTTGAGGAAGCCCATCACCGCCGCACCTTCATCACGAACAGCCCTTGCGGACGCAGCATCAGGATGCCGATCACGCTGAGCAGCACGATGACCTGCGCCATGGAGCCGCTGAGGAAGAACTCTAGCGTGGAGCGCGCCTGCGAGATGGTGAAGGCGGAGGCGATAGTCCCCGCCAGGCTGGCCGCGCCGCCGAACACCACGATCAGGAAGGTGTCCACGATGTAGAGCTGCCCGGCGGTCGGGCTGGTGGAGCCGATCATGGTGAAGGCGCTGCCCGCGACGCCCGCAATGCCGCAGCCGACGCCGAAGGTGATGCGGTCCACGCGCTCGGTGTCGATGCCGACCGCGCCGGCCATCGCCCGGTTCGCCATGACGGCGCGCACCTGCTTGCCCCAGCCCATGCGGAAGATCAGCACGTAAACCCCGGTCGCGATGAAGGCCGTCAGCACCATGACGATCATCCCGTTGATGGGGATCTGGATGCTGTCGGTCACGTTGGCCGCGCCCATCATCCAGTCCGGCTGGTCCACCCCGACCTCCCGCGCGCCGAACACGGATCGATAGACCTGCTGCAGGATCAGGCTGAGGCCCCAGGTCGCCAGCAGGGTGTCCAGCGGGCGGCGATACAGCCGGCGGATCAGCAGCCATTCCACCGCCATGCCGAGCGCCCCCGCGGCGCAGAAGGCCAGCACGATGGCCACGAAGAAGTAGGCGCTGAACGCCGCCGGCAGGTAGGTCGTGAACAGCCGGGACGTGAGGAAGGTGACGTAGGCGCCCAGGATCATGAACTCGCCGTGCGCCATGTTGATGACGCCCATCTGGCCGAAGATCACGGCCAGCCCGAGCGCCATCAGCACGAAAACGGAGAACAGGATCAGCCCGGCGAAGCCCTGCATGGCCATGATCGAGCCAAGCTCACCCAGAGAGTAGCCTGCAAACATGACCTGTCCTCCTTAACTCAAGCGCCAGGCGTCACTGGTAGCCCTTGGGGAACGGGTCGGGCTGAACCAGCTCCGCCGTCTCGAACACCACCTCGTACTGGCCGTCCGCCTTGGCGCGGCCGACGCGGGTCTTGCTCCACAGGTGATGGTTCTCGTGGATGCGGACGTAGCCTTCCGGGGCGCCCTTGAACTCGATCCCGCCCGAGGCCGCGGCGATCTTGTCCACGTCGAAGCTGCCGGCCTTTTCGACGGTCAGCTTCCACAGCCACGGGCCGAGGTAGGCCGCCTGCGTCACGTCGCCGATGACGCTCTTGGGGCCATAAGCCTTCTTGAACGCCGCGACGAAGTCCTTGTTGTTCCCGTTGTCCAGGCTCTCGAAGTACTTCATGCAGGCGAACGCGCCGGCGATGTTCTCGCCGCCGATGCCCTCGATCTCGTCCTCGGTGACGGAGATCGTCAGCAGCGTCTGCTTGCCGAGGTCCACGCCGGCCGCCTTCATCTGCTTGTAGAACGCGACGTTGGAGCCGCCGACGACGGAAGCGAAGATCACGTCCGGCTTGACCAGCTTGATCTTGTTGATGACCGAGTTGAACTGCGTGTGGCCGAGCGGGAAGTAGTCCTCGCCCACGACCTTGCTGGCGGTCAGGTGCCCCTCGATGTGCTTCCTGGCGATCTTGTTGGACGTGCGCGGCCAGATGTAGTCCGACCCGATCAGGTAGAACGTCTTGGCGCCCTTGGCCTTGTTGACCCAGTCCAGCCCGGCGAGGATCTGCTGCGTGGCTTCCTGGCCGGTGTAGATGACGTTCTTGGACTGCTCCAGCCCTTCGTAGAACGTCGGGTAGTACAGCATCCCGTTGTACTGCTCGAACACCGGCAGCACCGCCTTGCGGGATGCCGAGGTCCAGCAGCCGAACACCGCCGCGCACTTGTCGCTGGCCAGCAGCTTCTTCGCCTTCTCGGCGAAGTTCGGCCAGTCGCTGGCGCCGTCCTCTTGGATGACCTTGATCTGGCGGCCCAGCACGCCGCCCGCGGCGTTGATCTGCTGGATCGCCAGCTTTTCCGCCTCAACCGACCCGGTTTCGCTGATCGCCATGGTGCCGGTGACGGAGTGCAGGATGCCGACGGTCACGGTGTCGTCCGTGATGGCGAGGCCGGTGGTGTTCACCGCCGCCGTTGCAGGGCCGGCAGCCTGGGCCGTACGCGGCAGCAGCGCCGCCGCGGGCAGGGCCGCCATGCCCTGCAGCAGCCGGCGGCGGAATGGCAAGTGCGGTGCGTCGTCGGTCATATCAGGCCCCCAGCGGTGTTGTCGCGTGAAGGCGACGTTGACCGGCGGGGCTGCGGCCCGGAATACGTCAAATGACGTATATGAATCCGGACCTGCTGCAATGCACAATTCCCTCGCGCGGCACGTCGTGCGCGCGGGATGCAGGGGGGTGCGGCACCGGGCATGGCAGCGCGGCAGCGTATCGTGCGGATACGGCGCGAGTACAACCAGTGGGTCGCCAACCAGACCCTGGAGGACTACGCGCTGCGTTTCACCGCCAAGGCGGCGCGGCGCTGGTCGCCTTGGCGCGTCGCCAACACGGCGCTGGGCGGCATCTCGTTCCTGGCGCTGGAAGCCATCGGCGGCACCGTCACCCTGGGCTACGGCTTCACCAACGCTGTCGCCGCCATCGTGTTCGCGGGCGTGCTGATCTTCGCCGCAGGCGTTCCGATCAGTTACTACGCTGCGCGGGACGGCGTGGACATAGACCTGCTGACCCGTGGCGCCGGGTTCGGCTATATCGGTTCCACGATCACGTCGCTGATCTACGCCTCGTTCACCTTCATCTTCTTCGCCATCGAGGCGGTGATCCTCGCCTCGATTCTGGAAGCCTGCTTCGGCATCCCGCCGCCATTGGGCTTCCTGCTGTGCTCGCTGGCCGTGGTGCCGCTGGTGACGCACGGGATCACCTTCATCAGCCGCGTGCAGCTCTGGTCGCAGCCGGTTTGGGTGGCAATGCAGGTATTGCCGTTCATCGTGGTCGCCTTCACGGTGCGCGGAGCGGTTGCCAACTGGACCGGGTATCCCGGCGCGGCGCCCGGCGCTGACGGATCGTTCAATCTGCTTGGGTTCGGCGCGGCGGCTTCGGTCGTGTTCTCCCTGATCGCGCAGATCGGCGAGCAGGTGGACTACCTGCGTTTCCTGCCGCAGCAGCGCGGCCGGCCCAGCCGCGCCTGGTGGGCTGCGATGCTGGCCGGCGGACCCGGGTGGATCGTGATTGGCATGCTGAAGCTGCTGGCCGGGTCGTTCCTGGCCTGTCTCGCGCTCGCGGCCGGGCTGGCGCCGCAGCTCGCGATGCAGCCGAACGAGATGTACCGGGTGGCGTTCGGCGCCGTCGTCTCCTCGCCCACGGCGGCGCTGGCGCTGGCGGGCTGCTTCGTCGTGATCTCGCAGGTGAAGATCAACATCACCAACGCCTACGCCGGGTCCATCGCTTGGTCCAACTTCTTCTCGCGGCTCACGCACCGGCACCCCGGGCGGGTGGTGTGGCTGGTGTTCAACATCGCCATCGCGCTGCTGCTCATGGAGCTGGGCATCTACCAGGCCATCGAAGGCACGCTGGTCATCTACTCCGTCGTCGCCGCGGCTTGGGTGGGCGCGCTGGTGGCGGACCTGGTGGTGAACAAGCCGCTCGGCCTCAGCCCCTCGCACATCGAGTTCAAGCGGGCGCACCTGTACGACATCAACCCGGTCGGCACCGGGGCGATGCTGCTGGCGGTGGCGGCGGGGCTGCTGTCCTACGGGCGCGCGGCCGGGCCGGTGATGGAGGCGTTCGCGCCCTTCGTCGCCTTTGCGGCGGCGTTCGCGGCGGCGCCGGTGATCGCCTGGGCGACGGACGGCCGCTACTACCTGGCCCGCAAGCCCCGGCGGCACTGGGCGCGGCTCGCCTCCCTGCAATGCGTGATCTGCGAGAACCCGTTCGAGCCTGAGGACATGGCGTTCTGCCCGGCCTACTCAGGGGCGATCTGCTCGCTGTGCTGCTCCCTGGATACCCGGTGCCACGACGCCTGCAAGCCGCAGGCGCGTATGGGGCGGCAAGCGGCGGCGATGCTGCAACGCTGCTTGCCGCGCCCGTTGCGCGGGGAGCTGGCGCTGTCCATCGGACGCTACGCGGGGATGCTGGCGCTGCTCGCGGCAGGGATCGGGCTGGTGCTGGCCGGGCTGCATGTCCAGCTCGCCGGCACGCCCAGCCTTGGGCCGGCCTTGTGGACGGCCTTCCTGGTGCTGCTGCCCTTCGTGGGCGTCCTGGCCTGGCTGCTGGTGCTGAACGGGGACAGCCGCCGCGCCGCGCAGGAGGAAACACGCCGGCAGACCGCGCTGCTGCTGGCCGAGATCGGCGCCCATCGCCGCACGGACGCCAAGCTGCAACGGGCCAAGAAGGCGGCAGAGGCCGCGAACCTCGCCAAGAGCCGCTACGTCGTCGGCATCAGCCACGAGCTGCGCAGCCCGCTAAACGCCATCCTGGGCTATGCCCAGCTGCTGGAGCGCGACACGGCGATCAGCACCGCGCGGCGCCACCACATCGGCATCATGCGCCGCAGCGGCGAGCACATGGCGGGGCTGATCGAGGGCTTGCTCGACATCTCCAAGATCGAGGCCGGGCGGATCGAGATCTACCGCGACGAGGTGCGGCTGGGCGAGTTCGTGCAGCAGCTTGTCAGCATGTTCCGCCTGCAGGCGGAGGAGCGCGGGATCGGCTTCGTGTTCCGCGGCCCGCCGCGCATGCCGGACGTGGTCTATACCGACGAGCGGCGGCTGCGGCAGATCCTCATCAACCTGCTGTCCAACGCCGTAAAGCTCACGCACGCCGGCGAGGTCCGCTTCAGCCTGCACTGGCGCAGCGAGGTCGCGGAGTTCGAGGTCGAGGACACCGGCATCGGCATCGCCGAGGCCGACCTGCAGCGCATCTTCGAGCCGTTCGAGCGGGTGGAGCCGGCCCGCGCCGCCGTCGTCCCCGGCATCGGCCTGGGCCTCACCATCACCCGCCTGCTGACCGCCATCATGGGCGGCGACCTGACCGTCACCAGCGTGCCCGGCGCCGGCAGCCGCTTCTGCGTGCGGCTGCGCCTGTCCGAGGCGCTGCACCCGCGCAAGCCCGCGCCCATCGAGAGCCGGATGCTCGGCTACGAGGGACGGCGGATCACCGTGCTGGTGTCGGACGACGACCCGGTCCACCGCGGCCTGCTGCAGGATCTCCTGACGCCGCTGGGCTTCGTCGTGCACACCGCCACCAACGGCGACGACTGCGTGCGGGCCGCGGCGGAGTGCCGGCCGGACCTGCTGCTGGTGGACATCTCCATGCCCGGCCTGAACGGGTGGCAGGTGGCGGAGCGGCTGCGGGCGGACGGGATGGAACGGCTGGTCATCATCGTCATCTCCGCGAACGCGGGCGAGCTGGAGCGCCCGCCGGGCGGGGCGCGGTTCCACGACGACGTGCTGGCCAAGCCCATCGGCGTCGCGGACCTGCTGCGCCGGGTCGGGCACCTGCTGCAGATCGAATGGATGGACGACGGCGCGGCGCCCGAGGGCCGCGCCGCGCCGGGCGGCACGCTCGGCCCCATGCACACCCAGGCGCTGCGGGAGCTGGGCGCCATCGGCTACGTCCGCGGCATCCATGCCCGGCTGGACGCCATCGAAGGGGAGCAGGCGGAAAGCCGTCCGATGGTGGCCCACCTGCGCCAACTGGTGTCGCAGTTCGAGATGCGGGCGTTCATGGATGCGCTCGGCCCGGACGGTCCCGGTCCCGGTCCCGGCGGGCAAGGCGGGTGAACGCCCTGGTGGCCGGCGCGCGGGAGGTCGTGCTGGTCGTGGACGACAGCCCGGCAACGCTCGGGATGCTGAACGAGGCGCTGGAGGCTGCGGGCTACACCGTCCTGGTCGCGCAGGCCGGGGCGGCGGCACTGGCGCTGATGGAGCGGATCACGCCGGACATCGTGCTGATGGACGCGGTGATGCCGGGGCTGGACGGGTTCGAGACCTGCCGGCGCATGAAGGGCAGCGCCGGGCTTACCGCGGTGCCGGTGGTGTTCATGACCGGGCTGACCGAAACCGAGCACGTCCTTCGCGGCCTGGAGGCGGGCGGCGTGGACTACGTGCCGAAGCCTGTCTCCCCGGACGAGGTTGTGGCCCGGGTGGGCGTCCACCTGGCCACCGCGCGCATGACGCGCAGCGCCCATATCGCGCTGGACACCGCCGGGCGCTTCCTGCTCGCGGCGTCCCGCGACGGGCGGGTGCTGTGGTGCACGCCGCAGGCGGCGCGGCTGATCGGCGGCGGCCAAGGCGTGCCGCACCCGACGCTGCCCGGCGACGTGCTGACCTGGCTGCTGGCCTGCGCCGACACGCCCGGGCGCCGGACGGACGCGACGTTCGCCTTCGGCCTGGCGGAGGGCGGCGCGGCGCTGAAGGTGTCGTATGTCGGACAGGTCGGCCCGGACGAGCTGCTCCTGCGCCTTGCGCCGGGGCGGAGCGACGAGGGAACGCTGCGGGACGCGCTCGGCCTGACGTTCAGGGAGGCAGAGGTGCTGCTGTGGCTCAGCCGGGGAAAGTCGAACCGCGACATTGCCGAGATCCTTGGCCTCAGTCCGCGCACGGTGAACAAGCACCTCGAACAGGTGTTCCTCAAGCTGGAGGTGGACAACCGGGCGTCCGCCACGGCGCTGGCAGTCCGAGCTTTGCAGGGCGACTGATTTGATCCTCCACGGTCTCCTCCGGGATGACTGAGGAAACTTGGCTCTTATTGGGTTCCGGAGTGGTGATGGGTCCGTCACGCAGCCAGGCCCAGCTCCAAGGCAATCTGCCGGTTGGAAAGGTTCAGCCCCATGAAGGGGAGGCATAGAGTCCACTGCTCGCCGAGGAGGCCACCGTGCGCGAGGGGCGCCGGATCAAGGCCGCCCTGCAAATGGCCCGGCTCGCCAGCCTAAGCTTTGCCGACAGGCACGAGGCGGTCCATCTCATCGGCCAGTCCGGCACCGGTGAGTCGCATCTCGCCGTCGCGCTCGGCGTCGAGGCCATCCGCGCCGGGCGCAGCGTCTGCTTCTCCCTGTTGGCCGACCTGATCGGCAGCCTGGCCCGCGCTGACCGGCAGGGGCGCCTTGCGCGAGCGCATCCGTTGCCTGTGCCGCACCCAGCTGCTCATCGCCGACGAGATCGGCTGCCTCCCTGCGACGATCTCGCCGGTTGAGGATGCCTGCAGGACACGGCCCCAAGCCCGCCCGGGCTGAATTCCGGCATGTGTCCGGCAAGCCTCGTTCGACGGACAGCCATCCGCCTCCGGCAATCGCAATGCCGTCACCGCCGCCCGCCTCGGCGGCAGGCCCATCCGCACGCGGCGAGGCGGCGGCCTGGTCAGGCCGCCGCCGCAACCGCGCGCACCGCGACGCTGAGGCCGGCCAGGTCGGGCGCTGCGGCGGCGTCCCGAGCCAGTTGCGCCGCTGCTGCCGCGCCGGAATGCGCCGCCGGGCCGACGCCGCGGACGGCGGCGGCGGCGGCGCGGGATTGGGCTTGCAGCAGGTCGGACAGCAGCGCGGCCTTGGCGCGGGCGCCGAACGGGCCGGGGGCAGGGGCCAGTGCGACGGCGGCGCGTAGGTCCTCGATGCCCAGTGAGCGGCCGACTGCGGCCCAAGCGAAGGCAACCTCGGCAGGCGGCACGCCGGCCTGCCCGGCCAGGCGCACGATGGCCGGGGCGGCAGCCAGGCCCGGGGCGGCAGCGACCCGCGCCGCCAGCGCGCCGGGCAGCCCGGCGCTGCGGAGCGCGGCAGCAACGGACGTGCCGGCGGCTTCGTCCGCCGCTGCGTCGGCAAGCGCTGCGATGCCCGGCCGGAGGGCGCCGATGGCGGCGTCCAGGGGACCGTCCAGCCCGGCTGCCAGCAGGTCCCGCGCCACCGCCTCCTGCAAGCGGCGCAGGGTCAGCAAGGCGTCCAGGCGGACAGCGGCAGGCGCCGCGGCGGCGTCCACGGCGTCGCACAGCGGCTCCAGCCCGAACAGTTCGGACGCCAGCCAGGCGGCGCGCAGGATGGCCAGGGCGCCGCCGTCCGCGGCGAGGCGGCCGAGGGCCGCGGGGCCGAGGCGGTTGGCGACGCCGTTGGCCACGATGGTCGCCACCAGCTCCCGGCGCAGGCGGTGGCGCCCGGCGAAGCGGGCGAAGCCGGCCTGCAAGGGATGCGGGAAGTAGGCGAGCAGGGTGGCGGCGAAGGCCGGGTCCGCGGTGGGGTCGGCGGCAGGCTCCGCGTCCTCGATGGCGCCCGTGAGCCACAGCTTGGCGACGGGAAGCAGGGCGGCGACCTCGGGCCGCAGCAGGGCGTCGCCGGTGGCGGTGCGGGACTTCAGGGCCGCGGCGTCCGGCAGGCCGGACAGGGCGCGGTCGAGCAGGCCCTCGCGTTCCAGCAGGAGCATCAGGGCGGCCTGGGCGGGCAGGTCCGCGGCGGCGCCCAGGACTTCGAGGGACACGGCCAGGGATTGCTGGTGGTTGTCGCGCAGCACGAGGGCGCCGACCTCGCCGGTCATGGCGGCCAGGAGGTCGTCGCGCTGGCGCCGGGTCAGGGCGCCTTCGCGCTCGGCGTCGGCCAGGAGTATCTTGATGTTCACCTCGTGGTCGCTGGTGCTGACCCCGGCGGAGTTGTCCAGGGCGTCGGTGTTGAGGCGTCCGCCCGCCCCGCCGGCGCCGGTGCGGGCGTATTCGATGCGCCCGGCCTGGGTGATCGCGAGGTTGGCGCCCTCCGCCAGCACGCGGGCGCGCAGCTCGGCGCCGTTCACGCGCAGGGCGTCGTTGGCGCGGTCCCCGGCGTCGGCCTGGGACTCGGCCGACGCCTTCACGTAGGTGCCGATGCCGCCGAAGTACAGCAGGTCCGCTGGCGCCCGCAGGATGGCCTGCATGATGGCGGCGGGTTCGTGCGGGCCTGCGGGTAGGCCCAGCATCGCCGCGGAAGCGGGCGGCAGGGTGACGCGCTTCTCGCTCCGGGAGAACACGCCGCCGCCGGGGCTGATGAGGGCGGGGTCGTAGTCCAGCCAGGAGGAGCGAGGCAGGGCGAACAGGCGGGCGCGCTCGTCGTAGGACGCCGCGGCGTCCGGGTCGGGGTCGAGGAAGATGTGCCGGTGGTCGAAGGCTGCGATCAGCCGGGTCTGCCGGCTGACGAGCAGGCCGTTGCCGAACACGTCGCCGCTCATGTCGCCGACGCCGACGCAGGTGAAGGGGTCCGCCTGGATGTCCAGGCCCAGCTCGGCGAAGTGGCGGGCGACCATGACCCAGGCGCCCTTGGCGGTGATGCCCATGGCTTTGTGGTCGTAGCCCTGGCTGCCGCCGGACGCGAAAGCGTCGCCGAGCCAGAAGCCGCGGCTCGTGGCGATGCCGTTGGCGATGTCGCTGAACGTGGCGGTGCCCTTGTCGGCGGCGGCGACCATGTAGGGGTCGTCGCCGTCGCGGCGGCGTATGGCCGGCGGCGTCACCACGTCTAGGCCGTGCAAGTCGTCGGCCATGTCCAGCATGGCGTTGATGAGGACGCTGTAGCAGGCGACGCCCTCCCCCATGACGGCGTCGCGGCTGCCCGCGGCGGGCGCCTGCTTGAGGACGAAGCCGCCCTTGGCGCCCGTGGGCACGATGACGACGTTCTTGAGGCGCTGCGCCTTCATCAGCCCGAGGATTTCAGTCCGGAAATCCTCGCGCCGGTCGGACCAGCGTATGCCGCCGCGGGCAACGGGGCCGGCGCGCAGGTGGCAGCCCTCCATGCGGGCGGAATGGACGAAGATCTCGCGCCAGGGCCGGGGCGCCGGCATGTCGCCCGCGTCGGCGCTGTTTATCTTGAGGGCGACGTAGGGCGCGTCCGCATGGAAATTGGTGCGAAGCACGGCGCGCAGCAGCGTCATCAGGCGGGACAGGATGCGGTCCTCGTCCGGGTTGGAGACGCCGTCCAGCAGGGTGGCCCAGGCGGCGTCCAGCGCGGCCTCGTCCCCCGCCGCGCCCAGCGCGGCCCCGTCCCCTGCCGCGCCCGGCGCGAAGCGGGCGTGGAACAGGTCCACCAGGATGCGGGCGGCGGCGGGATGGGTGGTCAGCGCGGCCTCCACGCCGGCCTGGCTGAACGCGAAGCCGACCTGCTTGAGCCAGCGCTGCATCGCGCGCAGCAGCCAGCACTCGCGCCAAGTCAGCCCGGCGCGCAGCACCAGGCGGTTGAAGCCGTCCGCCTCCGCCCGCCCGTCCAGCAGCGCGTCCAGCGCGTCCAGCAGGGCGGGGAAGCGGGCGGGGTCCGCCGGCGTACCGGCGCGCAGGGTGATGACTTGCAGCACGACGGGCGGCGTGTCGGCATCGAGGGGACGCAGGCGGTAGGGCACCTCTTCGATGGCGCGCAGGTCCAGACTCTCCAGCAGCGGGAGCGTGTCGGACAGCGGCAGGGGGGCGCCGGGCTGGGCCAGGCGCAGGGTGAGGGCGTCCGGGGCGGCTCCGGGCGCCTGCTCCAGCCGGGTGGCGGGGCGGCCGGTGGCGGCGGCGCGCTCGGCCAGGGCTAGGTCGGCGGCAGCCTGCGCCGCGGATGCGGCCTCCTGGTAGGCCGCTGGGAAGGCGTCGCCCCAGCGGGCGGCCAGGCGGGCGGCGGCGGCCTCTCCTTCCTGACCGGCCAGAACTTCCAGCAGGCGGTCGCGGAAGTCTCGCGCGGCCTGGCGCACGATGTCCTCCAGCACGCCGGGGTCCACGGCGGGGACCCGGCCGGGGGTGGTGCCGACGATGTAGTTGACGCGGGCCAGCGGTTCGTCGCCGAGCGCGATGTAGAAGGCGCTGATCCGCCCGGCATAGGCGCGGGCCAGGATGCCGCCGACGCGCTCCCGCAGGCGGGTGTCGAACACGTCGCGCGGCAGCCAGACGATGACGGACACGAAGCGCTCGAACGGGTCGGGCCGCAGCACGAGGATGGTGCGCGGGCGCAGGCGCAGGTCGAGCGCGCGTTGGGCGCCGGCCAGGATCGCGGCTTCCGGCGCCTGGAACAGCTCGTCGCGCGGCCAGGTGTCCAGCACCTGGCGCAGGGCGCGGCCGTCGTGGCTGTTGGGGTCCACGCCGGAGCCGGCGAGGATGGCGGCGACCTTCTGCGCCAGCAGCGGGATCGAGCGGGGGTTGCGGGTGTAGGCGGTGGCGGCGAACAGGCCGAAGAACACGCGCACGCCCACGACCGCGCCCGACGCGTCGAAGATGCGGGTGACGACGGCGTCGCCGTGGGCGGCGCGATGCACGGTGGAGCGCAGGTTGGCCTTGGCGACGGCCAGCGGCACCGGCTCCAGCAGGGCGGCGCGTATGGCGGGCGGGGCGGCTTGCAGGCCGCCCAGGGTGTCGAAGGCGGCAACCGCCGGGTCGCGCAACAGGCCAAGGTTCTCCTCCGCGGCGACGGACAGCGTGTCCGCCGGGCCGTTGCCGCCCACCATGACCCGGCGGTGGCCGAGCAGTACGAAATTGTCGTCCAGCAGCCAGTGCAGGAACTCCGCGGCGGTCCGGCCCTCCGGCAGCGGGCGGGCCGCGACCTCGGCCGCGGCCCGCTCCACCAGGGCGCGCATGGCGGCGTGGTCCCGGTTCGCGGCGCGCACGTCGGCCATCGTGCGGCGGAGCGCCTCCTCCAGCGCGGCGGCGCCTCCTCCTGTGCCGGTGAACTCGATCCGCATCCAGCTTTCGCGGACGCTGTCCGGCGCCGGGCTGTCGGACCAGTCGAGCAGCGTGCCGGCGGCGTCGCGGCGGATGGCGGCGACGGGATGCAGGAGCTGCCGCACCACGCGCCCCGACGAAACGGCAGGGACGGCGCCGGCCGCGGTCTTGGCCGGGTGGCCGGTGGCGAGGGCGGCCATGGCGCTGTCCACCAGGAAGGGCATGTCGTCGGTGATGATCTCCGCCACGGCGCTCCCGGCGGCGGGAGTGGTGACGCGGACCAGCGCTTCGCCGGGCTGGCGCCGGACGGCCAGGGACCAGAGGCTGGCGGTTGCGTCGGCCAGGGCCTCGGGCGGCTGGGCGGCAAGCTCGGCGGTGGGAAGGGCGGCGTGCAGGCGGGCGACGAAGGTCGCGGCGGCGTCCGGCAGCGCGGGCGCGATGCGGGCCAGGGCCTCGGCAGCGGCGCGCAGCAGCTCGACGCGGAGGGTGTCCGCCCCGGCGGGTCCGGCATGGGGGGCGGCGTCGCGTCCGGGGGGCAGGGCGTCGGGCATCGGGGGGCCTCGCTGACAGAACAATTTAAGAACAGAACCGCATCACTTGAACAAACAATGAACAATTGACTCCTGCGTGACTAGTCGAGATCGGACGTGCGGAAGTCAGGCGGGATGCTGGTATAATCAAAGCTGCCCGATTCGACGGGCCTGCACCAAGGCTGGAGGCTGATGATGCAACTTGTCACGGATCAGGATGGATCGCCAATTGCCCGGCTGCCGCCGGTGACACATGCGGAGTGCCTGACCTTGCGCAACATCCTGTTGCGGACTAACCCAGCCAGCCAATGGGAGGCCGGGTTCATCGAGAGCATGGCATCGTTGCTGCAGCAGGCGGCGCAGGGGCGGGACAACGGTGCGATGGCCACCGGGGACTGAGGCGTTCCTGGCCGGTGCCGATCCGTTTCTGCGCGGCTTGCGGCCTGGCGCGGGGATGGGACTGCTTGTGCGGCGCTTGCCGGCGTCCGGGCCGTATCGCTGGACCCTGCAGAGCTGGTGGCCATTTGCCCTGACCGCTTTCCGCCCGTCGTTGCAAGCCGTACTTGCTCTCTGCCCGGCATTGCAAGCCGCCCTTGCGGCGTGGCGAGCCGGGGGTCGCAAGGGACGCCCGTGCCGCCCCTGATTGCCGTGCGCCTGAGTGCCGTGCCGCTGCATTCTTCGCGGCAAACGGCAGCAATGCGGTCAATGCGAACGGCCGCTGGTCCGGGCCGCCGCCAGCGCCCCTCGGCATAGGCTGCCATGTCTCGCGCGACCTGACGGGCCTCTGGCCGGCTTGCCGCCTGATCCAAGTTCTCCGTCCGGCCTTTCGGAGGCTATGCCGTTGGCTGCCGGTCGCCGCAGTGCGGGCCGGGCCACTGCATATGCGCGCGGGCCGGGCTGTTCATGAAGACGCCTCCGGAACCGTCCCATGTCCGCCGCAGGTCCCGCATTCGCACTTCGTTAATGCCGGGCTGTCCAGTGTCAGGCATGATGACGGAACTCGACCTTTCCTGCCATGACCGCCGCTCCGCCCCCCGGATAGACACGGGATGGCCGACGTCCAGGACGGCAGGCACGCCGCAGGCGGCGTCCGGGCCTGGCCGTCCAGCGCCGAACACCTTGGGCAGCGCCCGGAGCAGAGCCATGCGGTCCTCCACCCTGTTTCTTGCCGCCGTGCTGCTGGCGGCCGGTCCCGTTCCCACGCAGGCGGCCGTGTCCGCGGCCGGGCCTGGCGCCGCGCCGACCTCCGACCGGGTCCTGGTCGTGGAGCTGTTCAGCTCACGGGCGTGCGCGTCCTGCCCGGCGGCGAACGCCGTCGTGGCGGAGCTGGCGCAGGGCGACGCGACGGTGCTGCCGCTCGACCTGCATGTGACCTACTTCGACCGCGCCGGCTGGAAGGACAGGGACTCGTTTCCTGCGGCCAGCCAGCGGCAGCAGCGCTACGTGGCGCAGTTGGGGACGCCGGGCGTCTATACGCCGCAGGTGGTGGTGGGAGGGCGGCACGAGGCCCTGGGATACGACGCGCCCGCGGTGCAGGCGGCCGTCGCGCTGGCGCGCGGGGAGGCGGGCGGCGTGCCGCTAGGCCTGTCCATTGATCCCGCGGGCCTGCGGGTGCAGGCCGGGGCCGGGCAGGGCCGGGGGACGCTGTGGCTGGTGGGCTTCGACGGGCCGGCGGGGCGCCGCGGGTCGGGGGTCAACCTGGGGGTCAACCCTGGGGTCAACACCGTGCGGGCGTTGCAGGAAGTGGGGGGCTGGCACGGTGCGCCGGTCAGCCTGACGGCTGCGGCGCCGCGGACGGCGCGGACGGCGGTGCTGCTGCAGGACGACCGCGGCGCGATCCTGGCAGCGGCCTTGCTGCGCTGAGCCGGGACTGATCCGGAACCCTCCTCGCAGGGCCGGCGACGGACGGCAAGAATCTTCCTTCTCTTTTACCGCTCCTTAAGCCCTCGGGTGGCATGATGGGGCACGCCGGCAAAAAGCGGCGAAGGTGAACACGGGCCGCATCCAGCAAGGCTGGGCCGGCTCGATGGGGTAAGAGACCATGTCGTTGAACTCGGTGAATACCAACGTTGCCGCCCAGGTTGCCCTGGCGTCGCTGAACCACACCAGCGCGCAGTTGGAGGCGACGCAGAAGCGCATCTCCACCGGCTACCGCGTGGCGGACGCTGCGGACGACGGCGGCGCCTATGCGGTGGCGCAGCGCGTGCGGGCTGACGTGGGCGCCCTGACGAGCGTGAACGAGCAGCTCGGCAACGCGAAGGGGCTGGTGTCCACGTCACTGAAGGCGCTGAGCAATATTTCTGACTACGTGAACAAGGCGCAGGGCCTGCTGGTGACGATAGGCGGTACCGCCATCACGCAGGAAACGCGAGACCAGGCCGTGATCTCCTACAAGTCCCTGGTGTCGCAAGTTGCGAACATCGTGGACAACTCGAAATATAACGGCCAGACGCTGCTGGGCAGCGTGTCCGGCACGCCGGTGGCGGGGGCGTCCAAGACGGTCATCAACAGCGAGAGCGGCTCGACGAGCACCCTCAGCGGAGAGGACGTGAGCGGGCTGGCAAACACGCTGGCGACCTTGATCGGCTCCACGTTCGCGCGCTCGGCAGGCGGCGTGGACACCTTCGGGACCATCGCCACGGGCCAGGACCAGTCATCGGCGGCAACGGCGCTGTCGGCGACATCGGGGGCGACGGCGTTCTCGACGGCGTTGAAGGGAGTGGCGAACCAGCTCAACCAAGTCGGCGCGGATTCGAACCTGCTGGACGCGACGATCAGCTTCAACACCAGCAAGATAGACAGCCTGAACGCCGGGCTGGGTGCGCTGATTGACACCGACCTGTCCAAGGAGTCGGCGAAGCTGCAATCGCTGCAGATCAAGCAGCAGTTGGGCACGCAGGCGCTGTCCTTGGCGAACCAGGCGCCGCAGGCCCTGCTGAGCCTGTTCAAGTAAGCTCCCCGGACCTGCCCCGGCAGGTCCAGGCCCGGCGGCGGAGGTGCCGCCGCCGGGCCGCTTCCATGCACCAGACATCCACCATGCAGACATCGGAACCCGCCATGTCCCATCTCGTGCTTGAGCTTCATGCCGGCGAGGCGATGATCGTCAACGGCGCCTCGCTGCGGTTCCGCACGCGCAGCCGGGTCGAGCTGACGACCCAGGCGCGCTTCCTGTTCGGCAAGCAGATCATGGCGCCCGAAGCGGCGGACAGCCCGGCGCGGCGCATCTACTTCGCCCTGCAGACCGCCTACATCGGCGCGGACGACGAGCGGGCGCCGGGGGTGGCGCAGGCGCGGACGGCGATACGCGAGTTCCAGGCGGCGACGACTTCGGGGCTGGCGCGGGACATCCTGGACCGGACGCTGGCGCTGGTGGAGGCGGACGAGTGCTACGACGCACTGAAGCTGGCGCGGCGGATCATCCGGCACGAGGACGGCGTGCTGGGCCGGGGGCCGGTGCCCGTGCGCGGCGCGGCGGGCAGCGCCGCCATGGCAGCGGCTTAGGGAGCGGGAACGATGAACATGGCAGCGGCCCGTGCCTACCGGTCCCAGGCCGCGCGCGGCGGCGTGCGGGAGCAGGAGGCGGACGTGTTCCGCCGGGCGACGGGCGGCCTGCGCGCGGCGAAGGCGGACCCGGCGCTGCTCGGGCGGGCGGTGGCGGACAACATCCGGCTGTGGCTGAGGGTGGGCGACGTGCTGCGCGATCCTGCCAACGCGCTGCCGGCCGGGCTGCGGGCGGGGATCGTCTCGGTCGGCCATGCGGTGCAGCGGGAGATGGGGCGGACGGAGCCTGACCTCGACTTCCTGATTTCCGTGAACGAGAACATCACGGCCGGGCTGTCGGGCGCACCGTGATCGGCTGGGCCATCACCGGCCTGGACCTGAGCGTCCTGCATGGCGGCGGGAGGACGGCCGGGACGGGCGGGAACCCGGTGACGGCGCTGCGGCAGGCCGTGGCGGGGCAGGCGCGCGGGATCGCCGCTGCTGCCAAGCAGCCGGAGGTGCAGCGTGACATCGCGGCGTTCCGCCGGGCGGTGGCCGTGGCCAAGGACCCGAAGGCCCTGCTGGCGGACCCGGTGGCGCGGCGGGTGCTGCTGACGGCGAGCGGGCTGGAGGACCAGGCGGGCTATGCCGCGTTGGCCACCAAGGCGCTGCTGTCCAGTCCGTCCGACCCGAAGGGGCTGGCCAATGCCTTGCCCGACAGGAAATGGAAGGCGGCGGCGTCCACGCTGGACTTTGCCAAGCAGGGGCTGGCGGTGCTGCGCGACCCCAAGGTGCTGGACACGATGGCCAGCGCCTACGCGGAGATTGCCTGGCGCAAGTCGCTGGATGCGGCGACGCCGGGGCTGTCGGACGCGCTGACGTTCCGGGCGACGGCGGCGCGGGTGCGGAACGTGGACGACGTGCTGGGGGACGCGACGCTGCGCCGGGTGGTGACGGGGGCGCTCGGCATCCCGCAGGAGATCGCGTTGCAGCCGCTGGACACGCAGGAGCAGGCGATCAGCAGCCGGCTGGACGTGTCGCGGCTGCGGGACCCGAAATTCGTGGATGGGCTGGCGCAGCGCTACTTGATCGCCAAGGCGGGCGAGACGGACCAGGGGGCGCCGGGCCTGCTGGTTTGATGCCGCCGGCCTTTTGTTGGGGCAGCCTGTGACCGCGATCCGTCAGCATGGCATGGCGGCGCCATGAACGGCGCTCGGCTGGTTGCGGTCGGGGCTGGTTGCGGTCGGGCCTGGCAGGCCGATGTAAGGCGGCATGGATCATGTGCAGCCCTTGAACGGACCCCGCCGCGACAAACCCGGTCAGGATAGACCGCAGGGCGACAAGCCGCGTCGCCCGGCGCTGTTCTGGCAGCGTGCCGGGCTGCGGGCCGGGCTGGCGTTCGGAACGGCGGCCGGGCGGCCCATCGAGGCCGCGGGGCAGCGGATGGACCCGGTGATGTCGGCGCTGATCCGCTTCGTCCGCAAGCTGCCGCAGGGAAAGGGCGGGGCCTCGCCGGGGCCGGGCGGGTTGCAGGCGTTTCGGGCGCAGTACGAGGCGGCGCCGGGCCTGACGGGATTGCACCCGGACCCGGAGGTGGCGCCGCAGCCGGTGCCGGGCCTGCCGGGGGCGCTGGAATACGCGCATGGCACGCCGCGGGGGACGCTGCTGTATTTCCATGGCGGCGGCTTCATCATGGGCAGCCCGGCCACGCACGACGCGCTGTGCCGCCGGCTGGCGCGGCTGGGCGGGGTTCGGGTCATCAACGCCCCGTATCGCCTGGCGCCGGAGCATCCGTTCCCGGCGGCGCATGACGACGCGGCGGCGGCTTGGGAGTGGGTGCGGGTGAACCGCCCCGGGCCGCACTTGGCGGGGGGCGACAGCGCCGGGGCCAACCTCGCGGCGGGACTGTCCGGTGCGGCGATGACGCTGCTGCTGTATCCGGTGGTGGACATGGTGTCCGCCGAGGAAGCGGGGGAGGCGCTGTATCCCAGCATCGGCCTGTTCGGCGAAGGGTTCCTGCTGACGGCAGAGGGTATGGAGGAGTGCGCCCGGCTGCTGGTGCCCGCGGGTGCCGACCGGGCCGACCCGCGCCTGTCGCCGGTGCGCGGGGCACTGGGGCAGGCTGCGCCGTCGCTGGTGATGACGGCAGGCTTCGACCCGTTGCGGGACCAGGGGCGGGCCTGGGTGTCGGCGCTGCACAAGGCGGGGCGTCCGGCTTGGCTGCTGGAGGAGACCGGGCTGGTGCATGGGTTCGCGGACTTCGCCGGGGTGGTGCCGGCGGCGCGGCGCGCAGTGGAGCGTGCGGCGGAGGAGCTGCGGGCGAAGGTCGCCGGGCTGGCGGGATAGGGCCTGGGCAGCGCGTCATGCCAACAGACGCTTGCGTTGACCGTTCCGCCATCCGTCATTGCGGGCCGCTCCGGCTGTGCGGCGATCCAGGAACCCGCAGCGCGGCCCTGGCTGTTCCTGGATTGACGCGCCGCAAATGCGGCTCGCAACGACAGCGCCTGATCCGATGCAGCGCCGCAAGGGTCAGGATGCCAGGACGATTGGTATGACGCGCTGCCCTGACCGTGGCGCTGCCGCATCCCCGGTCAGGCCGGCATCGGCCTACTCGTCGGCGTCGTCCCCGTCCGATCCGCCCTTCTCGATCTGGACCTTCTTGAAGCCGGTGCCGCGCAGGGTCTTCATCAGCTTGCGGTCCAGGCCGAACGGCGGCTTGTTGACCGTGAAGACGGCGACCTTGGGCGTCTCGTCCGGATTGATCGAGACGGTGCCGAAGCAGGGCTTGCGGGCGTCGGGGAACTGCTTCTTGAGGTCCCCGGCGAGGGACTTCGAGGGGCGGGTCTTGTCGAGCAGCAGCAGGCCCAGGTTGCCGGCGCCGCTTGCGCCCTGGGCGAGGGCGCAGTTGACCGGCTCTTTCTGGGCGCGGATCAGCAGCTTCTTCATGTCCGGCTTGGACATGCCGGTGCCATCGCCGGGCTGATCGTCCTTCTCATCCTCGCCATCCCTGGCGCCGGCTTTGGGCCGTCCGCCTTTCGCGCTGTCCGACATGCTGCGCCCCCAATGACCGAGGGAGACTACGGGCCATTTCCGTCCTGCGCCACCGTGGCGGCAACGGCGCCTCGCAAACGTGCGGCGGCAGCACGCGGCATGGCGGGAACCCGTTCGCAAAGGCGGAGTTAGTCGGTCTCACATTGGGCCGGGGCCACGCCCGGCGCCATGCAGCAGGAGGCCACCATGTCGCTACCGCCAACCACGAGCACGACGACCAGCACCACGACAGTGCCAGCCGCAGCTCCCATCAACGTTCCCTACCCCGGCACCGCGTCCGTCAGCCATTCGGCCCAGGCCGTCGTTCCTGACGACCACCGCACGCACTTGCGCAACCACGCTGCCTGGGGCGCGATCCTGGCCGGGGTGGTTGCGGCGCTGGTGGTGCAGTTGCTGCTGAACGTGCTGGGCGTGGGCCTGGGCGCGTCGTCGGTGGACGCGGTGAACACTGGCGACAACCCCACGGCGTCGGGCGCCGGCCTCACGGCGGCGATCTGGGTCGTGGTGTCGGGGATCGTGGCCTCGCTGGTCGGCGGCATCACGGCCGGGCGGCTGTCGGGCACGTCGGACGGCAACACGGCGCGCTGGCACGGCTTCCTGTCGTGGTGCGTGGCGACGCTGTGCATCTTCTACCTGCTGAGCACGGCGGCGGGCGGGCTGATCGGCGGCGCGGCGAGCGCGCTGGGCGGCACGGTCGGCGCGGCCGGGCGGGGCGCTGCGTCGGCGGTGTCTGGCATAGCGGCCGGCACGGACGGCGACGCGCTCAAGGCGCAGGTGCAGCGGCTGGTGAGCCCGAACGACGCGCAGACGGCGCAGGACAACGTCACGTCGTTCGTCCGCGCGACGGTGAGCGGCGACAAGGCGGCGGCGGATGCGGCGCGCGACCGCGCGGTGGACAGCCTGGCGCGTGCGGCCAACGTCAGCCCGGACGAGGCGCGCACCCGTCTGACGCAGGCGGAGACGCAGGCGCGGGCTGCGGCCGACACCGTGAAGCAGAAGGCGCAGGCCGCGGCCGAGGCGACGCGCAAGGGCGTGGCGAGCGCGGGCATCCTGGGCTTCGTGGCGCTGGCGCTCGGCGCGCTGGCCGCGTGGTTC
>JAABUM010000819.1_pt1 | contig 50858 bp, 47 predicted proteins | sample 5559161 | NCBI WGS metagenome assembly JAABUM01 (sample SAMN10711868, study PRJNA513369) | rock metagenome | isolation source: Antarctica rocks | place: Antarctica: Victoria Land, Siegfried Peak nord
CAGACCCAGCCTGCCGCGAAGCCGGCACCTCTGTCATCGTCGCACTCATCAGGAAACCCTCCTTCCCGCCCTCCAAGACACTGATCAGGACGGTCCTGGTGCCTCACCCAAGGTTGACAGAGAGGGCAGTCTCCAGGTGCAGCCGCTCGGCCAGCCCGGGGTCGGGGTGTGCGCCTCATGTCCGGCCCGCCTCGATAAGTGGGCGACCCCCCCGCCACACCCATCCCCCGCCCCAGAAGCCGGACACCAACAGAAAATTCACTCATCATCCCTCCGCAAGGCTCCTTCCCCGGACTGCACGGCCGAGAAGTCCAAGCACTCTGCCCCGAGTGGCTGCAAACCAGCACCGCAGATGATGTGCGTCGGCCCACTGTGCGGCGGTCCAGATGACGCAAGCCGCGCAGGCGGTCGCTCGGCCCGGTGGACCGCGCCAATACCGGTGATTAGACCGTGAGCCAAGGCCCGACGCGACGTCTCTGCCGACTGCTCGACGCTGGTCACCTTTCCGACGAACTGCTCGCAGTGGCGGACCGGGAGGCGGACCTTCTCGAGCACCCTTACATCGGCGTGGAACACATCGAGTTAGCTCGACTGCGGCTGGCCGGGAACGAGACCGGCAGGCAGGTGCTGCTGAACCAGGCGACCACCGGTGTGCGGCGCCGGTGGTGGCGACCGCTCGGACCACAACCCGCGTTTCGTCGCGACGGCTTAGCGCAGACCCGAGCCGCCCGTCGAGCCGCTGGGGAAGACGACGAGCACCGAGGGCATCGACACGCCGCAGTTTCGCGTACTCGCCGCTGGGGTCCGGTCGCGGCAGGTCGACCGCCAACGTCCCAGATCCGGCGTCGAGCCAATGATTGGGCAGCCGCGTGCTCACGGCTGAGCCGCTGACAGACGGCACACTGGGAGGGTGCAGACGTTCCTCCCGTACGCCGACTTCGAGCGTTCGGCACGCACTTTGGACCGGAAGCGGCTCGGCAAGCAGCGGGTGGAGACGATCCAGGTGGTTCGCGCGCTGACCAGGCCTGGCTACGGATGGGGCAACCACCCGGCAGTGCTGATGTGGAAGGGATTTGAGGAAGCACTCGGCCGGTACGGCCTCTCCTGCTGCCAAGCGTGGGTCGAGCTCGGCTTCGGCGACACCTGCGCCCTGACGATTGCGACCGACCTGCGCGCAGCCAGCGTCCACACGGTTCGCACTCAGCAAGAGCTCGCCGCCGCCGATGAGCTACCCCCCTGGCTGGGCGATGAGGCGCTCCACCGCAGCCACCAGTCCGCCCTCATGCGCAAAGAGCAGGAGCATTACCGGCCGCTCTTTCCGGACATCCCTGACGATCTGCCGTACGTGTGGCCGGTCCGGTCTCAGATGGCCATTGCCGCAGAACAGCGCAAAGTGGACAACGAACTGCGGCGGCAGCAACGGGCATTAGAGCGAAACCGGGCGGAGGCCGAACGACGGCACCACCAGCGCAGCCGTGCCGCGAAGAAGGCCTGGCAGACACGGCGAGAGAACTCCGCTCGGGCGAACGGATGAGGCTCATGGCCGCCCCACCCGAGACAGCAGAGCACCGCGTTCGTCGCTGCATGCGCGGCCCTCGAAAGTGCCCGGCCGCACAACCGCTCGGATCTGCCGCACTCCCATCGCCCTGCAGATCCCTGCGTCTATCCGCCGCGAAGGCCGCGCTGCGCGCCTTCCTGGTCCTTCTGGCGCAGAGCCTGGGCGTCGGTGCCCCGGCGCCGGCTTGCTGGCGGACGACTGCGCACATTGGGGGCTGGTCTACTGGGTCCCGAGACTTCGAGGTGCTGCGCCACGCTGAAGGAAGTACTTGAAACGCGGCTGCAAACGTGAACCCTCACGTCTGTGGAGACAATGCGCGGCGCTGCGGTACGGCTGCGTCGAGCGAACTGAGCACGACAGTGACCTGCGGCCTGCACCCGCGTCGACCGGGGCCCCGGTTCCTGCGTCCTTGTGTTGCGAGCTGGATACCTTGTGCGGTCGTGCTGCACGTCGCCTGCCGAACCCGCCGTCACCCGTCGAAGGTCAGGCACCTGCGTACGGCCGGCGGGCTGTCCTCCAGAGAAGGCAGACTGGATTCATGAGGCGGCCCCACGGAGTCCCCGCTGGTGGCCGGTGAACAGCGTCGCCGCCCGCGAGGTGCTCGACGTCCAGCGGGTCGATGTGTGGGGGGCCATGCGGGCCAAGGATCCGGAGGCGTGGATGCGGGTGCTGGCCGACGACTTCATTCTGCGGACTCCTGGGGAGGAGGACCGAGACCGGTCGGCGTTCGTGGAGCGGATGACCTCGTTCCCCGGCGAGGTGGTGTCCATCGCCTGCTACGACATGAGAGCGGACGCGTTCGGCACGGCCGTGGTGGTGACGGGGGTCCAGCACGCCGTCATCCGGATGCCGAACGGCGCCCGCTTGGAGGACTTCACGATGATGAGCAACGTGTTCGTGACGCGGGCGGGCCGGTGGCTCATGGTCTTGGCCCATTCTTTGAGCCTGCCCATGTGAGCCGCTCCCTGCTTCCTCGACCACCAGCTTGTTGCCTAATACCTGGGAGGGGTCGCCGAGCCCGCCGACGAGTTGGCGCGCGGACTCTGGTCTTGAGTCTCATCCCCTTCCGCGCACTGCCTTGGAGACCCCATGAAGCTCCTGCTGACGTCAGGCGGCGTCACCAACCCCAGCATCCACTCGGCGCTCGAGCAGCTCCTCCCTAAACCGATCGCCGAGTGCCGCGCCCTGTGCGTCCCGACGGCCCAGTGGGGTCACCCGATGTGTGGTCCGACCTCGGTGCAGGGCTTCGTCGCCGCCCAGCCTCAGTGGCGGCACTTCTCTGGTCTGGGCTGGGCGTCGCTCGGGGTCCTCGAGTTGACCGCGCTACCCACGATCGGGGCAGGGCGGTGGGTCCCCTGGGTGCAGGAGGCCGATGTGCTGTTGGTCGACGGAGGCGACGCGACCTATCTGTGCCACTGGATGCGCGAGTCCGGGCTGGCCGACCTGCTGCCTTCGCTGCCGGACCTGGTCTGGGTGGGAGTCAGCGCCGGAAGCATGGTCCTGACGCCCCGGATCGGGGGTCTGTTCGTCGAGTGGCTGTCGGCGCCGGACGACCGCACCCTCGGTGTCGTCGACTTCTCGATCTTCCCGCACCTGGACGCCTTTCCGACGAACACCTTGGCCATCGCCGAACGGTGGGCGGCCGACCTCGACGCTCCGGCCTACGCCATCGACGAACAGACCGCCATCACCGTCGTCGACGGGTCGGTCGAGGTGGTCTCCGAAGGGCACTGGACCGTGTTCGGGACGTAGTCGGCGATCCTTCGGTTCGCCGGCCGCCGCTCATCGCGTCCTACAGTGCTCGAGTGACGTCAGGCGTGGACGCGGCCGAGCAACGGCTGGACGGTGGGCGCGCATGCCTGCTCATCACTGGCGCGCCGGGCGCGGGTAAGTCGACCATCTCCCGACTCGTCGCGGACGAGCTGACCCGTTCGGCGCTGATGGACTCGTTCTTCATCGGCCGGCTCATCGCCAGGGGATACGTATGGCCTCTCGGGGAACCCGCCGACGAGGCCGCACGGCAGGTGCGGTTGCTCAACACCAACGTGTGCGCCCTGGCGGGCAACTTCGCCGACGCCGGCTTCACCCCCGTCATCGACATCGTCCTTCCCGACGGTGAGCAGCTGGACACCTACCGCAAGGCCTTGGCCTCCCGGCGGCTCCTGCTGATCGTCCTCGACCCGGGCGCGGAGGTATGCCGGCACCGCAACGAGACCCGTCCGCCCGAGCAACAGTTCTTCTTCGACGGCTACGACCAGCTGAGCGCGTCGATGCGCCGACACTTCGGGAGCCTGGGCTGGTGGTTCGACACCTCCAGTCTCACCGCGCTGCAGACCGTCGAGCAGATCCTCGCCGAGGCCCACGAGCGTGCCCGCGTGCCGACCTGAACGGAACCGATGAGTTCCGCACTGAAGGCCGGTCTGTAGTTCCATGACGGCGACCTACACGTTCGACATCTTCACCAGCCTCGACGGGAACGCTTCCTACGGACCGCCTGGTGACTGGGGCGGCTACTGGGGCAAGCAGGGTCCGGAGTTCCTCGACCACCGGCTCGCGGCGTACGACGGCGAGCAACGGATGCTGTTCGGCGCCAACACGTTCAGCTTGTTTCTGCAGATGGTGCCCCAGATGGACGTGCCCGATCCCTGGATTGCGCGGATGCGCAGCTTGCCGACCACCGTCGTGTCCTCGACGCTGCCGGGCCCGGTCGACTGGCCCGACGCGACCATCGCCAGCGGCGATGCCGTGGAGATCGTGCGTCGTCTGAAGGAGGAGTCGGACGTGCCGATCCGTTCGCACGGGAGCCTGTCGGTCAACCGGGCGCTGCTGGCCGCCGGTCTCGTCGACCGGATCCAGGTCACGATCTTCCCGGTGGTCTCCGCCCAGACGGGCGACGAGCCGGTCTTCGCCGGCGCGGGCGACTTCGACCTCGAGCTGCTTGAGACTCGCACCCTCGACGGCCGTACGCAGGAGCTGGTTTACCGGCCCACCCTCCGCACCTGGCCGGCCGGCTGAGCAGCCCGGCCGCGCAGGGAACGCCCGTTCAGTGCCGGCGCAGCGGGGCCATCGTCGCGTCGAGCGAGTCGAGGGCGGCAGTCCAGAAGACGATCGGGGCCATGCCCTCGCAGTGACCTTCGGCGCCTTCGCTGCGGGTGAAGAGCCGGAAGTCCTTCGGTCCGGTGAGGTGGTCGTAGAGCAGCCGCACTTGTCCCGTTGAGACGTGGTCGGTCTCGTTGTCCGTGACGTAGGTGGGGCAGGTGGTCGCCGGCGCGGCGTCGCGGTTCTGATAGTGGGTCATGTCGTTGAAGTAGCCCCGGCACGGTGGGGGTCCCGTTGGTCACCATGCGCGGGCCGAGGAGCGCGGCCATCCCGGGGCTGTGAAGCGGACTTTTAAAGGCCGGTCGGCGTCGGGGTCGTCCAGCCGGTGGGCGAGCTCGCCGGGGCGGCGACTTGGGCCACCAGGCGACCGGCGACCCCCGACCAGGCCTGGTACCAGCTGTCCCGGTCGTCGGGCTCGATCTGGGCCGAGATCGCTAGGCACTGGCCGACATTGGGCCATCCCCGAGTCGGCCGTGCCCACACTGCGTTGCCGCTGGGCGTCGAAGCTCTCGTCGTCGAAGAACAGCCTCATGACACCTCCCCATCGCGGGCAAGACCGGCACCCTTGGCTCCTCACGCTGCCGAATAAATGTCGGCGCCCGACCGCGGCTCGTTCTCGCACTGACGCATCGGCTCCATCGCGGCTCGAGGGTCAGGACACGGCGGCCTTCACCAGCTGAGTAACCCGCTTTTCCACCGCCGGGCTCCACCTGACGAGCGCATACGACGCCGCCCACATGTCACGGTCGTCGAGGTTGGTCGCGTCCTGGAAGCCCAGGGTCGAGTATCGGTAGCTGAACTTGCCCGAGTCCTGGAAGAAGACGACGACCTTGCCGGCCGCGTTCTCGTAGGCCGGCATTCCGTACCAGGTCTTCGGGGACAGCTCGGGGGCGGCGGAGGTCACGGCCACGTGCACCCGCTCGGCCAACGCCCGGTCCTCCGGCGCCATCTGTTCGATGCGGTCGAGGAGGGACTGAAGGCCGTCGGCCTTCTTGCTGCCCTTCTTGCCCTCCGCCCGCAGCTCGGCGGTGCGCTCCTTCATCGCCGCCCGCTCCTCGGCGCTGAACCCGCCGGTGCTGGTCTCGGTGCTCTTCGTGGGCATCAAGGTGTCCTTTCGTCTGGTACCAAACCCTGTACGGCTCGGTTGGTCACTGCCTCCACATCAAGGCTAGGCCTGACGATCCGCTCCCGGCTTCTCGATTCCTGACCGGTTGCGCCCGGGCGTGATCGGCCCGAGCGGACGCCGAACCGGAACGTAGGCTGACGACATGGAACCGCGCGCGGGCGTCGCCCCGCCGCACCCCAGGGCGACGTGGCGGGTGCTCCTCGGGTATGCGCGGCCGCACTGGGCGATGCTGCTGCTCGGGGGCATACTCAGCCTGGCCACGGCGGGAAGCGGACTCGCACTGCCGTTGGTGGTCCGGCAGCTGATCAGTGAGCTGGGCACGGACCGGTCGGTGGTCGGGTTGGTGGGCCTGCTGTCGGCGCTGGTCGTGGCCAACGCCGTGGTCGGCGCCATCGGTGGCTACGTGTTGCGTCGCACCGCGGAGTCGGTGGTGCTGGCCGCCCGACAAGGCCTGCTGGAGCGGCTGCTCCGGCTGCGGATGTCGGCGGTGGAGCAGCACGAGCCCGGTGACCTCATGTCCCGCGTCACGGCCGACACCACCCTGCTGCGTGAGGTCATCATCGGCTCGCTGGTGGGCGGGGTCACCGGGCTGCTGACGCTGGTCGCGACGGTGGTGCTCATGGCGTTCATGGACCTCGTCATGCTCGGGGTGACGCTGGTCTCCCTCGGGCTCGCGGTCGTGGCCATCGCCCTCGTGGTCCCGCGCATCAACCAGGCGTCCCGGCACGCCCAGGAGTCGGTCGGGCTCATGGGCGCCGCGCTGGAGCGGATGTTCGGCGCCTTCCGCACCGTCAAGGCGTCTGGTGCCGAGGAGCGCGAAGGGCGACGGCTCGACGACGCAGCCACCGACGCATGGCGGGCGAGCATCCGCGCCGCGAAGTGGGGCGCCATCGCGGGCAACGTCGCCGGACTCGCCATCCAGGCGGCCTTCATCGCCGTGCTCAGCGTCGGCGGGGCCCGGGTGGCCGCCGGCACCATCACCATCGGCACGCTCGTCGCCTTCCTGCTCTACGTGTTCTTCCTCATCTCCCCGGTCAACCAGCTCGCGTCGGCGGTCACCCAGTACCAGGTCGGAGCCGCCGCCGTGACCCGCATCCTCGAAGCGCAGTCGCTGCCGGTCGAGCCGGCGGTCGAGCCGACGGTCGAGCCGACAGCCGACGCCGGTATGCCGGTCATGCCGGGCCGCACCCCGGTCGCACCACCCGCCGCGGTCATCTTCGACGATGTGCGCTTCCGCTACGACGCGGACCTCCCCGCCGTGCACGACGGAGTCAGCTTCGTCATCCCCCCGGGTGGGATGACGGCGTTCGTCGGTCCGTCAGGGGCGGGCAAGACCAGTGTCTTCTCACTCATCGAGCGGTTCTACGAGCCGGACTCCGGCCGGGTGCTCGTCGACGGCACTGACGTCCGCGGTTGGCCGGTGGCGCAGCTGCGTTCGTGGATCGGCTACGTCGAGCAGGACGCTCCCGTGCTGTCCGGCACCCTGCGGGAGAACCTCGTCTTCGGCGCTCCTGAGAGCGACGAGGAGGACGTGCAGGAGGCGCTCCGCACGACCCGTCTCACGGCCATGGTGGCGGCCCTGCCCGACGGCCTCGAGACGACGGTCGGGCACCGGGGCATGAAGCTGTCCGGCGGCGAGCGGCAGCGGATCGCCGTCGCTCGAGCGCTCCTACGCCGGCCGCGCCTGCTGCTGCTCGACGAGGCCACCTCGCAGCTCGACGCCGTCAACGAGGCCGCCCTCCGCGACGCCGTCACCGAGGCGGCGCGCACCACCACCGTGCTCGTCGTCGCCCATCGGCTGTCCACCGTCATGCTCGCCGACCGGATCGTCGTCATGGACGCCGGTCGCGTCCGGGCCGTCGGCACGCATACCCAGCTCGTCACCGGCGACCCGCTCTACCGTGAGCTCGCCACCACCCAGTTCCTCGCTGCCGCGGCGTAGGCGCGGCCATGACCTCCGCCCGGGATAGTGTCCAGCCGAGACGTGGGACGGAGACGACCGATGGCCGATGACCCTGGGGACCGGCGGGACGAGCGGGCGGCGCAGGCGGACTACCACGTGGCCGCCCAGCAGCGCCGCGATCGTGAGGAGTCGGTCAAGGCGCAGGTGCTCTTGGACGCGTTTGTCGAGCAGGCTACGCAGGCAGGCGTGCCCACGGAGGAGCTGACCGCCCGGCCCTGGTCGGGCGGTGGCCGATACAAGACGGGTGTCGTCGGCTGGTACCTCAAACGAGACCAGTCGGTCGGCGTCGGCGCCGACGGACGCTTCTACGTGCTCGTCGTCGCCCCGCAGCGCTTCGGCCGGTGGCGCACCGTCACGGTCGAGCCGACTCCGCCACCGCTGCAGGTGGGCAAGGGGGGTCGGGACGGTGACTCGGTGGCCCTGGACACGTTGTTGGAGAAGCGCATCGAGTGGACCGACTCCGACGCCTGAGGTGCCCCTCAGGCGTCGGCGTCGAACCCAAGGTGCACGTGGTCGCTGTGCGTGCGGTCGGAGAAGTAGGCCGGTCCGCTCAGCTGGCGAGGACCGCCGACGTTGTAGGCGCCCAGGTCGACGGCCGCCCGCATGAACCCGTCGACGACCGCTGCCGGGGCGGTCGGTGTGGACGGGGCGACCACGGGCTGACCGTTGACCGCCCAGACGTCGACGGCCCGGTTCCGGGTGTGGTCGCTGAGCCGGTCGGTGGCGAACACGTTGGTCGGGTGGGCCGAGCGGACGATGCTGACATCGATCTCGTAGGTGCCGGCCAGGTCGAAGAGGGCCTGCATCGGCTTCGGCATGAGGTTGCCGGCGGCGATGTCCGCTGCGGCCGACGGGGGCAGGTGGATCCGATGGTGGCCGAGGACGGCGGTCATCAGGCTTGGCGGGCCCGCCCTGGCCGGTCCGGGTGCCGCCGCGTTGAGCTGGGTCACCGCCCAGGTGCCGCCCTGTCGGGTGAGCCGCACGTCGGCGGCCGACCCGCCGCGTACCGGCTTTCCCTGCCCGTCGCGCGTCCATTGCTCGTAGGTGACGAGGATGGACGCCTGGTCGCTGGTGAGACCGCCGAACTGGGCCGAGATGACCCGGGAGGTCGCGTCCGGGCCAGCCGTGTGGAATGACGTCGCTGCGGCCACCAGTGCTCCTGCGCGGTCGGCCGGTATGCCCGTGGCCTGCACCCGCGCCGCCGCTGGCCCGGTACCGGACTGCCCTGCGCCCCAAGCGGTCAGGCTCTCGACGATGCGGGCGGCTCGTTCCTTCGCCACCGGTTCGACGTCGTTGGGCGGTACCGGCCAGACGGCGCTCGCGGGGAGTGGTGCCGCGGCTGGCGTAGCGCTGGTTGCAGCGGTCGTCGTGCCTGGCGTCGTCGTGATGGCGGTGGGCGGGGTCGCCATGGTGGACGAGGAGCCCGCACTCGTCGTGGCCGAGGAGGTCGACGGCGTGGTGGTCCCGGAGGAGGAGCCGGTCGGGGTGGTGCACCCGGCGAGGCCCAGCCCGGCCGCACCGAGAAGGACGGCCCGGCGGCCGACGCCGCGTGGATCGGGTGAGTTGTGGCGGGGGGTGCGGTCCGTCATCTCCTCAACGGTACGGACGTCGCCTGTGCCCGGTCGTCACCCGGCGGCCTGGCATCACGACGGTGGGTCGCATGGAAGGGCAGTCAGGACGGCTGGTGGGCCCCGGCCGGACTCACGTGGATGGTGGCGGCGGTGAGGCGGCGGACGTAGTGCAACAGGTGTGCCTCGACGTGGTGGGCGAGGTCGTGCGCCTGGCCCACCGTGAGCTGCGGGTCGACCGTGACGTCGGCCTCCGCCCGGAGGGTGTGGCCGATCCACCGGATCTTGAGGTCCCGCACCGCCTGCACCCCCTCCACGCTGCCGACGGCGCGGACCGCCTGGTCGACGAGCTCAGGGTCGACGGCGTCCATCAGCCGCGCGCCGACCTGCGAGACGGCCGACCGCAGCACCCCGAGGATGGCGACGGTGATGAGGAGCCCGATGACGGGGTCGGCCCAGGTCCAGCCGAGGGCCAGGCCGCCGGCGCCGACGAGGACGGCCAGGCTCGTGAAGCCGTCGGTGCGCGCGTGCAGACCGTCGGCCACCAGCGCGGCTGAGCCGATCTGGCGGCCCACGGTGATGCGGTAGCGAGCGACGAGCTCGTTGCCGAGGAACCCGACGATGCCTGCCGCCGCGACCGCCCACAGGTGCGACACCGGCTGCGGGTCAAGCAGGCGGGTGATGGCCTGATAACCGGCAAGCAGGCTGGACAGGGCGATCATCACGACGACGGCGAGACCGGCAAGATCCTCCGCACGCCCGTAGCCATAGGTGTAGCGCCGGGTCGCCGTGCGGCGGGCCAGAGCGAAGGCGACGAGAAGCGGGATGGCGGTCAAGGCGTCGGCGATGTTGTGGAGGGTGTCCCCCAGCAGCGCGATCGACCCGGAGAGGACGGCGACGACGGCCTGGATGACGGCCGTCACCCCCAACCCGACAAGGCTGATAACGAGGGCGCGGCGGCCCGCGCTGTCCGCCTCCAGGGCGTCGTCGATCTGGTCGGCCGCGTCGTGCGAGTGACCACCGAAAAGCTCCGACACGGTGTGCCTCAGGCGCTCGGCCAGCCCGTGGTTGTGCGCCTCGTGGTCGTGCTCATGGTGGTCGTGCTCATGGTGGTCTGCCCCGTGCCCGTCGGGTCGTTCCATGTGCGCGGGCTCACGGTCGAGGAGGTGACTCATGACGGCGGCCTGCTCTGTGGGGAGGTGCGTGGCTGAGGGGATCCCATGCTATCCGGCGTGCCCGGTGTCATTCGGCCACGGGCCGGACCACAGCGTCGACGAGAGCTCGGAGTGTTGTACCCCTCAGAGGGGGTGTAACACTCCGAGATCCGTTGCGCCGGGCCGACCTGGAGAGTGCGGCATTCGTAGCGCCCCAGCCCTGAGGCCGTCTTTCGTTACGCCCCTCTCGCCGCCGCGGAGCGCTTCTGCGGCTCGACGACGTACCTGGGGTCCTCGGTCGACGCGACCCCGGCGGCAAACAGGCCGAAGCGCGTACAGGCCGATGCGGCGAGCAGGGCGGCGCCCCCGACCCGTCCGGCCACGGGCACCCGGAATCCGGCCACCACCAGCGCCGACCCGGCAGCCGTGAGGATTCGGGCGTTCCGCAGCAGCGTGCCGGCACGGCCCTGGCGGAAGCACTCGCCGGGCAGGCCCGCGTTGGCCGGCATCCGGTGTACCGCGACGGACTCCGCGGCCGCCCCGAACAGCGCCAGCCGCTGTGCCGGGCCGATCTGCGCCGACGGGGCGGCGAGCAGTCCGAGGCCGCCCGCGGCGCGCGCGGCCGAGCCCACGAAGACGAACGGCAGCTCCCGGTGCGGTCCATGCCAGGCGGGCACGGCGGTGTCGGCCAGGAGCACGGCGGTGTATGCCGCGACGGCCGGCCCGACCACCGCGGCCCCCAGGCCCGCGGCCGTTCGCGTGCGTGGAAGCAGCCCCGCCACGTCGAGGGCGGCGGCTCCCACCGCGAGCGGCGCATACGCCGACAGCAGCCACGAGCCGACGCTCATCGGCGACGTGGGCTTGGCCACCCGCAGCATGTTGACGAACCGGGTCGGCTTCCCGAGGTCGTGGACCAAGGCCAGCAGCGACACGGAGATCGCGCCCGCCGCCCCGATACGGGAGACCCGCGCGAGCCCCGGTCGGTTGCCCACGTCGGCCCCCCCCGCGAGCAGAGAGGACGCCCCCGCCAGGCCACCGAGGAAGAGGTAGCCCGCGATGTCGAGGGCCTTCCACGTCGGCGGCTTGAGGATGGGGCGGCCGTAGTAGGACTCGAAGGAGGCCTCGGGGACCATGAGCTGCTCCCCGCGCCGCCCCCGGCGGCGGCGGCCGCTGACCGACGGGGTCGTCGTGCGCAGCGGGGCGTCGCGACCCGACTGTCGGCCGTAGGCCCCGTCCGGGGAGACGCCGTGAGCGGGCGTCGCCGCCGGGGTGCGCGGGGGCTCGGCGTGCTGGGTCACCGGGACCCTCCGATCACGGCGGCGACACCGGCGAGGGCCAGACCCGCGGCGGCCAGACCGGCTCGGCGCCACATGGCGGGCAGGTCGCGCGTCGTGACGACGGGGTCCGGCGGGAGGCCGTAGACCTCAGGCTCGTCGAGCAGCAGGAAGAACGCCCCTGCGCCGCCGTCGCCGTCATCCGGGTCGTCGCCGTAGAGCCGGGCCTCGGTCGTGCCGGCCTCGTGCAGCACCTGCACCCGCTTGCCCGCCCGAGCTCGCAGCTCGTCGAGGTCGCCGAACTGGATGGACTCCGTCGGGCACGCCTTGGCGCACGCCGGCTCCTGCCCGTCGGTGAGGCGGTCATAGCAGAGCGTGCACTTGAAGACGCGGCCGTCATCCTTGCGCTGGTCGATGACGCCGTAGGGACAGGCCGAAACGCAGTAGCCGCAGCCGTTGCAGACGTCCTCCTGCACGATGACCGTGCCGAACTCGGTGTGCATCAACGCCCCCGTGGGACCGACGTCGAGGCAGGCGGCGTGCGTGCAGTGCTTGCAGACGTCGGAGGACATCAGCCACCGCACCCCGGCAGCGGCGTCGGCCACCGGCGAGGTCCCGTCGGCCGGCTCCGGACGGGCGTCGTCGGTCGGGCGCAGTTCCGGCATCCCCAGGGACACCGCCGGTCGTGCCGGCCTGGTCTGCTCGATGAAGGCGACGTGCCGCCAGGTGTCGGCGCTGAGGCCACCGGTGTTGTCGTAGGACATCCCGGTGAAGACGAGTCCGTCCTCCGGTACGGCGTTCCACTCAGCTCCGTCGCGGCGGTCCGGATCCGCCGGCGGGTTTTCAGCGCCGCGGCCTGCCTTCGTGGGGCGACGTAGGACCTAGTGGTGGAGCCGCTGACAGCGGGCACGTCGACACCCTCCCAATCCCTGCGCGTGCGTGCTTGTCCACTGGACCAGCACGTCAAGATCGTCGCCGGCACCCTGCGCGCAAAGGATCTGTGGGCGCGCAGGGCCATGATCACGGCCCGGTCGGCCGATGTTGCCGAGCAGCAGCTGGAGGACGCTGGCGGCGCGGATGTTCTGCGACCCGGTCGTGTGCTGGGTTCACCCACGGCATACGCGAAGGCGCTGGTCCGCTCGCGACCGCTGTTGGTGACGAGGGCATCTGCGACCTGAGCCAGGAGGTGGGGTGGGACGCCGCAGACCCGGCGGGCGGGTTGAGCGCGAAAAGCGCTGCTCCCACGCGGACGCCGCCTCGGGCCGGCGGGTGACCACCAGGACCCTTTCGTGGCGGGCGAGCACGCTCTGGGCCAGGGTCGAGTAACGGTCAGCGGGCGGCGGTCTCGTCCAGACCGAGGCCACGCCGACCGGTGGCGTTGAGGTCCTCGACACCGAACCGGTCGTCCCAGGACCGTTCGTAGTGCTCCTCGGGGAAGTCGGAGGGGCTCGACCCGGTGCGGAACGCCTCCCGGACCGACGCGGCATACGCCTCGTTGCGGGGGCACCACGGTGCGGAGGGGATGTACATGACGTTGCCCCAGCCCTGCTGGTCCTGCACCGGCGCGACGCTGTGGATCATGTCGCAGTGCCACCAGACCGAGTCGCCGGCCTTGACGTCGGGTATGCCGCTCGCGGCCTCGAGGAGCGGCGCGTGCCAGCGCTCGCTGGCCGGGAAGACCTGGTTGGTGGTCACCCCACACATGTCGTCGTCGGGGACGTCGGCGAGCAGCGGACGCAGCAGGAGGTAGGCCATCGCGTCGGGGATGGGGACCGTGTGCAGCACGCCCTGGTCGTGGTCCATGTCCGACAGGGCGGTCCACCCCTGGAAGGTGCGGAACACCGAGCACATCGTCGAGCCGGGGTACTGCACCCCGGCGGTGCGGTGCGCGGCGTCCCACGGGTCGTACTGCTCCACCGTGCCGTCGAACAGGTGGCGGAACGCCTGTTGGTAGGCGGAGGTCATCCACAGGTCGACAGTGCCGGGGTCGAGGTGGGTGCCCAGCCCGGCCGAGGTGGCGCCCGGAGGCCGACGGCGGATGCGGTCCGGATAGAGCGAGTCGCGCTCAGGGTCGAACCATTGCACGCCGTCCGACTCGTGCTTCCAGAGACCGTTGAGGAAGCTTTGCACCGCGGCCATCCGGCCGCTCTGCCGGGCCTCCATCTGGGCCGTCGACCAGTAGATCGGGTAGATCTCGGGCTTCGAGCCGACGCTGCCGAAGAAGTCGTCGGCCGGCCCACGGTAGGTCTCGAAGAAGTGGTTCTCCTCCACATAGCCGACGATGTCCTGGTCCCACCCCAGAGCCTGGTCCCGGTCGAAGTGCCCACGGACGACGAGGCAACCGCGTCGGCGGAGCTGGGACATTGTCTCAGCGGGCACCGTGCCGGCCGCGATGTCGGCGTAGTCGACCTCGGGCCAGACGGGTTCGCCCCGCTCCCGGGCCGCGGTGATCTCCTCGACCTGCTCGAGCACCCTGGCCTCGACCACGGCGAAGACCGCGTCGACGGTGCGGCCAGAGGCCTCGATCCGGGCGCGCAGGGCGGCTTTGATCTGGCGCGTCGCGTCGCGTAGGTCGGGGGGCGTGGTCTCCCAGTGCGGCAGGGCCGGCACCCCGCGAAGGGTCGTCTCGACGACGACGGCGGTGGTGGCGGCTTGGGCAGGGGTGAGGGTCACGTGATGTCTCCTTCAATGAGGACTCCTTACTGAAGACGGTAGCGGGCGTGGGCCGTCCAGGCAAGAGTCCTAACTAGACTGCTCGACGTGCCTCCGGCCAAGCCGACCCTCGACCTGCTGCGCTCGCTGACCGACGCTCACGTCCTCCAAGCGTTGATGGGCGAGCCACGCCTCACCCGGGCTGAGCTGGCGGAGCGGACCGGCATCTCCAAGCCGACGGTCTCGGAGAGCGTCAGACGCCTCGAGGCGGCCGGCGTGGTGCTGGACACCGGAGCGCGCACGACCGGTCGGGGCGGGGTGGGGACGTACTACACGATCTCCGACGCCGCTGGCTGTGCCCTCGTCATCGCCATCGCCCCCGAGGGCGTGGTGGCCGAGACCATCGACCCCCGAGGCACGGTGCGGGCCCGCGCCACCGGCACGGTGGAACGGGCCGCAGACCCAGTCCGGGTGCGGCGCACGGTGCGAGCCACCGCCCGTCGCGGCGCGACCGAGAGGGGGCTTCCGGTGCGGCTGGCGGTCGTCAGCGCGGCCGACCCGGTGGACCGTCGCACGGGTCGGCTGGTCCACCTTCCGGACGCGCCATTCCTGCTCGGCGAGCTGTCGCCGGTAGCGGCTCTGGACGGCCTCGTCGTTGGTCCGGTGCTTGTCGACAACGACGTCAACTGGGCGGCCCGGGCCGAGCGGAACGCCCGCCCCGAGCGTCTGGAGGACTTCGGCTACCTCTACCTCGGCGACGGGTTGGGGTGCGCGATCGTGGCCGACGGCGTGGTGCTGCGTGGCCATGGCGGGCTGGCCGGTGAGATCGCCCACCTCGTGACCGTGGGGGCGCGTGGAGAGGCGACGGCGTTCACCGAGGTGTTCGCGCAGCTCGGTCTGCGCCGGCCGGGGACGACGGCCGTCGACGTGGACGCCGTGCGGCTCGCGCTCGACGTCGACTCTGTCGCGGCGCGCGAGACGCTCGACGCTGTTGCGGCGGCGATCAGTGGTGTGGTGGCGGCCATCGTGGCGCTGGCCGACCCTGAGGTTGCGATCCTGGGCGGGCCGTGGGGTGCCGACCCCCGGGTGGTCGCCGCCGTCGACGCGCAATGCCGGAGGCTGCCGCGTCCGGTGGCCGTCCGGGCCGCAACCGTGGTCGTGGACGCACCGCTCGTGGGTGCGCGGCAGCACGCTCTCGAGCAGCTGAGGTCCACGATCGCGGAGGACGGCGCGAGATCCGCGACCTTGTCGACGTCTGCGACCCCTACGGGGTCCGTCCGACGAGCGGGGTCCGTGACGCCAGGGAAGTGAGGTCCACCGCGTCGAGATGCGCTCGTCGCCCGTCACGGTCGAAGAGCACGATGATCTCGACCGGGCCAGCTTCCGCGGTGATGGCGTGCGGGGCCATGGTCGAGAACTGAGCCGCTTGGCCGGTTTCCACCAGGATGGCGCGCTGTCCGAGGTGCAGTCGGGCCGTCCCTGACAGCACGGTGAACCACTCGTGGCCGGGGTGTACGCCGAGCTCGGCGGGCGGCCGTCGCGCCGTGATCCGCATCCGGGCCACGGCGATGCCGTGCGGCTCGTTGTCGCGGGTGAGCATCCAGCTGGTCACCCCGTGGTTCTGGTCGCGGCGCGGCCGGATGACGACGTCGTCGTCACCGACTGGCTCGACGAGCTGGTCGAGGCTGGTGCCAAGCGCCCGGGCGATGGGCACCAACTGGTCGATGGAGATGCGACGGTGCCCGGTCTCGATCCGGCTCAGGGTCGATGGGCTGAGGTCGCACCTCCCGGCGAGGGCGTCCAGCGACCAGCCGCGGGCTAGACGCAGCCCCCGGATACGGGCACGGATGACGGCGTCCAAGGCGATCTCTTGCGGCATACGCAAGATCCTATGTCGAGGGGGCAAGGCGCCCCTACCGTGGTTTGTATGCCCCACCACCATTCGTCCACTGACCACTCCACGCACAGCCAGCCCGATACCCCTGACGAGCTGCTCGACCTGGACGGTGAGGTGCTCCAGGCCTACTGGGACGCTGCGCTGAGGTGGGTGCTCGCGACCGTCGGCGACGCTCCGCTGTCCCGAGTCGTCGATCTGGGCGCCGGCACCGGCACGGGAGCGTTGGGCATGGCCCGCCTGCTTCCCACGTCAGAGGTCCTCGCCGTCGACGTGTCGAAGCCCTCCCTGCAGCGGTTGCGCGAGAAGGCGGCCGCCGACGGAATGGACAACCACGTCCGCACGGTCGAGGCCGACCTGGATGACGGGTGGCCCGAGCTGGGTTCCGTGGACCTCACCTGGGCGTCGATGTCGTTGCACCACCTGGCCGAGCCCGGTCGGGTGCTCGCTGAGCTCCGCCAGTCGACGACCCCCGGCGGAGCGCTCGCGGTCGCCGAGTTCGCCGAGCCACTGCGTTTCCTGCCCGATGAGCTTGGCCTTGAGAGAGGTGGTTTCGAGGACCGGGTGCTCGCGGTGTTGGGTCAGGCTCACACCGAGCAGTTTCCCCACCTGGGTTCGGTGTGGGCGGACGTGCTCACGGAAGCGGGGTGGCATACCGCTGACGAACGGGCGTTCACCATCGACCTCAACCCGTCAACGCACCCTCGGGCCGGACGGTATGCGTGGAGCTGGTTCCGGCGCCTGTCCGAGAACCTGGAGGACCGGCTGGAGCCGAGCGACCGCGCCACGTTGGCCGCGCTGCTCGACGAGCACGGTGAGCAGTCACTCCTCCATCGCACGGACCTCCACATCCGCGGCGTCCGCACCGTCACCCTGGCGCGGGCTCACAGAACAGGGTCGTGAGCCGGTAGCCGGCGGAGGTCAGCAGCCGCGTCCGGGAGCCGTCGTCAGGGCGCAGGGTCACCACCGCGACGTGGGCCCCACGTCGAGCGGCTGCCGTCTCGATCAGGGCCAGCCCGTCAGGTGACCCGACGTGGGTCACGAGGAGCACAGGCCCACCGGGGTCGTAGATCGGCGGTGCGGTCATCAGGCGGCCCTCCGCATCCTTGACGCGGACGGCCGGGTCGGCGTTGCCGGCCGCGCGGACGTGTGAGGCAGGGGGGAGGTCGCGGTGCCACCACGACTCGACCGGTCCGAGGCCGACCTCCTTCGCGGCCGCCAGTCGGGGGCCCTCCACGACAGGAACAACGAAACGCAGCCGCCCGCAACGATCTTGAGCGGCGCGAAGCAGGGACACGCCATCGGTGGGCCAGGCGGCGTCCGGGCTGACGACCATGTCGTCCACCACCCACAGCGGTCCTTGACGCTGCACGATGAGGTAGCCGTCGTCCGTCCTCAGCCCGACCACGTCGGCGTCGGTAATGAGGGACTTGAGGTAGGCGCCGTGGATGGCGGTCGCGTCCGCGGAGGGCCTCCAGAACCGCGGCGCCACCGGAGCTAAGGACTCGCGCCGCGCCCGGGTGAGGGCGAGGACCCAGTGGTCGCCGGTCTCCAGGGACCTGACGGGGTCAGGCGACATCTCGGCGACGGAAGCTCATCACGGCCACGATGACGAGAGCCGTCCCGAGGGCGAGCAGGTAGACCCACGCAGGGCTGAGAGGCAGGGTGAGCTCGCTGCTCGAACTCTCGAGTCCGCCGGCGGGACGGCTCTGGCACTCACGGACGACGTACCTGGCCCCGTCCTCGAGCCAGGCGCGGACGTTGAGCTGGATCAGCCACGGCTGCCACGTGGGCCATGACGAGGCGATGATCCCCTCGAGGATGAACGCTTACCCCGTCACCACGCCGACCACAGCAGCCGTGCTGCGGACGAGGAAACCGATCGTGGCGCCGCCAACGCCGGCTGCGGTCATCATGAGCAGGCCGCGCACGACCAGCCAGCTGAGCGAGGCCGACGGCTCGGGCGCCGACGAGTCGGGGCCGTTGAGCAGGCATACCACCCAAATCCCCAGGGCAGTGAAGGCGGACAGGGCGATGCCCGCGAGCAGGGCTCCCAGACCGGTCGCCACGAGCTTGCTTGCTGCCACGCGGAGTCGGCGTGGCTCGAACGTCAGCCACGTGGCCATTGACCCCGAGCGAAACTCCGCAGCGACGAAGCTGGCGCCGATAAGGAAGAGCAAGAACGACGATCCTGTCGCCGTTCCCTTGACGGCGTCCGGCATAAGCCCGCCGAAGGTCGCCACCGGTGGGCCGAACATCTCGGTGCTCGGCGCGGGGATCCGGTCGCATTCGAAGAAGCCCGGACCGCCGGTCCGTTGGGCCTCCTCCGCGGCGGCGCGGCAGCCGGCCACCTGATCCGAGAAGTCTCGCAACGCCTGATGGTAGGCCTGCTCCTGGAAGGCCCGGTCGGACGGGCTGGGCGGCTGCGTCATCTTCCAGGTCCCGTACATCCCGAACGCGACTAGGGCCGCGACCGTGAGCAGGCCGTAGCGGGTCAGGCGTCGCCACCACAGGCGCCGCAGCTCGATCCCCACGAGCCGGGCGGGCCTCGTCGCCTGGTCGTCAACCACGCTGGGCCGGTCGTGCATCTCGGTACTCATGTCCTGTCCTTCCTGAGACGCCGGCACCTGCAGGGAGGGAGGGCGGCCCGTCGGCTTCCCGCGTCGTCAACCCTTCATCGGCCGTGAGCTGGAGAAAAACCGACTCGAGATCTGGCCGCACCGGCGTGAGCTCGTGCACGAAGAGCCCGTTGGTGGCCAGCAGCCGAGTGATCTCGGCCGCGTCCGCGGCGAGGCCCACGACGAGGTGGTCACCGTCCCGCGCCACCGGCTTGCCCGCCGCCGCCAGGATCAGCTCGGCTCTCCCGGCGTCCGCGACCCCGACGCGCACCTGGCTGGAGGACGCGGTGCCGAGGATGTCCTTGACCGGGCCGGACGCGAGAAGGCGACCGTGGCCGATGATCGACACCGTGTCGGCCACCTGTTCCACCTCACCGAGGATGTGACTGCTGACGAGCACCGTCCTGCCTTGCTCGCCCAGCGTGCGCATCGTGTCGCGGATCTCGCGGATCTCGCGGATCTCGCGGATCCCGGCAGGATCGAGGCCGTTGGTCGGCTCGTCGAAGATGAGCAGGTCAGGATCCTTCAGCAGCGTCGCGGCGATGGCCAGGCGCTGCTTCATCCCCACGGAATAGCCGGCGAAGCGATCGTGGCCCCGGTCGGCCAGCGAGGTATGGTCCAGCACCTCGTCGATCCGCCGTCGTGGAGCTCCCACCGCGTCGGCGAGCAGGCTGAGGTTCTGCCGGCCGGTGAAGGCGGGAAAGAACTTGGGGGCCTCGACGATGGCGCCGACCCGCCCCACAACCTCCGGCAGGCAGTCCGGGACGGCCCGCCCGAAGATCCGCATCGAGCCCGAGTCGGGTCGGATCAGGCCGAGCAGCATCCGAATCGTCGTCGTCTTGCCAGATCCGTTGGGCCCGAGGAAGCCGTGCACGCCACCGGTCGGAATCGACAGGCTCGGGCCGTGAACGGCCACGGAGCGACCGCGTCGGGTGAGGTAGGTCTTACGCAGCGAGGTGGTGCTCACCGCCGGCTCGTCCGTCACTGATCCGTACGCCTGGTCGCTGGAGCCCACGCCGTCCCCCGTTGTCGCCGGTGGTGCCACCGTAGGGCAAACCCGCTCAGTCGGAGCGCATTGCGGGCGGACGCACCCTGCGGGGCTGACGGACAGGCACGCTCCACGAATCGGCGGCAAACGGGCCGGCATCACGGACTCGTGCCCATCGACCGGTCCGCCTGCCCTCAGGCTCGCCGACGCGCGCCCAACACAGCTGTGACAGGGACGGCTCCAGATGGGCAGCCCGGCTGCGCAGACGGTCGCCATCCGCCACGGTCGCATCGGCGTGCCGCCGACGGGGTAAGTCTGCCGCCCGATAGACCGAGCCTCACCCGAGGTGCGGTCGGGCTCACCCGCGCGGGGGAGGTGCGCGACCCGATGGCCGCCGACCGTGGAGTCATGACCAACACCGCTGTTACCTCAATGACATCACGAACCGCCGCACCGGCCGGGTCGTCGCTCCCCGCGGTGACCGCGGTACTGGTCGCCGTCAGCGCGACCGCCCTCGGTCTCGCCGCCCTCCGCAGTCCAGGCGACTCCCCACTGGGACGAGAAGACGGGTCCGTCGCCGCGTTGCTCCTGCCCCCCGCCACCCTTGCGTGGGTCGTGACCGCGGCCGGGATGGTCGGGCTGGTCGCGGTCGTAGGCGTTCTCGCCCTCCGGCCCCGGCCGCTCGAACGCCCGCGGCAGGCCGTGACCGCACTGCTGGCCGGCGAGGTCGCCGTTCTCGGGTTCGGGCTCGGCAGCGTCACCTCCATCGCGCTCGCGGGCTACCTGCTGGCTATGGCCCTCCCCATCCTGCTCGCCGTGCTGGTGATACAGGCCGTGCGGCGGTACGCTCGGGTTCGTTGGGCGGCAGTGGCTCTGGTCCTGGCGTTCGTCGCCTGGGGTAGCGAGACCGCCGTCCTCAGCCTCGACACGCTGGGCCGGCTCGGCGCCGGTCTCTCGACCGGATTCGTCACCGCCGCACCGCGTCTCCTCCTGGCCGCGCTGTCGACGGCCGCCATGGCGTCCTTCGGTCTGCTCCTCGCCGCTGAGCTGGGTCGCACCGACTCGTGGCGCGGAGCCGGCGCATACGTCGCTCGTCACCGCACCGTCTGCACGATGGTGGCCGCCTGCTGCGCTCTCCCCTACGGACTGGTCCGGATGACCTGGTTCACCCCGTGGCCGGTGCTCGGGCAAAGCGAGGGTCTGACCAGCGAGATCCGGCTCTGGGGGCTGCTGTTGGGCGGCGCCGCGCTGCTGGGTTTCGTTCTCACCGTCGGTCTCCTCCGCCCGTGGGGGGAGCGGTTCCCGCGCTGGGTGCCGCGACTCGCCGGCCGGCCGGTCCGGGTGGCTGTCGCCGCCGTGCCCGGCGGCATCGTCGCCGCGGTCGTGTGCACGAGTGCGCTGCCCATGCTGTGGGGCCTGACCCTGTCGGACTCGGGCAGTGCGCTCGGCGTCGATTCGACCGTCGAGAAGGTCGCTATGGCCCTGGTGTTCCCGTTCTGGCTGTGGGGACCCATGCTCGCACTGGCTGTCTGGGGTTACGTCGTCCATCGCCAGGACGGGTCGGTCTTGGCAGGATGACCGTCATGACGGAGCGAGCGCCGAGGGCAGCCCGCCGGACCGCGTGGCTCCTGCTGGGGGCCGCCATCGGGCTGGCCGCCGTGCTCCTCGCCGTGTCGCTCGCCGCTGTGGTCGGCGACGTCGTGCCGGTGCCCGGCGCCCTGCTGGTCACGGTCTTCCTCGTCGCGATCGCGCTCATCGGACTGGTGCCCGGTGTGCGCGGACTCGAGGTCGAGTCGGCGCGCACGATGCTGGGTGTCGAGGAGGACCTGGTCGACCCCGAGCACCCGCAGCCGGAGCATCGGCGCCGGTCGGCGGCCTGGGTCGTGCTCCATCTGGTCCTGGGGCTGCTGGCCGCGGCCTGTCTGTTCGGCATCGTGCCTGGAGCCGGGGTGACGTTCGCGTCCGCCGTTCGCGGGTCGGCGCTCAGCGTGGGACCGTTCACTCTCCCAGCGGGAGCCGGCGTCGGGCGCGTCATCGCCATGGCCTCGGCCGCCCTGGTGGCCGTGGTCGTCTCGGTCATCGTGACGGTCGTGGCGGGCCGCCTCGCCGGCCGGTGGGCACCGGCCTTCCTCGGGCCGACCCCGGCCGACCGGCTCGCGGTGGCGGAGGCCCGCCTGGCCGCGGAGTCGGAGTATACCCGTCTGGCCCGAGAGCTCCACGACGGCATCGGGCACTCCTTGACGATCATCAGCGTCCAGGCCGCCGCCGCCCGCCGGACCAGCCGCGCCGACGCCCACCTCGACGGGCCGCTGCACGTCATCGAGTCGACGGCGCAGTCCGCGCTGGCGGAGCTCGACACCGTGCTGGGGTTGTTGCGCGACGACGCGTCGCCGCGCCAACCCCAGCAGGACCTCACCGACCTGGCCGGACTGGTCGAGCTCTACCGCGGCACGGGCATGCGGGTGACTGCCGACCTGTCGGGGCTCGACCAGCCGCCGGCCCTGGCGTCCCGGACCGCATACCGGATCGTCTCCGAGGGACTGACCAACGCGCAGCGCCACGGCGCTCCCGGACCCGTCGAGCTGCGCGTCGACGGGTCGGCCGGTCACGTGCGGATCGACCTGTGGAACCCGCCCGGCCCACGTCCGGCGGTCGGGGGCCGCGTGGGGCACGGTCTGCACGGGGTGCGCGAGCGCGTACGGCTGTTCGGCGGCACAGCGTCCGCGAGCCAGGACGACTCGGGGCGGTGGCACCTCCAGGCGTCCTTCCCGAGCGGTGGCCCGGGATGACGATCCGAGTGCTCGTCGCCGACGACGAACCCCTGGTGAGACAGGGTTTGCGGACCATCCTCGACAGTGAGCCGGACATCGACGTCGTGGGTGAGGCGGGGGACGGCGCCCAGGCTCTGGCCGAGACCCGGCGGCTGGCCCCGGACCTGGTCTGCATGGACGTGCGGATGCCCGACGTCGACGGCATCCGCGCCACGGAGCTCGTCCTCGCCCTTCCCCGGCCGCCTCGCGTCCTCGTGGTGACGACCTTCTCGTCGGACGACTTCGTCTTCGGCGCCCTGCGCGCCGGTGCCTCCGGGTTCGTCCTCAAGCGGGCCAGCGCCGACGAGATTCTCGCCGCCGTGCGCGCGGTCGCGTCCGGCGACAGCCTCCTCTACCCCGCCGCGGTGCGTGAGATGGCTCTACGGGCAACGGTTCCCGAGCGGTACGCGGGTGAGCCTCTAACCGGCCGTGAGCGGGAGGTGCTTGCTCTCGTGGCGGAGGGACTCGGCAACGCCGCCATCGCCGAGCGGCTGACCCTCGGGGTGGAGACCATCCGCACCCACGTCGCAGCCGTGCTCCGCAAGCTGGGCGCCCGGGACCGGACGCACGCCGTCGTGATCGCCTACACCCAAGGACTGGTCTCCCTGTGGCGTACCTGAGGGAGCTGGGGCGCCGCGCCTAGTCGTCCTGACACCGGTGCTGCCCGTGGCGGGGTCCGACCCGGCTCAGTCGCTCGTGAGGTCCCGGTGCTCGAGGAGTCCACGGTGCGTGTCCGTGAGGTCCCTGATCCGGTGGAGATAGTCAGCCTTGGTGTCCCCCTCGACGACGGCACGGTGGCCGTGACGATGAAGCGGTCACACCTCGCCCTCGCCCTGCTCGACGAGGCCGAGCGTCGCGGGATCGAGGTGCGCTACGGCTGCCGCATGTCTAGCGCCACCAACCGACCAGGCGGGGTGACCGTGACGCTGGACGACGGCTCGACCCGGCAGCGGACCTCCTCGTCGGGGCAGACGGGGTGACGTCGCAGGTCCGCCGTCTCATCGACCCCGACGCGGCCACGGCCCGCTACGTCGGCTTGACGAACTTCGGCGGCATCACCGAGAACACCACGATCGCCGCGGCGCTCCCCGCCCGGCAGTGGCACTTCGTCTTCGGGTCGCGGGCCTTCTTCGGGGCCCATCCGACGCCGGACGGTGACGTCGTGTGGTTCGTCAACGTTCCCGGGCCGAAGATCACCCCGGCCGAGAAGTCGGCCCGCACGGCGAAGGAGTGGCAGGGCTGGCTCGCCGACCTGCTCGCCGACGACGCCGGTCCCGCAGCGGAACTGGTGCGTTCGGGGCACCTGGAGCTGTGGGCCGACAACACCCACGACCTGCCCCGCGTCGCGTCCTGGCACCGCGACCGGATGGTGATCATCGGGGACGCGGCGCACGCGCCGTCGCCGAGCTCGGGACAGGGTGCCGCCATTGCTTTGGAGGACGCGGTCGTCCTGGCCGCCAGCCTGCGCGACGCCGACACCGTCGAGGCGGGCCTCGCGGCATACGAGACCGAGCGGCGCGGCCGCGTCCAACGCATCGTCGCGACGGGGGCGCGAAGCAGCAGCTCGAAGATCCCCGGGCGGACGGGCCGAGCAGTGCGTGACGCGATGATGCGCCTCGTCTTCCGGTTCGTCGTCACCGAGCGGTCAAGTGCATGGGTGACGGGACACCGGGTGAGCTGGGAGCCGGCCAGGGCCGACACTAGGCCCGCCCTGCGGGACCGTTGAGCGGGCACGAACCCCGAATTCGCTGCCATACCTGCGGGCATAACGGACTCGTGCCCGCCGACCGGTCCACCCCTCGGGTATGCGTGGCGCCCGTTCAGCCGAGGCGGGCCACTGGTTGCGGCGACGGTGTCGGACCGTGCGTCTGGGCGGAGATCGACGCGAGCACCGCCGGGATGAGCATGAAGACCACCAGCAGGAGACTGCCTGCGAGGGCCAGGGCAACCAGGGCGATGACGCCGCGCCGCGACCCCAGATGTGCGATCGCGCGTCCGGCCCGACCGTGGCCCCCCAGGAACAGGTGCACGACGTGGTGAGGCGCTCCCGGGTGCATCCCGAGCGGCGACGCGGCGCTCATGGCGCAGGCTCCGCGCTTCGGGCGTTGCGCACTCGACGCCAGGCATCGGGCCGGGCGCCCGAGCCGGAGGCGGCGTAGAACGACAGCTCGTGCCGGTCGGGGTCGTGGAAGCCGATGAGCCGGCCGGTCGCACCGTTGATGACGGGAGTATGTGTGATGCCGAGGCGGTCGAGATGAGCGGCGCAGGCCTCGAGGTCTCGCCGGGCACGGCGATGTTGAGGAAGCCGAACATCGAGGTCGCTGCCGCCCCTTCGGGATGCTCGCGCAGGGCGATCATGACGCCGTCGATGGGGGTGAAGCCAATGCCGCGGACAACACCGTCGGGGTCTGGCCATTCGAGCTCGACCGTGAGGTCGAACACCGACGCATACCAGCGGCGGCTCTGGACCAGGTTGCTGACGGGGATCTTCACCGACAGGACCCGCAGCGCGGGGAGGCCAAGCGGCGATGATTTATTGGCTACAGTGGTCATGTAACGAGGAAACCTCACCAGTGATGCTGTAGTCAATAGAGATTGGGAGGGTGTCGACGTGCCCGCTGTCAGCGGCTCCACCACTAGGTCCTACGTCGCCCCACGACGGCAGGCCGCGGCGCTGAAGACCCGCCGGCGGATCCGGACCGCCGCGACGGAGCTGTTCCTGGCGCAGGGGTATGCCGCCACATCCATGCGCGCGGTGGCGGCGGCCGCCGGGGTGGCGGAGAAGACGGTCTACCTGCAGTACGAGACGAAGACCGCGTTGCTCAAAGAGGTCGTCGAGACCGCCATCGTCGGCGACGACGACGAGCTGCCCGTGGCCGCACGCGGCTGGTTCGTCGCGGTCCTCGAGGAGCGGGACCCTGAGCGGAAGCTGCAGCGCATCGTCGACGGCACGGCCGACCTGCACGAGCGCACCGGACCGGTCTTCTCGGTCGCCCGCGGAGCCGCCACGGTCGACCCCGACGTGGCGCAGCTGTGGGCTGCCGGGAAGCAGGGCCACGGCATCGACATGGGCCGCCTGGCCGCCAGTCTGGCCGAGGCGCAGATGATTTCCGAGGGCCGCGACGTCGCATGGGCCGCCACGGTGCTCTACGTCGTGATCGGGCTCGAGACGTGGCACCTAGTCCGGGTCGAGCTGGACTACGGCCCGGACGGGTACCGCGCGTGGTTGCTCGACACGCTTCGGCAGACGTTCACGGGCGCCCATGCCCAGCACCTCGACCACGGGTGAGGAGAAAAGCCCCCCCGGGCACTGCCGCCGGCTCCGCGGGTTCTCCGGATGCGATTGATCCCTGACCCCGCGGTGCCTCGCGCGGGGAGGGGGCAGCCTCGGGCCAGGTTCCTGGGAGGGCTAGATGGGGAGCGAGAGTGGCCTCGAAGTGGGTCAGCTCACGGATCCGGTCCCCGGTCAGGGCGACGACGACCCCAGCATGCGATAGCAGTGCAGCGGCAGCTCGCGGTGATGCTGTGTGGTGAGTGCGCTGAACGCGGCGTGGTCACCCGTCCGCGCCCGCTCGATAAAGGACCTCGGACACGTCGACCCTCCCGGCTCTCGTGATGGGTCGTCCGCTGCTTCACATGCGGACACCGCGCGTAGGCCGAACTCGTCGCCGTCCCAAGCGCCCACCTCGGGGCCGCGGCGGCGTCAGTCTCCTTGACCGTATGCGTTTGCACCCGGGGTCCGCCCGGCACCTCGTCATCCTCCAGAGGAGAGATTGATGCTCGAAACCCCCTGACCTGAGAACCAGCGCCGAACGGCTCCGCGAGCTGCATCACGGCGCGTTGTTGGTCCCATCGACACCGGCTGAACGGACTTGCACGCACGCGCCGTCGCAGCGAACCCGCGGGCAGCGGCAGTTCACCCGTCGGCCCGTCGCGGTCGACGGGGACTTGGCGCGACGAGCGAATGGGCGCTCACCCGGCTGGACCAGCCCCTAGGGACACCCGAGCTGACGCGGCGCGCGGGGATGTCGGTCCGCCCCTCACGCCGCGGTTCCGCGACGAGGTCGGCCGAACTCCTGGCCGCCGGCCAGGGCTAGGTCGCGGGGCCGACTGAGTACCGGAACGGCGCGACGACACGCGTGACCGTGTCGACGGCGATGCGATCAGCACCCTGGTCGACGATGAAGAGGGGGTGCGGGTAGGCGGTGGACCGGCCGATCGGCTGGGCGTAGACCACGGTGCGGAACGGCTCGCGGTAACCGGCGATGCGCATCAGGACGGTGGCCAGGAACGGGCTCATGGCGACGGGCTGGAAGAGCTCGCGGGAGTACACCGTGGCGTTCTCCTGGGTGGTGAGCGTCGCGGTCCAGCTCGGTAGGAAGACGGTGGCTCGGACGATGATGCTTCGACCCGCGCCGTTCACGTCGTTAAAGTTGAACTGCCACGTCGTGACGTCCCGGATCGACGTCGTCAGGCCCGAAGGCGAGCTCCCGACGACGTCCGTGAACGTCGCGTTGGGGTATCGCTCATGGACCTGCGCCTTGACCGAGTCGATGAGCTCTTGGAACCCGGCGGCCGAGTACAACGCCCTGACCGTCCCCGCAGGGTTGGTCGCCCCCGATGTCAATCCCACCGGTGCCGTGGGTGCGACCGGAGCGGCCTGCGCGCCCGGTGCTGCCGCCCATAACAGCCCGGCGGCGGCCACCACGGTGGTCAGCCCCGTGCCGATCCTGCGTCTCTTCACAGCCTGCTCCTTCACGTCGGTGAGTCACCACGCACCGGCGTAGGGACAAACCGGATGCTACGGGTGGGTCGGTCGCCCGCGTGGGGGAATTGGCGCCCTTTTCACCGGTCGACCAGGGGAGGGTGTCCATGTCTGCTTGACCGCGGGGCCGGCTCGTGTGCGGGTGCCGTCCAAGGCTCAACACGAGGTCTTGGACCGCGGCGGGCTGAGAAAGGAACGGGTGGCCGGAACGGGTGGTGGCCGGCTGGGAGCTTCGACGACGTTGTCGGCCCGGCGAGCAAACTCGCGTTGCCGCTGAGGGGGGCGTCCCGGTCCTGGGCATACACGAGGTAGGTCGAGGCCATCTGCTGCCAGGCGGCCGCCCCGACCGGCTGCCCGGTCACCTGCACGCTCTGCCGAGCGAGGTGGTCTGCCGCCTGCGCCTGGGACTCGGGGTCGCAATCCTGGAGGAACGTGTCCACCAGCAGCTCGGGGTGGACCCCGAAGGTGCCGGTGTCGGGATCGACGTCGAGGAACGGGGCCGGGCCCCGTCACCGAACTCCGACAGGCTCTGCCCGACCTCGGGCAGGTAGCTGGCAGCAGCAGCAGATGACTTCACCGATCTGACCCCCGCGGCGACCTCCGCGGTGACGATCCCGCCGTAGCGGTGGGCGACCACAACGGTCGGTTCGCCGCCGCCCATCAGCGCCTTGCGTACGGATGCGACGTCCTCGGGCAGTCCATAACCATCAGCACCTCCGGGCAGGTCCGCTTCGCCGCAGCTCGGGAGCACCGGGGCCACGCTCGACACTCCCCGCTCCGGCAACAGTCGGGCGGTGCGGTGCCACCACCACGACCCGTCCCCGTACGCACGCCCCATGCACGAACACGACCCTCAACGTGGGGACGGGGACAGTGACACCAGGGGTCGAGGTCCTCGCGCGATCTGTCAGCGGCGCGCTACCGACCTCCGGAGTAACGAGTGGGCGCAACCAGTACCGCTCGCTAACGTGTCCAGACCCTCAGCCCTGCACGGTGATCGACCTGTCATGCCGGAGAGCGGATGCGTGGAGATCTCACCGGACGGACGGGTCCCGCGCCACCTGTTCGCGGTAGAAGTTGGTTCAATTCTCAGCCGACCAGGGCCATTCGCGCACCAAGACTCACCCCGCATGTCATCCATCGGTAGATCCAGGCACCGTCAGTGGCGGAGGCTGCCGATCAACGGCTCTTCGTTCTCGGCAGCGTGTGTCCTGCTATGCCCCCTTCCGATTGGGGAGAGCGTTCTCGAGTGCGTGATCTTGGACGTGGTCGATGGCGTGGCGGATCGCCCCGGTGGAGACAACCCCGTCGCCGAGCCGTGACGCCACCACGCGAGGGACGGGTGGGTCCACCATGTCGGGGAGCTCATGTCGAATCACGTCAAGGATCGACTCAATCGCCGATGCCACGCCGCCGGCAAGGATGATGAGGTCGGTGTCGAACACTTTGGCGATGACGGCGGATATGCGCGCGAATCGGTGGCCGAGTCGTCGAACGACCGTCGTGGCGAGGGGATCGCCGTCTTGGGCAGCAGCGAACACCTGCTCTGCCGTAATCTCGCTCGCGGGCAAGTTCCGCAGGATGGGGCTCCGCGGGTTTGGATGAGCGTTGAGGCCTTCGAGCGCCCATTGACGACTCAGCTTGGCGATGCCTTCGGCCGAGCCCACGCCGTCGACGAGATCGAGCCAGCTCATCTCTCCCCCCCGCCCCGAGCTGCCGCGGAAGATCCGGCCGTCCTCGGTGACGCCGGCTCCGAGGCGCTCGCCGGCCAGGAGGGTGACGAAGGCTTGTTCCCCCTGGCCACTGCCAACCCATCGCTCTGCGAGTGCCGCGAGGTTGGCGTCGTTGTCTATCAGCACGACCCACCCGTGGGCGCTCGAGAGGTAGGCGCCGATGTTGGGGTCTGTGCGGTTCCAGAAGGGGTTAGTCCTGTTGACCACCTTTCCATCCGCTCCCACCGGGGCGGGCACCCCGACCCCGACAGCTAAGACAGTGGCCGGTGAGATCTGTTCTGCCGCGAGGGCGTCAAGGATGGCCGCGGAGATAGTCGTGCGTCGCTCTGCCGCCGCTTCCTCATTCTCCGGGTCTTTCGAGACTTCCTTCATGCATTGTGAGATGACCTGTCCGCGGAGGTCCGCCACCGTGGCGGTGACGTTGTGGCCGCCGGCGTCGACTCCAACGACGAATCCTGCCCGCGCAGCGAACGCGTATCGGCGGGCGGGGCGGCCCTTGACGTAGCCCCCGTGGACACGCTGGTTGGGCAGCTCCTCAACCCATCCGCGGTCCAGGAGATCCTGGCAGACGTCGTGCACGGTTGCCCGGGTCAGGCCGGTTCCGAGCATGAGGTCGCTCCCAGTCTGCGCGTCAACCGTCCACAGGTGCGCCAGGATCGCTCGCGCGTTCGCCAGTCTGACGTCGCGATTTGAGAACGTAGAGATTGCCGGTGCCACCCGCTTGCCTCCCCATCAGGTTCGCGCTAACTTACTCCACAGTTTAGATTTTGTATCTAGATTTACCAGTTCTAGCAACCTGCTGGCACAAAGGATGCGACGGATGACAACTGTGCACCTCACGTGGGAGACGGGACCACCAGAGCGCGGAGTCACGGAGGCCAGGGCGGACCGCCGGACCTGGGGGTGGCCGATCCCTCCGCCGATGCCATCAGCCAGTGCCAGGCACAGCCGTCGGTCCACACCAAACTCCGCAAGCCTCGCTCGCAACCGTCAGATCGGGCTGGATGAACTCCCACACATCGGACACCCAGCGATACGAGCCCTGCGAAGCGCAGGATTCCCGACCTTGCAACAACTCGCTGGTGCACCACGCCAGCAGCTACTGGCGTTGCGGGACGTTGGCCCCAAGGCACTGAAGTCCATCGAAAACGCGCTGGAACAGCACGGACTCACTCTTTCCTAAGCCAGCCCTACGACGCCAGGAACTCACCTTCCTGCCGCTGTCCGGCGGGACGCCCGACCGTGCGGCTGTCGGGACGCCCGACCATGCCGCGTGGAGGGCGGCTACGCCCGCCCGGATCTTTCGCGGTCGGGGTGCAGCGTGGCCAAGCCGCGCGATGTCGCTCGCTGCGTTTCGCTGACGCCAGTTGACTGCGATCTACCGTTCTGGGTGTGACGACGCTGCCAATGGGTGCCGCCGGAGGGTGGACAAGGAGCCTGACGGGACGTTGAAAGCCCGGCTTCGTGGCACTAACACCGCCGCTGAGGCGCGGCGGCTTGGAGAGTGGCTGCAGAAGCGCATCCGTTCCGACGAGGAGAGCCTTAACGACCCGAAGGCTTCCACCTGACCTCAGAGCCGCTCTTGCCTTGACGTGGCGGTCGGGCGCCTGGCCACGGCAGAACGACTCGACGTTCACGACGAGCTGCGGAACAGGCTGAGAACGGCGCCCCCGACCGAGAAGCCGGTGGCGTTGGACGCCACGAGACAAGCTCCGGGTGCCGCCTCTGCTGGTCGCGCTGGGTCCGTGGCCGGGGCAAGTGTTGTCGTTGGCAACCCGGCCGTCGACGCAGTGAAGGGACCCACTGTAGGTTCCCGGCCGACCTGTCGCAGGCGCACGCCGCTCACCTGCAACGCGACAAGATGCCGGGACGGCCGCCGTCCCACAAACTTGTCGCAATCCTCAGCCGCCACCTGAAGGTTCACCCACACAATGCCGATGAGCGCTAGTTGAGGTCCCGGCGCGGAACCGGTCACCCATTGACCGGACACGTTGAAATCGGTCGTCCCTGCGGCCCGGACAGTCCCTCTCTAGCCGTGCGGTCGGGTTCTGGGAAGTCTGTTCGAGCGCTACCTATGGGTGTGCACCGCTGGAGTCAGGCGGATCGGGCTGTGGTGATTCCGCCGTCGACGGCGAGCTCGGCGCCGTGGATGTAGCGGGCTTGGTCGGAGAGAAGCCAGGTGACGGCGTCGGCGATCTCATCGGGGGTGCCGGGGCGCCCGGCGGGGATGCCAGCGGTCATCTGGGCGATAACGTCGCCGTCGGTGGCGTTGATCGGGGTGCGGGTGGCGCCTGGGGAGACAGTGTTGACGCGGATGCCGCGGGGGCCGAACTCGGCGGCCCAGCTGCGCGCGAGCTGGATCTCGGCGGCCTTGGTCGCTGAGTACAGCCCGACGATGGGGTGCCCGAGGACTGGAAGGGGCACACACACCAACGCCACCTCGGGGGCTGGGGCGGGAACATTCGCGGCATACTCAGAGTTGAGCCTGATGAGCGCAACTTTGCGGAGTCGGGTTTTGACAACCACGGCGCCGCCCGGCAGATTTGGACGCCGGGGCTGCGACTCCACCTCAGCCAGAATCACCGCCACATCAGCACCACAAGGAGAGTCACCATGGCACGTGCGGTCGGAATCGACCTGGGCACCACCAACTCGGCTGTCGCCGTCCTCGAGGGCGGCGAGCCGACGATCATCGCGAACGCCGAGGGTGGCCGGACCACCCCGTCGGTCGTCGCGTTCAGCAAGAACGGGGAAGTGCTCGTCGGCGAGATCGCCAAGCGCCAGTCCGTGACCAACGTCGACCGGACGATCCGTTCCGTCAAGCGCCACATGGGCACCGACTGGAACCAGGAGATCGACGGCAAGAAGTACACCCCGCAGGAGATCAGCGCTCGCATCCTCCAGAAGCTGAAGCGCGACGCGGAGTCCTACCTCGGCGAGTCCGTCACCGACGCGGTGATCACCGTGCCGGCGTACTTCGACGACCACGAGCGTCAGTCCACCAAGGAGGCGGGCGAGATCGCGGGCCTCAACGTCCTGCGGATCATCAACGAGCCCACCGCCGCCGCGCTGGCGTACGGCCTCGACAAGGGCAAGGAAGACGAGCTCATCCTCGTCTTCGACCTCGGTGGCGGCACCTTCGACGTGTCCCTCCTCGAGGTCGGCAAGGACCCGGAGGACGGCTTCTCGACCATCCAGGTCCGCGCGACCAACGGCGACAACAAGCTCGGTGGCGACGACTGGGACGAGCGCATCGTCAACCACCTGCTCACCACGGTGAAGAACAGCAGCGGCGTCGACCTGTCCAAGGACAAGATCGCCATGCAGCGGCTGCGCGACGCGGCCGAGCAGGCCAAGAAGGAGCTCAGCTCCTCGACCAACACGAACATCAACCTGCAGTACCTGTCGATGTCCGAGAACGGCCCGATCCACCTCGACGAGTCGCTCTCTCGCTCGGAGTTCGAGCGCCTGACGGCCGACCTGCTCGAGCGCACCAAGGCCCCGTTCCAGAAGGTCATCGCCGACGCCGGCATCAAGGTCTCCGACATCGACCACGTTGTCCTGGTTGGCGGTTCGACCCGTATGCCCGCGGTCTCGCGGGTAGTCACGGAGCTGACCGGCGGCAAGGAGCCCAACAAGGGCGTCAACCCCGACGAGGTCGTCGCCGTCGGCGCCAGCCTGCAGTCCGGTGTCCTCAAGGGCGAGCGCAAGGACGTGTTGCTCATCGACGTCACGCCGCTGAGCCTCGGCATCGAGACCCAGCACGGCCGGTTCACCAAGCTCATCGAGCGCAACACGGCGATCCCGACCAAGCGCAGCGAGATCTTCACGACGGCCGACGACAACCAGCCGTCCGTCCTGATCCAGGTGTTCCAGGGTGAGCGCGAGATCGCCCAGCACAACAAGGGACTCGGCACCTTCGAGCTGACCGGCATCGCGCCGGCCCCCCGCGGCGTGCCGAAGATCGAGGTCACCTTCGACATCGACGCCAACGGCATCGTGCACGTGTCCGCCAAGGACCAGGGCACCGGCAAGGAGCAGTCGATGACGATCTCCGGCGGGTCCGCCCTGCCGAAGGAGGAGATCGAGCGCATGGTCAAGGAGGCCGAGGCGCACGCCGAGGAGGACAAGAAGCGCGTCGAGGAGATCGACGTCCGCAACACCGCGGACCAGCTCGTCTACTCGACCGAGAAGTTCCTCGCCGACAGTGGCGACAAGGTCCCCGCGGCCGAGAGGGGCGAGGTCGAGACGGCTCTCGCCGACCTCAAGACCGCGGTCGGCACCAAGGAGTCGCCGGGCACCGACATCGACGACATCAAGGCCAAGACGGCGCACCTCTCCGAGGTCTCCCAGAAGATGGGACAGGCGATGTATGCCGCGTCGGCCGCGAACGCGTCGGCCGCCGGTGATGGTCCGCAGGACTCCACCGGCCCGCAGGACGGTGCCGGGTCAGGCTCCTCGGGTTCGTCTGACGACGACGTCGTCGACGCCGAGATCGTCGACGACGAGCCTGACCGCAAGCCGCAGGACAGCAAGTGACCGACGCGCACCGCGAGGACCGCGAGCCCGTGGAGCCGGCCGGCGACGAGCCGACCGGCCCTGCGGGGCCGGACAAGACGGATCCTGCGACCCACCAGCCCGCCGGTCACGCCGGCCAGGGTGGGCACGGCGGTGACGCCTCGGCCGAGCCGGGCGGCGAGGACGAGTACGACATCCCCGCCGACCTCTCGTCCCTCGACGACACCCCGCCGGCTCAGGAACCCGACAGACCGGACGGTGACGAGCACCCCGACACCCGCCGGGCGGCCGAGCACCTCGAGGACCTGCGCCGGGTCCAGGCGGAGTACGTCAACTACAAGAAGCGCGTCGACCGTGACCGCGACGTCGCTCGCGACCGCGGGGTGACCCAGGTCGTCGAGGCGCTGCTCCCGGTGCTCGACGACATCCACGCGGCCCGCCAGCACGGCGACCTCGAGGGCACGCCGTCCGCCGCGATCGCCGACAAGCTCGAGGGCATCCTCGGGCGGTTCGGCGTGACGTCGATCGGTGAGCCCGGCCAGGCCTTCGACCCGGCCATCCACGAGGCGCTCATGCACGTCGAGGCCGAGCTGGCGGAGGACGCCACGACGACCACCGTCGTCCAGGTGATCCAGCCCGGGTTCAAGATGGGCGACCGGGTCGTGCGCCCGGCCCGGGTGTCGGTCGCCGACCCCACCTGAGGATCGGTGGCATGGTGACCAGAGGCCCACGAGAGGAGGGACGCCGAGATGGCTAGCAGCCCAAGAAGCGACTGGTTCGACAAGGACTTCTACGCCACGCTCGGCGTCTCCTCCGACGCCGACAAGGCAGCGATCAAGAAGGCTTACCGCAAGCTGGCCCGCAAGCTGCACCCCGACCAGAACGCCGGGGACGCCGGAGCGGAAGCCAAGTTCAAGGAGATCGGCGAGGCCTACTCGGTGCTCTCGGACGCCGAGCAACGCCAGCAGTACGACCAGATCCGCACCATGGCTCGCGGCGGTGCCCGTTTCACGGCGGGCGGCGGCGGGTCGGCCGGGCAGTTCGAAGACCTGTTCTCGGGCATGTTCAACGGTGGAGCGGCCGGTGGCCGGTCGCGCTATACGACCGGCGGTGCGGGGGGTCAGCCCGACCTCGAGGACTTGCTCGGTGGTCTGTTCTCGCAGGCCGGCGGCGGCGCATACCCAGGCGGTTCCTACGGCGGATACGACACGTTCGGTGCCCCTCGCGGGCCCCGCAAGGGCGCCGACGTCCAGGCTCGCACGACCCTGACCTTCCGCGACGCGGTGGCCGGGTCGACCGTGAGCCTGCAGGCGCCGGACGGGCAGCGGATCACCACGCGCATCCCGGCCGGTGTGCGTGACGGGCAGAAGATCCGGTTGCGCGGCAAGGGTTCTCGCGGTGACGCGGGCGCAGAGGCGGGCGACATGATCCTCACCGTCGCCGTCGACAAGCATCTCGTGTTCGGCCGCGACGGTGACAACCTGACGGTCGACCTGCCGGTGACGTTCGCCGAGGCCGCGCTCGGGGCGACGGTGTCCGTGCCAACCCTCGACGGCACCCCGGTCAAGGTGCGCATCGCGCCCGGCACGCCGTCCGGCCGCGTGCTGCGCGTCAAGGGTCGCGGCGTGGTGAAGTCGAGCTCGACGGGCGACCTCCTGGCCAAGGTGCAGGTCGTCGTCCCGCAGCGGCTGTCGGACGCCGCGCGTGAGGCGCTCGAGCGAATGCGTGAGGACGAGTCCGATGCCGACCCCCGCGCCGACCTCTTCGGGCACGCCCGCGACTGACGGAAGGACCTCCGGTGGCGACTGAGCCCAGCCGGACCGGCCATCACCTGACGGGTGGCGCGTCGAGCTTCGGCCCTGACGACGACACCCCGGTCTTCGTCATCTCCGTCGCCGCGCAGCTGGCCGGTATGCATGCGCAGACCCTGCGCCAGTACGACCGGCTGGGCCTGGTGTCGCCCTCACGGACCCGCGGCGGTGGCCGGCGCTACTCCGGCCGCGACGTCGCGCTGCTCCGTGAGGTGCAGCGGCTCTCGCAGGAGGAGGGTGTCTCCCTCGCCGGCATCCAGCGCATCCTCGAGCTGGAGAACCAGGTCACGGCGCTGCGGGCTCGGGTCAACGAGCTGTCCGGTGAGCTCCGACACCAGGCTCAACGCGCCGACGCCCGCGCTCAGCTCGGGGCGCGGATCTTCGCGGCGGGAGTGGGCGGCGAGATCGTGGCCGTCCGTCCCGGCCAGCGGCCACCGCGGTTCGGGTCGTTGTCGCAGGAGATGGTGCTCTGGCGGCCCGGGTTCGGTGAGCGGTGACGGCCCCCTGGGAGCAACCTGAGACCGCCATCGCCTCCGGACTCAACCCGTACTCGGTGACCGAACGGTCCGCGCGGCGGCGTACGGGCGATGCTGGTCTTGGGCGCGCGGTCGTCGTCCCCGTCTACGTGCGCGGCTCCAGGCCAGGACGGCCTGAGACGCACCCGGCTGGCCTGCTCGTCACGCTCTCGCCCGGTGGCGCCCCTTCCGTCGACCGGGCCCTGTTCCCACCGCACCTCGGCAGCCCGTCCGCGTTCTGGCCCGAGGTGCTCCGCGCGGCGGGGGAGCCGAAGGCCGTGATCACCCGCGACGGATGGGCACAGGTGGCTCGCCGTGGTCGGCGTCCTGACGGCGGGGAGCCGTGGAGCCTCGTGCTCCGGGCAGCAGACTGGGCCTTGGTCCAGTCTGCGCTCGCGACCACCTACGGCGATCCTATTCAGCCTCAGGACGCAGCGGTGGAGCGGGTGGTCGCCCGGTTCTTGGGGCGCCTCGACGGTCTGGACGGCACCGCGGCGTCCGGGCTGTGGGGGCGACTTGCCCTGGAGGTCGTGAGCCTGCGTCACCCTGGACGGCTGGCCGACACGATGTCGCTGCGCTGGTACACGTCGGTCTGGCGTGCGGGGCTGTCCTCGTCGTCCGCCGAGCGCGATAGCGGATCGGCTGGTTCGGAGATGCTTCTTGACCTGAGGTATGAACGGATCCGGGTGCACGAGGGCCTCTTCCGGGTGCGCACGCTGCCGGACTGGGAGCGCGAGCCCGCGGCTCATGACCTCGGCCTGCCCGCGCGGCGGGTGCTGGCCTGGCGCGTGGCGCCGCTGGCCGCCGTCCTCGCCTGCTTCGACGACACCGCGCCGGCGCCACTGGGTTACCCCGTCGGCACCGTCGGCACGATCGGCTCCGTCGGTCCACAGGACGGTGCGTCCTCACCGCACGCGGCCCCGCCCCTACGCGGCCCGCACGACCGGCGCTAGCGTCACGCCGTTCGCCGCGGCGCCCACCCAGGCCACCCATGCCCTCGAGCTTCGCCCCGAGCGCGGAGCCGGTCCGACGGCGGTGTGCGTCAGCGACCCGCCGCGGCGTCGACGAGGCCCTGCACGTACGGCGTCCACCACCCCCGGTAGCGCGCCTGCAGCTGCGGGATCTGCCAGTCGGTGCCCTCGACCATCTGCCGGCAGCGGTAGCTCTCGCAGTGGCACCGCAACAGGTAGGCCGGGTCCGCCGTGGCCATGGCGTAGTCGGTCAACAGCTCTCGCCCGGCGGGCACGTCGACCATGGTCGCCAGGGAGTAGGCGTCGACCCAGCCGAGGTTGGGGTCGCAGCCATGGTTGCCGAACCCGTGCAGCTCAGCGGGGTCGACCAGAGGAGCGCCGAGACGCCAGACCGTCGTCCGTGCCGACAGGTCGACGGTCGTAAAGAGGCCTCGACCGGCGACGTCCGACGGCCGCACCTCCACCGAGGGGTGCAGCCAGCACGAGGCCGGCGCATCAGGCATACCGCAGTATGCGTGCTGGCCGGCGAGCGAGTGGTGGACCCTGAGCCGCGCTGGGCACCCAAAGAGGCGTGCGGCGCACGGTCTGACCAACATGAGGAGCACAGCGCCCGGAATCCCGTGCGCTGCGCTCCTCATGTGCTCCGTTCCGTGCGCTGCGCTCCTCATGTGCTCCGCTCCGTGCGCTGCGCTCCTCATGTGCTCCGCTCCGTGCGCTGCGCTCCTCATGTGCTCCGCTCCGTGCGCTGCGCTCCTAATAGGGCGAAAGCGAACGGGTCGGTACGCGTCAGCGGTCGGCGCCCACCCGGGCCTCGGCGAGCGGGCCGGTCACCGGCACGGTGTCGACCGACTCGGAGATCGACGCCGTCGCTTCCGCGGGGGCCAGCGCGACGGTCGTGCGCAGCGGGACCTCCTTGATGAATAGCACCGCCACGAGCGCGAGGACCGACACCACGGCCGCCACGAGAAAGATCGAGCCGGTGGCGTCGCCGTAGGCGGTGCGGACGATGGCGACCATCGCGGCGGGCATGTCCTTGAGGTCGAGCGTCCCGGCACCGCTACCGGCCTGAGCCGCGGCCGCAGCGGCCGGGCCGAGCGCCCGGACGCCCTCGACGACGTGGTCCTGGACCTGAGCGGCGAGGATCGCGCCCAGGGCGGAGACGCCGACGGCGCCACCGAGCGTGCGGAAGAACGCCACCGCCGCCGACGACGCTCCGATGTCGCGGACGTCGACGGTGTTCTGCACGGCGAGGACGAGGTTCTGCATCAGGGCGCCCATGCCGAGGCCCATGACGGCCATCGAGGCGCCGCTCTGCCACGCCGCGCTGTCGTGCCGGAGCGTCGAGAGGCCGAGCAGGCCGACGAGGAGCAGCACGGCGCCGCCCACGAGGAACGACTTCCAGCGACCGGTCCGGCTGATGATCTGGCCGGCGACGGTGGAGGACAGCATGGCCGCGACCATCAGGGGGATCGTCATCACACCGGCCTTGGTGGGGCTGTAGCCCTGCGCGACCTGGAAGTACTGACCGAGGAAGGTCGTGCCACCGAACATGGCAATGCCGACTGACACGCTGGCGATGATGGCCAGGGCGGCGGTGCGGTTGCTGAGCACCTTGAGCGGCACGAGCGGCTCGACCGCCCGCTGCTCGACCCGGATGGTCAGCGCCGCGAAGAGCACGGTGCCCAGCACGAAGGCGGCCGACGGCCAGGACACCCAGGCGAAGCTCTGCCCGGTGAAGGTGACCCACAGCAGGGGCAGGCTGGCGGTGATGGAGATGAGCAGTGCGCCCAGGTAGTCGATCGAGGGGTTGCGCTTCACCGTGTGCAGGTGCAGCTGCAGCTGGAGGACGACCAGCGAGATGAGCGCCAGCGGCACGCAGACGTAGAACGTCCAGCGCCAGCCCCACGAGTCGACGATGAACCCGCCGAGCAGTGGCCCGCTGACCGTGGAGACGGCCATGACCGCGCCCATGTAGCCGCTGTAGCGGCCGCGCTCGCGGGGGGCGACGATCGCGCCCATGACCGCGGCGGAGAGGGCCGTGAGTCCACCCATGCCGAGGCCCTGGATGACCCGGCAGGCGATGAGGAAGGGCACCGACTGGGCGAGTCCGGCGGCGATCGACCCGGCGACGAACACCAGGATCGAGGCCTGGACCAGGATCTTCTTGTTGAACAGGTCGGCGAGCTTGCCCCAGATCGGGGTGCTCACCGTCGTCGCCAGCAAGGACGCGGTGATGACCCAGGTGTACTGGCTCTGCGTGCCCTGCAGGTCGCCGATGATCGTCGGCAGCGCGGTGGCGACGATCGTTGAGGACAGCATCGCGGTGAACAGCGCCGCCATGAGCCCGGTCATCGCCCGCAGGATCTCGCCGTGGTCCATCTCGCCGGGCACGGAGACGGCCCGGCCGCCGGTGCGACCGGTGCGTGCGGTATGCGTGGTCTGGGCTCGCGTGGCGCGGTGCCGGCCACGGTTGGCCGATGGTTGGTCGGTGCGGTCGGTGCGGTCGGTGCGGTCGTCGCGTTCTGTGGGACCGGTGCGCCGGGTGCTGTCGGTGAGGGTCATGCGTACGCCTTCTCGTTCCGGTTCGGAGTGGTCTGGTGCTCGTCGGCGACGCTGTCGGCGGTGGCTGATGGGGTGTCTGTAGCGGAGGGGAGCAGGGTGGGGATGAGGTGGGCGAGCGGGGACGGCACAGCGCCCGTCCGCATCTGCGCCACCGTCTGGGCCAGGGCACCGTCGAGCTCGGCGATGCCGGCCAGCACGATGGCGGCTTTCGTGTCGTCCCAGCCCGCCAGCACGGCGCCGACCGAGCGGGCCTGCTCGCGGTGCTGCCGGTCGAGCTCGTCCGTCCCGGCCGCGGTCAGGGCCAGCAGGTGGGCACGGGCATCTGCCGGGTCGGTGGTGCGATGGACGTAGCCGAGGTGCAGGGCCGTGGCGACCGCCCGCGAGACTGCGGAGGGGGAGACGCCGAGGGTGCACGCCAGGTCACCGGCGCGAGCCGGCCCCTGGGCCAGGCGCTTGAGCACCCCGAGCGTCACTCCGGTGGCGCCGAGCTGCTCGTGGCGCACGTGCGCGTAGGAGCGGGCGGTGCGCACCAGTCCCGAGAGGGCGTCGACGATCTCCAGGGCGACGGGTTCGCTGACAGTCATGTCGATCTCTCTCACTTGGTTGCGTTAAGCAACTATAGAGAGATAAGTTGTGCAGCGCAACTATTCCAGGGCACCGGCCCGTGGGACCCCGGCCCGGTGTGACGTGGGTCGGTCAGGCCAGGTCGTCGTTGAGGTGCGCCAGGAGCCGGGCCAGGTCGTCGACGTCCTGTGTCGACCAGCGACCGAGGGCGTCGGACAACCGCTGGCGGCGAGCGCTGATCGCCGCGTCGAGGGAGGTGCGGCCGGACGGGGTCAGCGACAGGTCGAGCGCGCGCGCGTCCTGTTCCGAGGTCTCCCGCTGCACCAGACCCAGGCGCTCCAGCACGGCGAGGTTACGGCTCATCGTCGACTTGTGCAGGCGCAGCGCCTCGGCCACATCCGATGCGCGCACCCCGCCGGGCATGGTCGCCGCCAGGTCCGAGAGGGTGACGAGCACGGCGTAGGAGGCCACGTCCAGATCGGGGTGCACCGCCGCCGCGATCGCTGCGGAGGTGATCCGCGAGCGGCGCAGGAACCGCGTGAGCTCGCGCTCGAGGTCACCCTTGCGCCGGGGGTTCGCCGTCGTCACGGGCTCAGCCTGCCGGTTCACCGTCGCCGATGGCGAGCGACGCCACGAACGCGTCGTGGACCCGGGCCGAGAACAGCACGAACCGCACCAGCAGGACGCCCGGCCCGTGGCGCGGATCGGCCGCCGCCTCGACCGCGACGCGGGCGACGACGGCGGGGTCCCACCCGTAGACACCGGCGCTCACCGCGGGAAACGCGATGGTCCGGACCCCCACCTGGGCGGCCACGTCCAGCGACCGGGTGAAGCAGCGCCGAAGGACGGCGGGGTCACGCTGCCCGCGGTGCCAGTTGGGCCCGACGGTGTGCACGACCCATCGGGCGGGCAGGTCGGCGCCATCGGTCGCCACCGCGCCGCCGACGGGCAAACCGTCCGGGTATGCCGTGCGGCGGACCTCGCGGCATGCCGCCAGCAGGCGTGGGCCGGCGGCGCGGTGGATGGCCCCGTCGACGCCGCCGCCGCCGAGGAGGGAGCGGTTCGCCGCGTTGACGATCGCGTCGACGCACTGGGTGGTGATGTCACCCAGGACCGCCTCGACGGTGCGTGGTCGGGCGTCGTCGTCGGTCACCCGGTGACGGTAGGCCCTGATCACGAGAGGAGGGAGATCGTGGTCGATCTCGGACCTCAGAGAGGCGGCGATCAACCACGGTGATCGTCTGGACCGGCGGATGTGAGCCCGCCCGGTGGTGGCCAGCCGAGGGCCGCCTCCGGAAGGAAGCACGGGGGATAGCCAGCTCAGACTTGAGCGGAATACACTCAACTTTGTCCCGGTTGACGTTCATGGACGCCTACCCCTGCTTGAAGGAGATCTCCGAACCGATGGACCTGCAGCTGACGACGAAGGCCAACGAGGCCCTGTCCGCAGCCGTGCGCGACGCCGCGGCGAGCGGACACCCGCATACCGAGCCCGCCCACCTGCTCAAGGCCCTGGCCGAGCAGGGAGACACGACGACTCCGGCGCTGCTCGAAGCGGCCGGGTCAAGCGCCTCGACGGCGGTGGCCGACGCCGACAGGGTGCTGGCCGCACTCCCTTCGGTGACGGGCTCCTCGGTCTCGACCCCCCAGCTGTCCCGCGGCACGCTTGCCGTGCTCGAGTCGGCCCGGTCGCTCATGGCGGCGATGGGTGACACCTTCGTCTCGACTGACCATCTGCTCCTGGCTCTGGGCCGCACGGGCGACTTCGGGCTCGACGCGGCGGCCATCGAGGCCGCCATCCCACGCCTGCGGGGCGGCCGCACGGTCGACTCGCAGGACCCTGAGGCGACGTTCGACGCGCTGGCCAAGTACGGCACCGACCTCACCGCGGCCGCGCGCGAGGGCAAGCTCGACCCGGTCATCGGCCGCGACGCCGAGATCCGCCGCGTCGTCCAGGTCCTGAGCCGGCGCACCAAGAACAACCCCGTGCTCATCGGCGACCCGGGCGTCGGCAAGACCGCCGTCGTCGAGGGCCTGGCCCAGCGCATCGTCGCCGGCGACGTCCCCGAGAGCCTGCGCGGCAAGTCCCTGGTCAGCCTCGACCTCGGGGCCATGGTTGCCGGTGCGAAGTACCGCGGCGAGTTCGAGGAGCGGCTGAAGGCCGTGCTCGCGGAGATCACCGGCTCTGAGGGCAAGGTCATCACCTTCATCGACGAGCTGCATACCGTCGTCGGCGCCGGCGCGACCGGCGAGGGCACGATGGACGCCGGCAACATGCTCAAGCCGATGCTGGCCCGCGGCGAGCTGCGGCTCGTCGGCGCGACGACCCTCGACGAGTACCGCAAGTACATCGAGAAGGACGCGGCCCTCGAGCGCCGCTTCCAGCAGGTGTTCGTCGGCGAGCCGTCGGTCGAGGACACCATCGCGATCCTGCGCGGGCTGAAGGAGCGCTACGAGGCGCACCACAAGGTCGCCATCGCCGACGCGGCGCTGGTGGCCGCCTCATCGCTCTCCGACCGTTACATCACCGGCCGCCAGCTGCCCGACAAGGCCATCGACCTCATTGACGAGGCCGCGTCGCGGCTACGGATGGAGATCGACTCGAGCCCCGTCGAGATCGACGAGCTGCGCCGCCAGGTCGACCGGTTGAAGATGGAGGAGCTGCACCTCGCGGCCGAGACCGACGAGGCCTCGCGCGAGCGGCTGACCCGGCTGCAACAGGACCTCGCCGACCGGCAGGAGCAGTTCGACGCGCTCAACGCCCGGTGGGAGGCCGAGAAGGCCGGCCTCAACCGGGTCGGTGACCTCAAGAGCCGGCTCGACGAGCTGCGCTCGCAGGCTGAGCGGCTGCAGCGCGAGGGCGACCTCGGCAGCGCGTCGGCCATCCTCTACGGCGAGATTCCCTCTTTTGAAAGGGAGCTGGAGCAGGCGACGCGCGACGAAGACGCCACCATCGGCCCCGACGTCATGGTCAAGGACGAGGTGGGGGCCGACGACATCGCCGACGTCATCTCCGCCTGGACCGGCATCCCCGCCGGGCGGTTGCTCGAGGGTGAGACCGAGAAGCTCCTGCACATGGAGCAGCACCTCGGCGCCCGGCTGATCGGCCAGGCCGACGCGGTACGCGCCGTGTCCGATGCCGTGCGGCGCTCGCGTTCCGGCATCGCCGACCCAGACCGGCCGACCGGTTCGTTCCTCTTTCTCGGCCCGACCGGGGTCGGCAAGACCGAGCTGGCCAAGTCGCTCGCCGACTTCCTCTTCGACGACGAGCGGGCGATGGTCCGGATCGACATGTCGGAGTACTCCGAGCGGCACGCCGTGGCCCGCCTCATCGGCGCGCCTCCGGGCTATGTCGGCTACGAGGAGGGCGGCCAGCTCACCGAAGCGGTGCGGCGACGGCCCTACTCCGTGATCCTGCTGGACGAGGTCGAGAAGGCGCACCCGGAGACGTTCGACATCCTCCTGCAGGTGCTCGACGACGGCCGTCTGACCGACGGGCAGGGCCGCACGGTCGACTTCCGCAACGTCATCCTCGTCATGACCTCCAACCTCGGCTCCCAGTTCCTCGTCGACCCGTTGCTCACGCCGGAATCGAAGAAGGAGGCCGTCATGCAGGTCGTGCGCAGCGCCTTCAAGCCGGAGTTCCTCAACCGGCTCGACGAGGTCGTCGTCTTCGACCCGCTGACCACGGCGGACCTGTCGCGGATCGTCGAGCTCCAGGTCCAGTCGCTTGCCACCCGGCTCCACGACCGTCGGATCACCCTCGAGGTGACCGACGCCGCGCGCGAGTGGCTGGCCGTCACCGGCTACGACCCGGCATACGGGGCCCGTCCGTTGCGGCGGCTGGTGCAGCGCGAGATCGGTGACCGGTTGGCGAAGGCCCTGCTGAGTGGCGACGTCCGCGACGGCGGGACGACGCTCGTCGACCTCGATGAGGACGCCGACACCCTCGTCCTGCGCTGACCCGACGAGAGAGCCTTCGGCCTACATCCCCACCGGACTCACGTTGTTGTCGGTTTCGGGCCCGTTGAGGGTCAGAAACCGACAACAACGTGAGTCCGGTCGGGGTTGTGGCCCCGGGGAGGGCCGAACCCTCCGGGACGTCGGGCCGCTGCGCTCAGGCCGTGACGAGCTGCTCCTTCGCGCGCTCGGCCGGCATGTAGTCGTAGCGCAGCACCGACCGGGTGAAGACGCCCGTCCCGTGCGACACCGACCGCAGGTCGATGGGATAGCGCGACAGCTCGACCTGCGGCACCTCGGCGTGGACGAGGGTGCGCCCGGTCATCTCGGCCGGTTCGGTGCCCAGCACATGCCCGCGTCGACCGCGCAGGTCCGACATCACCGCGCCGAGGTGCTCGTCGTCGACGGTGATGTCGACCCGGTCGATCGGTTCGAGCAACGCGACCGTCGCCTCGTTGGCGGCCTCTTTGAGGGCGACGGCCGCGGCCGTCTGGAACGCCATGTCGGACGAGTCCACCGAATGCGCCTTCCCGTCGGTCAGGGTGATCCGCACGTCGACGACGGGGTAGCCCGACAGCACGCCCTTCTCCAGCTGGGCCCGCGCACCCTTCTCCACGGACGGGATGAACTGACGTGGCACCGACCCGCCGACCACCTTGTCGACGAACTCGATCCCCGCCCCCCGCTCCAGGGGCTCGATCGCGATCTGGCACACCGCATACTGCCCGTGTCCGCCCGACTGCTTGACGTGCCGGCCCTGGACGGTGCAGGCGCGCACGAAGGTCTCGCGCAGCGCGGTCCGGAACGGCTCGGCCTCCACCTCGACCCCGTGTCGCTCCCGCACCCTCGATAGGATCTCGTCGACGTGGGCCTGCCCCATCGTCCACAGGACCACCTGGTGGGTCTCCGGGTTGTGCTCCATCCGCATGGTCACGTCCTCGGCGACGACTCGCTGCAGCGCCTGGGCCAGCTTGTCCTCGTCACGCTTGTTGGAGGCGTGAATCGCAATAGGTAGCAACGGATCCGGTAGCACCCACGGCTCGACGAGCGCCGGCCGGTCCTTCGCCGAGAGCGTGTCGGACGTCTCGGCATGGCTCAGCTTGCTCACCAGGACGAGCTCGCCCGCGATGGCCGGCCCGCGCGGGCGGGTGGTGTCGTCGAGGGGTGAGCTCAGCGGGCCGACGCGCTCATCGGCGTCGTGGTCATGATGACCCTCGGCCGCGTTGCCGCCGCGCCGTTGCACGAACTCCCCCAGGTGGCCGGAGACGTGCACGACGTCGTCGGGGCGCAGCGTGCCGGAGAACACGCGGACCAGCGAGAGCCGCCCGATGTAGGGATCACTCGTCGTGCGGATCACCTCGGCGACCAGAGGACCGGCTGGGTCGCAGGTGCCGGCGGGCAGGCTGGCCCCCACCGGGCTGTATGCCGTGGGCACCGGTCGGCCCACGGGCGACGGGAAGCACTGCTCGATGACCTCGAGGACCTCCTCGAGCCCGACGCCGGTCGCCGGGGAGATGGGGACCAGGGGGAAGAAGGTGGCTTGGGCGACGGCCGCCTTGAGGTCGTCGATGACCGTGTCGGTCGAGATGTCCTTACCCTCGAGGTAGCGGTCGAGGAGGGTGTCGTCCTCGGACTCCTCGATGATGGCTTCGATGAGCGGGCCGCGGTGGTCAGCGACCGCAGCCGCCTCGTCGGCATCGGGGTCGCGCTCGACCCGGGAGCCGCTGGACGAGTCGAAGACCCTCTGGCTGAGCAGCCCGATCGACCCGACGATGGCCCGGTCGCCGTCGTGCACGGGGAGGTAGAGCGCCTGGGCGTCACCGAACACCCGTTGGCAGCGGGCGATGGTGTCGTCGTAGTCCGAGCGCGGCAGGTCGAGCTTGCTGACCGCGATCGCCCGTGGCACGCCGACGGCGGCCAGCTCCTGCCAGAGCAGTGCGGTCGCCCCGTCGATCTCGTCGGCGGCGGAGATGACGAAGATCGCGGCGTCGGCCGCCCGGAGGCCGGCGCGCAGCTCACCCACGAAGTCCGGGAATCCCGGCGCGTCAACAAGATTGACCGTCATGCCGTTGGTCGCGAACGACGCGACGGACAGGCCGACCGACCGGTCGCGCTCGCCCTCCTGGGGCCGTCGCCCCGGGACGCGGGTCGCGACCAGATGGTCGAACAGGGTCGACTTGCCCGCTCCGCCCGGACCGACGAGGACGACGTTGCGGATGTCCTCGGAGGCCCGGGGCTGGGGCGCGGGGGATGGCTCGGACTTCGCGGCGCCTTTGCTCACCGCTCCACCCTGGCGCGCGGGTCCACGCCGCACAAGACCGTAGAACGGGCCGGTCAGGCGCGGGTGGCGACGACCAGAAGGTACTCCGCCGGAAGGTGTCCGTCCGTGATGTGCCGGTCACTGAGGTCGGCCAACGCGTGGTCCAGCGCCGCGACCTTGGCGGGGTCGTCGGCGATATTGCGGTAGGCCGCGATCGTCGGTCCGTAGTTGCTCTTGAAGTAGTCGCGGAGCTCGGCCCCCGTGGAGAAGCGCCGGAAGTCGCAGTCCTCCGTCGCCGCGGTCAGCGAGCTCACTCGGTCACCGAACAGGTCGCGGACGTGGTCCTCGGTGCCCCACAGCGGGCCGGGCGAGGCACCGGGCGGCGGCGCGGCGGCATACGGCTTCATCGCCCGGACATTTGACCGATGAAACCCTGGGGCGTCCAGTTGACCAGGGCGATGGTGCCGCCGGGCTTGGTCACCCGCAGGAGCTCGTCCGCCACCGGCTGGTGGAACGGGGCGAACATCACGCCGACGAGTGACAGGACCACGTCGTACCGGCCGTCGTCGAAGGGGAGGTGCTCGGCATCCGCCTCGCGCCACGTGATGTCGAGCCCCTCCGCCTCGGCGCGCAGGCGGCCGGTCTCCAGCAGCTCCGGTGTGATGTCGGTGGCCCAGACCTGCCCGCCGGCTCGCGCGGCGGGCAGGCTGGCGTTGCCGGATCCGGCAGCGACGTCGAGGACGTGGTCACCCGGTCCTATACCGGCCGCCTCGACGATGCGCGGCCCGAGGTCCTGGATGACCTCGGTCGCGACGTTGTCGTAGTTGCCCAGCGCCCACATGGCGCGGTGCTTGGTCTTGATCGGGTCGAGGGTGAGAGGGGTGCTGGTCTGGGTCTCGGTCATGGACCGACGGTAGGAACGAGGGGTACCCGCGCGCATCGGTGCCGGTACCCAACAAGAGGCCAGCCGGAGGCGTATGCGCGTAGCGCGCACGGATTGGCCGAGCGACGACGGATAGCCATGCGCAACATGCGGTCTGCTGCGCGGGCGGCAGAAACGTGTCTGTCCGCTCCCGCTCAGGCGGAGGTCAGGAGCCGGCCCACGGCGGCCGCGCGCGCGGTGCGGCCCTGTAGGCCGAGCTTGCCGTAGACGTTCTGAAGGTGGCGTTCGACGGTGCGGACGCTCAACGTCAGCGCTCTAGCGATGTCGTCGTTGTCGAGGCCCTGGGCGGCCAGGGCCAGCACCTCCCGCTCCCGCGTCGAGAGCGTCTCGGCACCGGTCGGAGCGGACGACGTCGCGTCCGGACGGAGGAACTGCTCCAGCTCGTGGACCACCACAGACCAGGCGGGCTCGTGCTCGAGGACGATGTGGTTCCGGCTGTCGAGGGGCACGAGCCGGGCACCGCGGATCGAGGTCGCCAGGAGGCGCCCGTAGTCGAAGTCGTTCATCTGGTCGTGCCGGGAGTGCAGGACCAGCGTCGGCACGTCGAGGTCGTCGAGGCATTCGGTCGCGCCCTGCTCCCGCCGCTGCCGCCGCGCGGTGTAGGCGACGGTCGCGGACACGGACACCCGCTGCAGCTCGTCGAGCCAGCGCATCTGCTCCTCGGTGGCGTCGGGGATCATCAGGGAGGTGAACACGCGGCGGAAGGTCGACTCCGGACGGGCCCAGCCGACCTTGACCATCTGGTCGAACGTGGCCTCGAGCTCGTCGTCCTCCTGCGACCCCTCCAGCCGAGGGTCGGCGTAGCTGCCGTAGAACACCAGTCGGCTGACGCGCGCGGGGTGGGCAGCGGCATACCGGATGGCGACCGGCCCGCCCTGCGCCATGGCCATGAGGGCGAACCGCGGGAAACCGGCGTCGTCGGCCACCGCCTCGAGGTCGGCGATGCGCATCGCGAGGGAGTGGTCGGTGACGTCCCAGTCGGACAGACCGTGCCCCCGCTCGTCGAAGCGGATGATCGTCGCGAACCGGCCGAGGTCGGCCAGGAAGTGCCGCCAGACCGGGCTCTCCCAGTCGTACTGAAGGTGGCTGAGCCAACAGGTCGAGACCAGGAGCGGCGGGCCGGTGCCGTGGAGGGCATACGCGATCCGCACCCCGTCCGCCGACCGGCAGAACCGAATCTCCTGCGGTGGTGCTGGCGTGCGCCCCGACGCTGGCACCTTTCCGAGGGTACTCAGGTCGGCGGACCCCCGGGCCCGTTCGACCGGCCTCCGAGCCGGCAAACGGTCATCCGCGCGCAAAACCGGGCTCGACGTGGTGGCGGAGCATCACGGTGAGCACACCACGGCGGCGGTGGTTGAGGTGCACGCCGACCCAGCCGACCCGCGCAGGGGCACCGGCCGCACTCCGGAGTCCCGTCCCGGTAGTTGCAGGGTCTTGGGAACACGCTGTGGGACCCCGGGGGGGGTAGGTCTCGGGGTCGATATCGTCATGGTCGACTCGGCCGCGAAGCGGTAATCGGGCGCGGGCCGCACCAGCTGGCGCTCGGCAGGTGCGGGGAGCACCCCCTGGAACCACACGGTCTAGCCGGTGGCGAGGAAGCGGTGGGCGTCGGTAGCCGGGTCGAGGCGAATGAGGTCGTCCCTGATGCCTCACCCAACCGCCGGCGGCCTAGCGGCATCAAGCCTTTTCGAGCTCAGCCGCGCAGTTCGACGACGACCGGCGCGTGGTCGGACGCACCCTTGCCTTTGCGCTCCTCGCGGTCGATGACGGCGCCGTCGACCCGCGCGGCCAGGGCCGGGGAGGCGAGCACGAAGTCGATCCGCATCCCCTGCTTCTTGGCGAACCGCAGCTGCTGGTAGTCCCAGTAGGTAAACGTGCCCGGTCCGGGCGCATGTGGGCGGACGACGTCCTGGTAGCCGGCGTCCACGACGCCCTGGAAGGCCGCCCGCTCCCCCGGCGACACGTGCGACTTGTCGATGTAGAAGTCCATGCTCCAGACGTCTTCATCGCGGGGTGCGATGTTCCAGTCACCCATGAGCGCGACCTGTGCCGCGGGGTCGTCGACCAGCCAGCCCTTCGCCGCCTGCGCGAGGTGCTGGAGCCAGTCGAGCTTGTAGACCATGTGCGGGTCGTCGATGTTGCGCCCGTTGGGGATGTAGAGCGACCAGACCCGGACGCCGCCGACGGTGGCCCCGATCGCGCGCGCCTCACTCTCCACCGGCTCGCCCCACCCGGGCATACCGGCGAACCCGACCTGCACGTCGGCCAGCCCGACCCGGGAGGCGATGGCCACGCCGTTCCACTGGTTGAACCCGACGTGGGCCACCTCGTAGCCGAACGCCTCGATGCGGTCGCGGGGGAACTGGTCCTCGCGGGCCTTGGTCTCCTGGATGGCGAGCACGTCGACGTCGGACTTCTGCAGCCACGCCTCGAGGCGGTCGATGCGGGAGCGGATGGAGTTGACGTTCCAGGTCGCGATGCGCACCGATCAACCCTATGCGCCTACGCTGACGCCCATGACGACCGCGCTGGTGACCGGAGCGACCTCGGGGATCGGCTACGAGTTCGCCCGCCAGCTGGCCGAACGCGGGCACGACATCGTCCTTGTGGCGCGTGACCGGTCCCGGCTCGAGAACGTCTCCGACGAGCTGCGCCGGGACTACAAGGTGCGCTCCGAGGTGCTCGTCGCCGACCTGTCGGACCGCGCCCAGATCGAGAAGGTCGCCCAGCGTCTGGCCGACGACGTGCGCCCGGTCGACCTGCTCGTCAACAACGCCGGCTACGGACAGAAGAAGGGCTTCCTCGCCAACGACGTCGAGGTCGAGGAGGCCATGCTCGATGTGCTCTGCACAGCGGTCCTCGTGCTCTCCCATGCCGCCGGCCGGGCGATGCGCACCCGGGGTCGCGGCGGGATCATCAACGTCTCGTCGGTCGCCTCGTACGCCGCGATGGGCACCTACTCCGCGGCCAAGGGCTGGGTACGCCTGTTCTCCGAAGGACTGTCGCGTGAGCTGGCGGGCAGCGGGGTGACCTGCATGGCGCTGTGCCCAGGCTTCACGCATACCGAGTTCCACGAGCGGGGCCGGATGAACATGGCGAAGCTGCCGGAGTTCATGTGGCTCGACGCCCCGAAGGTCGTCCACCAAGGCCTCGACGACGCGGCCAAGGGCAAGATCGTCTCCGTGCCGGGGCCGCAGTACAAGGCGCTCGTCGGCGTCATGAGCGCGGTGCCGCGCCTGCTGGTGCGCGACGTCTCCGGCGCGATCGCCCGCCGCCGCCGCACCCAGGGCAGCTGAACCGCGGTCCTGAGCGCCCGCCAAAGGTCACCTTTGGCGGTTGGCGAGCGCTGAGAGGTCACCTTGTGCCGCATACGGCGCTCGGAGACGACCGAAGGTGACCATTCGACGTGACGAGACCCGCCAAAGGGGCTCTTGGGACTTGAGGTGGGAGCGGTGGTGACACGCCGGGCGTGCTGATGCGCTGAGAGTTGGGTCGAGGCCCTCAGGATGCGGAACGACCAAGAACCGTTTCCGTGAGGACCTCGACGATGAC
>JAABUM010000821.1_pt1 | contig 50804 bp, 78 predicted proteins | sample 5559161 | NCBI WGS metagenome assembly JAABUM01 (sample SAMN10711868, study PRJNA513369) | rock metagenome | isolation source: Antarctica rocks | place: Antarctica: Victoria Land, Siegfried Peak nord
CTTTCGCCCTGTCTCCTGAGGCAGCTTTCCAATTGTGTTGCAAGAGCATCACAACTCCTTCCGGAGCAGCGACATCGTCGGGCCAAAGCGCAATGGCCCAAGCAAGCACTGTTGCCCCCGATTAGTCACTTGCAACCAAGAGTCCTCCCTTTCCGCCATGTATCGGCGTACCCGCCGCAATGTGCGTCCGCGCCCGCCTCGCCGTCGCGCGCGAGCTAGCGCGCGTCTGATTTTCCACTCGGAAAAGGATCAATCTATAGATTGATCCTTTTCCGAGTGGAGAATCAGACCGAGTGGAAAATCAGATCGATGTATGGTGCATAGGTTCAGGGTTCAGGGCAACCAATCTCACCTTCACCGCCAGGCACAGGGCGAAGTACTGGCTGCCGTATTTGTCCGCCCCTAAATCTGCCGCGTCGCGCGCGGCGCAGCCGCACTGCTGGCCGTCGCTGCCGTCGCCGGGGTTGCTGCCCACGAGTCGCGACCAGGCGCTATTGGCGGGAACCCGCCCCAGCTGCAGAACGCGCGCCTCCCGCTGCTCCCTGCAGCATCGAAATGCATCTTTCAATGGACAGGTATAGATTATGCTGAGCACATTCGGTGATCAAAAGCGGAAGAAAGCCGTCGCTGCCGTTGCCGGGCTTGCTGCCCATGAGCCGCGACCAGATGCTGCTTTGCGGGAACCCGCCCCAGCTGCAGCACCCTTGCCTCCTGCTGCTCCCTGCGGCGTAATAAAAATCTGCTTCCTCTGAGCAGGTTTGAACAATATCGAGTGCCGTTCCAGTCGCCGGGGTTGCTGCCCACGAGCCGCGACCAGGCGCTGTTGACGGATACGCGCCCGCGTTGCAGCACCCGCGCCTCCCGCTGCCCCCTGCGACGTGAATGTCTTCAGCTTCAGAAGCTGACGAAATCGACAGCGCCCCAGCGTAGCACCCGCGCTTCCCGCTGCCCCCTAGAGCATGAAGCACGAGGTGTTTCTGGGCGACGTTGGCCAACTTTCCGCTGTAATGTTCGTCTTGAAGTACTCTTCTGCCACGGACGCCGCCCACGAGGCTCGACCACGCGCCATTGGCGGGAACGCGGCCCAGCTGCAACAGACAAGACTTAGGTTTGGGCTGTCACTGCCGCCGGGGGCGCTGCCTGTGAGGCACGACCAGGCGTTGTTGGCGGGAAAGCAACCCAGTTGTAGAATTCGTGCCTCCCGCTGCGCTCTGCGGACGCTCTTCACGGATGAAGAGACGTTCATGACCCAAGCTGTCGGAACTGGTGTCCCATGCCGGGCGCAGGGCGAGACAAGGGATATGTCGGATCCCTGCTGCCGCACATTGCCACTTGCACATGATGACGCTACACAAGTGTCACTCGCGTGGTGAGATGATGCCCATGCAGGTGCTGCCTGCGTGACGACGCAGCATGAGACTTTTGCAGATCAGACTTTGCACTCACATGGTCGTCATACTGCCGGAGCCGGGGAGCAGCAGCACCGCCAGCATCGTTGCTGCGAGGCAGCCGGCAAGATAGTGCCTTCGGCACTCGGCTGCCGCCGCGGAGGACGCCGGAGTGGACAAAGAAGATTCGTTATTTGGAAGCTTTGCTGAAACACCTGCACCTGGTCATCCTGCTGCCGGAGCCAGACAGCAGCAGCACCGCAGCATTGCCGCCGCGAGGCCGGAGTGGACAAAGAAGATTCGTTAACTTGGAAGCTTTGCTGAAACACCTGCACCTGGTCATCCTGCTGCAGGAGCCGGACAGCAGCAGCACCGCCAGCATTGCCGCCGCGAGGCAGCCGGCAAACAGCGCCTTCGGCAGGCGGGTGCCGCCGCGGAAGACGCCGGAGCGGCGCAGGAGCAGCTGCACGTGGGCCCAGACGCCGGCGACGCTCGCACGCAGGCTGTGCAGGCTGAGGCCGTCGGCCGAGACGCCGTCCAGGTCGAACCTCGGCATCTCAGCCGCCGCCCGCAGCTGCCCGCTGCAGCCGTGACGTTAATGCCGCCGCTGCTATAACGCTGCTACGCGGACATCTGCGATGCGGCAGCCGCTGATGACGTCCCAAGGCTGCTGTTGCCGGGTATGTAAGGCTGCAGTTGTTCGGGCGCGATTCCCAGGCTATCGCGCTGGTTGCCGCCTACTGGCAGCACTGCTGAGACCCAGGCTGCAGGGCTTGCTACCGGAATAGCCCTGCAATGGAAGCTTAATCGGTTCAGGGGATGCTCGATCTGTCGCGAGGCATCGCTGTCTCCACCGAACGAGCATGCTGGCCAGGTGCCCCAGATCGACTAACCGGGGCGATCTTGCGGAACAGGCCCACTGACGGTGGAGGATGATGTGATCAAAGCGAATGCAGCGATGCCCGGTTCACCTGGGTGCTGAGTCGGAGCTTAGATGGCTAGCCGCTGAAGTTGTCAAGCAGAGCTGTGGCGACTAGCGAGGATTCGGAGCTCCAGCAGACCGGTACGTATTGAGCTCCTCTCAAGTCATTCTGTCCTGCTGATCTGGCTCACAACAGACACACATGCGAGATTCGAACTGAGTCAAAGCAGCTTTCAACAGCAAGCTGACAGCCACCAACTGCAAGAACGCCTTCGGACAAGCTTGCAGACTAGAACAATGTTTAGATGTTAACTGCGTGGCTACAGGCTTCCAGATTTGCTGTCGGCTGTCGCCCGTACATGCTTCTTGTGCCAGGTCACGCCAGGTCATGTCGCTTGCAAGCGTGAGCTCTCAAAGAGCGGTACTTCGACATTGTACTCTATTTTACACTGGTAGCAATCGATCAGGGTCGTTGAGCTGATTGCAGGGCAAGTCAACCAAATCCACAGAACTGACTTGGGATTTGATGACGAAATCCGCTTCAGCATCCATCAGAGACTCATATGCGATGTTCACATGCATGATGCGCTGCACTAATCGCAGATTATAGCCGCATGTGAGTCCGTTCTCCCTGTGCTGGCACCAGACTGTGAGCTCACGCGTGCATGCGCACTTGGCGAGCATCTAACGCACTTGGCATCCGTGCAACAGCAACTGCTGCAACATGACTGAACGGCATGATGCTCCTACCCTGACTATCGCAGGGCCCGTCGTGCGCCGCTGAAGGCGGCCCTGCTGGCGATCCTGAGCTTTGGCGTCCTCGGCACCATCTACACTGTGGTTTACCTCCAAAAGCTGGAGGTGGGCCCGATTATGGAGCATGGCTTCCAGCTCGACGTACTCCTGGCAGGCTGACACATCACCAGCATGCAGCACGGCTGCATGAGTTGCACTGGCGCGCCTGGCCGCCAAGTTACCATCCGATGCTGCCTGCGGCGGAGACTCGAGAGACTCGGCTGCGCCGTGGTCGGCGCAGCAGGCGGCCATTTCGGTTTCCTGCAGCTGTCATTGTACCTGCCATCACGGCATGTACGTTTGCAACTTGCAGACTGGTCCCGGCTTCCAACGGTTCGGTCGGGCGCAGCTGCTGACGCTGCGTCGACGTGCAAATGGCCACTCTGGCAGCGACGGCGACATGAAAGCCACGGGTCGCTTGCGCAACCAGACCCTGCAGTCGGCAAACGCCGCGGACTGGCTGCACGACCGGAACAAGCAGAATGCTGCGGCCGGCGGCGGCTCGGGCGGCGGCGGCGCTGCGCAACCAAGTGGCGGCGAGCACGTCAAGCTCGCCGCTGCTGGCTTTGGCAAGCGCCAGCGGCAGCAGGCGGGACCCTCCAAGCCTCATTCCGAATTGGCGTACAGCGCTGAACAGCATGGCAGCAGTGCTCAGCAGGCAGCAGGCAGCGGCGGCAACGATGCTTTGTCAGAAACTGAGCAAGACGGCATGGCAATGCCCCGGCATGCCGGCGGCGGCGGCAGCGGCGCCACGACAGTGGCGTTTGGCGCCGAGCAGCGGCTGCAGGCCGCGAGCGACGGCGCACATGCAGCTGCTGGGAAGCTGAACGCCGCGCTACATGAAGCGGTGCACGGCCACGCCTCCAGGCGGCGGGCGGAAGTAGGAGCAGGCAGCCTTCCAGGCTCACTGCGCAGCGGCGGGCGCAGCGGCGGGGCCATCGGTGGCTCAGGCAGCCGCTCGGCAGCCGGCGGCGGCAGCGGCAGCGGCTTAGACGGCGGCGGCGGCAGCGGCGGCGACGACAGCGGCGGCAGCTCGCGCGGCCGGCCGCTGGGGCGGCTGGGCGAGCCGGCAAGGTGCACATAGAAGTTGCACGCGGCAAGTGGATGTGGATGTGACATCACAGTGGATCCAGCGGGAAAGTGGTTTTCGATTTGGCCTCACAGTGACCTGAGGGCAGCTTGCAGAGAAGTACCAAGAGAAAGCTTTCTTGAGTTTCGGACGTTTCAAAGCTCACTGCGTAGCTTCAGAATCCAGCAGACAAGACGTTCTTTCATGAACGGCTGCACAGGCGCGAGCGGGGCATGCCGCGGGCAGACGTCAGTCAGCCGGCTCCAGTTCCACATGTCGACATGTTAGTGAAGGAACATTCTCAGCAGGCAAGTTATCGTTTCCTGAATATGTGCACAGGTGCGACCGGGGTGTGCCGCACGCGGAGGTCGACCGCTTCTGCTGCATCGGAAGCTTTGTGTGCGGCGGCGGCCGCGGCAAAACTCCAAACCACAGCACGGCGGCTGCGGCGCAGCCGCGCCAGCCGCAGGCTGTCAGCTGCGAGCGCGTAAACGATGACGTGGTCGACTGCGCCGACGGGTCTGACGAGGCGGGCACGTCTGCAGCCAGCCGCCTGGTGAGAACTGGACATTTCGTCTTTTGGAAAATCGCTTGCACAACCCCTACTAACACGTACACATCGAGAGTGTCATTTATGACGTCATCGATTGCGTCAACGGCTCAGATGAGCCTGCCCCCCCTGCAGCCAACCGCCTGTCTTGATCTCTGATTCCTGAGTATTAATGCGGCTGGATCTTGTGCATGTTGCATATGGCCCAGGTGTGTCTCAACGGCCGATTGCCTGGCGTCATGTGCTCCCCGCGCAATTGGCAGGGCATGCAAGCTTGCCGCTGATTGTTACGCCATTCGTTCCATTCTTTCATTCATTCGCTGCTGTCGAATGTGGTTCCTTGCGCCGCCACAGGGCGTGTGATTCACCTGCCGTAGGCGGCAGCAGTATCCCACCAGCTTCGTGGGAAACGAAATTTTGATAGCAGGGGGCTAAGGTTTCATGTTGGTGTTGCAGGGCGCGCGGTTCACGTGCCGCGACGGCAGCAGCATCCCTACCAGCTTCGTGGACGATGGCATCTGTGACTGCTGCGACGGGTCGGATGAGCGACCGCCGAGGGAGCGTTGCCGCAGCACGTGCAAGTCCACAGTGGACGAAGACGTGGCGTACATCTGAGTGGGCTGGCCGCGGGCAGGGTCCGGGTGTGTCAGGACATCTGAAATAAGTTGTAACCGGCGTGACGGAGTAGAGGAACGGAAGGAATGTAACTGGCTTGTTTCCACAGGCATGTTGACCGAAACGAAAGGCGTTGAGGCTATTGAGGCTATGTAAAGCCCCTACTGCCACAGATCTTTTAACGCCTTCCTGATACTCATAAAAGCCGTGCGTCCACTGCCTTCGGCCGATGTGACGTTGTTCATGGCTGCAACTTGCACTCCGCCAGTTCTCCCTATCACTTGCAGCAGATGCCTGGAGGTTGCGTGCCACGCTAGCTCGCCGCCATTTTCCCTCACCCCGAGCTGCTCCCGTGTTTCATCACCCTCCTCGTCGCTTGGATTTTCTGCCGTGCGTCGCGGCTGCCGGCTGCTGCTGCTGCTGCTGCTGCTGTGCGGCTGCCTCCGTCTCTGCCGTCGGCTTTGCGTCTGTCTCTGCGCGCCACGAAGCCACACATGTCGTCAGACAAGAGCACGCAACACACAGCAGCTCTGTGTCACCTTACTGCCTTTACTAACCAAGGGTGCAAGGAATGCTCCAGATGAGAGGGCCGTGACAGAATGCGAGCTTGCTCAAACACGGGCAACATGATGCCAAATCTCAGCTCACCCGAGCCTTTGGCGCCACGCGAGCCGGAAGAAGGTGCTGTCCAGCTACTTGATCAAACCACAGGAAATTCGTAGCGAATGTGCTTTCTCAGAGCTTTAGACCCTACTCACCCGGGGCGTCTGCGCCACGAGCCATGAGCCGGAAGAAGGTGTTGTTCAGCGCCTCCACCTTTTTCAGGTCCGCCTGCTGGTCCGTCGAGTATTTGAGGCACTGCGGCGGCAGAACATGCAGCATCAGTTCCTGGCTGGTTGCTTGTCTGCACCTTCTTACGGCTGCCTGGGCATGCTGTCGGGCGCATCTCGCGCATCCTGTGGGGCGCATCTGGCTTCCTTCCGACATCCATATGCTGTGTGCTGTACGGCAGCAGTGCTAGCTCGCATAGCAGTGTCGCAGATCAAGAGAGCAACCGTCTGCGCCGGTACGCACAGTAAGGCTGCCCAGACCCAGCTAGTAAATGCGCCGGCAAAAGATCCAGACGCATCGGGTGCATATAGCATACCTGTCATCAGCAAGCTTTGGCGCGAAGCCGCCACCCTATTGCCAGGTTTGGTCATCTGACCGTTGATTGCATGCAGGTGATCAAGGTCTCGAAACGACGGATTTGATCTGCGAGAAGACTCACTACGACATCATCCGTGACCTTCAGCACGAGTCTGCCGTCGCAGTGCCGGTACTTCAGCACGTAGCGCGTGTGCAGCGGCCGCGACCGGTATAGCGTCTCCGCCTGGGTCTGGAAGCTGTCCCAGCTGTCTAGGTAGGGCATTGCGGCGCAGCGGCCGCCTGGCGCTGCCGCTGCTGCGCCGCTGCCGCGCCGGCCAAGCCTTCAGGCGTCAAACGAACAGCAGTGGCTCTGGCGGTGCTCACAGAGTCACGCCTGCGTGCCTGTCTCGGCTTCTGAGCGGCACCCTTGCCAGATCGAGACGGTGTCTTGCTTCGGGGTGACTGATCCGCCAAAATATGTGGCAGGCCGGGATCGTAGTATCAGGCCAGCAAACGATGTCTGCTTCCAGGCGAAGTTCAAACTTCCTGCGGAAACGGCTGAATAGACCCGGCGCGACTGGGAACTTGCCACCTTGCTGCGGCTGGTGCTTCCGGCTTCTTTGGCAAGGGACGCTCAGGTCAACTCGGGCAAGCCTCACGCCACTGCACCACAGCGCCCGTCGAGTTTGCGTCTTAAGGCGCTCCAATCGCCAGTCATATCCGTCTGTTTATTGCGCTGCATCAGTGGCAGCTGCTTGGACCGCAGCGACGTGTCGAATCTTTACGGGTCAAGGTGAGATTACTGGCCAGCTGCAGCGAGCCGTGGGCATCGCTGGGACAGCGAATAGCTGCCATCTGCTGCCGATCTAGCCTCAATAATCCACCAGGTACCCAGTGCAGTGACAGCAAAATTTCTCGATCACACGTTGTGCGATGGGATTTCTCGCACAATCCGTGTCGCAACCTAGCGCAACGCTGTCGCGGTGCAGCAGCACTGCTCTTTTGGGCGAGCTGTATGATTCATACATCTAGGAGAATGCTGCTTCGCTGGCTGTAAGAGACTGTAACGGTTGACTCTGCAACACCTGGTCCAAACTGCCAGGACGAGGCACCTCCGCCATTCAGTCGGGATCCGCAGCCGCTGCCGGCGTCGCAGCAGCAGCCGCCGCAACGCCGTGGAGGGGGATCAGGCCGGCAGCATAGGGTCGCAGCAGCTGCCGACCGCCGCCGGTGTTTGACCGCCTGTGGTGCCGCGCGCTGCGGTGGAGGTAGGGCTCGCGGCGTCGCCGCAGCCCTCGTTGCGCTGCCACCATTCTCTGGAGCGCAGTCCTCGTGATCGTCAACAGGTGAGCGAAGTCATGCAGTCCTGGCACCACGCTACATGCCGCACACATTGCCAGCGGCTAGAGGTTTCTGCACCGCGTTTGCGGTGTCATGCAACTGCAGCATGCAAGTGTGGAACAGATGATCGATGTGACATCGTGTGATATGCATGAGATCGACGCAATTTTGTGTCTGCACAGCATTCACGACCGGGTTGGCGGCGCAGCAGCAAACGCCACCAGTGTGAGCGGGCCGGGTGCAGGTATTTGTCGTCATGACCACCCAGGTCTGCAATCCACTCGTGGCATGACGTCTTGATAATCTCGTGCAGCATCAACGACTGGGTGGGCGGTGCGGAGCGCAATGCCACGGACGTGAGCGGGGCCGGGGCTAAAATCGCCGCCGACTTCATGGCGGACGGCGGCACGCACAGCGGCGATTTCCTGTACGCCTCCGGCGGGCTGCGGGGGCTGCTCCAGAATGGGTGAGCTTGCTTCAGAAAGCCACGAATCAAAACCCTACAAGAACACACAGTGGGACTGCCCGGAACCCTGCGCAGTAGAAAAATTTTCTGTTGTATATTTCGGACTCGTCAACAAAATCAGCGAAGTAATGTGGGAATAAAAACCACATGAAAAGACGGAAGGCGTCGTGCAAGGCAAGGAACCCGCCGTCGGCGGCCTGTCAGGTACGCAGAATGGTACGCAAATGGGCGTCTGCACTTGCGCACTCTTGCTGGGTGGTCTGCTGTGCTTGGCGCAAAACATGTGAGCGCACGCTCCAGACTGTCCCCTGAGACGCGCCTGCTAGGCATTAGCGAATCCCCAGCTGCGCAAGTGGCTGTGATTTAGTCACCCTGTCTGGGCCATGCCAGGTGCGATCTGCTCCTGGCACAGGGTTTAAGCCGCATCATGCCTGATTTCTGACATGGTTGTCTTGGTTGCGTTGCCATGCTGCATCACCCTGAAAGCAGCTCAAACGCCCTGTAGGGAGGACCGTCCAGCACACTGAAGGGTTTAGAAAGTTTACCCTAAACCCTAAACCCGGAATTCCCTTCTATGTGTGTCAAGGTGCATCCAGAGCCGCTGCGAGATCTCCTGCAGACATTGACGCCAGCCGGCTGACTGTGAGCAAACTCCACTCTTGTGTTGCTCTGCAGGCCGTTTGCCGCGGCGTCATCGCGTCCGCGATCGCGCAGATCACCAAGGGCTTCGCCTACCTACTTACTTTTGTGATGTTCTGCTGCGCCGTTGACCCGGCCGTGTCTGCGCTGCAGGCCGTTTGTCGCGGCGTTCATCGCGTTTGCGATCGCGCAGATCACCAAGTGCTTCACCTACTACTACACGGAGAACAAGTGGGACGCGACGCGCATCATCGGCTCGGGCGGCATGCCGTCTTCCCACACCTCCATGGTAAGTTTTCCCGTACTCAATCAAGTTGTACATCTGAATAATATCGATTTCGATGGAAAACAAGTGGGACGCGACGCGCAACACCGGATCCGGCGGGATGCCCTCCTCCCTCACCTCCATGGTGAGTCGGCAACCCTGTACGTCGACCTTGCTGGTGCCCGTTAATCCAGCCCTGACGAAGTGCCGGCATACCGCTGATGCATTGACATACGTTTTCTGCAGGCGTGTGCGCTGGCCGCGACGCGTCAGCACGCCAGTTGGCTTGAAGGCCCCGACCATCTGCATGTCAACTCGTGCATTGACGTCGCACGGAAGCTGCTTGAACAATTCGATTCGTTGTCCTGCAGGTGCTGGGGCTGACGACGGCGTTGGGCGTCATAGGCGGCACGAGCTCGGCGCCTTTTGCGATTGCACTCGTCTTCAGCATGGTGGGCATGGACCTGCTGCTTTGCATTTGGTCGCTGCGCATCTCCCAGAGGTGTTCAGAACGCACGTTCATCCGCCTGAGACATGCATGCATCCACTTGCAGACACGTCGCTGTGTGGCCACTGTCACCATTGTTCGCACCGTCACCCTCACGGACTCACCCCCGCAGCGTTTTCCGCCCCGGGTTTTTCAAAGCACACAGTTGCATGACGTATTGCGTTCGACTGCACGCGGGCAAGCAGGGTCCCTACCCTACATGAGTTCATCATCAAGATACCATGAACGACATCAAAGCGCTTTCACTCCACGCGCCGCAGGTAGTGATGTGCGATGCCAGCGGTGTGCGGCTGCACGCGGGCAAGCAGGCGTCCGTGCTTCCCTTACGTATTCACAATGAAGCATTGCGACAAATCCGCGTTCGCGCACATTGCAGGTGGTGATGTATGACGCAAGCGGCGTGCGGCTGCACGCGGGTAAGCAGGCGTCCGTGCTGAACATGATCATCACGGAGCTGCCGCCGGACCACCCTGTATCGGATACCCGGCCGCTGCGCGACACGCTCGGCCACACGCCGCTGCAGGTGCGATTCTCTCCAACAATTCTGACACAGATTGTAGCTCAGCACCCCACAGTCATCAGGGCTGCCGCCCCACCCACCCTGTGTCGGATACCCGGCCGCTGCGCGACACGCTCGGACACACGCCGCTGCAGGCGAGCATCTCACGAGGGCCTGCCACAGACTTGCAACAAACTGAAACAGGAGCCGCCACCCACCCTGTATCGGATAATCGGCCGCTGCAGGCGCGCCTCATTGGATCACATCTAATGTCTTTCGGTGTCCTCTCAGTACATCAGGCGATTGACATGACACTTGTAGGATGCACGCTGGAACGACGAAGCTTGACAGCTGACAAAAGCCGCAGCGGCATGCACACTTGAGCAGCAGCGCTCGGAGCTCCGGTGGCATGCTTGTGCTGCGCCAGACGCTGTGCGCTGTGGTAGTCGGCCACCCGCCGCTGTGGGCTTCAGTTGCTGCATGTTTCCTGCTGTGCAAGTTGCTCCTGATGCTGCACATGCTGGCAGCAATGGCCATCCTGACCTACGAAGCACATAACACGACCTACGCAACCTGACACCACATATCCTGACCTATGCAGCACAAACCGAATCCCACCTCCCGCGTGCCAAAAAGCACCATCCTTGTCTTTTCGGAACATGCGACAGATTCTCAAGGGGCATCACTTGCGGTTTGGTCTTCCTACAGGTGGCCGCGCCTCAACGCTGGCATGGTGGTGTGATCCGCAAGATCAGTCTGCATTGAATTCACAAGTGCTCACCGTGTCATCGCTCTGTGCAGGTGGCTGCGGGAGCGGCTCTATGCGCGGTGGATGGATACCTGGCGGACGCGCTGACATCAAACAACTGAATTCCTACCCATAGTCTGATTGCATCTGCGGTAGCCGCGGGCGCGGTGCTGGGCCTGGTGGTTGCCCCGTGCTCTTTGCACAGCTCGGGCGCTGTCAGTGGAAAATCTTCCAGGACGACGACTTGCATCCTCTGGCTTGTGCAGGTTGCGGCAGGCGCGGTCCTGGGTGTTGTGGTGGGCTACCTGGTGGGCGTGTCCTGGGCACACCCGCTGCCCTGACGCGTCCACACCCCAGAGCGCGTGCACGGGGGCAGGCAGGGTGCGTGCGGCGGCGGCGATGGCGGCCCAAGCATGCGGCGGCTGTGCCGCGGCAAGCCTGTGGGCGGCTGCGGCGGGCAGCAGCAGCGGCGGCAGCTGCGCCTGCATTGCTGGGAGGTTTGGCGGTTGTGGCCCCGGCATGAGCGCCATCCGCTGGAAGGACCGCGATCGTACACGGCTGCTGCGGAGTCTATGCGCTGCTGGCAGAGGGGAGCCGCGGCAATCGGGCGTTGCCAGCGCAGCAGCTGGCACCAAGGCGCCCGGGTCTGACAGCCGGCAAATGGCAGCCAGACTAACCCTTCCCGCGGCAGCGATCGGCGGAAGTGCGGCACGTCCCCAGTCAGTGAGCTGGTTGCGACGCAGCGGAGGTTCACGGCGCCGCGGCGGCAGACGCAGCCAAAGGCCGGCGCAGAGACACTGCACCGGCAGTGGCGGCTCATCGACTGCTGGGTGCTGCGGCAGGCGGCGGCGGCATGAGCGCCCCCGGCCCTGGCCGCCGCCGCTGGTCACGGCTGCTGCGGTCAATTTGACGGCTGCGACGGCGAGCACTCTGCGCTGCAGCAAGCCTGCCACTGAAAGCGAGCAGCCGGTGTGAGGGCAGCGGCAGCTTGGCATCGAGCTAAACAGATTGGCTGATGCAGCTGGCAGCTCTCCAGGGGAATCATCAATCCTGCCCTGTCATGCTCGTGAGGTAGATGGTCACCCATCGTTGAGCCGCTTGCTTGTGGCCTGGGACCTGCCGTCAGATCGAGAGCTAGAGCTAGAGACATAGCACTGCTGAGTCACCTTGTGTGTGATGCAGTTGGCGCCGGACGCTCACCACAGTTTGTATAGGTAGTTTGATGTTGTAGTCATTGACGGGGTTTCACCGCGCGTATCAAAATACATTGATTTAACTACCTATGCCTACATGTATCGAAACACACACTGCGGCACTCTCTGACGTGCACCTTTCAGCATCCACTTCTGCTGTGGCGCGTTTACATTTCCGGCAAGGGGTAGACAGACCACCCTATCATCATTTCCTCGCTCACTTCGCACATTTCGGCAAATAGTTTTGCAAACACGTACAAATGTCGTCCAGCCATTTTAGCGCCGGGAGCCCATGAAGACTGCCGACTACAGCATCCAGTCCAGCTGGTACAACTTCATTCCCCGCGGTTCGAGCTGGTAAACACATGCGCAGCTCCTGGTTTGCGGCTTCAGACCAGTCCTCGCGGCTTTTTTCTACAGCTGTCGCAGTTGAAACCTTACAAGTGTTGGGCAGACGACCAGGGGCTCTGCCAGCTTTGGCACCGTCCGAAATCCAGGCCTTCAAATTGCCGTGACTTTCCATCATCGCGGTGGGGATTGTTGGGACAGACGATGGGGAAGGAGACGAAGCACAGGTCCAGGCCGCTGCCTCGCGGGTCCCTCAGGACACCCTGCAGCGCCACCGCCGCACTCTTCCTGCATGCCGAGACACCTGGACATGATCATGATCAATTGCAGCGACTGAAGCAGCCTCACCCAACAAAGTGCGGACTCGAGAACCAAAGGCGTACTGAACATCCGCAATCACCTGGGGGATGTCGAAACCTGTGGCCTTAAAGACTGCTGCGCTTCCCCTGCCATGCACCCTGGGTTTAAGGTTTAGGGTTTAGGGTTTGCACCCTGCTTGTACGGTGCCCACCTCTTTTTGAACTTGCCATACATGTCGGAGACGGTGACGTGCAGCCCCTGTGCCGGCCTCGACGTCTTGTTGGCGTACACTGTAGCACCCGCCTTTGTCGTGCGTGTCTTCAAGCCTGTGTCGTGCGTGTCTCCAAGCCTGCACACGCGAGTTTGAGAATCGACGAGTTTGATGCTCATGTCCTGCAGCGCATGTCCTGCAGCGCAGTCACGCATATACAGGGATGAAGGTGCCTGTGTGGCGGTGGGGATGCAAAGCAACAACTCTAAACCCTGACCGGCACCCACCCTGAGGCCTTGCGCCAATGTCAAATGCGATGGGTCCAATATGCAGCGAGCACCAGGGCGTCCGTCGGGGGTCTGGCAGGGATTGGCGCACGCATCCAGAGGAGATTGTCGAACACATACAGCCGAACTCTATCTGCACACTCAGAGCTGCGTCGCACCGGCCAGGTGTAGTGTGACCTCCTTGTAGGCCCGGTAGGTCGGGCTGATTTGACGTTTGATTTTGGAGCGTGACACCAGGCTTTCAATGCTAGAACTCACAGCGGGCTGCGGCGCACCGGCCAGGCGTAGGGTGGCCTTCTTGTAGGCGCGGTATGTCAGGCCAGGCAGAGCTCCGGCGTGCTGCTGGTGCGGAAGATGAGCGTGTGTTACCTGCAAGCCGGGGTTTGGAGGAAGTTATGAGCGCAAAGAAAAAGCTTTGCGGAAATTTGACCTGTGTCAGCAGGCGGGCGTCAGGCATGGAGAATCAGACATGGGTAGAGGGAACGCTCACACAATGAGTAAAAAAAATTCGCACCTGTCATTAGGTTTTATGCAGTCCACTTCCTGGCGTTGGACTGGGAGCGGATCCTCACCGCCACCTGAACCCCAGCTGCATTTCAGGAAGAAATGCCTAAGGGGGTGCTTGATGGCCCAACCTCTCAGAAATGTGCACGCCCTAGCGTCAGCCAGCCACTTGCTTGGGTTCTGGTGACATTCAGAAACGCACTGCAAGAGACGAGCCCCAGCGCCGGCTCGGGGTTGTAGCACTTGCGCCCATTGTTTCCCGGCAAACTCCGCGTGAAGGGGCTGGCGGGGCTGATGCAGGGTTTACAGCCCCGGTCAGAGTCCAGATAGTGGTTCACCTACAGTCGTTAGAGAGAATAGATTACTTGTGTTATCATTAAATAGAATACTTATTTTATAATTGAATATAATATTTACAGCTTTGCCGCTTCAAGCCGCGAGACTGTAGGGGCGGCATTCCAGCCAGGACAATCCGTGTCTATCAAGAATGGAGAGTAACAGGGTGTCCAAGTGGTCTAACGCAGTCAACTTACCGCGCACACTAGCAGGCTTCCCGCTTGAACTGCAAGAGGTGGCGCCACCGCCGTGAGCAGTGCCGCCGCCAGCAGTGCGGTAGCGGCGCGTTCGAAGCTCCTCCCCCGTGCGCGCATGAACGTCCGCAGGTATTGTGCCCCAAAGGCTCTGCACCGCCAGCATTTCAAGGCGTGGTCACACTCTGTGTCCGCACTTTAGCAGAGCGCCCCGCAATGCGTCGGCCCACAGTCCGTCGATGCCAGGCAGCACATTTTGAGACATATCACTGGTTGTTCTGCACATGTGCGAGCCCGAAGGCTGGGTGTTGCCTCTCACAAGTATCAGTCGTACAATCTGCCGGTACAACTCACTTCACCCCAAGTGCAGCTGGACACTGAGCACTCTCAGAGGCAAATGTATGTTCCTGGATTTCACCAGTATCCAATAATAGACAGACGAACAGCTGCTGAATCTCGCATGATAGCATGACAGCCATCCCGTGGCTGCGTTGCCCTCGTGCAAACGTCGAGCTTCATAACATTGGACGAATCACCTGATCTTGACTGAGTGGCAATCATGACCTGTCTGCTGCTGGTCGCTCGCCAGATGGTTTGAGCTGCAGTTGCCGGCTCTCAAACCGGAGGCAGCGACCTCCAGTTGAAATAGCGGACCTACTATCGCCGTCCAGGTTCAACGGACCATCTCAAGGAAGGCGTGAATGAAATGTGGCGCGCTGCGACGCGGCGGCCGATTCAGCAAACCAGTACAAGCCTCAGAGAGGCGGGGGCACACTTCGAACCGTCCTGCTTCCGGCCTGATGCTTCCACGTATTTCGCAAGAAACTGGGTGCAAAAGTGCCCATCCGGTCACATGCACCTTTCCAGCTCATCTACATGTTTGTACCTCTGTCTTCCTGCCGTTTGAACAGCGTGACGGGTAGTTCAAATCCCTTGGATCCAGTCCCCAATTCCGACACTCTTGGGCAGCATATACACGCAAGCGCATGATCAGTCGCATGTTCAGAGCCCTGGCTTCTTCGATCCTTGTCCCTGGTCTGCCCGCTGCCCGGTACAAGATATCACCGCAGCGCACAGCTGCTCTGCGCACTGTTTGCGGTGGAATGATGAACGCCACTGCGCCGCGCGATTGCCTGGCGGAGGTGGCGGAGAGCAGCGCCTGGGTGGCACGGAATGCGCAGCATGCTCGCATCGACCACTCGGGTGAGGCCATGTAGGGAATCTGCTTTTCAAGCGCAGCATGCGCATCCGGCATTTCATGCTGCACATGCATGCCGGCAGCGGCAGAAGGCATCGCAGCCGACGATAGGTTTGCTGGCAGGCCGTTCACATGTTATGTGCTGGCAGCCTCAGATCACGAACCTCTCGCTTGCGTTCGGCCCACACATGTCGGTGCAAAATTACGGGTTTCGCATCATGCAGCGGTCCGTGCAGCGGCGGCAGCGGTGACGCCAGCGGAACTCGAGGAGCTGCAGCGCCCGAAGTGGGACGCAGGTGTGTTGCGGAGTTCATCGACTGCTTTTTTGTATTCAGCCTGCCAGGCGCATGCTCGCTATTCAGACAGTTTTGTGCATGCAATGCCTGGACTGGGCGCAGCAGCACTCTGAGCAGCAGCACATGCCGTGTGATCTTGCCTCACGCGATCAAGGCGCCTGTGCCTGAACACCGTGTTGACTGTACCTTCCATATGATGCAGACACCAACCTCTGGGGCGAGGACAACGCACTGGGACAGTACCTACTGGTGCTGGATGCCCTCAACTTCTGCTTTTCACGTGGAAAATGCTTCAAACCTTTTCAACCTTGTCGGTTGATGTGCTGCAGAAACCAATTTTCGAGGGGTCGACGCAGCAACGGCGCAGTACCTGCTCGTGCTGGAGGATATCAACTTCTGCACCTCCTACAGCATATGTCTCAAATGGCAAAGAGGACCTCGTGCTGAATCTTCTTGCATCATGACCTCCGCCAACTCTGTACATTGTCTTGCTGCAGACTCGCACTTTCGGGGCGATGACGCAGCAACGGCGCAATACCTGCTGGTGCTGGACGCCCTCAACTTCTGCTTCTGGCCGCAGCCGGGCCTGGAGTACGAGCACCTTGCGCGCGGGCTGAAGGTAGTTCAACATACTGAGAAGTGTGAGAAACTTTGAACAGTCGCAGGATGCGTCGTCATTCTGCGTCTGGCAGCCGGGCTGGAATGCCAGCAAGTAGCTTGCAGGTGGACAACCAATCCCATAACTGCTCCGTTCAACCTCCAGTTCTGAATTGGGTATGTGGCCGGGCAGCATGCTTGCCGACCCACAGCAGTGACGCTGAGCAGGGTCAGCACACACCCTGCACATCAGCTGCTGCAGGCTCTGCAGATGAGTTGCCATGCCACCGGACTGGATGCATCTCGCAAGGCCTGTGCTCCCTTGCGCGAGGCCTGTGCTATCCAGGGTGCTCTGGAAGCCCTGTGCTCTCCAGGGCAGCCTCATTTCGTTCAGAGGTCGCTACTGTCGACTAATAATGCACTGGATGCGGCGCGGCTGTTGACATTCGATGGCGCTAATGCAAGCTCCTGTACGCTGACAGGAATTGTTTGAGCTAATCGTCCTTCCCTTGTACTAGGGAAGGACGATGTACAACTGCCGGAGTCGCTGCTGGAGAACGGCAGAGCGTTGGTGTAGAGCAGCTGCGGGAAGCAGCTGGCGCGGCAGTGCCGGCGCTCGTCCGGTGGCGATATAACAGATCACGAGCTCAAAACCGCGAATGCCTTGTCGCTGCATGCAGGAATCGCTGCTGGAGACCGACACTGCGTGGGATGCGGAACGGCTGCAGGAAGTAGATGGAGCTGCGGTGTAAGGTTGAAGGCTTCGTGGTGTGCAGCACGAGAATGGTCTGATCGTTCTGCCTTCCTTGCAATCGCATGAGGCGCTGCTGGAGCGGCAGTGCGCTGGATGCAGCACAGAGGAAGCATATGGCGCCGCGGCGCAGGCGCTGATGCCGCCGTAGCACTCGAGATAATGCACTCAAGGATTGTGCTGGCCGTGTTATTGTGCTCAGGACTCGCTGCTGGAGGACGGGGGTGCGCTGGATGCGGCATGGCTGCAGGAAGTAGATGACGCCACGGTGCAGGCGCTGGTCTGGTGGCAGCGTTTCACGAAATGAGCACACAAGAACCAGATATGTCAAACTTCTTGAACAGGAATCGCTGCTGGCGGACAGCGGAGCGCTGGATGCGGAGCGGCTGCAGGAAGTAGACGGCGCGGCGGTGCAGGCGCTGGTGTGTCGATCGGAAGCGCTGCCGCTGCAGGAGGAACGGGCCCGGCTGCTGCGGGAGGTGAACAACTGTGACAAAGTTCTGCCAAATCTGGTTTCAGTCTGCAACCTCTCAGACTTGCTGGGCTCGAATGCTGGGAGGCGTCAATTGCAGCAAGCCGTCCGCTCTTGCTGCAGGAAGAGTGGACCCGCCTGCTGGGAAAAGTGTGTCAGGCAATGTGGGGACACCTCTCAGAGCTGGCAGCCTGACAATGCTACAGTTTATGGCGCTCATCTGTGGCGCCACGACTTGTATGATGTCCGGCAGTCCTTTCTGTAAGGTGGTCTCGATCTTTATGATTTTTATGATCAAGGTGGCCTCGATCTTTATGATCTTTATGATCTTTATCATGAAGAAACCCCGAGCACTGCAGCCCCTCCTCCTGCAGGTCTAGCAGAGGGCCTCATCTGGCCGTCACACTGGCTGCTCGTTGATGTTCAGCTAGTACAATGTCATCAGCGGCACAACGATTGTGAGCTCAGCGTCACTTCGATGAATGACGTGGCCTCACGTGGCCTCCTGCAGGTTTAGCAGAGGTTGTTTCACCAGTTACTAAGCTAACACCTTTCCAGAGGGCTATGGGCGTCTGACCTCATTATGGGCCTGGGCGGCAGGAACATGTGTACCTACTCCACCATGTGCTTTCTGCTGCCTCGCAGGTCGGTGCTGGGCTGCTCGAAGGCTACAGCGGACAGGCCGCTAATCTCATTGCGGCCGCCGGCGGCTCGGCTGCACGGCTGGTCCAGCTAGTCACGGCTGCGTTCCCTGGCTTCAGGGACCATGCCATTTACAGGTGCAATCGATAGCATACCGAGACTGTAACATCAACGTTGGCTCTGATGCCTAGTTTGCGCAGCAGCCCTACCTGGCTTCCGTGATCGGGACGTCTATAGATGCGGTCTCAGAGGTACCAGCTGTGCAAGGGACCCCAGGTCGTCCTGTTGCCTGCGCTTTTTCTCTCGCTCTCTATTTCTCTTGCACGGGGCCGTGAGGTGTTCCTGTACAACCGCGGCCCAGATCTTTGCTGCCGACGTCTACAGCGTCTCCTGTAATGTTTAGTGTCCGCTCCCACTTCGATGAATTTCGACGTCATCAGGGTGTTTTCTGCACAAGCGGGGCTCAGTTGTGACGGACGCCGGGGACGTACTCAGCGGCTCCGGCTGCGGCGCCTCTATCAATGACGGACAAGTCGAACTTTCCTGCTACCTGCTCTCTCACCAGTCCTTCTTTTCTGACAACCTGCAGGGGCCGCCAGGTGTTCCTGCACAAGCGCGCGCAGATTTTCGTCGCGGACGTGTGGGGCGCCTTTGGCGGCGCCGGACCGGGCGCCTTCCGCGACATCGCCCGCCTGACGACATTCGCCGACTACAGGTGCCTGTGGTGCTCTGCAGCCAGATGGGCACCCTCGTGTACGGCACAAACTGGCCTGGAGCGGCAGAACTGACTGCATACACATTTCATCTGCGAGTGAGTTTGTTTTATGAACTGTTTTTCCGCAGGGTGCCGGTGGTGCTGCGGCAAATGGGCGTCCTCGTCTACAGCGCCGAGTTGGCTGCCCAGGTACCACATTTACACTTGCACTTGCGTCTGCTCTCAGTGCTTCCATCTGACAATCGGTTCGCCTGCCACAGCTTCACAAGTTCTGGTGGCGGAGTGGAGCCAAGGTCTCTGCTCGTCGGAACACATCGACAGGATCCCCTCGTTATACAATGTCTCGCCAGATAGCGCCAATGTCTGGCAGCATCAACTCATTCCCGCTGCCCGTGGACGCAGGTGGACGGCCGGCAGCACATTCCGCCAGGCAGCGAAGCGGAGATCGAGATCCGCACCTGCACCATCGCGGCCGTCGAGGCGCTGCGCTCGGCGCTCGCTGCCCGGCTGGCGCCGCCGCCGCCGGCCGCGGCCGCGGCTGAACAGTCTGCCGCCGCCGCCGCCCCGCCCGACCCTGCCGCCTCCGCCGCCGAGCCAGTGGCCGCCGCAACAGAAGCGGATGGCGGCTCTGGAGCCGGCGATGGCGCGGCGGCAGGAGCCGAAGCTCCGGAGGCAGCGCACAGCGCGGCAGCGGCGGCAGGGGCAGGCGAGGCGGCACACCGCAACCCCGGCGGCGTTACGGCGGTGGCGGTGGACTGGCTGCTGTGGGGTCGCGGCGAGGCGGAGCGGGAAACGGCGCCGCCGCACCACCGCACCCTCACCATCTACTACTGAACGTGAGCTGCAGACTTTGTTACACACTGCCACCATCAAATTTCCTGCCGGATTCAACCAGTACTGGAAGGCGAGGCGGAGCGTGGTGTGGGCCGGCGCCGCCGTACCACTGCTGAAAGACAGAGTGAGCACTCAACCTTTGTATGCTGTCTGCTTCACTCACATCAACCTTGCTATACTGTCGGCTTCGCTTGGTCTCGCAAAAAGCGGGGGGCGGCGACATCCTTTCTCCGTGGTGCGCAGTAGGGAATCTAAGCCTAGACTTCAGCGGCAGGTATTGACAACGGGCGCTTGTGTCTGCACTGGGCACCATGAGATCAGCGCTTCAGCACATTCCGAGGCATGCAAGGGTCGGCGAGAAAAAACCTTCGTCCTTTGGTCTGCACGACACGTACCGTAAGAGGGTCAACGTTCGGATACAGTTTCTCGCAACTGCAATATATTTTGAACACCGGCAAATCCATGCTTCTGTAATATGCTAGCTTGGACCGCAGCCCGGGTCCTGTGCTGTACCCTTGCCATCGCATTCTTGCGGGGCCAATGTACGAACGCTCACCCGCTGGCTGACTCGACGCTGCCCCTGTCCGAAGTCATTTGGAGACCTGAGGCCGACGGCATTTTTGTGGGGTCGCCAAGCATCGTTGCCCTCTCAAACGGGTCCCTTGTGGCCTCTCATGACGACTTCGGTCCGTATGCGGTAAGTTGCAGCGAGGCCGTTTGCCGGCCTCGAAACGCGTGCAGACGCAGCAAGATGGCGTCTTTGGCCACTAGAACTGCGCCACAAGCCTCCCGGCCGGATCCATTGCCGCGATTGCCGCGTGCTGGGTACCAGCAGCCGGGCAGAAGACATGTCAGCACGTACGCCCAACGCCTGTAGTGCCCGACACCTTGGACCCTCAGGGCCGTCAATCCCTTGACCTGTCTCAAACACGTATGCTTACTGTCGGACTGCAGGCAGCGAACCAGTCCCACGTCTACATCTCACATGACCACGGCCTCAACTGGGCGCCGTCGGCGACCGTCCCCGGGCAGTACTGGAGCACGCTGTTCGTCCACAACGCCACCAGCGACCTGTTCCTGCTGGGCACCACCTCCGACGGCGGACCCAACGGCAGCAATGGCATCGGCATCTCGCGCAGCCGCGACGGCGGCCGGACGTGGGCGCACCAGGTCAGACGATCTGTGAACATCCTTTTGCTGCTAGCGGACTGATGGCCCCGGCCGCGAGGGCGGCGGGCGGGCGTGGGACCATCGGGCGGGAGTTTCTGCATTCTGGCCGCAAGCCAGCATGTGAATTGTTTCGAAAAGTCCTGAGCCCTGCTGGATGCGCGCAGCTGCACAAGGCAGCAGAGCTCATACACTCGCAGCACGGGCAGCATCGGCCAGTCACGCGGCAGTTGGGAGCAAAGCTGCCACAGCAGACACGCATATGGTTATATTGGTCATGGCTGTCATCAACCGCGGCATGCGCTTTGGCAGGCCCTGCAGCTTCACACAGGCTGCGGCAGCCAGCTGCTGGCTGCCTGAACCACGAGATCAATCCGCAGTGCCTCAAGACGCTGCTGCAATAGCGACTCGCAGCAATGCGCCATGCACGCCCCGGCTGGCTGCCAGGCATGCTCTACTTCCAGCACAGCCCGATGATAACAACAGGGCTGGATGCGTTACAGACATGCAGTCAACTGTCAAGCGGCAGTTGACTGCATCTGGTTGCTGTGCATTCTACGATGAATTGAGGCTGTCACTGAAGTCTTACTTCCTGCCTGTCTTGCTGCCGCAGGTGCTCTGGTCACGCCACGGGCTATCCGCTGCTGAGCCGACCGTAAACCCTAAACCCTAAACCCTAAACCCGATCGTCCTACGGTCCTTTGGCTGCTCACTGTGAAGCGCGTCCCTGGGAGAATGACGTGTATCTGGCTGCCGCAGGTGATCGCAGCATCGCCGCCAAATACCACATATGCTACAGGGCCGACGCCCGTCATCCAGTCGGGCGGCCGCCTGTGGCGCGGCTTCGAGCTCTGGGCAGCCCCCCGCAGGTGAGCGCACTCACATTCGATTCTGAGCATATTCCGGCACGAGTTACATGGTGTATCGGACCTGCGACTCCTTTGGTATGCTTCACGGCAGGCCACGCCAACACGACTAAGGGGATTGGAAGTGCGCTCAACTAACAGCCAGCAAGAAAAGGGTATCGGGCCCCTCTTGGCCCCGGAAGCCGCCTTTTTCATGGGATCCCAAAGCCTAAGCCCTGAAACTCCGCCTTGCCGCCTGACTGTGTTTCTTTCACTTCCTGTAGCTGGCCGCACGCCTCTCTGGCGCTGCTGCTTCCGCGGCGGAGGGCGCCAACTTCATGGACCCCTTGAATCCTGCATACATACAAATCCCGCCTGGCCGTCTGAATGTGCTTCGTGTCTGTTCATGCAGCTGGCCTCAGGATTTTCATGCGCTGCTGCTTTCCGCGGCGGAGGGCGCCGATCTCATGGACCCCGCCGCGTGGACTCTCACGGCGGCGCTGCCTTTCGACGGCGCCTGGCTCGCGGGCGGCCCGGCAAACGGCACCGGCGGCGGCGCTTCGCCGGGCGCCGCCGCGGCACCGGCCCCCGGCGGCAGGCTGCCAGGAGGCAAGGAGGCCGAAGGCGATGCGCACGGCGGCGCCGGAGGCGCCGCAGGCAGCCCCGGCCCCGCTCCCGCTCCCGGCCCCAGCCCCGCAGCAGATGCGGCAGACGGCCCCGGCGGCTACCTCGAGGGTGCGACATACACTGTAAATGAGGCCATATCAGTGTCACTGCATATGGCCATCTCGGCTGTGCCTGTTGATTGTTGCTGTCACTGCATCTACCACCAGCACCGATAGGCTTGCTGCTGCTGAGATCGGCTGGTGACTGCTGCACTCCTGTAGCAGGACTGCATGTGTGGCCCACCATGCCTGCTCAGCGGTTAGCTTAGGGCTGCTGGGCTGACGAGTGGGAGTGACCTGCTGCAAAGGCGCAGATACCAGCCCCTGGAGCAGCGTCCTGGCTGCATGAGTGCCTCTTTAGTCACTGCCAGGATGCAGTATAGCAGCTTTGTGGCATGTGAGACAACCGCCTGCTTCGACCCTGAGAGCCTCTTCTAGAACACGAGTTTACATAAGCGCAGGCAATGCTGTGGAGGGGCCTGACGGCAAGATCGGGCTGCTGATGCGGATGCCGCTGCTGCAGCCCGACGGCAGCCGCAGTCTCAACCATGCGTGTCTGCTGTCGCTGGCGCCCCCTGCACAGCCCCCGTTTCCGCCCCCTGCTCCGCCGCCGCCGCCTCCCCCGCCCTCACCGCCGACCCCACCCGCCGCCGCAACAGCGGCGCCAGCGGCCACCGCACCGCCAACAGGGTTTGCCGCCCTAGCCGCCGCCCCCACGCTGGGGGCAGACACGGCGGCCGGCGCGGCGGCGGCCGGCGGCTCGCTGGCAGTCACGGCGACACCCACTGCAGTTGCTGAGGCCATGTCGGCGCTGCAGAACCATGACTGGACGGCGGCGGCACAGTCAGCCATAGCAGCAGGGTCAGCAAGCGGCGGCGGCAGCGGCGGCATTGGCGGTGATGCGGCCGGCGATCTGTCGAATTGGATTGGCAATGCATTGGACGCGCTGACTGGGCGCCGGCGGCTTTTGCTGTCGCCGGCGGTGGCGCAGCAGCGGCAGCAGCAACTGCAAACACAGCGGCATCAGCATTGGCGGCAGCGGTGGCGCCTGCTTGAGCAGACGGCAGTGGTGGCACCAGGCACAGGTCTGCAGCAGGACTCAGCGGAGTCGCCTGCCGGGACAACAGCGGCGACAGCCGCAGCAGCGGCAACAGCGGCCAGCAGGCAGTTGCGGGCCCAGGCCAGTGGGCGGCGCCTGCTGCAGCCGGCACCGCCACTGCTGGCGACTCTGACGCCCTCGGCATCAGCAGCCGCCGCTGCCACTGCGGCGCAGGATGAACAGCAGGCGGCCGCTTCCGCTGCGGCAGAGGCGCAACAGCAGGCGGCTGCGTCCACAGTGGCACTGCACCTGCCGTCGCCAGAGGCGGTGCTGGCGGCTCCGGCCGCAGCAGCGCCGCATCGACCGCCGCCGCCGGCCGCAAACGCAGCGAACGGCCGACTCGTCTACAACCACATCCTCGTGAGACCCAGACCCTAAACGAGGACAGCGCATGCTGCCTTCGCTGTGAAGCATGCTGTGTTTCGTCGTCCCGATGCAGTGCAAGCCGCCACCCTGGTACGTGCCCTGTTCAACTTCAATGACAGTGATGCCACATGGACCGTCTGTCTGCTTGACACACGGCATCACACAGGTGCAGCAGCGCGTCTGCTGCCTGGCCTGTGCTTTGCATTGTGGCTCGCGGTCTGACGCGCCTCTGCAGTGTACCTACGCAAGCCCTCTCCGCCAGGCGCTCCGCCAGTGCGCCAGGGATCAGACAGTGATGGCATGCCCGCAGCTGCACCCCGCCCTCATGCACGGCTCCTGCTGTCTGAGGTCGTCACACGCAAAGCCACTGGCCCAGCCTCCCATGGTGACCGTCAAACCAGCCTTGTCCTGTGTCGCTTTTCGCGATGCTGACGCTGGAACGGCATTGGTGGTTGACGGCACCAGGTCCGCTGTGCAGCTGGACGTGGTGCCCAGGCTCAAACATTCCGCCTTGTGCAAGTTATGCCGGGTGGCGGCAACAAGGTCAACGGCGCGGCCCGGCCCAGCTTTGCGGCCCTACGTTGTGCTGCCATCCCCATCCCAATTAAGTGTCGACCTGACCTGCAGCCTTCGTTTCACCTTGCGCTACAGACGGTGGCCGGGCGGCGGCAGCAAGTTCAGCGTGCGGCAGGGTCTGGCGACGCGGCTTTGCGCGGCGCTCAGCAAGACGAAAATAGCTTGCCACTAATCTGTTCCATGTCTGACGGCATGCATGTTGTGCTGCAGACGATGCCGGGCGGCAGACCAGTTGACGCAGCTCTACCTGGTCCTCAGCGACCCGCAGACATCGAAACAGCTAGTGACTGTCCGTTTCTTGTTCCACTCCAACAGAGTGTGTGTTGCGCTGCAGACGATGCCGGGCGGCGGCAACAAGTTCAGCGTGCGGCGGGATCCGGTGACACGGCTGTACGTGGCTCTCAGCAACCCGCAGACGCCGGCCTCGGGCGGCGCCAACCAGCGGAACATGCTGCAGCTGATCACCTCACCGGACCTTCTGAACTGGTGCTATTTCTGGGATGCCTTTTCGCTGCGAACTAAATGACGCACAGATTGAAAAAAAAAACTCAATTACAAGTGCCTCCTGGGGCTCCCACAGCGCCTCTCCAGTTGACAATTGCGCACACATTAGCTTCTTTTATTCGTCTGTGTTTCCGAATCGCATGTGTGCAATCATGTTCTATTTCCTGCAGGACAGCGTCGCGCAGCTGCTGGGAGATGACATGCCCGTGGCGTGGGTGACGTCTCTGAGCACACAGCTTTACTTTTTGTTTTGTGCGTCATTCAAGTGGCCAAATGAAGTGGGAATATAACGTCTCGCAGGACGTCCGTAGCGCAGCTGCTGGGGGATGACACAGGCGTCACGTGGGCCACATCGCTGCAGTACACCGCCTTCAGCTACGCGGACTGGCACTTTGACGGGGCAGACCTCATTGCCGTCATTCGCACAGCGTGCGCTTTTGTTGAAATCACAGGAGACTTTTCAAACCAGTGATCAGGCTGTGAGTGAAATGTCTCTTCAGCACACCGCTTCAGGCTGTGCGAACTGGTGCGCTTTGACGGACCAGACATCAGCGTCGTCATTCGCACATAGCGAGTCGTTTTTTTCAAGAAGGAAATGAAAATGAAAATAAAAATGTCCAGCTGCGTCCTGGATTGCATTGGATTCCACCTGCAGCTGATCACCTTGCACGTTCCATATTGACCTCGTTACATAAGCATATTGACCTCATTACATAACCATCTTGTGGGTTGTATACCGGGTCTGCCAGGACGCTGTTCCGAGTGCGTGTGCAATGAGATGCATGTCCAGTTTTCGACTGCCCTAAGCACCCCTCAGCGCGTGCTGCCTGCCACAAGAGCGCCTACACTTGTTGCTCGCACACTATGCGCCCTCGTCAATTGCGCCTGTGCCGACAGGGCCTGTACTGGATGCTGTGACAGACAGTGTGTGCCTCCTCGTTCAAGCGTCCCGGTGCAATTTCCGCAGCAGTTGCTTCTGCGTGAGTTTTATCTTGTGCGAACTCCCATAAAGTGAGCAGTGGCAGTGCCATGACCAAGGGCGCGCTGCAGCAGAGCCGTGCAGCATGCACACTCGCCACTTGTTGCACTCTGGCGTCATGGTGGGCAGGCTGGTGCACGACCGGCTGAGCATGTTGATGCTCCCTCTCTTTGCAGGTACCGCGGCGCGAACAGCTACCATAACAGCAACCGGCTGACCTTCCTGCGGGTGCCAGCCTGGCGCGCCCTGCTGGTGCATCCCGGCGGCGTGGCGCCCTATCTACGTTTAGGTGAGTGGCCACATGAACACGATTCCCTAAACCCTAAGTGTGCCTGCACATGCTCAAGAAGCATTCCTCAGGAAGCATTCGTTTATTGAAAGACAGCAGCTGGCTCACCTTGAAAGGCGTGGCGCCGTGTCTTCACACGGGTGAGTGACACAAACCCCCAATGGCTTTCGGGATTCGCTTCGATATGTTCCCTGCATGGAGATTTTCGGAGCGGCGCTCCCTGCTGGCTCTCCCGGGCGGCGTGGCTCTGTATCTTCGCTTGGGTGAGTTGCAGAAGCAGAAACTTTGTGTACATGTACACCCTTAGAAGCCTTACCTAAGCAAGCATGGAAGGACTCGGCCTGCTGCCTCACCCTGGCGGCGTTGCACCATATTACACCTGGGTTAGACCCGCCAAAGAGGCTGCCAGAAACTATGGCGGTTGTCCTACGACCGCCTCGAGAAGCGTGTCTGATAACCTCCTGAGATTGGCGCGCCCTGCTGAAAACGCACCATCTGCAAAGCGCTCCCTTGCAAGGGACTGAATTTCGAGCTGCATGCGATTTGCATGCGCACCCCCGCACGCAAGTTGCAAGACGGGCATTGTACAGCCGCCAGCGAGGCTGGCATCTGCAACTTATAGCGGAGCGCGTTCAGCGCCCCATAGATGGTCCTTTCGCTGACGATAGTGTGGAGCGAGAGCTGCATGTGAGCACTTCAATATGGCAGCAGTGTACATTGGACTGCTTTGTTTTGTTGGTTTGTCATGCTCTCAGGTACTTAGCGGCCAAGCCGCGGCAGCGGCTGTGCAGACGCCGTGCAGAGGTCCGCTCACAAGGCTCCGCCAGCACTCGTCGTGATGGGCCAGCTGAGTTACATGTGCTGCGCCGCAGGAAGCCTTCTCTGCAGCCGATCGCCAGGCCGCGGCTGACGTGCCGGACAGCGAGCAGCTAGGCCGGTCTTGAATCCTGAAATATGAACCTGAATGAGCATGTCGTGCTGCAGCACCCTTTTTTGCCGCTCGCTGCCAGGTAAGCGCCGCCGATGCGCCAGACGGCGACATGCCGGGCCGATTTGAAAACTGAAAGACTTGCAAACCTGAATTGGGCTGTGTTGCGCGCAGGTACCTTCTCCGCAGCCAGCCCCAGGCCCGCCGCCGATGCGCCAGGAAACCACACAAGGCCTGAAGCTTGGATAACGCCGAAATCTGACACAATTGCTTTCGAGCCGCAGGAGCCTTCTCTGCAGTTGGCCGCCAGGCAGCCGCCAAGAGTCAAAAATGAAAGCAAGCTCGGAAAATGACGAGCCGGGCCGCTTGCAGAACCTGAATAAGCATGTGCTGTCCCACAGGAGCCTTCTCCGCAGCCGGCCGCCAGGCAGCCGATGACGCACCGACCAGATGGTGGCATGAGTGCGAATTGTAAACTGAATGAACATAACTCTGAACGAGCATGTGTGGTTCTGCAGGAGCCTTCTCTGCAGCCGGTCGCCAGGCAGCCGCCGACGCGCTAGCCGCCCTGCCGCCGGCCCTCGCGGACTCACCTTCATCTGACGACGCGCCTCTGCCGGGCGGCCACATGCCGCTGCTGCCGCAGCCGGTGGGGAGGCGGTGACTGGACGGCTAGAGGCGCAGCCTCACAGTGGGGGCTGCTGTGAGGCAGCGGATGGTGATGGGCCGCTGGCAATTAGCACAGCGGCCGCCTGGCGGATTTCCCAGCTCCCGTAGTGGACCGGCGCATCTGAGACGCCGCATTGCGAGCTCGGTGCTCGAGCGCGCATCTGCCGAGGTAGTGGGGTCAGACGGCAGGTATGGGGTTTGATGGCTTCTGGTAGCCGATTAGACAGAGATTCATTACATATGTTGAATACACAGGTTGTAGGCAGACAGGCAAACAGGCGCTCCTCAGAGATAGGACTCTCCTAGCTGATTGTGCGTGTGCTCAGTACGCTGCATGGCGGCGTTGACCTCAGGCCGCCGCAGCTGAGGCAGCTGCAGCTGACTCCAGGGCGGTCGACATCTAGTTTTCTCCCTTCACTGTCCCTTGGGAACCCGGACCGTAGCTGTGCTCAATTCTTGTCGGTCATGTCAGGACCATCCGTTTTCTGTTTGTCTTAGAGCATGTTCGAGCGAGGGCAGATGTATGCACCTCCCGCTGCCGCAAGTCAGACAGGCTGGTGGGGAGGTCTGCTACTGCCATGAAAACTACTCTGTGTGATTTGTTCGGGTTTTGTCAGGGTTTTCAGGGACGACTAGCGAGGACATCGCAGCTGCGGCCAACAGCTGCGGCCAACACCTTTGTGTGTTTCATTACAGCAGCAGCAAGTAATAGCCGTCTGTAAGATCTGAGCTATCGTCGAAACCATTGAACTCGATGTACCACAAGCTTGTTACGTAGGCCGTATACGGCCTGGCCCGAGGCTGCCCTGTCTTTTTGTACAACTGCTTCACTCCGCGAAGCTTCACGCAGCATTGAAATTGAGCACAGCACACGTGGCAGAAATGTGCACGAGAATTCACGGCCAGGTGTCGGATGTACGGATAAACAATATTTTCGCGAGCTTCCTCACACGAGGACTGCTCCCACGGCGATGCACGCCACGCGCCAGCAGCGGGAAAGGGGCTTCCGTCGATTAAATACCAGGCGATGGACTTTCGGCGAATCGTTTCCGCTGCAATTCTGTCACTGTCCCTCTTAATGGCAAGATTCGACGCCATGCGACCCTGCTGTGCTGCAATCATCCTGATCTTGCTGGCTGCGTTTGCTTTCGCGTCCGGATTGTTTAGCGGATGGCTTTGCGCACCGAGGTTCCGCCAGCAGGGCATGACGGACCCTTCGGTCGCCGATGCTCGACACAACGCTGCCCCTTTCCCAGATTGCGTGGCGGCCGGAAGGCGACGGTATTTTGTGGGGTCGCCAAGCATCGCGGCCCTTCCGGACGGCTCCCTGGTGGCGTCGCACGACGACTTCGGTCAGGCGGTGAGACGCGTCCGCCATCTCGGCCGCCGGTTTGCAATGCAAGCAGCAAGCGTGCTTGTTTGGTCGCTAGCAGGCAGCGTTTTCTGACGCATGCACGAAAGCAGTTTGCCGCTGCACAGCAGTCGTCTGGCTGCCTGCACCAAGCAGGGGGCACTCGGGTGACTACGCGCCATGTGTCATCACTGCATCACATGACAGCATCATGGGTGACAAGCAGCAATGGCCCACTTTCTCAGTTATCGGTGGGCAGCACGGAATGGGTTTCGCTTCGTGTATAACAAACGCAGACTCGTTCAAGATTGTGCATGTTCTTGCCTTGTGGCTGCAGGCTGCAAACCAGACGCATGTGTACATTTCCACCGACCGCGGGGTCAGCTGGCAGCCAGCTGCAACCGTCCAGGGGCAGTACTGGAGCACGTTGTTCGTGCAGAGCAGCACTGGAGACGTCTTCCTGCTGGGTGCGACATCTGAAGGCGCCACCGGCGCCAATGGCATTGGCATTTCTCGCAGCCGCGACGGCGGCCGCACCTGGATGCAGCAGGTAAGACCTGCACACTTTCACATGCTGCTGTGGCATCACGATACAGCAGCCGGCAGCAAATGAATCCTACTGAAGTGACAAACAAGATTCTCGCTGGCTGATGCAGGTCATCAAGCCATCGCCGCCAAATGGCACTTTCGCTGCAGGGCCAACACCTGTCGTCTCACCCGACGGCCGCCTCTGGCGCGGGCTCGAGCTCTGGCAGCAGCCCAAGAGGTGAGCTCGCTTCATCTCGCAGCAGCTACATGCGCTCTGGCTCACCGCCAGGCTCGCTTCGGTGCAGGCAGCGCAGTAGTGAGCAAGCGACCTGCATCTTCCATTGACCATGCATGCGAATCCCAGGCATGCCAGCCCTGCCCCGTCTGGAACGTCAGACACAGCAATTCCTGGGCGCATCGAACGCTGAAAGGCGGATGCACCTTCGCATCTTGCAATGCGCAGGTGACCACAAAACATCCGGGCGCAGCTGCTCTTGGCGCCGGGAAATGCCAGCCTCATGGACGCTCTAATCACAGCCCAAAAGTCTCATCTTCGCCGCCTGAAGCATGTGCTGGTTCCATGGTCGCAGGTGGCCGCAGGACTTCCGACCATTCCTCCTCTCTGCGCCGGAAAGCGCCGACCTTATGGACCCTGCCGCCTGGACTCAGACGGCGGCGCTGCCTTTCAACGACACCTGGCTCCGAGCCATTCCTCCAAACGAAACAGTGCCGAACCGCGGGCCCGGCGGCTATCTCGAAGGTGCGGTTGTAAGATTTAATCGCCGCTCAGCAGTGTGTCTGTTGTCTTTGGGTCTCTCTCGATGTGGAGTATTGTCTGGTCAGTAATGATGCAGTCTTCATGTGATCTGCAGGCAATGCGGTCGCGGGGCCAGATGGCAAAATGCGCATGCTGATGCGGCTGCCGCTAATGGGTCCTCGGAGTGGCGGCAGTATTGACCTCAACCACGTGTGCCTGCTGAAGCTCGAGAGCGCTTCCACCACTGTCGTCTTCACCGCTTCTCCTACGCCCCCACGGCGGCACCCGCCGCATCTGCCGCCACCGCAGTGCCTACCACAGCCCGGACCGCTGTCCCCGCAGCGGCCCCAACCGCACGACCCACTGCGGATCCATCAGCAGCCGTCGCCCCGGCGTCGGCAGCTGCCGTCAGAACCACTACAGCCGCCAGGCCAGCGCCTGCAGCACGCAGGCGCCGGCAGGGCAGAGCACGGCAGCCCCCAGCCCAGGAATCACCGGCGCCGTTGCCAATCTTGCCAGTTCAACAACAAGTGCCGCTGGCCTGCGGGCCGGCCGTCGACTGCTGGCGCCAGCGGCGGCACACCGGCGGCGGCGGCTGATGTCGCTGCCGCCGCAGCAGCTCGCCTTCGACAGCATTCTGGTGAGTTCCAGCTGTTGTTGTGCAGCCGCACTGGGGAATGTGAGCTTCTGTGCAAGGGTTCTGGCGGGCTCTGCACTCGAAGCTGCCTGCGATGGAAATGTTGACTCTCCCAGCAGACTGCTGGCACTGTGCATGCGGCAAAGCCGTGGTTGCTCCTGCTGGTATGCCGGATCCAGTGAGCGCCCGTTCTGACTCCCTTGTAATGCAACACAAGCAGGCAATGCCGGGCGGCGGCAACAAGTTCTCGGTGCGGCGGGATCCAGTGACGCAGCTCTACGTGGCTCTCAGCAACCCGCAGACGCCGCAGGCGGGCAGCAAGGACCAGCGGAATGTCCTGCATCTCGTCGACGTCACCTCACTCGACCTACTCACGTGGTAAAAGCCTTTTGTCAAAACAAGAGATTCAACTGCCTTCGTACTAAGACAGAACGCGCGGCGTTCTTGCTCCCCAATAAGCAGCTCGCTGCCCTAGGTGCAAACGTCATTATAGCGCCGAGCACTCTGCTACGTGTATAAACATTCTTTGCTGTGTATAAAAGGCATTCTCGCGAGGCATTCTCGCGAGGCTCTCCCTCCTTGTCATGTCCTCCAGAATTTGATGAGCGCATGTCCCAATAGGAGATTTCGTTCCCGCAGGACGTCTGTCGTGCAGCTGCTGGGAGATGACACAGGCGTAACGTGGGCCACATCCCTTCAGTACACCGGCTTTTCATACGCGGACTGGCAGTTTGACGGGCCAGACCTCATCGCCGTCATCCGCACAGCGTGAGTATCTGTTTTCCCCCTTCCCATTCCCCCCTAATTTTGCATCATCTGGGGACCGTCTAGCCAGTAGTACTTTTCTAGAGCAAGAACAGACATACATGCGCCCGCCTGCGCAGATGCTGCAGCTCTGTGCATCAAACGCCTTTGCATGTGCTGACAACTTCATGTACTGACGTGCAACGTTGTCGGCACCATAGCCATCTAATTAAAATTCCTTGACGTCCTGCTGATCTGATGATCCCGCATCGCGTGCTGCAGGTACCGCGGCGCAAACAGCTTCCACAACAGCAACCGTCTGACCTTCCTGAGGGTGCCAGAGTGGCGTGCCCTATTGCCCCACCCAGGCGGCGAGGCGCCTAATTTGCACTTAGGTGAGTGGCAAAACTTCAAGAGAACACTACGATGATCGTTTAGCACATGTACTGGAAGATTTTATTTGGTGTGGCGGGCCTGAGCAGGCTTGCTGCCTCACTGCAGTGCCATGCTCCGCCCTCCTATATAGGGGCAATATATATATCTTGTTTTACCCTCACTTCCTGGCACCAAGTTCTAGTGTATTGCTCGACTCGACGCCACAAGCCTATGCACCTATTCGCCGGTACGAACGAGGTCACGTATCCGCCCCACTGGTTGCCTGGTTGCGTATTTGTACCAGCTTGCCAGCTGGCTGGCAGCGTGTGTGAGCGCTTTCCACCACAATTCAGCGAACCCAGGATGCTGAACTAATCACATCATGTCATATGCCGCAAGAGCCTTCTCTGCAGCCGGACGCGATTGAAGCCGCCGCTGCCGCCGTGGTGCTCGACGGCCGGGCACGCCGCAGACGCTGCCGGCTCTGCAGCTGCCATGTGTGATCGAACTGAAGCAGAAAGCAAGAGCCGCAGGGCACCGCTGCAGTGACGGACAATCGCTGTGGACCAAGCCTTCGGCCTGCAGCATTCGTGATCTCAGTAGTCAGATGTTTGTAGCCAGATACAGAGCACCAAGGAGCGGTTGTCGACGGCAGATACACAGAAGCCATGATGGGGCGGCGAAGAGCAGGCAGTGCTAGAATCTTCCTTGAACCACCAGCAAGATGCAGCGTGGGCAGCTTTGGGTAAACCATTGCTACAAGGTCTACAGAAGGCTAGATAGTTCAATATTTTTATTTGGAGTGTCGCCATGCGAACAAGCGCTCGATAGAAATCGCTGCCGCCGTGTGCTGCTCAACCGCAAATGCTGTCGGAACAAGTAACGATTGATGTTGCGGTGAAGGATTCTTCTTGAAAACTGCTCGTTCATGAATCGTATCGTTGTTTAGGCTCGGCATGTGTGCCAAAGCCTAAAAGCCGCCGGCACTTGCCCGCCTGGCAGCCGGCTGATCAATCCGCGAGTTCCGCGTCTATTGCCGCCAGCGCCGCGGCCCGCGACTGGCACAGGATGCCCTGAAGACGGCAGGCGGTTGCTGACGGCAAGGCTTGCCGCTGGCTGCCGCCAGGAGTCATTCCAAGACTTCCGCATCTATCGCCGCCAGCGCGGCGGCTCGTTCCTTGCGCCGGATGCCCTGGGAGTCCGCCACCAGCGCCACGAGGGCCGCCAGCTGCGGCTTGGAGTATTCGGGGTGCGTGGCCGCCCACCGCTGCAGGTCCGCACCCCAGGGGATGTAGAACGCCTGCACAAGAAAGCGGAGAAAGTATTACAAGATGCGAGATGACTTTGGGCATCAAGCCCGCCAGTTGGGGCTGGGAGTATTTGGGGTGCGTGGCCGCCCACCGCTGTAGGTCGGCGCCGCCCCGCGGGATGCAAAAACGCCTGCACAGAGATGTTTTGCACTAGAAGATATCAGACTGCAGGCTGGTGATTTCTGGGCCGCCGCCGCCCACTGCCGCAGGTCCATACCCTACACGATGCACAAAGCCCGATCTCGTCCCTGTTGGCTGGGACGAGATTGCTGAAGCGTGCATCTGTTACCAGGCTGGCACATCACTGGTAGCAGTGCATTACCCCAGTCCATATTGCAGCCTGCATTTTGCCTGCTGCAGCAACCGTGAACAATAGTGGTTTTATTGGTTTGGATTACCTGTTACAATCCGCAGGAGTTCTTGCGCCCGGCACTCCGTGCTGGCATGCTGACCTCAGCTGCCTTGAAACGAAAAGCCCCATGATCAGCATGCATTGCTGTCATGCTCAGCCAGGTCACCGCAGACAAAACTCTGCAGCACTCGAAATCGCACCTTTGGAGATAGGTGTCCACAATGATGCAGCACGTCCGACGCCGACATGCCCGGCAGCGATAGCCGACTTTCTGGGTTTGCCAGGTATTTTGACAAATTTGAGCCGTATGACAGCCTACCTTGACGTAGGTATGCACGATGCAGAACACGTCGGACGCTGAAACATAGGCGATTCGAACTTCGCTGCAGGGGAGGAGGCTACCGTTTGCAATGAAGGTGTCTTTATACCTTGACATAGGTGTCCACAATGCGCAGCGCGTCTGAGGCCGAGACACCCGGCGGCAGCAGCTCAGCCAGCCCATTGGTCAGCTGCAGTCAGGGGGAAAAGGCACCTGCTCAGCTTGCAAAAGCTTCATTCTGAACAAGCACTTGAAGGCATCCGAAGCCAAGATGCCCGATGGCAGCAGCTCCGCCGGCTTGCTGGTCACCTGTGGGCAGAACCATGCCGATACAACCAAGGTGTGGAGTTCAGATTTGGAGGAAGGTCTCGACCACGATATGACGCTGTAGCTTCGTCTGTGGTGCCAGCATGCCACTGCGGCAGCGGGTCTGCCGACAAGACCGGCAGCCTGCGACGCAGTCGCAGAACAGCTTCATTTGCCTTGAGAGTGTAGAAATAATTGGTCACATGGAGCAACCAAGTACCTGCTGCAGGTCCAGGCTCATCGAGGCGCGGCCCATTGGGGTGCACCGGCCCGTGACGCCGCCAAATCCCGCCAGCACGCCTTCCGCCACCGCCGCCAGCGCATGCCGCCACAGCTGCAGAGCAGAGGGTGGACGTGACTGAGCTGAAAACAGAAAAGAAGCAGAAAGTCCCTTAAAGATGCGATACTAGGGACGCCCGCGAAACCCGCTAGGACGCCCTCCCCGACCGCCGCCAGCGCGTGCCGCCACAGCGACGGCACAGGCAGAACCGTCGAGTGTGACCAAGCCGCAAGAAAAACCCATCAATCGGCGGCGCCTGCGAGATCCGCAAGGACGCTGTGCAACCATGACCAGCGCGCGCCGCCACAACTGCAGCACACATCAGGGACAACTTCATGGGGTTTCGGCGTCGCATGCAGAACCGTCGGCGTGAGCAGTCGTGCAGGCATCCCGCCGGCCACGAAGTCATGGTGAACCATCAATTATGGGAAGGTCCCTGCATAGTTTGATCACCTCCTCGCAATCTTGCGGTCCCAGACACTCCGCTGCACAAAAGCTTCTGCCCGAGATTTCTCGGATTTGCGGAAACATAAATGTATTCAACATAAAGTTGAATCCGTTCGTGTGCCTCCGTTCTGGACTCTCCTGTCTGCGATCCTACAAGCCCCGGCCCACCACTACGTGCAGCTGCTGTCATCAGTTTAAGCAACATTTTATGCGAATTTGGGAGGCTTTGGGGACGTTATGCAAGCGAAGACGCTCCCTGTTCGCGATGTTGCAAGCCCAGGTGATATGCAGCGTGCAGCTTCTGCCGAAGCAGCGCTTGGAGTCAATCGTTCAGAGTGCTCTGGGAACTCTCAAGTGTGGCGGACGCTTGCTGGACAAACAAATGCTGACCTGTTCTCGGTCTGGCGCCCCGAGGCGTTCTGCTGCGTGCAGCTTCTGCCCGAAGGCGCGAGCCTGTTGCAGGAGCTCGCCCACCCAGGCGGACGGCCTGTCAAACATAACAAAACGAGTAAAAGCCAGCGAACTATTCATGATTCGCAGCTGCGACATGATCTGCAGCAACTGTGGGCGCCGCTTTTTGTGAACTAAGAGGGTGTCTTCATCTGTATGAAAACTCCAGGTGCAACACAATTATACGGCAAATCGACTGTTGCCGGCTGAGCGGCTGCAGCACGGCAACGCGCGGCGGCAGTTGGTCTCGTCAAACACTTGGTTTTCATGCGGAAAGAGCGTGCATGTCATGAACCCACACGATGATGTAAGCAACGGCGTTGATCTCACCGGCTGGGCGGCTCCAGTACGGCAAAGGCGCCGCCGGCGACGCGTGCCGGCAGCCAGGCGGTGGGCAGATTGGCGCGCGCGCCGGTGCGCCATATGTGCTCCCTCACATCGTCTGCATGCGACAAAGGCGGCAGCAGGTGATGCCCGTCCATTGCAATCTACGGACACATACGACGGAATCATGTAGAGGGAAGCCGCGCCGTCGGCAGGTCAGCGCGGGGTGCCGGTGCAAGATGCAGTCCCGCATATTGTGTCTGCAGGCGCAGGAACATGCGACAGAGACAGCGAGGCCCAGACCCTTGCGAAAACAAAAATTTTGGCTTGTGGCTTCCCATGCTCGTTTATGGCCCTGCACATGCTTCGGGTCACACTCGAAAAAAATTATCATTTTTTGCCATGGTAACATAAAATCATAAAAAATCAGTAAACAAGCCATTTTAAAAAACAGAATGGAGTTTTCCACAAAGTGAATTTTTATCAACACGCAGGGCTGGCTCTGATTGCTATAGCAACATCGCACGAACGGCTCGTTTCTCTGGGTGCCATCCGGAAGTCAAACACCCCACCAGCCCGTGCTGCTGTATTGGGCCGCGCGCTTCAGCAATGGGGTGGTGCGCCATGTCGATGACGCGTTTGCGTCTCTGCCACAGCCCTGACTCACTTTCTCGAGACGCACATCTGAGCGGATGGTTGCCTCTGCTGAGCTGCATCTGCCTCGTGCATTCAGGGCACGGCAGGCGTGCCTCGACAACAGACCACAAAAATCAATTATGCCCCTGGAGAGCGACCCTAGTTACGGACCACTGTCAGTCGTCAACCGCTGCCGCTGCCACAGAAGCCATTCGGTGCATGTGGTTCTGAAACGCTGGGGACGTCACTGCTAGCGTTCCTCAAGCTGGCACGACTGAAAGGCTGCCGTCAGCTGATTGACCCCACTTTGTTTGAGCCTACCTGCTGCCGCCACCGTCTAGAGGAAGGCATCTGGCGCGCGCGAGTCCGGGATGCCGGGACGCTGCCACTCGTGACTTTTGTGATAATGCATTATTTCCCAGCTTCCGAGAGAATATCTCGCCTGCAGCTGCCACGGTCTGGAAGAAAGCGTCCGGTGCGTGCGAGTCGGGAATGCCTGGGACACTGCCGGCGATGCGCCGCAGCTGCGCCCGGGCCGAGCCGAATTGCGCCGCCACCGTCGCCAGCGCATCGACTGCCACTTTCCGCTCCTGTGTGTCGCACACGAGGCATACACTTGATGCTCTGTATATCGATTGCAGCTCTACAGTGTGCGCGATTCGGTGCAGCTGCTGCCGCACGAACTCAGACTGTGCCGCGACCGCTGCCAGCGCATCCACTGCCACCCTCCCTTCCCGCGCAGATATGAGCGAGCGAAGTTCATGCTTCTGTTGTTACATATCCGATGCTCCTCTTCTCCATTATTACTGCACGGCGTCCAACTGCGCCGCCCCCATTAATAGCGCATCCACTGCCACCTTGTGCTCCTGTGCTCGAAAGCCTTCACGAATAATCGTATGTTTGATCTTGCTCGTGACATGAGTGAACATTGCGCCGCGACCTTGTGAAGGGCACACTGCGCCCACCTGTCCAGCATGAAAAGTGTTTGAGGCTCAGCGCAACAAAATGTCTCGCAGTGACTGTTTCAACCATGCCACGCGGCCACCAATGCACCGCCACCCTTGTCGCGGCTGCTCCTGCACAAGCATGGTTCAAGCAACGACATGATCGTGTTCCTGCTGCAACTGCGTCTGTGCTTGGGATCACCAGCCGCCCGGTGATGCTAGTGTCAGCGAGACTTTGGGGTAAGAATAATCACAGCAGTGAAGGTGATCACACCAGCATGTCTTGCCGCTACCGCCAGCAGCACGCGACGCTGCATGCTGCCATTCCTCGCTGGCAACAGCTCTGACTGCACGATGCGGACTGGCCTGCGCGCCGAATGTGTTGCAAAGTGCCACAGGTTGCTGTGGCCGCGGGCGCGATCTCCTTGCTCCTGAATAAATTTCTGCTCTAGACAGGAGGTCCTATGACTTCCCTTCACTGTTTGTGGGAGAACTGACCTGCAGGAGAACTGACCTGCATGCCGAATGTGTTGTTGGGGTGCTACAGGATGCTGCGGCAGGGCCCTCGAGCACAATCTCTGGGCCGCCAGGCAATACCCGCTCAAGACAGCATGCGCTGTGAAAGGGGTAACCTCTCGGCAGAAGGGAAGTAACAAAACAAGGGCATGGAGAAGAGAATCAGCGATGAGCAGAAGGGAAGTAACAAAACAAGGGCATGGAGACGAGAATCAGCGATGAGCACACCTGCATGCCGAACATATTGCCGGAGTGCCACAGGATGCTGCCGCCGGCGCCGCGCCGCTGTCTCGCCGCATCGCCGCCGTTGCCGATGCCGGCACCGCCGGAAGCCATGGACACCAGGTTGCTGCCGCTGCCGCCGCCGCTTGCCGCCGGGAGCTGCAAACATGGATATGTGGTGAACCATGCAGGGAAGAATATGTGCAATGACGAAGCTGCCAAACTCTCCGCCCTTCTCGTTTACCCACACTTCAGGATGTCAGAGACCGCGGCCATGGGGTGAACTGCAGCTGCCGTGTTGGAGACCGATACGTGAGGCTCGGATCGGAGTAGCTCCGCCAATGTCTCTCGACAAACGTCAGCACACGCGGTGCTGCCATAGCAGCTGTGCCACAGCTATGCCAGACCCAGCGGCAACTACTGCCAACAGTCGCTGCTGCTGAGGACATGCGCATGAATGCTGATTGAAATAACACATCGCCGCTACAGACAGCTCGCTGCATACCATGCGCGGGTCCCTAGCTAGCACAGCCTGGATCTACACAGGAAACCGGGCCGCAAGCCGGAAGAGATTCCGGATTGCATGCCACAAGATGCTGCCCTGAGTGCCTCAAAGCACACGAGTTAGCAGCCGCCAAAACCCATGGTGCGAGACTGCAAGCTCTTGGGCAGAATAAAACCAAGGTAAATATCAATATCGTAGTCCTACCAGCGACAGGCCGCCTGAGGCTGAGCGGACGCCGGAAGCGGCGGAAGCGCCGGAAGCGGCGGAAGGCGCGCCGGGCGGCGGCGGCGGCAGCAAGATCGCCCGGTAGGGCGCCAGGCTGCGGTTGGCGATGCGGTTGAGGACGGCGCGCAGCCGCCGCGGCACGCCGTCCGAGCCCTCAGCCTGCAGGACTTTACCAAACGGTTGGAGGACTGTGTTGTTTACTCTCAGGAAAGCTAATCTCAACAGGGCCTGGGCTTCCGCAGGCTTTCCTGGGCTTCTTTGTTGGGCCATAACGTGCCTGCAGAAGCAAGAACAAAACAGAAGGCAGCACACGCAGGCAGCACGGCATGGTATACAGCCATCATGACACTTCACACATTGGGGCAGCTAAGTGGCTTTGGCGGGATAGTGCTGTAGACGCCACCGCGGCTAAACAGGGCCTGCAGCCGGCGCGTCGGCGCCTGCGCCGCTGCTACACCCTGTGCGCACGCCATGCAGATTCAGCAAAAGCAGCATGGAAGGCACCAGGATCAGATGCAGCCGTAGCGCCGCCAGCAGCTGCATTGCTGGTCTGCGTGTCGCGGTTGCGAGGTGCCAGCAGCAGAACGTCTTGGGGGCCCAAAACAAAAGTTCCCTGACATATGTGCTGAGGAGCCGCTCATGGTAGAGTAATTGACCGCAAGAAGCGAAAGCAGACAGGACAGAAATGCATGTGCCTTGGGTGACGCAACAAGGAGGCCGCCACGCTTGATAGTTGCACTCGAGTACAGCAGACATATGCCATTGCATGCGCCTTCCTGATAGGCAGGCAGCAACTGCGCGCTGCTTTGAGCGTGGATCGAGATGTTTAGGCGTGATGCAAGGACGAAGTCCTCCTACCTCGTCATGCTGCTGCAGGGTAGGCTGTGGCTGCGGAAGTGCAGCACCAAAGGCTTGCGTGTGCGCAAAGCAGCAATCGCCAAAGCTGACAGAACATGCATGGCTAAGCGAACATTCAAACATTCACCTCGTCGTACTGCTGCAGGCTGGGCAGCGGCTGCGACGCGTGCGAAATCGCCGTCTCGCCGACGATTGCCGGCAGCGGAACGTCCGAGAACGAGCGGAACACCGCCAGCAGAAACAGCTCGAACAGCTGGCACATGGAGGAGTAGACCTCCCGCACATCCGCCGCCAGCACCCTGTGAAATCACAGTATAGTATGGTATGGTATAGTATAGTATAGTGTAGTATGGTATAGTATAGTGTAGTATATTCACGTTGTCTCATGTAAGATGGCCAGTATAACGGCTACTGAAGGTTGGCGGATGATCCAGCGTGCTTCTCGCACGCCTATCCGCCCTTAATCAGCTGGACAGAGTAGTCTGGACTAATGTGCCAGCGTCTGAGCATCCGTGAATACATCTGGTAGCTGACCGCAGGCTGCCGCGGCAACTGCTTGGCAGCAGGGCCCCTCAATTGCAGCAGGCTTGCGAGCGGTGGCTAGACCATCCGCAGGAGCCTCTGCAAGCACCGTCAGCTCTGAGAATGCGGAGGAATCCAGCACTCAGTGGGACAGCACAGGTAGAGGCTCCAGGCGAAGCGTCCGAATCACCATGCGCCCTGCCCACCTATTTTCTGAAAAGGTGGGCAGCACACAAGAGGCGCGGGCGAGCTGCTGCCTGAATTCACTCTTTCCATCCCAGATGCCATGCAACCATGCTTGGTGCTATTAAATAGCTTGGATAGAAATAGCTTGGTGCTATTAATTAGAAATAGGAAGACAACAAAAGCGTGAATATTTTAAACGAGATTTTTACCTGCTAGACAACAAAATGGTTCAGTTAATGCAAGTGCCTGCGCCTGTAGTGCTCCGCTCTCCCATTCATTCGGAACTTGCCGGGCGGGTGCACAATGGGCACAATGCAAGTTGCAGATCATTCGGAGACATGAGATGCGTTTACCGTTCCGGGTTTTCCCGCACCTAGTAGGCGCAGCATGATCAGCCAGCCAGGTGATCAGCTTCAGGAAACGCGTTGGTCACCACTGGCTGGAGACTTGGAAAGCTGAGAAAATTGCAACATGCCATCGCAGGAAACCAATAGATATTGTTGTTTTCGCTTGCTTTGGTTTTTCTTCGCACCTGGTGAGCGCAGCATAGTCCGCGAGCCAGGTGAGCAGCTTCAGCGACGCGTTGGTCACCACCGGCTGGATACCGCCGTTGCCGCCGCCGGTCTCCACCGTTTGAAGACCTCCGCCCTCGCCGCTGTCGCCGCCTTGCCTGCCACCCACCCCGCTGCCGTCCTCTGCGGCCGCTCCTGCTGCCCCGTCCGCCGCTCTGTCTGATGCCGGGCTGCTGCTTCCTGCATCCTGCGACTGCCGCCGCTGTCTCCTTGCATCTGCCGCCCCCGGCGACGAGGCACTGGGAGCCGAGGCACCTGCACGCGTCAGTGAAACGAGACTTGGAAGCGTGACCTTGGAGACTTGCATATTCCAGCGACACTGAGAATTGTACAGTGACCGGCAAATGGCGAAGTGGTCCTGTGGACTGACACGATGAGCAGGTCAGCATCCTCATCATAGGATCCTCATGATTTGCGCTTCGGGAGATTAACACTTGTTGGCACTGTGTTTGACATGAGAGAAGAAACCAGAGTGGCTCACCATGTCTGGAGCGACAGGGGCTGCCGGCGGCCACCCAGTTTGATGCCAGACATTGTCGTCTGCCTTTGGGTACAGCAATGAGCAGCTTCGCACATGATGCTAGCTGTCGAGTTGCAGCGACTCACCCTGCCCTGAGCGCCAGGGGTTGCCAGCGGCCACCCAGGCCGCAAAGTCCGCTCCCTCCGGCGCGATGGCGCCGCCGCCTGCGGCCGCAAATGCGCCGACCATGGAGGGTATCCTGCCGACACAAAGGGTAGATGATCTGCTTGAGGGATATTTCTGGATATTTTCTGAAGGGTAGCGACGCATTGCCAATGCAGCTGTGGCTTAGGTTGGACACTCCGCTACCTCCGGCGCAGAAGCGGCGCCGCCCGCGGCCACGAATGCAACCTCGGTTGCCGCACGGCTTGTGCTGTCCCTTTGCACCAGTTCGAAACCACGAGGCCAGGTACTCAATGAGCGGCCAGTTCATTTTCGGGTGTTCTGAAAGATGCAGGTCGGCATGCGCCCCCAAGGATCAGCTCAGGGCAGCCACCCTGGGGTGCGTTGACGTACTATAACTGAGTTCTTGCCCACGTGAATCGCGATAGAGACGAGATGTAGTCCCGATGGCTGCAGTCAAGCAAACCAAGAGCCGCCAGGCTGACGCTGGCTGAGTCGTGCGCAGGAACAACACTTTTTCCGATGTTTCACAACAATCACATTTGAAAAGGCGCGGCTCATTTCACGATGAATTGAGGGAGGGTAGGCAAAGTCAGAGTGGGTTGGGCGCTGGGAGGGGCGTCCACGGCTGCGCGCTGAGCGACGCCGCCGTCAGCGGTACAGTATCAAAACTGCAAATCTCCAATTCACGGGGAGAAGCATGCTCACTGCGCGGCGGGGACTGGCAGCGGCGTCCACAACTCCGCATCCAGCAGCGACACCGCCAGGCTGACGTTTGCGGAGTGGTGCGCCGGAAAAAAGCGGCCGCTGGCCTTCTGCAGGCCCGCGCGCAGGTCGGCGCAGGGGCCGCCGGTGAATGCCTCCCCTGCCTGCAGAATAGTCTGCGTCCACTCCATGACCTGCAGTACAAGCAATCGGTCTGAGCGTAAATTCTCTGCTGAATCGTGATCAGATGGGCGCAGGCGCCGCTGGCGAAGGCTTCCTCTGCTTGCAGAATCGTCTGCGTCCACTCCATGACCTGCGGTACAAGCAATCGGTCTGAATGTAAACTCTCTGCTGAATCGTGATCAGATGGGCGCAGGCGCCGCCGGTGAAGGCTTCCCCTGCCTGCAGAATCGTCTGCGTCCACTCCATGACCTGCGGGTGAAGTTTCGGACAGGCTGACTGAGACAAGGACCGTGGTCTGTCGCCGTGTCGGCGCAGAGTCCAGCGTAGGAACCGCCTGTGAAGGCTTGGCCTGCGTTTGGAGTACAGTCTGCGACCGACTCGACACCTTGGAGCATGGAATTACCATCAATGAAAAGAAGTGTGCTCCTCGAGCGAGGCATGTGAAGGTGTGTGCACTGCCAGGTCTGCTCGACGACAGTCACAAGTCCGAGGCGAGGGGCGGAAGCAACCTGGTGACGGCCAGATTGCGGAAAGCCAGCGCCCCAACGCCTGTGCGGCACGGATCAGCAGCAACGAATGCTTTCACGCCTAGGCGACGATGCTTGGCCGGCAAATCTCTGCCCCGATTTGTATGCAATGCAGAGCGTTGACGCACAGGGTGCAGTCGCAATGGCCCATCGCGCAGTTTGCAGATCAACCTCATGCATTTACCACTTTACGCGGACTGCCTGCTGCTGCATCTAGAACGTGGTGCTCGCAAAAGTGCTGCCAGCGTTGGCAGCACCATGCAAGTTCAGCTTGCTAAGTTCAGCAGTCCCACTACTCCCGAATTTTGCGGACCTGCATGAAGTGCTCGCCGGAAAAGCGCTGCCGGCGCTGACAGCAGGGCGCGCAGCAACAAATGATGGAAGAATTTCGTTCGGCACACTGCAATTTTAACGCCGTCGTCGCACTTGCGTGAAGCGCTCGCCCGAGAAGGCCGCCGGCGCCGACAGCAGCATGCCCGCATGCAAGGCAATGTTTTGCTTTTCGGAAGACCTCGGTTGTTGAGGAGATTCGTTTCCAAAGCGACGCACCTGCACGAAGTGCTTGCCTGAACACGCCGCCGGCGCTGACAGCACGCCCACCTGCAAGCACACATTTTGTGGATTCCGGCTGAACCCCCGGCTGATTACCGCACCTGCACGAAGTGCTCGCCGGAAAACGCCGCCGGCGCCGACAGCAGCACGCCCACGCGCTGGGCCACGTCTTCCCACAGCGCCTCCCGCCCTGCGTGCAGCTCCGCGCGCAGCATCTGAAAGAGCAGAGGCAGTGGCAAGTCAGAAAAGGATTAAAAACCACCGAAAGAATGAACACAAGATGGCGCAGACGGCAGCACGCCAATGCATTGTGCGACATCTTCCCACAGCGGATCCCCTCCAATGTGCAGCTCAGCGCGCACCGTCTGCGCAACCGAACATCCACTGTGGTTACAAAATCTAAAGCAGCAAAGGTTTGGGTTTGGGACTGAGGCGAGAAGCGCAATCTGGCGCCGTGTCCTCCTGCAGCGCCAGATTGCGCCTCCCGCGCCGTGTGCAGCTCCATGTGCACCGCCTACACGGGCCACACAGACCGACATTGAAACCCGATGGTGTGACCACACGAGTTTGCATGTGCAGAAGGTGACACGTCTCCCCGCAGCGCCTCCCGCCCTGCGTGCAGCTTTGGCGCGCACCGTGTGCAGAAGCTCAAGGCGTAGGTTGGGATTGATTGCAGTATGTTGGATTGAATTGGATTGGATTGGATTTGGTTTTCGAAGTGATACCGACGCGAAACAGTGCCCACGTGCTGCGCCACGTCCTCCCCCGCCCCACTTTTTGGAATTTTTTTGGTGCAGATCGGCGTGCAACATTTGAAGAAGCGAGGGTGTCGACACAAGTCAGGAAATATCCAGCCGTTGGTATAACCCCCAACAGCGTTGCCAGTCCGGCCTGCACAGTCTGCGAGGGTGCAACAACTTCGAGCTCGACAGCTGAGAAGCGTGCACTGGTCTCGATGACAGAGGGCTCGAAGTGCAACAGCTGTCACTGCAAGTCGATGCACGAGTGTATCCTGGCTGCAGATGTGGGCATTCCCAAAATGCTCAGTGGCAATCGTGGCTGGTCACAGCCGAGCCACAGGCACGAGGAGGCTGCATGCCTGTGCAGACGGGCAAATCTGCGTTTGTGCTCTTTCATATATATTCTGCTCCCTGCGCCGATTCACGCCGACTCCCTGCGCCGATTCACGTGCCGGCTGGGGCGGCCTTAGCGGCCAGGCACGCTTCAGAATTGTGGAGCAAGAGCATCAACCTAGCAAGAATGCTTTTGGTTCACAGCTGCTTACCTCAAGAGTGCCGGCCCAGGCTTCCTCCACAGCCACGCGTGCCTCGGGATTGCCGTCGCCCTCGCCAAAGCGCAGCAGCACCGGCTGCTCGTAGGCCGCTTCGCCGCCATCATGGCTGCCGCGTGCCTCATTGCTGTCTGCCTCGCTGCCGTCAATTCTGCCGTCCACGCTGCCTGCGGCGCCATTGGGCGCCGCGGTCTCACCCGCCGCCCTGCCAGCCTCGCTTCCGAAAGCGCAGCCGGCATCGCCTGGCGCGCCGCCGGGGCTGACCGCCGCTGACGCCGCTGGTCCTGCGCCGCCACCGCTGCTGTCCAGGTCGCCAGAGAGATTTGCGTTTGGCGCGGCATGGCCGTTTGCAAGCACAGCCGGCGGCGATTGCGGCGACGCCGGCGGTGATTCCGGTGACGCCTCAGGTGCCACAGCCTCGCCCCCTGGCGGTTTGATCCCCACAGGATTGCCGCCGCCGCCGCCGCCGCCGCCGCCTTTTTCGTTCGCGCCGCCGCCGCCGCCGCCGCCATCCAGCGCCAGCAGCGAGCGCTCCATGGCAGTCTGGCCGCTGGGTCGCGTCTCCATCGGCGGCGGCGTCCCAGGGCCGCTGTCGGCCCCGATTTCCTCCTCATGCCTGGCGCGGTTCTTCATGACCTGCACAGCAGAAGACCAGGGTCAGTAATGTGTGTGTAATGTGTGCATTGCGTCTGGGGCGACGTCCCCGATCCGCAGTCAGCACCCAAATCCTCCTCATGCCGCACCCGGGTATTGGTGGCTTGCGCAGAATGAAATGTGTCGAAGAGTGAAGTGTCATGGAATCTGACATTGCCACGGGCAAAAGCGGCCTTGAGCCCTCAGTGGGCATCAAGCACCTCCTCATGCTGCGCGCGTGCTTTGGCAAAGGCAATCTACCTGTCAGGCAGATCGAAACGTCTTTACCACTGTCTAGGTTACGACAGCCTGGCCAGCGGGCAGCGGTACCGGAGGCTTCGTTTGACTAGCGCGCCAATCCAAGTTGATTGCGCCAATCCAGCATTTGACTAGCGCGCCAATCCAGCATCAAGTAAACTGACTGACGTCGGTGAAGAGCAGAGCGGCCTCGGCATCGTCGACGAACCCCGCGCAGCGGTGCATACCCGATGCCAGATGCACTGCCCGACTCTCCAGGGCGACACTGTCGCGCCACGACGGCGCTGCTGCACCCCATGTGGCGAGATGTGACTGGCAATCCCCGATGGGTCATGACTCATACATAGTGACACTGGGTTACCTGGTCCAGGGCGGCTGCGCGGGCGGCGGAGGACCGCTGCTGCGCCACGATCCAGGCGCGCATGCAGTGGTGCGCCGCCAGCACATCCCACAGCACCATCAGCACCTGCGCGTTCCCGAAAAGCTCTTTGCGCACAGTTGTGGTGTGAGCGATCAGGTAGCCCGTTGTCAGACCCAACCGCGCATGTGCAGCGGTGCGCCGCCAGCAGGAACGGCGAGAGGCAAGCACTTCGGGTCAGCAGTGCGCCGCCAGCACGTCGCACGGCACCAACGGCACCTGCGAGCGTGCAAAGAAGCGCAACACAGTGGGATAACTTGACTGCAAGAGTGATCTTGTAGAACGCGCTGCCGGCTACTCCGCAGCAGCGTTGATGAGGGTGTAGGAGGATGATGCAGTGCTGACGGGCGAGGATTCTGCAGCACTGACCGCTGCAACACATGTTCACGAAGCCTAACTCCCGGGGTTGGGTTTGCGGCACGGTGTGATCCTAAACCCTAAACCCTAAACCCGAAAACGGTGTATCCTCCAGCACCGCGCAAGCGGAGCTGCAACAACTCAACTACTTAAATAAATAAATAAATAAAAACAGTGCCAGGTTTGGCAGAAGAAAACAGTGCTATTCCTTTTAAAGAAGTGCGATTCCTCGTGACATTAGGTTGCGTTGGGCCTCAGCTGTGTGTTGAGGACGAGTCTCACCCAGAGACTCAGGCATATGCGGAAGCATTGCGACGGCAGCGCCCGTGCCGCCTTCTGCTGGTGAGCAACCGCAGGCTGTTTCGTCCACGATATCGAGTCTTCACCGAGTCTCCACACTTGAGATTTTACCCATAAGTGTTTTGTATTCAGCCCGCAAAAGTGACAGGCAGGTGCTGAGAGACTCAGACGGCAGCGTTTTCAGATTTTCAAGAAGGTGTTCGCCATTTCGGGAAACCCGCACCGCAACCTGCAGACTGGTACCGGATATGCAGCTCGGAGACTGGTTTTCACACGGACGTTTGAGGATGTGATTGTTTTGGGAATCGGGTCTCACCCGGGAGAGGCAGGCGCGGAAGGACTCTGACGGCAGCGCCCTCACCGCCTCCTGCAGGCTGGTGACAGGCCGGCCGGGCGCCTCGCGCAGGCCGCGCCTCGCCAGCACCACGCCTCGCACCACCTGATGTCCATGACATTTGGAATTTGAGTCGAACCTGGACTTTGCCGCGACTGCCAGCAGTATTTCACTGAAACTTTACGTTGGTGAAGCTATTTAGGGTTTAGGGTTTAGGGTTTCTACTAGGGTTTCTGCATAACGTGGGACAGCCCGGCGCTTCCTGCAGGCCTACCTCGCCAGCACCACACCCCGCACTGCCTCATAGCAACAGCTGCCGCAGTACATCACCGCGCATCTGGATCCAAAACGACTGTGCCGCGGCCATGAAGCTTGCAGGCTGCTGACGGACCGCCCCGGCACAAACTCTCGCACCACTTGCTAGGCTGACGACGTCTGATTTGACAGCCGCATTCACGCAGCCTACGGTGTGAGCAGACATGGACAACTGCATGAGTTGAGAGTGCACGATGTGCCTGTCAGGCGCGTCATGTTCAGCGCAGGCACCCAGTTGCCTTGTACCCCGTTCCATGCAGCGCAGTACGGAGCGAACAGTTTTAATCAGTGCATGCCGTGAGGGTGGCGGCGGTGGCGGCGGAGATGTCGGCAGCTCCCAGCTCCAGCTAGGCGCCGGTTTCAGCGTTCCGCAGACATATGTAAGCCTAATTTGTGCCGCGTAATCTGTGACACAGACTCGGAAGGGTACCTTGAGGGTGGCGGCGGTGGCGGCGGCGGTGAACGCGGCACCAACCTCCAGCTTGGCGTCGGGTTCGGCGTTCCGCAGACATGGAAAAGGCCTAATTTGTGCCGCCTAATATGTGGCACAGACTCAGAAGGATACCTTGAGGGTGGCGGCGGTGGCGGCGGCGATGAACGCGGCACCGATCTCCGGGCCGAGCGCGGCGCCGCCGCCCAGAGCGTGGTAGCCCTCCAGCACCTGCATTCCAGCACGGCCGACTTTCATTGTCACGTCCATGTTATCGTCACATCCGACGCTGTCATATTCGCAGCACCGACCACCGGACCAAGCGCGGTGCCGCCGCCCAGAGCGTGGTAACCCTGCAGCACCTGCGACCAGTTGTGATTCCAATGATATCAGAGATTCCAAGGGTGGTTCGTGGTTCGACCGTGAGGTGTCCTTGTTTAACCGGGCGGCGTTGAGTCACAGCTGCCGTACCTCACATCACCGCGAAACGCTGTCTGCACCAGGCTGGCGCAACAGCCAGCTGCGGGCGACACTCGAATTGGCTGGCGCATGATGGTGCTGAGATGCGCCGCCACCTAGAATGTCGCCCGCAGCTGAATGTTGCGCCAGGTGGTGCAGACCACGTGCAGTATGGAGGCCAGCTGCAACCAATTTTCATATAGAAGGTGTGGGGATAGATCCACCCGAATCACCCGCAGAAACTGGTTGCCGTGGAAGTCGGTGCAGACCGCCTGTAGCGCCGACGCCAGCTGCGTCACGGTATCCGCAGCCAGCTCGTCGATCGCGGCCGCCAACTGATCCGCGACCGCAAGACCCCGGATGCTGTCCAGTGCCGCGGCGGCGGCGCCGCAGCGGGCCAGAGCTTCCGCGTACTCCCCATCCGCCTGCGCCTCCCTGCATTCATATTTGGTGGATAGATAATGAGCAATATAAGTATTGAAAGTCAAGCTTGACGCCGTTGCTCTGCCACCGCCAGGCCTCGGATGTCGTCCTGTGCCGCAGCTGCAGCGCCGCAGCGGCAGCGCCGCAGCGGGATAGAGCCTCAACGTATCCGCAGTCCGCCTGCGCTGCATTCATAATCTAGACCACATGCAGAGTTCTCCTGCAGCTGCTCAGATCCCAAGACCAGCTGGTGTGTGCATCAGACACGGTGTGGAAACCACTTGACAGTGCAGCGTGCAGGAGCTGAACCAATGCCGACCAGAGCTACAGCGCCTTTTGACTCTCTGTCATGGCGGCTGGCAGCTCTGAGTGCCATCGGCAGCAGCTTCACCATGGAGCGCGGTGCACAACATGCAAATTTACAAGACACAAAACCACACAGTACCGACACATCCTACAGTGTGACAGTGCTGGCCCGCTGCCGGTCCACTGCCGTCACATGCACAACATGGGGGCACCAATGCCGCCGCCAGATTGCCGGCCAGCATGGCGTCAGGGCCGGCACACTTACGCGGTGCCTCATTTGCTGATTTTCATTCTCTGTGACGGAGATTCGCGCAGCATTTTTTGCCAGGCTGTCGAGCAGCTGCAGCATCGTGTCGAGACCCACTCTCCGCTGCCATGGCGTGCCATTGCAGTGTTTCATAGCCTGGATTCGTCGCTTCGTTCATGTAAGAACAGCTCACATGATGGAGGTCCTTGCGGCGCTCGCATCTGCCAGGCTGCCGACGAGCTGCAGCATAGCGTCGAGGCCCGCTCTCCGATGCCACGCGGCGCCGATCGCAAGACCCGCTGAGGTCTCTGCCGCCTGCCGTGCCAGCTCAGCGCGGACATCTTTGACGGTCAGATGTGCATCCTGGTCGGAAGAGTGCACTTTGATTCAGAAAATGCCATCTGCATGTCATTAAAGTCTAGTGTGCCGATCGCCAGACTTGCAGGTGTCTCCTCCGCCTGCCATGCCAGCTCAGCATGCGCGTGCTTCACCGTGAGGTGCGCATCCTGTGGAAACGACAGCGAAAAGGCCTCATAACGAAATGTCGGATGTCGTCAGCAGCGCCGCCAATCGCCAGGCCTGCTTCTCTGCCGCCTAATGCGCCAGCTCCGCCCGCACGCCCCTGATCGCACATGCAGTCACCGCGGGTGTAACGCATCACAAGGCATCGTCTGCAACGACACACGTGACGTGCCACGCAGCGCCTGACAGCGCAGTAGATTTCGGAATTTCCGCGGGCACATCCGACTACGTAATGGGTGTCTGGTGCCGCCGAAATGTGGCAGAGCAACGGTTCATACGAACACAAGCACCTCGCGCGCAGAGGCAGCACCACATGTGCGCTGCTGCAGCACCTGCTCGTTAGCTGCTAGACTCCGCGTGCACCAGCACGATCCGCTGCCACGGCTCAACACAGGGCATCATGTTGCATGTGCAGGTGTGACTTCCCAGCCGAGGGCAACGGATCTGAACATCGAGGATCAACATAATTTTTGGCGATTTCACCTCGATGTTGCGCAGGATGACGTTAATGTCATCAATGCCATTGACATGGTAAAGCGTGCGGAACTCGTACCAATCTCGAAAAGACACGGGATTGAACACAAAATGTACCGATCAGCAAACTCCTCCACCTATTCAGCCTGAGTGAGGCTGGAAC
>JAABUM010000822.1_pt1 | contig 50720 bp, 55 predicted proteins | sample 5559161 | NCBI WGS metagenome assembly JAABUM01 (sample SAMN10711868, study PRJNA513369) | rock metagenome | isolation source: Antarctica rocks | place: Antarctica: Victoria Land, Siegfried Peak nord
TTGCGTCCAGATTCGCCATCTCTGCCACCGGCACGAGCCTATCATATCCTAGATTTGACCCAGAGGCCGTACTTAACGGTTGCCAGGCGCAAGGTGGGGGGAGTCGGCCTGCTAGACTGGCAAGACGACGGGGAGAACTCCAGCGCCCATCACATCCTGAGTTCTCCCCGTCGGCGCAGCCTGGCGCAGCAGGCCGACCAGGGGCGTGTCAAGGGTTTAAGCGGAGCGGCCCTTGACACGCCCCTGCCCCACCGGCAGTCGCTATGACCGTCCATTGTTGAGCCAAGGATGCCATGAGACATAAACCCCACGCGCTTTAGCCCTGGGAGAATGTCAACTGTGCTCAGGATTATCGTTCCAGATCTTGTCGATAACCTGCTTGGTCCCACTGATAGCGGCATCCTTGTTGATGCCTGAGAAGCCGCCGTCCTGCTCGTACTCCTGGATGACGAGCGCGGGCATCATGCTTTGGATCTGCATCACGAAGTTTGAGGTATCGGTGAGGTGCCGCTGGCACAGGTCCGCCGTCTCCTGGTCGTTGAACGCTAGGGCTGTGGTGTGCAGCATGACGTAGGAGATGAGGGATTGGTTCAGAGCCGTGTAGTCGTCACGGAGATCCTTCGACGCCTCCTCGTTGCGCACCTGGTCGTACAGACCCGCGGCGACACCGGCAACCGCGGCGACGGCCTGCTTGACGGGGTGCGTCGGGCTGCCGCCGAGCGACTGAAGCCGCGAATCGAGTGCCGTCAGATGGTTCTCCAGCTTGCTATGGAACGTTTGCACCTGATCAAGCGCTTCCTGATGCCCCTGCGGGAACCCCTTGATCTGATTCTCAATGGCTTTATCGATGTGCGACTCGAGCGCGTGCATATCGCCAAGATACTTCGTGATCGTTTGCACTTCTTTAGACTGGCTAGAACTAGACTGAGTGGTCATGCGTATATCCTGTCCTTTCATCACATCTTTATGCGTATGGGAGCGCCTGTGGATAGGTATGTCTCTCCTACGCACGCATGGTGTCTATGGCAAGATGCATGCCCGGAACGGGTCGATGGTCGATGGTCGATGGTCGATGGTCGATGGTCGATGGTCGATGGTCGATGGTCGATGGTCGATGGTCGATGGTCGATGGTGAAGCGTAATATGTGGCGCGAGTTCGTCAAGCGCTTGTCCATCTCACGAGCAAGTGATCTCGCCAGCCCTACTAACGACCATCGACCATCGACCATCGACTAAATACGCAGCCGCCGCGCGCTCTGCACCTGCGGGAGCCTTTTGACCACCTCGAAAACGTCGTCGGGGACCGCCGTGTCCACGCCCATGACCATGATCGCCATGCCCTGCGGCTGGTCGCGACCGAGCTGCATGAAGCCGATGTTGATGTCCGCCTCGCCCAGCAACTGGCTGGTTGCCGCGACGAGACCGGGCCGGTCCTGGTGGCGCGTGACGAGCCAATCGCCTTCCGTCAAAGGCAGGTCGAGCCGGTAGCCGTTGATGGAGAGCAGATGCGGCTGACCGTGCACGGCCACGCCCGTCAGTTCGACCACATGCGCGTCGTCGCGCTGCAAGCGCAGCTGCACCGCCCCACGATAACCGCCGTCGGCGGCCGCGCTCGACCGCACCTCCTCGATCCGCAGACCGCGCTCCTCGGCCACAAGCCGCGCGTTGACCTGGTTGACCCGCTCGGCCGTCACAGCCGAGAAGACGCCAGTCAACGCCGCCGCGACCAGCGGACCCAACTCCAGATCGGCCAGGTCGCCGGAGACGCCGACGCGCAGAGCCGTGAGCGGCCCGCGATCCCACTGCACAGCGAGGACGCCGAGGGCGTGTGCAAGGTCCAGGTACGGAGCCACGTCCTCAAGCGCACCGCCGGAGACGGGCGCGTTGACCGCCGTTGGGACTGGCGCGCCGCGCAACGCGTCGAGCGTCGCGCGCGCCGTCCCCAATGCGACGTTAAGTTCGGCTTCGTGCGTGGCCGAGCCCAGGTGCGGGGTGGAGACGACCCGAGGATGGCTGATCAGCGGGTGATGCGGGTCACGGATGGGCTCGCCCACGAACACGTCGAGGGCCGCGCCAGCAATACGCCCCTCGTCAAGCGCGGCCAACAGCGCCCCTTCATCGACGATGCCGCCGCGCGCGCAATTGATGACTCGCGCGCCGCGCGGCAGAAGCCCGAGCGCGCGGGCGTTGATGATGCCGCGCGTCTCGTCGTTGAGCGGCGTGTGCACGGTCAGGAGGTCGCAGCGCGGCAGCAGATCGTTGAGCGAGGGACACAGGGTCACATGCAAGCGCTCGGCCACCTCGGGCGCGATGTAGGGGTCGTAGGCGAACACGCGCAGGGAAAGGCCCTGGGCGCGACGCGCCACCTCGCTGCCCACGCGGCCCAGCCCCACGACGCCGAGCGTCTTGCCCGCCAACTCCATGCCCAGGAACGACTTGCGCTCCCACTGGCCTGCGCGCAGCAGCGCGTTGGCCTGCGGCAGTGAGCGGACCATCGCCAGAAGCAGCGCGGTGGTGTGTTCCGCCGTCGTAACCGTGTTGCCCGTCGGCATATTGAGCACGAGCACGCCGTGGCGCGTCGCCGCCGGCACGTCGATATTGTCGACGCCCACGCCCGCGCGGGCAACCACACGTAAGGCCGGCGAGGCTCCGAGCACAGCGTTGGTCACGCGCGACTCACTGCGCACGACTAGGGCGTCATAGCCGCCGTCACGTAGCGCCTCGATAAGACCGGGCTCATCGAGCCCGCGCTGCTCACGCACCTCGGCCCCCGCGCGCAATATCTCCAGCCCCTCGGCCGCGAACGCGTCCGTCACCAGGATACGGGGACGCTCCCCGTCCGTCTCCACAGTCATCGCCTGCCCCATCACGCCTCCATTGCACTTTGCTTCACGACGTCGTCAATTGGCGCCACGTAGTATTGTCTCAGATTGGGCATAGTGGGCGTTAGACGAAAAGCGGTGGTACAATGAGCGTAACGGTCAACGGTCAAGGTGGACCCGCGACAGCGCGGGACCCTGTTACGCAAGAATGGCAACACATTATGCTCGTTAAATGCGTCGTCGATAGCGTCCGCATCAATTTGGCGAACAATACCCGCGTCGTCATCCTCAAAGATTCCAAGATCGAGCGTTATCTGCTCATCTGGATCGGCGAGGATGTCTCGTATGCTATCGCCTCGGAGCTCCAGGGCGCGCGCCATGAGCGCCCACTCACCCACGATCTCATGCACGCGATGATCGAGCGCCTTGGTGGTGAGATCACCGAAATCGTCATCAACAAGCTGGAAAACGATGTCTTCTACGCGCTTATCACCTTGCAACAGGGCGATACGCCGCTGCAGATCGATGCGCGCCCCAGCGACGCCATCGCCCTAGCCGTCCGCATTGGGGCTCCAATCTACGTCGAGGACGATGTGTTGGCGCGGGCGTCGGTGAATGTGTCGGCTCCCGAAGAGGAGGATAAACTTGGCGTCTTCCGCGACTTCGTCAACCAACTCGACTTCTGATTACTGACCCATAACCATAGGAGGTCGTGGCATGGCTGGAGGTAACACCGTTGTCATCGCGCTAGAGGATCTATCGACGGCCGGTCTCGTGGCGGTCGAAGGCGCGCACGTTGTTAGGGATACCGATGCGGCGTCCGTTGTCCTGCTGCATGTGCTGGATAACCATCCCGTCGTCGGGGCGATGTTTAGCGCCGGTGGGCAGTGTCTACAACTCACCCCGACATCCGAGGAAGTCGAGATGATCTTTAGTCTCGCCGAGCAAGTGCTCCGCGCCGAACTCACCGCCCTAGAGCATGCGATCCCCTCTATCGATCGCGAGGTCGCGGAAGGGAACATCCCGGCGGCCATCGAAGAGACCGCCACCGCGCGCGACGCCGCCGTCATCGTCCTCGGCGCGCGGCGGCCACACGCCTTTGGACGACTCCTCCACCCCGACGTGCGGTCACACGTCGCGACCCATGCGCCGTGTCGCATCCATGTCGCGGCCCTGCAAGAAGTAGTTAGTAGCTAGTAGTTAGTGCTAACTACTAGCTACTGGCTTCACAACAAGCACCGGGCACGGCGCGTGGTCAATCAGGAAACGCGCCTCTTTGCCGATCGACTTTGGGCCGACCTCATAGCCGTGCACGAACACGACGAGGAGGTCGGCCCCTTCGTCGTCGAGCAAACGGCGTATCTCGTGCTTGGGGCTGCCCTGCAATAAACGCGTTTCGACGCGCGTGTCAGGCCACGACGCGGCGATGGCCGCGGCGCGCGCTAGCGCACGTTCGCCGCCCGCCCGGTCGGCCGCATGCATCCGTTCATCACCCTGACGCGCCGGCCCACCGGGACGGAATAACCGCCGCGCCGCGCCGCGCTCCCACTCCTCGCGGCCCCCTGTATCGAGGACGTGGACCAGGAGGGCCTCCGCGCCCTGCAACGGCGTCAACCGCGGCAACCGCCCCAACGCATCCTCCACCAGACGTTCGTTAATCGCCACGACAATGCGCATCATTATGCCTCCTCAACACTAACCACTCGTCACTCCGAGCACCACCGCCCCAACTACTAGCATCAGCGGCGTCACGATCAGTCCAAGACGCAGGTACTGCAGCGAGGAGACCTGAAGCCCGCGTTGGCGCAACAGCAGCAACCATAGCATGGTCGAGAGCGAGCCCGTCGTGGTCAGGTTTGGCCCCAGGTCGCAGCCGAGCAAGCTGCCATAGACCAGGGCGTGCCCCACCGCATTATGGATATTGCCCGTGGCGCTGACAGCCGTGTTGAGCACGAGCGCCATCGGCACGTTGTTGATCAGGTTCGTCCCCACGGCGCTCACGCCCGTGCTGACGAGCGCCGCGACGACCGCATTACCACCCCCCACAGTTAAAATCTTTCCGATGGGTTTCGTCAACCCAACGCTCTCGATGCCCCGCACCACCACGAACAGTCCGGCCACGAATGGGAAAATACTCCATGAAAAGTCGCGGACGAAGCGCCGCGCATCAAGCGCCCCTAACGCGATTGCTCCGCCAAGTAATAGGACGGCGCCGGCCACGGCGATGACGCCCGCCGGGACGCCGACGATCCCCCCAGCCACGAAGACCACGGCGAGGATGACCAACACGATGGCCGCGTAGCGGAAAAAGCCCGGATGCGCCGGCGCCTCCTCGCCCAGGAGAGACGTGTCGAAGCGCCCTGTGACGCGGCGGCGGAACAGCAGCGTGAAGATGACGATGTTGATCAGAATAGCGAGCAGGCTGGGCGCCAGCAGGTAGCGCAGGAAGCCCGTCGTGGTCAAGCCGAAGTGCTCTCCAATAACGATGTTGATCGGGTTGCTCACCGGCAGCGTGAGCGACGCGGTGTCGGCGATGAACGTGCAGGCGAACATATAAGGGAGCGGGTCGAGATCGAGCAGACGGACCACACTGTAGACAACGGGGGTCAGGATGAGCGCGGTAGCGTCGTTGGTGAGGAACGTCGAGATGAGCACGCCGAGGAGGAACACGTTGACGAACAGGCGCAGTTTGCTCCCGCGCGACAGCACGGCGGCGCGCGTAGCCAGCCATGAAAAAATGCCCGCCTGCTCGGCCAGCCCCGTCACGGTGAGCATGCCCAGGAAGAACAGGAACACGTCCCAGTTGGTGGTCAGCACATGCAACGCCGCAGGCGGAGCGACCACATGCGCGAGGAGCATAAGCGCAGCGCCACCCAACGCGGCCAACCCTTCGTTGAGCCCACGCGGGCGCGTCAACACCACCACGAGCGTGGCAAGGGCGATGACAAGGGCGATAACGGTCATATAGCCGCGTGCTTGAGCAATAACCGGGCCGCAGGCGAAAGTATCTATGGTAGCATGACAGCAGGATTCCAAGACTTACCATGTTGAGTAGCGCGCGAACGGACCATACGCCATGACGACTTTGTCTCCCAATCTTGAGGTTCCGATGGGTAGAGTAGATACAGCCCTGATCATCAGCAATCGCGCCGACCAAATCGAAGCCGAACGTGGCCTGCGAGACGTGGAGGCCACGCGGTCCGTGACGCTCGACGGTGTGCTGGTCGATACCGGAGCGACGTATCTGAGTGTGCCGGCCGATATCATCGCACGCCTTGGCTTAACGGTCCTGCGTGAGTTGACGATCCAGACAGCCGCCGGTCCGCGCAAAGCGCGCCTTTTCCGCGACGCCACCCTCAGTGTGATGGGGCGAGAAGGCACGGTGGATGTGCTCGAATTGCCGGCAGGGATACAACCGCTCCTTGGTGTGATCCCGCTGGAAGTGCTCGGGCTTGAGCCAGATGTGACGCACCGACGACTCCGCCTGCTCCCGGATGGCCCGACGGAGACCTACGTTACGGCTCTATAAGATTAGGCGGATTGCAGAAGAGTTTATCTGTACCGATAGCCCAAGGCATGTGGGCCGAGTCGTGAAATGGGAAGAATATATGGCGCTCGTAAGCCGGTGGCCTGCCATCGCTGGCGTCGTAGCCTGCCTGGCGCTCGGGGTGACCACGGTCGTCGCCCGCGAACGATCGTCCACAGCGCCGGTCGCCTCCTACGCGTACCCGCCGAACGCGCGGCAACTCATCACCGCAGGGCTAACGGGACATCCTGCTAATCAGGGATCGTCCGGCCCGGTGACCATCGATATAGCGCTCGTCGACGGCACACAGACCACGGTCCTGTTCCACTCCGTGGGAGGTGGAGGGAGCGTACCATCCCTGACGTTGAGCGACGACCGGGAGCGGGTGTATCGGCCACTCGGCGCCGCCATGAGCGGATTGGGCTTCGCCATGCTGCCACGGCCCCGCGGCTGGGGCGGCGCCATCTGGGACCTGCTCCGCATCGTCCCGCTCGTAGGCCCGCGCCTGACGGCGCAAGGCTATGCGACCTTTGCCTCATTGGCGCCGGCCGTGCGCGAAGCGAAGGTCTACGTCACAGCGGGAGGACAGACACAAGCGGTACGCATTCCCCTGCGCCTGACCGCGCTGCGAACCTTGACGGTCATCAGCGCCACGCGACGCCGCGTCTCCGCGAAGGGCGTGGTCGTCACCGTGACACGCGTGACGCGCGGCATCGGAAGCGCCGAGGTTGTCTACACCGTAGATACGCCGCCTTCCCTGGCCGGATCGCCGGCGGGGGTGTTGCGCGACGCACGGGGCGGCCAGCTAATCCCCATCGGCGGCTGGGGGAGGAGCGCGCCGCTGTGCGCGGTCGCGGAGGCGTTTGCGCGCGGCGCGGTAGCGGGAACACGCCTGCCCGACGCGGAGCCGTACTATCTCTTGCGTGCGACGCCCGATGTGCTCGTCATCGTTCGTCGCCAGGACGGCGCCCCGGTCACGGTCGAAGAGGTGGTATGGCAGGAAAAGTGGGACCACTCACCTTCACTGCTGCACGTTCGATGAACTGCTGCGTGATCTCCGCTTGGAAACCCGCTGGGATCTCTGGTCGCATCAACTTAAAACATCGGAATAGCGCCGCCGCAGCGACTCCTCGCACAGCAATAGAGCCAGGGCGCTCTGCCCGTCGGGTATCCGGCCTGTGCGCGCCATCGCCAGGGCCTCGCGGGCCGGGACGGGATGGACCTCAATCCGCTCCGTCTCTTGCAACGACTGCGGGCGATCCAGCGTCACGCCGGTAGCCAGGAAGACGTGGCAGGCCTCGGCGCTGCGCGAGGTGGAAGGGTAGAAGTCCGCGACGCGTTCGATGGCCGCGCATGTCCCGCCGATCTCCTCGGCCAGTTCCTCGCGGGCCACGTCCTCCAGCGACACGCCCTCGCGATCGTGCGTCCCTCCGGCCGGTACCTCCAGACACCAGGCGTCGACCGTGTAGCGGTACTGCCGGATGAGCACGACCCGCCCATCCGCCGTCACCGGCACGACGAACACCGCCGCGTTGCCCTGGATATAGGTGTATGTTATGTCATCTTTGCCCGCGATACGCACGCGGTCCTGGCGCAGCTTGAGCCACGGCGTGGCGAAGGGATACGTCGTTTCCAGTATCCGCCAGCCCAGCCTTGCCCCTTCAGGCTTGTCGTGCGGATTCATAGCTCGATGTCACGCCCCATATCAGTACTGCGCTCGAGGTCGATGCCTGACCCACGCAACGGCGAATTCATCAGAAAATCCATCAAAGATGTGGTTGGCTTCGTGAGCCGCTTGTATTCGTCCACCGACATAACCACCGCCACCGCCTGTTCCTGCTCCATGATCTTTTGCGGGCCGGACGTCACGGCTTGCCCGACCACGTCTTCCAAACGGTCCTGGGCATCCTGTAGCGGCCATTGGTCTTTCATGCAGCCCTCCTCGATAGCCAGTCGCGTTTGATTTCAGTATATAAGGCGCAAGGCTCTATGTGACTTTGCCCGCCATCTGTGGCATAACAGGTAGCAGAGGATTAGATCGTTGGAGGATTTTTTATGAGCGAGGTCATCGTTGATCAGGCGCGGAGCATCCGGCCAGGCGAAGAGTTGGATACAGACAAGCTGGAGACGTATCTCAAGAAGCATATCCCTGAACTGGAGGGAGCCCTCGTCGTCGAGCAATTTCCCCGTGGCTACTCGAACCTGACCTATCTCATCAAGGTCGGGGGACGGGAGATGGTGCTGCGGCGTCCGCCTTTCGGCGCCAACATTAAGTCGGCGCATGACATGGGCCGCGAGTACCGCATCCTCTCGCGCCTCGGCACGGCCTACCCCAAGGTCCCGCGCGCGCTGGTCTACTGCGAGGAACCCTCCGTGCTCGGCGCGCCGTTCTACGTGATGGAGCGCGTCACCGGGGTGATCCTGCACGCCACGCTGCCCGAGGGTATGACTATCGCATCGGACCAGATGCGCCGCGTCTCCGAGGCGTCTATCGACAACCTCGCCGCGATCCACGCCGTCGACTACCACGCGGCGGGGCTGGGCGAACTGGGCCGCCCCGAGGGCTACGTGGAGCGCCAGGTGACGGGCTGGATCGGGCGCTACGATAAGGCTAGGACGGACGATATCCCGGCGCTTGACCGGGCGGCGCGCTGGCTGGTCGAACACAAGCCAGCTGAGTCAGGCGCCGCGCTCATCCACAACGACTACAAGTACGACAACCTGGTGCTCGACCCGGCCGACCTGCCCCGCATTAGCGCCGTGCTCGACTGGGAGATGGCGACGCTGGGCGACCCGCTGATGGACCTGGGTACGACCCTGGGCTACTGGGTCGAGGCGACCGACGCGCCCGACCTGCAGGCGCTGCGCTTCGGCTGCACCACACTGCCGGGCAACCTGACACGAACTGAGATAGTGGAGCGCTACGCGCAGGCAAGTGGCCGCGACGTGTCCGATGTCGTGTTCTACTACGTGTTCGGGCTGTACAAGATCGCCGTGATCTCGCAGCAGATCTACGCCCGCTACAAGCAGGGGCTCACCAAGGATGAGCGCTTCGGCCTGCTCATCCACGCCATCCGCGCCATCGGCGATACCGCTGTCGCGGCCATCGAGCGGCAGCGCATCGACACTACAGCGTGATAACCACCCTTTGTGTTGCCCGCGCTGGACGGCTCACGCCGGAGGCTACGCGAAATGAAGTCTATACGTCTCGTCATGGTTCGTGACCATATGGATCACCTCCCCTCCTTCTCATGCCCCGATGGCTATCGTATTCGTACCTTCGTGAGAGGCTGCGGGGATGAGCGACGATGGGCCGAGATCGAATCGGCAGCGGGAGAGTTCCCCGACCAGCAACACGCTCTACAGCGTTTCGACGAGGATTTCGGCCAATCCTTGGGCGACCTGGAAGATCGCTGCTTCATCCTCGAAGACGCGCGCGGCGACGCGATTGGGACGGCGACCGCCTGGTATGGGCGCGTCGATGGCGAAGAACGGGGGCGCGTTCACTGGGTTGGCATCGTCCCCGACCACCAGGGAAGAGGGCTGTCCAAGCCCTTACTGAGCGCCGTGATGGCGTGCATGGCCGAGCATCATCAGAAAGCATATCTATCCACCCGTACGACCAATTATCGCGCGGTCAACCTCTATCTCGCATACGGTTTCGTCCCCTATCTTACGGACGCGTCCAGCGAAGAGGGCTGGTCGATGATGGAGCACGTCCTGCATCGCACGTTCCTGTAGCAGATCGATCACCACGGGCTGTGCCCTGGCGCCCTGCCAGAGTGTTGCTACGGTAACAGGCTGACCTGCGGCACGCCCAGTGTGGGGTGCGGCGAGACGACGACGCGCGTGTCGAAGGCGCGCTCCACGAGGTCGGGCGTCACGACGGCGGCGGGCGGCCCGGCGGCCAGCAGCGCGCCCTCGCCCAGCATGGCGATACGGTCGAAATACAGACACGAGAGGTTGATGTCGTGCATCGCCGCGAGCACGGCCAGTCCGCGCTCACGGCAGAGGCGGCGCAGCACGGACAGCAGCGCCACCTGATGCGCGATGTCGAGGTGGACCGTCGGCTCGTCCAGCAGCAGCACACGCGTTTCCTGCGCCAGGGCCATAGCCAGGGCCACACGCTGCTGCTCGCCGCCGCTGACTTGTTGGTAAGGATGGTCGGCTAGCCCCACGAGGTCAGCGACGGCCAACGCGTCGTCCACGGCGCGATGGTCGGCGGGACCGGGCGGCTGTAAAAAGCGCGCGTAGGGCGCGCGCCCCAACTCGACGACCTCGCGCACGGAGAAGGCGAAAGGCACACTCAACTCCTGCGGTACCACCGCCAGCGTCCGCGCCACGTCACGACGGGCGAGGCCGGCCAGCGGCGCGTCCAACAGCGAGACGGAGCCCTCCAGAGGGGTCAGGACGCCGCCCATACAGCGGATGAGGGTGGACTTGCCACAGCCGTTGCGCCCCAGCAGCGCCACCATCTCGCCGGCCGCCACCGCGATGTCCACCCCGCGTAGGACCGCGTGACCGTTGTACCCGCAGGAAAGGTTGCAAGCGGCTAATGCGTGGCTTGCGCTTGCGAACTGCTGTTGTGACGCCGATGACATTTATCGCATGGGTCCAATAACTTCGAAAGCCTCAGCCTCTCGAAGACGATAGATGTAGAAGTCGCTGTCGAGCGTGAACACCCGATTGGTGTCCAGGGTCTCCGCGGCGGCGACGAGAGTGGCATCGGCCAGGTCCATCGGTCGATCCCGATATTGCTCCATCAAGTGCAGCATGCGGCTCGGCTCGGCCTCACCGGGTGCATGCAGGCGAACGACGCCGCCGGTGACATAGCCCCACAGGTCGCTTTGCATCGGCCATCCTCCCAGACCGAACACCAAATACATCGCCTCGGTATAGGCTGCCCACGTCGTCACCAAGGGCAGGGGTAAGGTGGCCATAATGGACCGACAAGCGTCATTTTGCGGTTGGCCTTTGTCCACTAGCGCCACCAAGACACCGGCGTCAACCAACACGGTCCGCGTCACACCAGCAACCCTTGGGCGCGGTATTTCTCCCTGATGCTCTCATAGATACGCGCTTTGGACGACTCGGTTAATGGATCGCTCGGACGACGTTCAAGCGCGTCCGAATGGGCGAACAACTCTTGGAGAATGGCATGCAAGCGGCGCTGTTCGTTGTCGATCACAGGATGCATCGCGGACGAGGCGGGAGGGTGGGCTCCAGGGGGAAGCGCCGCATCACTGAGAGTGACCGATAGTTGCGCGGCAAGCAGTTGCCCGACGACCTGCTGGACGCTCATGCCGCGCTCGTTGGCGATGGCGGCAACAGACGCTTCCTGCTCCGGCGTCAGTTCGATTGTGATAGCCATTGTCGTACCCTTACCGTCTGTCAAATTCGGAACCACGGTCGTTGTACCATCAGAAAGTATACTCCCCCCGCTTGCGGCGTAACAGTAGGATAAACCACGGTCCTCCGATGAGGGCCGTCACCAGCCCCACCGGCAGCGTCTGCCCCGGCAGCGCCACATGCGCCACGGCGTCGACGACGATCAGGAAGATGGCGCCGACCAGCAGGGACGCGGGCAGCAGCAGCCGGTGGTCGGCCCCGACGAGCAGGCGCGTGATGTGCGGCGCCAGCAAGCCGACGAGGGCGATCAGGCCGCCCAGGGCGACCGCGACGCTGGCCAGCAGCGCGCCCAGCATGAGGATGAGCACGCGCCGCTGCGTGACGCGCAGGCCCAGGTAGTGCGCCTGTTCGTCGCCGAGCGTCAGGATGTTGAGGTCCCGCGAGAGCGCGAGCAGGCCGCAGGCGCCGACCGCGATAAGGACCCCCGCGACGAGCAACTGCTCCCCCGTGTTGTAGTCCAGGCTGCCCAACAGCCACACGTACATCACGCGCAGGCGGTCGCTCAACGCCTCGACGAGGGCGGTGGCGGCGCTGAGGATGGAACTGACAGCGAAGCCCGCCAGCAAGAGCGTCGTGCTGGGCACGCGGCCGCCGACGCGCGCCAGTGCGTAAACGAGCAGCGTGGCCGCGAACGCGCCGGTGAACGCGGCCAGCGGGACCAGCGTGAAGCCCAGCAAAGCGCCCTGCACAGGGATGACGAAGGCGATGATCGCGCCGACGCCGGCCCCGGCCGAGGTACCCACGATGCCGGGGTCGGCCAGCGGGTTGCGGAAGATTGCTTGGTAGGCCGTGCCGGTCATGGCAAGGGCGCCGCCGACCATGATCGCCGACACAATGCCCGGCAGCCTAATCAAAGTGATGATCGTCAGGTCCACGTCAGACCAGGTACGCGCTGGGTGAATCGGAGCCCATTGCAGGGCCATCCCAACCACCGACGCTGGAGAGACGTACTCCGGTCCAACGAGGAGGGCCAGTACCGCAACGACAAACAGGGCCAGCGAGAGGCCGCCTAGCACCAGCGCCGCGCGCCCCCAGCGCCGCGCGCCCCTCGCGCGGGTGCGCGGCGCGGCGATGGCGCGCGAGGTGGTGGTCATCGCAGGACCAGTCCAGGGTGGATCAATACCGCTAACCGCTCCAACCCGTCGACGATGCGCGGTCCCGGCCGGCTGATCAGGTCATCGTTAAAGGCGTAGACGTGGTGGTCCTTGACGGCGCTGATCAAGCCGAAGCCGGGGCGCGCCGCCACGCTGGCGACGGTGGTCCCATAGTTGTAGTCGCCCAGGATGATGTATTGCGGGTTGGAGGCGATGAGCGTTTCGGCCGAGAGCGCCGGGTAGGGGTTGGCGATCTTGCCCGCGATGTTGACGCCGCCGGCCAGAGTGATCAGGCTATCGACAAAGCTGCCCTTCCCACCCGTGTAGAACGACTTGGGATCGAGTTCGTAGAAGACACGCGGACGCGCCTGGATGTGCCGCATCACGGTTTTGACGCGATCGATGCGTCGTTGCAAGCCTGCCACCTCGGTCGTGGCGGCGCCACGCGCGCCAGTCGCCGCGCCGACCAATTGGATATCTTTGAGGATATCGGGAACGGTGGAGGGGTCGGTCACGAGCACGGGCAGATGCAGGCTGCGCAGCTTAGCGATGGCCGCCGGCGTCACGATCGCCGCCGCGATGAGCAGGTCCGGCTTGAGCGCCAGGATCTTCTCAATGTTGGGGCCATTGAAGGTATAGACCACGGGCAGCCGCTTGGCAGCCGCCGGGTAGTCGCTATAGCTGCTAACACCGACGACCTCGCGGCCGAGTCCCAGCGAGAAGAGGATCTCCGTTACGTTGGGCGCCAGTGAGATGATGCGGTGTGGCGTCGCCGGCAGCGTGACCGTCGCGCCGTGGTCGTCGACGACCGTGATAGCGGCGCGCGGCGGCGCGGCGTGCGTGGCCCGCGCGGGCACGGCCAGCAGGCCGAGCGCGACGAACAGAAGGGCGAACAGGCGAAGGGAGCGGTGGATCATGTGTACTCCTAATCTAGTGGCGAGTGGCGAGTGGCGAGTGACGAGTGATGAGTGATGAGTGATGAGTGGTCAGCAACTAAACACTCGCCACTCGCCACTCATCACTCGCCACTAAAAAATAAATCCCCTTTGCCCGTGATGGCAAAGGGGTAGAGTTATGCTGTCGTTAGCATAGCCAGACCCCTTTCTCTCGAAGGTGTGTGGCGCGAACGTTGGGCCGGTTTTCTGACTCCCAGACGCACGGGGCGGCTGGATACAGTAGCGGGACTGTGCCGGCGTCACACCGGACTTACCCATTTAAGCGCCAACCCCTTGCAGGGGCGGCGCGCCCAACGTACACGATTTAAAAGCGGAAGGTACTGGATGCAGTATCCTGTCCCGGCGCGGATCTGTCAAACGACTACCCAGTCGGAAGTCGAAAGTCGGGAGCAAGTACATCGGGTACGTCGGGCACATCGTCCAGCGTTTGCAGGTAGCGCTTGCTACATCCGGTACGTTTCTCACTCCCGACTCCCGACTCCCGACTTCCGACTTCCGACTTCCAACTTCTTACGGCAGCCAGTGCGTCACGCGATCCCACAGCGTCGCTGGCGCGTCGGGCGGCGTGAAGAAATCAGCGGGGAGCGTGGTCGAGGGAATAACGCCCATGCGGTCGATTGTCGTCAGGATGGTAACGGTCGCGCCGCCGCGCTTCGTCATGACGCGTATCTGTCGCGGTTGTCCCGTCACGTCGTCGATCCACACCCGCGCTAGACCGCTGTACCGATAGGGCCACGACAGGGCGCGCGTGGTGAACGTCGCGGCCATACGATCGCCCATGGCTACCCGTGACGCGTTCGCCACGCCAGCCTCCGCACGCAGCCGTATGAACAAAGCGTCGACCTGGCGGGCGGTCAGCCAGGACGGCGGCCTGGCTGTCGCCACGCGCCGCCAGCGTCCCGCTGATCCAACCTGCTCGTAAGCGACGTAGATCCAGGCGCCCGAGCGGTCGCGCACGTAGTAGTCGGCCGGACCCGGCGGCGACACAGGCTCCTCGCGCACACGACCAAGCGTGGGCGCGGTCCACAACTCACCCCCACTCCGCTCGACCACTTGCGGCGATGTCGAAACGATCGTCGTGGTCATTCGCACGTCGAGGACGGCGAACGCGGCGCTCATGCGCGGTTGCCGGGCGAACCCAACCACGGCTGACAGTACACCGACAGCGCTAATAACCGCCAGCACCGCCAGCATAAATCGGCCGCGGACGGTCCATAGTGGTGGGTCTAATGACGCCTGTTTGTCGTTCATATCTCGATTCTCGGCGTCAGTGTAACCACCGCTACGCCAATGCCGGAAGCGCGGGTGCACCACAGCAAAGTTCCCAGCACGCGTACAGCGGCCATGCCAGTTGGCTGCCGCGCCGCACAAGGGAACTTTGCTGTGGTGCACCCCGGAAGCGCCCATGCCCGTTCGAGTCTTCGAGTTTTCGAGTCATGGGCGCATTGCGCCAAGAGGCTCCATCTGCTAGGCTACTGCCTTGGTACGTGCGCAGAGGGGCGCGACCATGCGTCATACGCAGTAAAGCAGGATAGGGAGCAGATGGGACAGAGCGTCGTCAATTTTGTTGATTTCCTGATCGGGTTAGGGTACGGCGGCGTCATCATCGCCATGGCTATCGAGAGCTGCTGCATCCCTCTGCCGAGCGAGTTAATCATGCCCCTGGCGGGGTTCTACGCCTTTCAGGGACGGCTCAGCCTGTACGGCGCCGCGCTGGCGGGCGCCGTCGGCTGTGTTATTGGCTCAGCCGTAGCCTATTGGATCGGCGCGAAAGGTGGGCGTCCCCTGCTGCTGCGCTATGGGCGCTACGTGCTCATCTCGGCGCACGACGCCGACCGCGCCGACCATTTCTTCGCGCGCTACGGCGAGGCCACGGCCTTCTTCACGCGCCTTATGCCGATCGTGCGCACCTTTATCTCGCTCCCCGCCGGCATCACCCGCATGAATTTCGGTAAGTTCCTGACCTACACGTTCCTGGGCTCACTGCTCTGGTCGTTCATCCTCGCCTTCGCCGGCTATAAGCTCGGCCAGCACTGGGACCAGGTCGGCGGTTTCCTGCGTCGCTACGAGTATGTCATCATCGCGATTGCCGTGATCCTCGTCGCCCTCTACATTTATCGCCATGTGCGCCAGTCACAACCAAGCGGAAAGCAGCCATGAGGTGAAGCAATGGGGGCATTGCTCAATTAGCCCGGTCTTGGCCGGGGATAGCTTTCCGCCCAATGTGGTACAATCGCGTGAGGACCAGCAGCGGTCGCCTGTACCTCCGCTGCTGTTTATGCTTGTCTCTGAATAACACACTTTGAGAGAACCGGGAGGATCCCTTTTGTCAGTCAAGATCCGGTTGCGCCGCGTCGGCGCGAAGAAACAACCTAGCTATCGCGTCGTCGTGGCCGACAGCCATTCACCGCGCGACGGCCGCTTCATCGAGATTATCGGCTTCTATAATCCGCGCACGAAACCCACGACGATTCAGATCGACGCGGATAAAGCGCGCAAGTGGCTCGGCAACGGCGCGCAGCCGACCGAGAGCGTCGCCTCGCTGCTCTACCGCGCCGGTATCGCTGACCTGCGCGCGCCGCGCTGGCGCAAAGAGGGCGATGTGCTCCCGCCGCTTGCGACGAGCACGACTCCCACGTCGGCGCGCACGACCATAACCGCGACAGCCGCGACGCCAAACACCCCAGTCGAGGCGGCCACGCCCGCCCCTGCCGAACTGGCCGCGCCTACGACAGATGAAGACGTGGCGCCGGCGGCAAGCGTCGAGGCCGCCGCCCCGGCCGCTCAAGCCGTGAGCGACGTTGCGGGGCCTGGCACAGCCGTGGAAGACGTCCCAGTGGCGCAAGAGACGGCCGTTGACGCCGACACGACGCCTGCATCGTAGCGCGCCGAGTATCTAAACAGTTGAGTTAAGAGGAGGTAGGGCGATGCGTGAGCTTATCCTCTATGTCGCGCGGCAACTCGTCGCCGACCCTGAGGCGGTGCGCGTGACCGAGGTCGAGGAGCGCGCCTATACGGTCTACCAGCTACAGGTCGCGCCCGAGGACCTGGGTAAAGTTATTGGCCGGGGCGGACGTATCGCCAATGCCCTGCGCACGCTCATCAAGACGGGGGCGGCCCGCGATAACCGGCGGGCCGTCCTGGAGATCGTCTAACAACGTGGCGGTCACGACGGGTACGACACCTATGGCGAGTAAAGCGGACAGTGAGTGGCTGGAGGTGGGCGAACTTACCGCGCCGTGGGGCTTGAAGGGCGAGATCAAGATCCGCCTCGACGCCGACTTCGCGTATATCAAAACCATCAAACGCGTCTATCTCGGTCCCGAGCGTCGCCCTTACAACCTGACGGGCTTCTTCCGGCGCGGGCGCTTCTATACCCTTAAGCTGGACGGCGTCGACACCGTAGACGCGGCCGAGGAGTTCCGCGGCCGCGCGGTCGGATTGCCGCGCGCCGAGGCCCCCCCACTCCCCTCCGGGGCCTTCTACGTCGCGGACGTTTTGGACCTGCGCGCCGTCACCGTCGACGGCCGCGAACTCGGCACAATCGTTGATGTCATCGCCACAGGGGCCAACGATGTCTACGTCGTGCGCGGCCCCCTGGGCGAGTTGCTTATCCCGGCCATCCGCGACGTCGTGGTGGAGATTGACCCCGCCGCAGGTACCGTGTGCGTCGAGCCGATAGCGGGCCTGCTTCCAGAGTAGTCAGTAGTCGGTAGTCAGAGGGCTTAAGTGTTGCGCTCGTTGCTTTCGGTGTTACCACTGACGATTGCCATCTATCTTTCTGACTACTGACTACCGACTACTGATTACTATGCATATTGACATCCTCACCCTCTTCCCCACCGTGTTCGAGAGCCCGTTCGCGCATGGGGTGGTGGGGCGCGCTGTCGCGCGGGGGCTGCTCACAGTGGCGCCGCTCGATATTCGCCTCTTCGCTACCGATAAGCACCACTCCGTCGACGATTATCCCTATGGCGGCGGCGCCGGCATGGTCATGATGCCCGGTCCGATCTTCGACGCCGTGGCCTCGCTCGATCTGCCGCAGGGGACGCCGGTCGTTTTGATGACGCCACAGGGGCGCCCCTTCTCGCAACAGGCCGCTTACGAACTGGCGGCGCACAAGCGCCTCGTCCTACTATGTGGACACTATGAAGGGGTCGACGAGCGCGTGCGCGCGCATCTTGCCACAGATGAGATATCCATCGGTGACTACGTGTTGAGCGGCGGCGAGATACCGGCCATGGTCGTGACCGACGCGGTGACGCGCCTGCTCCCCGGCGCGATGGACGAAGAGTCGGGGCGCGAGGAGTCGCACGCCGCCGGCCTGCTGGAGTACCCCCAGTACACCCGTCCCGCGACCTACCAGGGACTAGACGCGCCCCCTATCCTGCTCTCGGGCAACCATGGGGCCGTGGCGGCGTGGCGGCGTGAGCAGGCGCTGCGCCGTACCTTCGAGCGCAGGCCCGATTTGCTGGAGCGCGCCGCGCTCACGGAGAAGGAGCGCGCCCTCATCCGAGCCTGGAGCCAAGATAGACCTTGACATAGGCGAAAATGGCGCGCTATACTACCAGTGCCGTGAACAAAAACGGGCACTGCCGGGAGCGTCTCGGAGCCCCGGGGCCTCGCCGAGATAGCTCAGTTGGTAGAGCACGCGACTGAAAATCGCGGTGTCGGCAGTTCGATCCTGCCTCTCGGCACCAAGCGGAAGTGGCTCAGTGGTAGAGCATCTCCTTGCCAAGGAGAGGGTCGCCGGTTCGAATCCGGTCTTCCGCTCCATTAGAGAAATGGGCTTTCCGCGCTGCCGTCGAGCGTCGAAAGCCCATTTCTCTTGTGCGCGGTACAATGAAGAGCGTGTGCTGCTAGCTGCGGGACGACCGTAGCGGCAAGCGGCGTCATTGTCCCACCAGGCGACGTGGCCAAGTGGTTAAGGCGGGGGTCTGCAAAACCCCTATCGCCGGTTCGATTCCGGCCGTCGCCTCCAACACCTCTCCTCAACCATCGTATACTGTAGGCACAAGCCGACGTGGCGGAATGGCAGACGCACGGGACTTAAAATCCTGCGGGCGCAAGCCCATGTGGGTTCGACTCCCACCGTCGGCACTAATCTCCCTTCCCGCTATCCTCTCATCCTCCGTGTCGTGTACAGCGCCGCCGGGTACACTGTGAACATGATTGACGAGGATGCCGAAAGCGTGAATAGGGTAGACGAAGACACGCGCGATCGTGCCGCCGAGGGAGTGGCGCGCGACCGCGCCGCCGCGTACGTCTTGCAGCGCTACCATCTGACCAGCCTGCGCGAAGCTCAGGAGAAGCTGACGCCCGCGCAGTTCGCGGGCGTAACGCGGCAGATCGACCAGGTCCAGGATCAAATCCTGGGCCGCGCCCGCCCCGTCGCGACCGTCCTCCCTACCACCACGCGCGGGATCGACACGCCGCTCGGACCCATTCTACCGGCCACCGGGCTGCTGCTCGTGGCGATCTGGCTCATGTTCGGGCTGGAGGCGCTGCAACCGGGCGGGGCGCTGAACCCGACGGATCAGATGCTGGTCACGCTCGGGGCGACGACACCGGACATGCTAGCCACGCACCAATACTGGCGCCTGCTGGCTGCCTGCTTCCTGCACATCGGCTTCGTGCATATCGCTACCAATTCGATAGCGCTCGTCTGGCTTGGCAGCTTGGCCGAGCGATTCTACGGGTCGCTGCGCTTCCTGGGCATCTACCTTGCCGCAGGTATCGTCGGCAACATCGCGGCGGCGCTACTGGAACCGGGACTAGGCGCGGGCGCATCGGGAGCCATCTTCGGCATTTTAGGAGCCATGCTGGTCGGCTCCTGGCGCAATCGCGGCGCGATCGGACCCGATGTATCGCGCGCCCTCTTCGGCAGCCTGGCTGGCCTACTGGCGATCAACATCGCCATCAGCTTTATCCCCGGCATCAGCAAGTTCGCTCACTTCGGCGGCCTGCTCACGGGCGCCCTCCTCGCGCTGTTCATCCCGTTCAGCAGCCCGCGCTACCCGCGCGCCTACACCCTCGCCAGCAACGTCGTCAGCGCCGCGCTCATCGTGGTCACGCTAGCCCTGGGACTCACCTACTTCGGCGCGCACTAGTGGGTCACGCCGCATTTAAGTAGATATTGACGAGAACGGCCTTGCGCTCGTCTAGCCAGGGCGAGCATTTCTATCTATTTGTAGCGTGACCCACTAGGCCCTCTCATCCCCCTCCGCTCATGGCTAACTGACCACTCCCCACTCCGTGGGGGCCCGCTGCGGCCGACGGTCCAGCGCACCAAGGGGGAACCTGGGGAGACGCCTCCCCCAGACCCCCGCCAACCACGTCCTGTGGCGATCGACGGGCGAGACCAGTCCCAACAATGCACGAAGCCTCCTATTTGATAGATGCGCCACATGTCCAGTATCATAAGTTGACAGCGCGGCGCCTCGACTCTGAAAACATACGGGAGTTACTCGTGAGCATCACCGACCTACGTCACCTATGAGTCTTGGGTGTGTCGGCGTCGTGCTCGCAGGCGGCGCGAGCCGGCGTATGGGACAGGATAAGGCGCTGCTGCGGCTCGACGGAGAGGCGACGCTGCTGGAGTGCGCGATCGCACGGCTCCATGAGGCGGGGCTAGAGGAGGTGGCGGTGGTGGTCTCGACCCCCGAGCGCGCCCATTCCCCGCGGGCAGCCATGCCCAAGGCCGGCGCCGTACCGTTCCTCGTCGACGCGGAGCCCGGCCACGGTCCCCTTGGCGGTCTGCACGCCGCACTGACGGCTTACCCGGAGCGCGACGTGCTGCTGGTGGCCTGCGACATGCCCCGCCTCGACGCGCGCGCGCTGCGCCTGCTGTGCGCGCCTGACGCGGCCGACATCGTGCTGCCGCGCCTGGCGGGGCGTGATCAGCCGCTGCACGCACGCTACGGGCCTGCCTGCCTGCCCGTCGCCGTACGGCTACTACAACAGAATCGACTGGCGATGCGTGGCCTGACGACGGCGCCCGAGCTGCGCGTACACATTATCGACGACACGGAGCTGGCGCGCCACGGCATCCCCGCGATGGCCTTCGCCAACGTCAACACCCCGGCCGACCTGGCCAACCTGACCAGCCGGAACACACTCCCCAACGCCGATGGCTGAGCCAGATGCACCCGCCGCAGCCGTTACAAGCGCGACTGTGATGGCTGCTGCGAATCGAGTGGCGCTCGTAGGCATGGGCGATGTCGGACCTCGACGCGTTGCCGACGAGAATGACCTGTGCCGCCTATGGGCCACGCGCGCCTTCCGCGCCGACGCCCTAACCACGACGGACGGCCATGAGTTGCACGTCGTCTACCCCGGCCGCCGCACCGGCACGGGCGGCCCCGACTTCCGCGACGCCATCCTGGCCGATGGCGCTGGAAGGGTCCGTACAGGGGATGTTGAGATACACTTGCGCGCGCGGGACTGGATCGCGCATGGGCACCGCGCCGACCCCTCCTACAACAGGGTCACATTGCACGTCGTGCTCGACGACGACGAGACACCATGCCTGCGCGCCGATGGCCGGCCTGTGTCCGTCCTCGCACTCGGCCCGGCCCTCGCCGTTCCGCTGACCACAGCAGACGATCGCCCCATCGCGCAGCCCTGTCAGGTGGCGCCGGGCCTCACGACGGAGGCGGTACAGGTGATCGTGCGGCGTGCGGGCCGGACACGCCTGGAGGGCAAGGCCGCCGCGCTGGAGGCGCAGATCGACGGACTGGGTCCCGAGCAGACCCTCTTTACGGCCCTGCTCGACGCGGCTGGCTATAGCCGCAACCGCCGGCCCTGCGCGGCGCTCGCCGAGCGCGCGCCCATCGAGCGGCTGCACGACCTGCTGGCCGGCAAGGGCGCGGCGCGCGCCGAGTCTATCGCCACGGCCGTGCTGCTCGGACTCGCCGGCCTGCTACCCGCCGACGAACGCGACCCCTTGACACGGTTGTGGCGCGACTACGGCGACCTGTGGCCGCTGCCGCCCCTACGCGCCGACGCGTGGGTACGGATAGGGGTACGCCCGGCTAACCGACCCGAGTCACGTCTGCGCGGCATCGCTGTCCTCGCCGCGCGCTCGGCGCGCGAGGGACTCACGCCAACGCTGCTGGCTCCCCTCGATCGCCACGACGCCTCCGCTCTCGTCATGGCGCTGGAAGTCCAGGTCACGCGTACGGCTCCCGCTTCTGAATCCGGCGCGGAAACGGCCAAGACGCCACTGATCGGACACAGTCGCGCCGTGGAGATGGCCGTCAACGTCGTGATACCATTCGCGCTGGCCCTCGCACGCGGACGGAACGACATAGAGTTGGAGGATCGCGCCTGGCGCACGGTCGAGGAACTGCCGATGGGCGAGGACGCCGAGCCGCAGCGTGCGGTGCTCGCTATCCTGAAAGACTCCGGTCACCGCCTACGCAAGCCAGGCGCGCTGGACGGCCAGGGCCTGCTCCACCTGCATAGTTCCACTTGCGGCGTCCACGCCTGTTGGGACTGTCCACTTGGCACAGATACGCGATAACTGATACCGCTGTAGCGCGGGAATATAAACCTGTTGCGTGTCAGGCCACTATACAGGGAGGCGGCCATGAAAATTGTTATCGCGCGTCTCTTTCCCGATGAATATTTGCGGCGCTGCTCACTACTAACTCTATGGAGGGACACACGGACGTGCAGTACACACTAGCTTGGGAGAGCAAGTTCATGGGGGACCGCCCGGTCGATGACGAGCGGCAGCTCCTCGCGCGCATCGCGGCGGGCGACCGGCCCGCGTTGGACGCGCTCTACGCCCGTTACGCGCGGCCTCTCCTGGGCTACCTCGCGCAGCTCACGCCCGACCATGGCGCCACCGAAGAAATCCTGCAGGACACGTTCGTGGCCGTCTGGCGCGGGGCAAGCGCCTTCAAGGGCCAGGCGGCAGTCTACACCTGGCTGTTGGGCATTGCCCGCCGCCAGGCCCATAACACGCTGCGCACGGCCGTTCTGCCACGGGTGGACGCGGCGGCGCTGGAGGACGTCCCCGCCAGCGACCCGGACCCGGAAGCCCAGGCCCTCGCGTGTCTCGCTCGCATCGAACTGGCGGCGGCCATCGCGCGCCTCGCGCCGGTCCATCGAAAAGCCAAACCGAAACGGCAACATTCATCGGGGGCATGCGCTGGCCTGCGGGGACCGGGACGTTGGGCGGGAATGCGACGACGCCATTGGTGCGGTTGCGTATCAACAGGGAAGGCGCGCATCTCGCCCCCAATGGCCGCTTGGTCCAGCTTCTCGCCAGGATGTTCTTGCTGCCCTCATACGATTTTACATGGTCGGACATTCGCCAAGTGGAACGCCTTACACGCGGCATCCGTTTCACCACAGCACAGATGGAGGATCCCATCGCCTTCTGGACTACCGATCCCAACCGGATGCTTGATGCCTGCGCATCGTATACCATCGCCATTGATCGCCAGCCACAACGCGTGTACGGGCATCCACGGTTGCATCGCGGTCCGTTGACTCGCCGCAAAGCGGTCGGCGTTGTGTCGGCGATTGTTACGGCTGTCTTTGCCAACATACTGTGGACAATCGTCGGGTTACCGGCGGCGGTCACGATACCGCTGCGCGTGCTCGTTCTCATCATCTGTGCCCTATATGCCCTCGCCGTCGTTCTGATTCCTGATAATTATTGGACACGAAGACGCTAGCCGAGCATGTCATTGTGCGTAGCCTGCCCCAAGATTGAGCACGCTTCGTCGGTGGAGCGAATCCCTGGCATCCATGCCCCTGTGAGGGCTGCGACGAGGCCACCGGCCAGGGCGCGTTGGCGGGCCGGCAGGGGGCGCGTGATGGGCGCGCATATCTGTCGCTGGCGGCCTCTCTTGTCAGTGGCGCTACGTGCGCCGACGTGCTTTGGGAACAACATACCCCATCGCCGCACCGCTGTCTGTCGATTACATGCCGTATCCTGAAAGGGATGCCCGTGTCGGCGCATCCGCTATGGGTGAACGGGCCAATCAGCCAAGGAGGAGGCATGCGCTACGCGTCGATCAATGTCTTCACGGTTCGCGCCGGGGCCATGGATGCCTTCATCGCGCTGCAGCGGACTGGCTTCCTGCCCTTGCTGCGCCAGCAGAGGGGGCTGGGCTACGCGCAGGACCACCTCGCGGCGATGCACGGCATTGTCGCCGGCCACGGCGATCTTCAAGATCGCCGGTGCGTTGATGGGCGACGCGTTGGCGTACAATCAGCGCGCGACAGCGGCGCGTCCTGTGGCTGTGCCGCGCGCTCGACGTCCAGGTGATGGCGACCGACCGCGCGTGACTGCGCGCCGCTGGCACGACTCGGCGTGGCAGCGGGTGGCGGGGGTGGTCATCGGCAGGCGGGCGATGGATGCCCACCTGGCCGCGTTGCGGCGCATCGTCGACAACAGCGCGCCTAGCAGTCTGTCGGAGAGAAGCTTGCCGATCTCATGTATCATGTGTGGGAGGGCAAAACCGCGCCTACAGCTCGTGTCTTGGCCTCAAAGTGGCCTCCAAGCATAGTATCCCTCGGAAAAACACGGTCTCTCCGACAAACAGCTAGGCGTACAGGCTGGGCGACGCAGGCATCCAGGCGTGCCGACCGTGCACGAACCTGGCGGTGTCGACGTCGCCCCTCGCTCTCATTTCATTACCCGGCAAACGTCCCAAGGGTCCCAAGGTCGTTGGTGCTCACCCCCTGGTTATTGAGGGAGGCATCGAACGAATTGAGCGAACTGTTCAGGTTGCTGACATCCTGCTCGCTGCCCGTCGCGCCGTTATTGCCGTGCAGCTTGGCGCCAATGGTACTCAGACTAGTCCCAAAGGCATTGAGCGGCGCCGCCAAGGCCTTGAGCGTCGGGCTGTTGCTCCCGTTGGCGATCTTAAAGGCGACGGATACTTCGTGGTAGGCGAAGAGCGCCGCCGCGCCCGCCTTGACGAACGTGATGGTCCGACCCGGCGTGCCCGCCGCGAACGCGTGCCGCTGGTAGGGACCGATCACGAAGTGGTACACCGCGAAGTAGGCCAAGCCGATGTGCAACAGGAAGCGCGTCTTGTCGAAGAGGGCGGGGTTGCGCTGAACCCGCGCGGCAACCGGCGCCGTGCGGACGGCCGCACTGGTGCGCCCCGTGAACGACGGCGCGAGCAGGCCCGTCGCCATCACGGCCACCAAGGCCAGAACGATCAGCTTGTTTTTCATTTGTCTCCTCTAACTCCTTGCGATACCTATGTGTGTGTCGTGCATACCGCCAAACCGGGCATGCCGTGTCTGTGGGCGGCACTTCGGCTGTCCTAGCACGGAGACGCCGGCCCACTCTCTCCGTGCCACATGCCGGGGGCCGCGTAGCACTGAACCCGCGTTGGGACTCATGCACAATCCGTGCCAATAGCGGTCGTCCCCCACGCCACCGTGGGCATGCGCCACCCACCACAGAGAGTACTTTGACACGCCCTGTACGAGCCGAGAAGTCTGTCCGCGCAGGATTTAACCAATACGGTCAACGCTTACGCCTACAAATACAATAAAAACGATTAGCATAAGCATCATGCATGCTATCGGCGCATATCTGACGCATAGCCATGCTAATCAATTGCGGAGCATCGGCTATACGGGTGAGTAGTAGCCGATCGGCGCGTCCTTCTTCGCCTGTATAGCTATACGCATTCTCGCAAATTCATGCGATTTTCGACGCTTGCCACTAGGCGACAGAAATCGTCGCGCGCCGCGAACAGGGGTCGTTTGTGCAACCCTTGTAGCTAACGGAGACCTGCTGACAGTGATCACGCCGCCCGTCGTCACGGTAAACGGCGTTTCGCTATCCGAGGGCCAACTCGGCTAGCGGGACATGCTGTGCGACCGCATCGCCCATGTCGTCCATCTCGCATCCGTCATCGAGGGTGACCGTAGCCTCATCGTGTTCGATGACGAGTCCTCCATCTCGATTTCCTTGCGCCAGGAAGATTTGCGCGGTAGGTCGCCCGGAGCCGCGAGATTTACCGCAGGGAACTGCTGGTGGGTCTGGTGATGGGCGCGTCGTCGCCGGTTCAGGAGGGGACGATACTTCCCACACAACACTGTCATCGGGCGCGGCCTGGAGGGGTGATCGCTCTATCCGCCTTGGCCCCAACGCTTTCGCGCCCGATAGAGAGTTATCGCTCGCGGAAGAACTCCACGACCTCACGGCGCTCTTCCTCGCTGGCCATGACCTCGATGAATGAGATGCGGTGCCACGGGAAGATCATGCTGGACATGCCGTGCGTGACGTAGCGCAGCGGCTTGCCGTCACGCGTGCGCGGATTGAAGAACGCGATATTGGTGACGTCGGGCGACGGCAAGTCTTCTATGTCGGCTACGAAAGGGTCCTCGTTGGAGAGATGGACGATGACGTTGCGCATGATGGCTCCTTAGTAGTCAGTAGTCAGTGACGAGTGAAGCTTCTCTGACTACTGACTACTGACTACTGACTACTATTTAATTGCTATCGCATAAATATGCTGGTCATTACACCCGAAGTACGCCGTGTCGCCGACGACGAGCGGCGAGCCGGGGATGGGGGCGCCGGCGTCGAACCGCCACTGTGGCTTGCCGGTCTTGAGGCCTAATCCGTAGACCCGCCCGTCGACCCCGGTGACGACGACCGTGTCGCCATGGATCGCGGGAGAACTGGTGATCTGGCCGTCGGTGACGTAGCGCCACAACTGCCGTCCCGACTTGGCTTCTACGGCGTACACGGTACCATCGACCGAGCCGAAGACGATAATACCGCCCTTCATGCGCGGTGACGAAACGACATAGTGCCCGGTCTTGAACTTCCACAGCAGCCAGCCCATCTCGGCGTCCAGGGCGTAGAGGTGCGAGTCCAGCGAGCCGACATAGACGAAGCCGTCGACGACGAGCGGCGAACTCGTGACTCCACGCAGGGTCTGGAACTTCCATTTCGCCGTGCCAGTCAAAATGTCGACGGCGTAGAGGTTGGTGTCTTCCGAACCGACATAGACCATCGCGTTACCGGGACCACCAGCCGAGGCCGTGGAGCGAAGCGGCATCCACGTCTTTAGATTCCACACCTCAACACCCGTGGCGAGGTTGAGCGCGTACAGACGCCCATCGTCGGAGCCGATGTAGAGGTGTTCGCCGTGCGCGTAGGGAGACGAGCGCACGGGGCCGCCCGTGGCGAAGCGCCAGCGCACGCGCTTCTCCTTCACGTCGAGGGCGTAGACCGTGTGGTCCTCCGACCCGAAGATGACGAGGTCTCCGTGGGGCAATGGCGCGCCGCAGATACCGCCGTCGGTGGCGAACTTCCACTGCAACGTCCCTTTGAGCGCGTTCAAAGCGTAGAGATTGTTGTCGTACGAGCCAACGTAGAGCGTCTGACCGGCCAACGCTGGAGTCGAGCGCACTTCGTCCGAGGTCGCGAAGCGCCAGCGCTCCACGGCGCTATCGAGCGCGCCGGATGTCTTGCCCGGCGTGGGGACCGGGGCGGTGGACACGGACATATCGCCGCCCCCAAGTGTCCCCGTAGCATGGGCCAGCGCGATGGACGAACTCAAGCTCCCCGTCAGCGTGCGGCTGGCGGCCGCCAGGAGGGCGGTCTTCATATGCTCGGCCGAGGTGAAGCGGTCGTCGATCTCGTACGAGAGCGCCTTCATGATAACGCCCTCGACCGCCGCTGAGATCGTCGGATTGAAGGAGCGCGGCATGCGCTCGTGGAACGTAAAAGGCGCTTCCAATCGCGGGTCGCTGCGCGTGAGCAAATGGTGCATCATGGCGGCGAGCGAGTAGAGGTCACCGCGCGGTTCGGCCATACCGCGATACTGCTCGGGCGGGCAGTAGCCTTCGGTCCCGATCATGGTGCCCTTACGGCCGACCTGGAAGGCCTTGGCGATTCCAAAGTCGATCAGCACGACACGCTCGGCGTCGGTGAGCATCACGTTAGATGGCTTGAGGTCGCGGAAGACGATGGGCGTCGGCTTGTGGTTGTGCAGGTATTGCAGCACGTCGAGGATTTGCAATGACCAGTCGATGACCGTCGTCTCGGCCAGCAGTTGCGAGGCCTGGTTGAGCACGGTTTCGAGATCGTGCCCTTTGACGAATTCGAGGGCTAGATAAACCTGCTTGCCATTGACGAAATAGTCATAGACCTTGGGTATGGCCGGGTGCGAGAGGCTAGCCAGAAGATTGGCCTCGCGCTCGAAGTTAGCCAGCAGCAACTGGCGGTCGCTCACCGTTCCCGTTGTGTCGGCCATCTCTTTGATGGCGCACGGCTTGAACGTCGTGGCAAAGCGCAGATCGCGCGCCGCGTAGACGGTGCTCATGCCGCCCAAGCCAAGCACTTTGGTTACCTCGTAGCGATCGACCAACACCGTGCCGCGCTTGAGCACCGCGCGCGCGCCCGCGCCGATCTCCTCGACAGCGGATACGGCGGACACGCCGGGTGTGTGATCTGGGCCGTTGACCACGGATATGCCTCTTTGCTAGTAGTCAGTAGTCGGTAGTCAGAGACGTGCTGGACTATATCAGTGAGGCCATAGTAGGACAATGGGTATCGGGGCGCTATAGCACGGATGGGCTACCCGGTGGAACAGCCAACAGTCGAGGGAGCGCGTCACAACGACTCGACGTTGCAGACGGTCACAAACGACTACGATGTCGGCGCGCCACACTCTTTCTGACTACTAACTACTAACTACTGACTACTACGGATAGATCCCTCGCACCTCCAATGCGCGCACGACTTTATCGACGGCGAGGATATAGGCGCCGATGCGCATGCTGACGTGGCGGTTCTCGGCCTCTTGCAGCACTTCGTTGAACGAGCGCGTCATAATGTCGCGCAACCGCTCGTTGACCTCCGACTCTTTCCACAAGAAGCTCTGCAACCCCTGCACCCACTCGAAGTAGCTCACGGTGACGCCGCCCGCGTTGGCCAGGATGTCGGGGAGCACGAAGATATCGCGCTCGAATAGAATGCGGTCGGCCGCCGGAGTGGTCGGACCGTTGGCGCCCTCGGCGATGACCCGCGCGCGGATACGCGGCGCGTTGATCTCGGTGATCTGATTCTCCAGCGCGGCCGGTACCAGGACCGTGCAGGGCAACGTCAGCAGGTCCTCGCCGCCGATTGACTCGGCGCCGGGGAAGCCGGTGACCGAGCGCGTGTCGCGCACATGCGCGTCGAGCAGCGTGAGGTCCAGTCCCTTAGCATTGTAGATCGCGCCGTACTGATCGCTCACCGCGATCACCGTGCAGCCTTGCTCGGCGAACGCGTGCGCCGCGTTGGAGCCGACGTTGCCGTAGCCCTGCACGACGACGGTGGCGCCATGGGGATCGATGCCCAGATGGCGTAGCGCCTCCAGGGTTACGATCATCACGCCGCGTCCGGTGGCCTCATTACGCCCCTCCGAGCCGCCAATTGAGAGCGGTTTACCCGTCACCACGGGCGGAACCGAGTAGCCGGACTGCATCGAGTACGTATCCATCAACCAGGCCATCACCTGAGCGTTCGTGTTCACGTCGGGAGCAGGGATGTCCTTTTGCGGCCCGATGAGGATGGAGATCTCACTGGTGTAGCGGCGCGTGAGGTGCTCGATTTCATTAAGACTCATCTCCCGCGGGTCGCAGATAACACCGCCCTTGGCGCCCCCGAAGGGGATGTTAACCACGGCGCACTTCCAGGTCATCCACATCGACAGCGCCTTGACCTCGTCGAGCGTGACGTCGGGGTGGAAGCGGATGCCACCCTTGGAAGGGCCGCGCAAGAGCGAGTGCTGCACGCGGTAGCCGGTAAAGGCGCGCACTTTGCCGTTGTCCATGCGCACCGGAAAACGCACGGCCAACTCACGCTGGCAGTCGCCCAGTAGCGCGCGCGTACCATCGTCGAGGTGGAGATAGTCGGCGGCGAGGTTGAATTGCTGTTGCGCGGTCGCGAAAGGATTGGGCTTGGCCGGGACCGGCCGGGTTAGTGTCTCTGTCACTGTTCACTCCTACACGTCTTTGTGTGGTTGTCTATTAGTCGTGAGTCGTGAGTCGTAAGTCGTGAGAATAGAATATGGAATGCGATATCAGGTGACTTCGTCCATACACCTTAAAAACGCGATTAGCAGCGTACGTCTATATACCTAACTCACGACTCACGATTCACGACTCGTTATGAGCAAGAATCATGCTCACAGCACGATGTATATTGCCGCCCCGACCATTATACTTCGTGTTATGGATACAGCGGATAAGCTGCGCCAATTGGGCGCCGCGGCGGATTTGGATGTCGCCGCGCCGGGTTCGGGCAGCGGTACATCCCGTCGCCCCAAGACGGCTCCCACGCCGGGCGTCTGTCACGTCGCGGGTAAGGGCGGGTCCACGCTGCTGCGCGTGCTCATGACCGACCGCTGTGAGCACGACTGCCACTTCTGCCCATTGCGCGCGTCGGCGCCGCGCCGCCGGACCGGGTTCGAGCCCGAGGAGTTGGCGCGCCTGTTCAGGGACATGCATGACCGCGGTATCGTCGATGGATTGTTCCTCTCCTCAGCCGTCGACGGAACCCCCGACGCGACGATGGAGCGCATGCTCGCCGCCGTGGAGATCATGCGCACCTGGGGCGAGTTCGACGGCTATATCCATCTCAAGCTCCTGCCGGGTGCGAGCGACACCGCCGTGGAGTTGGCCGCGCGCCTGGCCAGCCGCGTCTCCATCAATGTCGAGGCGCCCAACGGCGCCTATCTGGAGCGCCTGGGCACGGGCAAGGACATGGCGCGCGATATCCTGCGCCCAATGCGCCTGCTGCACCGCATGGAGCAGGAGGGGAACCTACCCAGCGGCGTCTCCACGCAGTACGTCGTCGGCGCGGCCGGCGAGAGTGACCGCGAAATCGTCTCCAGCGTGCGCTGGCTCTCCGAGGAATTGGGGTTGCGGCGCGCCTACTTCGGCCTGTACCGACCGACGCCCGGCGACGGACTGGGCGACCGCCCCGCGGCGCACCCTAACCGCCAGGCGCGCCTCTATCAGGCCGACTGGCTGACGCGCATGTATGGCCTGCCCCACGACGATGTCGCGGACGCCTTCGACCCGCGGGGCAACCTGCCGCTCGGCGTCGACCCCAAGGTCTCCATCGCGCTCGCGCGCCCCGAGCGCTTCCCGCTCGACGTCAACCACGCCTCGCGCGAGGAGTTGCTGCGCGTCCCCGGCATCGGACCCGTCTCGGCCGACCGCATCGTGACGCTGCGCCGCGCGCATCGGTTCACCGACCTCACGCAACTCAAGCGCGCCGGCGTCGCCGTCGGCCGCGCGGCGCCGTTTGTCCTCATCGACGGACGGCAACCGATTGAAGCGCGCGTACAACACGCGCGCCTGACCCGCCAGCGCGCCGCCACCCCCGCCCAGTTCGGCGTACAACTCGGGTTGCCGGGGTTCGAATAGACATAGCGTACGACACTCTCAGTACACTCAGTACATGACGAATCTTTTGTACAACGCATGGCATACAACGAACGGCGCGCCTGTAAAACATGTGACAGCATACGGCGCGATCACCCTGGTATAGTACCGGCCTGATGGGGTTCCCCTCTCTCACCCCCTCCCGGACCTTGGGATGGTGAAGAGATGATGGAGGCGCGCGGGGACGACGAAAGGGGCTGGGGTACATGGGGCAGATCATCATGCTGGGCACGGGCGATCCGTTGAACGACGAGCGCGTGCAGACGAGCCTAGCTGTGCCACTCGATGGCGGCGACACGCTGCTCATCGACACGACCAGCGGGACCGCCCTGCTGCGCCAGTTGCGCGCGGCCGGCCTCGGGCTTGCCGGTATCCGCCACGTCGTGGTCACGCACCGCCACTTCGACCACGCCGGCGGCCTGGCCCCTCTGCTGACCGCACTGGCCGCCGTCCCCGCGGCTTGGCGGAGGATTTGGGGGTGACCGACGTCTAATATGCAACACTTACCCCTCCTGTAGATCCTGGCGACGATGCGTGCTCCGATTGCACTACATCGGCCGGCCGTTTGAGCATGGCATGGCGTCATAGGAGGCGCGCGGCGAAAGGGGGGATTGTTGTCACACATTTTACAGCGGGAGTGTTACGGATGTGACTGCGCGGCGGCCGCTACGGACGCATAATGGGAACAGGCGCGAGAGATCAGTGAGCGGCGCCCTCACACGCTACAGCAACGCACAGTATGCAGGGGGCAACGGCAATGATCACGCGCACATCCCTCAACGCGACGAGCACGACTGGCACGACTGGCACGACTGGCACGACTGGCACGACACGAGCCCGCACGGCGCCCACTCTATGGGCCGTGGCCCGTATCTGGGTTGGGTGGGAGTTCCTGACGGCAAGCCTGTCTAAAATGGGCGACCCGGCGTGGATCGGGGCACGCGCCGGCGCCGCAGTACGTGGCTTCCTTGGCGCCGCCATCAGTCCCCGTATGACCGGCGGGCTCCATCCCAACGTCCTGGCGCCCTACGCCTGGTTGAGCCGGACCATCCTGCTCGCCCACGCGCCCGTCTTGAGCTACCTTGTAACCTGCGGCGAGTTCCTGGTTGGGGTCGCGCTGATCCTGGGGCTGTGTACGCGCTTCGCCGCGCTCGGTGGCATCTTCCTCAACGGTATCTACATGCTCAGTGGTTCAGCAGGGCTGAACGTGCCCATGTTCGCCATCGAACTGAGCATCGCCCTGGTGGGGCTACGGGCCGGCCTGATCGGACTGGACGCGGTCGTGGTCCCCTATCTCACAAAACAGATAGCGGCCCATCGTGGGCGGAGCGCGGTTGGCGCCGTCGGCAGGTACGCCTGACGTAAGCGTTCCTCATGGGCCTGGAGCACGGCGTCCAGATGGTCCCACAGCCGGTTCATCAGCGCGCGCACGTCCTCGACATCGCGCGCCTCGCTCATGGCGGTGAAGCCGGACACATCGGCGAAGAGCACGGTGAGCAGTTTGCGCTGTTCCTCGGGAGGCGGGGCCTGCAGGGCGGCGAGCCGTGCGCGCATCGGGGCGAGGGCGGCCTCGACCACGGCGTCGCCGAGCAGGGCGCGCTGCACTGTTAGCGCGGCAATGGCCGCCTCCAGCTGCTCCCGCTCGCCCATCGCTGTCTGCTCTCCCCGGCGGTGTCACCGGTCAATCGCTTGACGTCATCGCCTCAGTCTACACGATAGAGGAGCGACCACTGCCGAAGCGCCAATCTATCGCTGGCGACTGCCACTGACATGGCCTCCGGCGGGTACAGTCGTGGCGACGGAGGCCAGCTATCCCGAGAGGGGATCGACCCGACGAGGTAAATCGAATCCCACCGCGCGCCTGCCGCTGGAAAGTCGTTGCGAACGGGTCGGGCGCCGAAAACGGCAACCTGGAGAGCCGCGAGTTGCTTGGTCGTGGGTTGCGTGCGGCCGCCCTCGTACATGACCACACGGACCCACATGCCGATCCCCCCGTGGGCGAGAGCTTGTCCGCGTAGCAGCATACCACAGCATGTCGTCAACCCCGCTTGCGGCCGGAGACACCACACCGCGATACACGCGGCGCGCATTCATCGTTCACTGCCTCACGGGAAGGGATCGCGTCCAGGGTGCATCACGAAGGCCAGTCCCATCGCTCGCGCCCCATTGTAGAAGCGCTCGTCAATCGTCCACATCGTTGTCCCGGCCTGCTCCGCGAGGGCGGCGTAGGACATGTCGAAGAGAGAACCGCGCCGGCTGGGGAAGCTCAGTTCCATCCCCCGGACGTAAATGTCCGGGCGGTAGTCGCGGATGGTCCCATCCGGCAACTGCTCCCACTGCGGTGTCAGCGTGATCTCGCCGTCGGCGGGGCGGGACGCGTGATCGACGAGGGCAATATCTAGATCGGGCATGCTACGCAGAAGCGCCCTCGCTTCGTCCAGGAGGAGCGGCGGCGGTGCCACCGGGGCCAGACACAGGCGATAAAGGGCATTCGCGACTTCGGAGTACAGGCAGGTCGGCGCCAGCAAACGGGCATCGAGTTGCGCACAGCGATTTAGGAACGCCTGGCACTCCGCGCTGTACGGACCATCCGCCATCCAGCGCACGACCACTGACGCATCGACGACAACGGCAACGGCGGCCACTGGCGCGCTAGTCCTCGTTGCCCGCGTCCCGGGCCTTGATCAACTCCTCGACAGGATCGGGGAGGCGCGCCGGGTCGACACCACGCGCACGCAGACGATCGTGCACGGCGGCCACATGAGTACGGAACCGGCGAACTTTCTCCACGGTCAGCGGCCCTGGTAGGTGATCGCCCGCCAGAGGTGGAGTTTGCGACGTATTCATGTGCCTCTCCTCCGCGCTGCTCGTCTACAATGCGGTATTCCTCGACCCATCCACTGGAAGGCGTGGACGTCAGTCAGTTAGACTCCCATCACAGTATATCATTAGCGGGCGTGGGATGTTTCAGGCGATTGGTCTACATTACTACATTAGCAGAGCGTGACAAATAGCTACACATTATGGTACGGTATATGTATAATATAAGGTCCCTCGCGGCGCACGACCACCCTACCCGGCGCCAAACTCCCGCGCCTACCTCACGCGGCGCCTCTACCCCTCATGGCGCCTACCCCTCTGGCTCCCGGCATGGCGCTCACCCTCCGGCTTCGCGCCTTTCGCGCCCACTCCGTTCACCGTAGCGTAGATAGGAGCGTATCAGCATGCGCGTGCCCATAGCGCCCATACTCGCCGTTGCCCTCGTACTCGCCCTTGCCGTCCCCACGGCCCTTGCATCGTCCCTCACCGTGTTTCAGGGCGTCTCTCCATCGCCTGCCGGCGTGCGCGCCTTGGCGGACTCGGTCGTTGTTACCGTCAACGGAGCCGGCGCGACGCCGCAGGTATTGACTGTCGACGCCGGGGCGATTATCCAGTGGTGGAACCGTGATGATATCCCGCATACGATCACGGCGGACGACGGCAGCTTTGGGCCGTTACAGGTCAACGATGGCGACCGGAGCGCTGCTATCTCGCTACCTCCCGGCGTACACGACTACCACATAAACAGCGTCAGCAGCGTTACAGGCACGATCGTGGTGCGCGACAACCCCCAGTCGCCCACACCTACACTGACAGCCTCGCCTATCGTCACACCTACACTGACAGCCTCGCCTATCGTCACGAGTATCCCCGCGCCTCCGGCGAGCCCTACGGCCCCAGGGGCGTCCAGCCCGACAGTTATCGCGAGTCCTTCGGCCACAGGCACGAGCCCAAGCGGGAGTACACCATCTCCGACCGGCGCCGCGGCGCCCTCGGCGACAGATGTTGGCGCACCGCCCACTATGACCGTCCCTGTCACCATTGACGGCGACATGATCGACCCCGCTGTCGTCACCGTGACGGCGGGAATGGACGTGCAGTGGACCAACCTGGGGACATCTTCCGTCGTCGTGACACAATTCGGCGGCTTTGTCGTCGGCCCTATCGCGCCGCAAACATCGGCACGTCGTCAATTTGCGCTCGTCGGCAGATATCCGTACTATATCCAAGGGACAAGTCTATCCGGATTGGTGATCGTACAATCTACCGCTGCCAGCCCTACAGCTACAACCACCGACGCCGCCTCCCCGCCACCGCCGACCAGCACATCAACACCGCCGACAGACAGCCCTGTCCTCCCCAGTAGCACTCCCACTACGACGGGGCTACCTACCACGCCGCCGACCGCCGCTATGGCTACCCCGACAAGCAGTGCGACCACCATGTCCAGTCCCACCGCTACGGTCACCCCGACAAGCAGCCCTACCACGACGGATACGCCGGAGCCGACGGCAGGAGCGGACTTACCGTCACCCACGACGACGCCGACAGCCACGAACACTCCCTCCGCTACAGCCTCCCCTACGGCGTCACTGACGACCACGGACACTCCCTCTGCCACAATAGCGCCTACGGCTACGAGCACTCCCTCTGCCACAATAGCGCCTACGGCTACGAGCACGCCGTCCGCGCCTGGCGCCATCGTCACGGTCTCCCGCGGCGCCTTCGATCCCCAAACCATCACCGTGACGGTTGGCTCAATCGTAGGTTGGCTCAACCAGGAGGCCCTCCCTATCACAATCAGGCAGTTTGGCAATTTCACCGTGGGGCCTATCGCCCCTGGAGATACGGGACACTATCAGTTCGAACAGCCTGGCAGGTTCGAGTGTTCGTTGGACGGGACCACGGCGCTGAATGACGTACTTGTACAAGCGGATAGCGCGACCCCGACGGCCACCCCCGCATCGACGACCACACCCACCACGACCAACACCGTGCCGCCGAGCGCTATACCCACGGCGCCGCCCCTCACCGCGACCGCCACGGCGATGCCGACGACCACGACAGACACGCCAACCAGCATACCGATGGCGACCATGACAGACACGCCAACCACCACACCCACCATGACGATGACGCCCACGCCTACGGCCACGCCCCCTTCGCAAGCGACCTTTACGCCCACGCCAACTACACCTGGGGAGTCGTCCCTCACGCCAACCGCGCCGCCGGCGCCAAGTCCGACCGCGGTCATCGCGCCAGACCCAAACCCAACCGACACCGCCGCTCCACCAGCGCCGGTCCCCTCCGACACGCCGACGCCAACAAGGCAACCCGACGCGACACTAACGCCCAGTCCTGCAGCACCGCTCACGGTCGAAAATCCGTCCGCTACCAATGTCCCCGTCGCGCCAGTCACGCCGCCTACACCAACCACAGGAGGGTTGCGCGGCCTGGCCGCGACCGTCGTATCCACGCCGGCGCACGCCGCATCTACCGCCACCAGCAGCAAGCGTCTTCCCGTGACAACGAACCGGACGACGTCGATCAACCATCCTGTAGCGCGGGCACAGCCCAACCCAACGACATTGATGGCCGTCAGCGGCTGGGTGTGGCGCGGCCGCGCGCGCGTCGCCCTGGACGCGTCCGTGGCCCTGCGCAACGGACGCGTGTGGGGCCAGGTACGCCTGCGGGACAGCGCGGCGCGCCTCGCCCTTGTCTCTCAGCGCATCGACCGGCCACGTACAACAAAACACGGCATGCTCGTCACGGGAACGGCGCGCGTTGGGCGTCGGACCGTCGTATTCGCGCTGGATGTCGAGACCGCCGGCCACACGACGACTGTTGTCCTCACCGTGACCGCGCTATACTACCGTCTGGGCGGCCCTTTCCACGGACGCGTCGTGCTCCATACCATACGCCCCGTCAGTTCGGTCCACGGCGCCCATACAGCTACTACTGGGCGGCCCTCCCCTGGCGCCCGAGGGAAAACGCCTGCCAACGCGCGGGGTAAAACGTCCGTCCCCCCGCGCCAACAGCAAAAACCCGGCAAAAAGTGAGCGAGCCGGTACAATAGGCGCATAGGCGCTGATGAGACCACGTCCAGCGTCGGGCGTAGCAAGCAAGTCTACGAAGAGAACAGGAGATCATATGTCGAGCAACCAGGGTAGCGAGCCGGGCGTCGATTATCAGGTACAGAGCCGTAAGGGCGGCCAGGGCAACGCCAGCGACTTAGTCGTCGGCCGCGCCGAACAACCTATTGGCTTCAAGGATTCGTTGAACGCCCGCGTCCCCGGCTTCGAGGATATCACCGACCAGCCCGACTGGGGCGACAACGGCTTTTCCGGCCGCAAGTCGGATATGCGCATGGTGCGCTTCGATCGCCTGCCGCACACTCCCGAGGGCGAGCAGGAGGATGAGCAGGGACGTATCGATACCGACGCGTAGCCATCAGCAGTCAGTAATCAGCCGTCAGCCAGCATAGGCGCGAGACCTATCCCTACAGCAATGTCGATGGAGACGCGTCTTATTGAGCACTCGTAGCTGACGGCTGATTGCTGACCGCTGATGGCTAATACCCTCGGTCGATCCATTCCTGCAAATGCGGCTTCTCGGCGCCGATCGTCGTATCGGCGCCGTGGCCAGGGCGGACAGCCGTGGTATCGGGCAATACGAACAGCTTCTCGCGGATACTATCGATAATCTGGCCGAAGCGCGCCTTGTCGTCGTGCGTCGCGCCGGGACCACCGGGAAAGAGCGTGTCGCCGTCGATCAGCGTATCGCCAGCATAGAAACAGACGCTGCCGGGCGTGTGGCCGGGCGTATGGATAACGCGCAGCCTGATGTCACCAACGGCGATCTCCTGCCCGTCGGTGAGTTCGAAGTCCGGCGGCGCCGGGAGGCGATCGGCGTCGGCAGGGTGGATGCCGACCGGAACGCCCAGGCGCGCGCGCAGGTCTTGTAGCGCGTCGATGTGGTCCGCGTCGCCGTGCGTCAACAGAATATAGCGCACGGTTGTACCAGCAGCGGCTTCGGCAATGCGTGCGGCGTCGTGTGAGGCGTCGATGACGGCGCTCTCGTTCGTGTGCGGACACACGACAACGTACACATTGTTGTCCATCGGGCCAAGCGTGATTTTCGTCACCTGCATCGTTAGCCTCCCTCATCAACCACATATATGTCCTGCGTACGTCCTAACGACGTATTCCAGCGCGAACCCTCCTAACCGTACCTGAATGCGAGGACTAGCATCAAGAGAGCACAGAGGATGGCTCCCCTCTCACTCGTCAGGGAGAGCCGGTTGGGCTGTCGGAGCGGAGGGAGACCAATCCGCATGGGGTGGGGGTGAGGGCCGTTCTCGCCGCGTGGCCCTATCCTTGCGGCTGTCGCCATTCAATACTCCCAGTCCATGCATGGTTCAGGCTAGAGTATATATGTCCGCGTTCATGGCAGACGCGCACAAACAAGGAGGTTAATGGTGGCATCCCCTGTCGGAATCGGGATAATTGGCGCGTCGGGCGCGTTCGGCCGCTTTATCGCCGAGGCGATAGAGGAGATGGGCGGCGCGCGGCTCGTCGCCGTCGCGGGAACAAACGAGGAGCGGACGCAACGCGCCGCCCACGACCTGGGCGCGGCGCGCGCCTACGTCGACTATCAGCGATTGGTCGACGACCCAGGCGTCGACGCGGTCATCATCAGTACACCGCCCGGCGACCACGCCGCTATGGGCATCGCGGCGGCGCGGGCTGGCAAGGCCATTTTCATGGAGAAGCCCGTCGCCCTCTCCGTCGACGAGTGCCGTGACCTGCTCACCGCCGTCCGGCAGGCGGGCGTCGCCGCCACGGTCGACTTCGTCATGCGCTACAATGCGATCTTCGATGCGCTGGAGTCGTGGACGCGCGCGGGAGCGCTCGGAGAGTTACGCCGCGTCGACTTCCAGAACTTTGCCGCCGACGAATCGCTGGCGCCCGACCACTGGTTCTGGGACCGTGCGCGCAGCGGCGGCATTCTGGTGGAGCACGGCGTGCATTTCTTCGACATCTACGGCCACCTCATCAGTGCGCCGCCGGTCGAGGTCATGGGCATCCTGACGACGCGGCCGGGCACGGATCAACAGGACAAAGTGCTGGCCGATGTGCGCTACGCGAACGGCGCGCTCGCCAGCTACTACCACGCCTTCGATAAGCCCTCGCGCCTGGAGCGGACCACGGCCGTCCTCGGCTACGACCGCGGCTACGTCGAGGTACACGGCTGGATCGCCACCGCGCTCACCTTCGACGCCATCGTCGACGACGCGCAGGCCGCGCTCCTCGCCGCGACGCCGCATGTACGCCTTGAAACGGTCGAGACGTACGCGGACGGCGGGGGCGCGACGCACGGCAACGGGCAAGATTACAATGTGATACGCCACGTCCGTGGGACACTGGAGTTACCACGCTCCAAGCAGGACGTATATCGTACGTCGGTCGCCGACGCATTGCGCGACCTCATCGCGCTCATGGAAGATCGCACACATCGGCCGCGCGTCACGTTGGCTGATGGCGTGCGCGCCGTGGCTATCGCCCGCGCCGCGTCCGATCCAGCTGAAGGCGCGCGCATCGCCGAGACGTGGCGGGAGTTGGGTGACGAGTGGCGAGTGACGAGTGGCGAGTGACGAGTGGCGAGTGACGAGTGGGGGTGTACATGCCTACCAAGGACAGTCGCCCGCCGTACTCGCCTATTTCCCACCAATCACTCGCCACTCGCCACTCACCACTCGCCACTTATGGCTAGATCCGGGATATAGTCGATTTCGGGGGCTTCGTCGCCGGGCTCGAAGGGCTGCAAGCGAACCACGTAATCGGGCAACGCGTCCTCCGTGTCATCGTCGACCGCCGCGGTCCAACGCAGGCGTGTCACGGTCACGGTGTACGCGCCGGGCTCGGCCCAGAACGTAGCGGCGCCAGACATATCGGGGAAAGATAATTCCTCGCCCGTCACGACCGCCACCTCGCCATCGTCGGCGACTTGAAGCCAAAACAAGGCCGACTGCGCGGCCAGACGCCGTGCGCGCTCGTCGAGATCATCGAACGTCACGCGCACGGCGAAGCCGCCCCCTTCACCCGTTTCGATGGGGATGATATGACCGGCGTTCGCCTCAGCGAGCAAGAGATCCTCGTCGGTCCACCACGAATCATCATCCTGCCGGCCCGCCAGTCCACCCGGCGCGATGACCGCCAGCAAGCCCACATCCGTGGCCAGGTGAACGGTTAACTCGCCCAATTGCTCGTCGTTCTCTTGCATGATTTAGTCGGCAGTCGGCAGTCGGCAGTCGGAAGAAAGTGAAAGTTGGCAGTGCGTCATATATAAAGTGTACCACTCCGACTTCCGACTTCCGACTTCCGACTTCCGTCTTCCGTCTTCCGTCTTCCGTCTTCCGTCTTCCGTCTTCCGTCTTCCGCCTTCCGACTTCCGACTTTCACTCTACGGCTGAACAAAGACCTCGGTCACGATGAGCTTCCCGGTACCCTGCTCGAAAGCCATCCCGATACCGATACGCGCATACTTAGGCTCGAGCAGGTTGGCGCGATGCTCGGGGCTGTTCATCAAGTCGGTATTGGTTTGCTCAACCGTCCGTGTTAGCGCATAGAAGTTGATGTAGTTGTTGAGGGCAATGTTCTCGCCAGCCATCGTGTATTGTATGTGCGAACGGTCGAGTATGTCGAAAACCATACCGCCGGGTCCGGCGGGTCCGGCCGGGATGTGGTGCGAGAAGTAGCGCCGATCGATCATATCCTGGCTGCGCGCCTGCGCCACGGCGTCGAGCACGCCGTCGATGCTCAATGGAGTCGCGCCGGCCCGCGCGCGCTCGGCGTTGATAAGGTCCAGCATGTGCGTCCGCGCCGCCACGAGCGTCGGAGCAACCGGGGTCGTTCGTAGGGCGCCTTTCTTATCGTTGAGGGCGCGGCGTCTATCATTGGCTGTACCGTTGATTCGCATCCGCATGGCGCCCCGCGTCGCGCCGTGGGCCGTCATGACAGCAATTGTCGTCCTCCTATGACTCGGAGAGACGGCTTGGGCGCTAGTGGGAGCGGCGGCGCCGCCGAGGACGCCCGCCAGCAGCAGGGCTCCGAGTAGACGACCAAAAGTAGCGCGCATCGTTGTGTCCTTTCCAGACGCCCCGACTGGGTACGTGTGATAGCCGGATCGCGACCATTACATGGCTATGTCGTTTGTCGCTATGTCGTTTGTCGTTGAGGCCATCATAAGCGGACAGACGCTCCTTCCACATGGGGCAATCAGGCTAGCCCGAATGAGTGACGAGTGATTAGCGTAGGGGTAAGTCTCGTGCTCACCCACGGTACCGACGCGAACAGTGACGATCAACGATGCGAACTCGCCACTCGCCACTAATCACTACATCTTTGCCAGGCGCCCATGCAGCCTACTATACTGATGGGAGGGAGCCGTTATGCCGTCGTCGTCGGGCAACGACAAGTAGTAAGCGGTAAACGGTGATCTTTCGCCCCTAAGGCCCCTAAGGATGCCGCGTTGAGCGGGCGTGATGTCGCCGGTGCCGCCTGTTCCCGCACGGCCGTGGCTAGCGCAACGAGCGTTGTAGAGTTAGGTAAGCATGACAGATAGGGATAAGTCGACCGCCGGCCGGACCGTCTACGTCGTCGACGACGATGACGCCATCCGCACGCTGCTCGTGGACTTCCTGCGGGAGGAAGGTTTCCATGTGTTGGAAGGTACATCGGGGGCCGAAGTCCTAGCGACGGTGCAACGCGAGGCGCCTGACCTTGTGCTGATGGATCTGCGCATGCCAGACGGAGGCGGCATGCAGGCGCTGGAGAGCTTGAAGGCTAAGGCGGCGGACATTCCGGTGCTGATGATGACAGCCTACGACTCGTCCAGTGCGGCTATTCAAGCCATCCAGCAAGGGGCCTATGATTACATCACCAAGCCGTTCGACCTAGACGAGATCCTCCTCACCATCCAGCGCGCGCTCGAGCACAGCGCGCTCGTCCAGCGCGTGCGCGAGATGGAGCAGCCGACCGATCGCGAGACGCGCGACAGGTTCATCGGCCGTACACCGGCCATGCAGGAGATCTTCAAGACGATCGGACGGGTGGCCGCGAGCGACGCGACGGTGATGATCTACGGCGAGAGCGGCACCGGCAAAGAGTTGGCGGCCAACGCCCTCCACTACAACTCGCCGCGCCGCGCCGGCCCCTTCGTCAAGGTTAATTGCGCCTCTTTCGTGGAGACGTTGCTGGAGAGCGAACTCTTCGGGCACGAGAAGGGCGCGTTCACGCACGCCATCTCACAGCGCAAGGGCCGCTTCGAGTTAGCCAACAAAGGCACGATCTTCCTTGATGAGATCGGCGAGATGACGCTCAACACGCAGCAAAAACTATTGCGTGTGTTACAGGAGCGGTCGTTCGAGCGCGTCGGCAGTTCGGTCACGATTAACACCGACGTGCGCGTCATCGCCGCCACGAACCGCGACTTGAAGCACGAGATCGCTGAGGGCCGTTTCCGCGCGGACCTTTTTTACCGCCTCAACGTCGTCCCCATCACCATGCCCCCATTGCGTGAGCGGCAAGAAGACATCTCACTGCTGGTTGAGCACTTCCTCGACAAGCACCGCTTCACGTCGGGCGGCAAGGTCGCGCGCATCAGCGAAGAGGCCATGGCCATGCTGTCACGTTATACCTGGCCCGGCAACGTGCGCGACTTGGAGAACACCATCGAACGCGCTGTGGTGCTCGCGCGCGGCGACGTCATCACGCCATCGCACCTCACCTTCGTGCCCATAGGCAGCGGCGCGCTACACATCGACGTGGCGCAGCGCATAGCCACCGGCGTGTCACTATGCGCGATGGTCGAAGAACTGGAACGCGGGGCCATCGAGGAGACCCTACGCCTGAGCGCTAACGATCTAGGCCACGCGGCGCAGCGCCTGGGCGTCGACAAGGCGACGCTCATCACTAAGATGAAAGCGTATCATATCCCTTTTGACGGAGACCCGCCGGCCGATTCTGGTGGCCGGCCTGATGTAGTGATTAGTAGCTAGTAGTTAGAGCAGCTATCTACCTACTAGCTACTAGTAACCAAGGAGGAAGCAAGCATGGACAACCAAGGACAGGGCTGGTTGAGCGGAGCGATCATCACAGCGGCCATCGCGGCGGTCGGCATCTATCTCTTTAGCAACAGGAACGAATCGAGCGACGCGGCCGAGGCGGCGTCGTCGGCGGGCCACTCCGCCCTCGCCGCGCTCGGATCGAGCGAATTCGGCCAGCGCGGTGGCCGCATCCTTCAGTTGGCGTTGACCAACACCGCCAATCAGGGTTTGGAGCAGGTCAAAGCAGTGCTCAAAGACGCGATCCGCCAACTCGACCAACTCGTAGACGAGCTCTAGCTGATCGCTTCTTTGCTCTTGTGCGTGACGCGCACCGCGCCGATGACCATGCCCTTATCGACCGCCTTGCACATGTCGTAGATCGTGAGCGCGGCCACGCTCACGGCTGTGAGCGCCTCCATCTCCACTCCGGTGCGGGCCGTCGTACGTACAGCGGCGCTAATAGCGACGCGCCCGCCCTCCTCGTCGAGCATGAAGTCGAGGTCAATCCCACTGAGCGGGAGGGGATGGCACAGCGGGATCACGGTCGACGTCGCCTTGGCGCCCATGATGCCGGCCACCTGGGCGACCGCGAGCACATCGCCCTTGGCGGCGCGGCCCTCGCGGATGATCGCCACCGTTTCGGGGCGCATGTGTACCTCGCCCTCCGCACGGGCCTCACGCGCCGTCACGTCCTTAGCGCCGACATCGACCATGCGCGCGCGCCCCTGCGGATTGATGTGCGTTAACTCAGACATATCTGTCATATTAGTCATCCACCTCGAATGTTAACCCGTCGTAGGCAAGCTCGACGCCGGCGGGCAACTCACGCCCGTCACGGCTGTGCATGATATCGTGCGTGAGATGCGTCAGATACGCATGGCGCGGCCGCAGCCGCGCGATGATAGCGAGCGCCTGCGGTATGTTGAAGTGCGTGGGATGCTCACGATAGCGCAGCGCATCGAGGATCAGCACGTCAAGGTCTTGCAGCAGCGCCATCGACTCGTCGGGGATGAGGCTGCAATCGGTCACGTAGGCGAAGCGGCCGAAGCGGTAGCCCGTGACGGGCAAGTACCCGTGCAGCACCGTGACGGGCACGATGGTGTGTCCTATCACCTCGAACGGCCCCTCGATAGGGTTCAACTCGAGCATGGGGGTGCCGCCGCCGAAGGGATTGTTCTGGAAGATGTACCCGAAGCGGGCGCGGATGTCCTCCATACTGGCGCGGCTGCCGTAGAGCGGGATGGCGCCCTTTTGCCGCACGTTATAGGCGCGCAGGTCGTCGATGCCGTGGGCATGGTCGGCGTGCGTGTGTGTGAAGAGCACCGCGTCGACCCGTTTCAACGCGTTTGCCACGGCTTGTAAGCGCAACTCCGGGGCGGTATCGACCAGGATCGCGCCCGTGTCATACTGTACGACAATCGAGGGGCGGGAGCGTTTATCGTGGGGGTCGGTGGAGGTACACACCTCGCACTCACAGGAGATCATCGGCACGCCATGGCTCGTCCCCGAGCCGAGCACAGTTACTTTCATACCCCCATTGTAGCAATTGGCTATCTAATAAACGCTCACTCCACTCATTAGGGCGATCGCATATTAAGCGGCGAGGACTTTGAACAGATAGCGCTATGCTGGCCCTTCCACTTCACCTCATTCGAGGCTACCTTGCGTCAGTGTCAGCGTACATGGCTTGGCCCTACCGCGAAAATAGGCGGGCCACCGGTACCGTGCCGGCGGCCCACCTATGTCTTACGGCGACGACAAAGGGCTAGCGCTTGCTAGAGGCTTACTGCGCAAAGCCCTGCGTACTGTCGAGGGCGCTGAAGTCCGGCGCGAAGACGGTCTGCTCGGCCACGAAGCCCACCCCGTTGGCCGCGCTCAACACGATGCTGTGTTCGGGTGTGAGGCCCGGCAGCAGCCGGTTGACGTCGAGGTTATAGCGCACCGTCGGCGGTACGCTAAAGCTCCGCGTTATCACGCTGCCATCCGAGCCGTAGAACGTCGCGTTGATGGTGACGGTCTTCACCGATGGGTTGTAGAGCAGCAGAAACTCGCGGCGATTGGTCGTGGTACCGCCGGGGAAGGTCCAATGCAGACCCGCGCCGTTGCGCCCAAACACGTCGCTGCCCGCCACATACGGCGCGTTGGGGCTGCCGAAGTACTCGGGACGCTCGACCACGACCGGCAGGTTGGCCGTCACGACCGTGGCGATGCCACTGGCGTGTACCACGTCGTTGAGCTTGATGTTGGCGCGGCTCAGGCCCGGCACGAGGATGGTGCGGCTATCCAGCGGCACGCCGCGCGGGTCGTAGAAAGTGGCCGTGACGAGGCTACCCACCGCGTTGGGATTGAGAATGGTGAGGAAGGTCTGGAACCGCGTGGTCGTGGTGCCCTCGGCGAAGATCCAACTCGTGGCCGCCGTGTTGATGCCCGCCTGCGCGGTGACGCCGAAGCCATTATTGCTGAAGGTCAGCGTACGCTCGACCACGACGGGGGCGCTAGCGTCGGCGATCACGCTGAGCGACTGTCCCGGCAACAGCCGGTTGACGTCGACGAGCTGGATGCTTTGCGGGGCCACGTCGAGGGTGATCGTACGCGCCGCGCGGCCGCCGAACGGCAGCAGCCGCAGCCGCACCGCCGCCACAGCCGCGCCAGGGTTGAGGATGGACACGGTCTCGTGGAAAGTGAGACCTGTGTAGCCTTCGGCCAGGTACCACGTCGTGCTCGGCGCCGACACGCCTAGCAGCCCGAAGTCGTCGCGCCCGGCGCGCACCTCGCGCAGTTGCGCCTGCACCACGCGGTCGGCCACCATCTTGACCCCGAAGACGCGCCCGACGCCGGCCAACGCGTTCAGGTCGGCCGTCCCCCGACTGTGCGCCGGCACGTCGAGCGAGGCCGTCCCGGTTATGCTCGCGCCGTAGTAGAAGGTGAGATCGACGTGCGTAGGCTGCGCGTTAGAGTTGAGGATCGGCAGCGTGGCCGCCTCACCGGTCAGCGTGGAGGCGCCGGCGAAATAAAACGTACTGGCGATCGGCAGGACGCCCGTCAGCGTAGAGACCGCGCTAACGCGCGTGGCGTTACCGATCGCGCTAATCGTGTTCGAGCCGCGTAGTACCGTCGCCGGCACGACGAACGACGCGGTGAAGAGTCCGTTCGTGGTGGTGATGACCGCCGGCGAGGTGGTCAGCGCGGCGCCGTTGAGGGCCAGCGTCACGCGCTCCTGCCGCCCGAAGCCGCGCCCCGTCACCGTGACGGTGGTAGCGGGACTGGCCGTGATCCGGTTGAGTGCGATAGCGGGCGCCAGCGCCGCCACGGTGATAGCCGCCGTAGCCGTACGCCCGCTCACGGCCCCGCTCACGCGCAGGACATGCGGGCCCTCGGGCAGGGTATAAGGGATGCTGACGCCAGTTGGCGTGATCGCGCCGGTGACCGTCGCCGTGATCGTGGCTAGTGACGCGGCCACGCCGTCGATCGTCACGGTTAGTTTCTCCCGTGGAGCGTAGTTGCCGCCATAGATCGTGATGAGGCCGCCCCGGTTGGTCACGGCGGGCATGACCGCCAGCGTGGCGTAGACCGCGGTGATCGTCAGGGGCGTCGAGGTCGTGCGATGGCTGCTCAGGCCCCGCGCCGTGAGTGTCTGCGCCCCCGCGACCGCATTGTAGGGCACCGTTACCGAGGTGCGGTAGAGGTTGCCGTAGCGGTCGGCCTGTAGCGTGGCTACGCCACTGCGCGCGCCGCTCAGGGTGATGCTGATGCGCTCACGGGACGCGAAATTGCCGCCACTGACGATGATGACGCTACCGAGCGAGGCGGTCGCGGGCGTGACACTCAACCGCGCCACGATAGGCGTGGGGGTGCGCGTCGCGGTTGGGCGGGGTGTCGCCGTGTGAGTAGCCGACGGAAGCGGCGTTGCCGTATATGTCGCCGTCGCCGTTGCGCTAGCCGTCGCCGTGGCCGAATTGGTCGCTGTCGCTGTCGCGCTGGCCGTCGGTGAACTTGTACTGGTCGCCGTCGCACTGGCCGTAGCCGTCGCCGTCACGAGTGTTCCCGTCGCGGTCGCCGGCGTTCCCGTCGCCGTACTTGTGATGGCGCTGGACGCCTGAAGGGTTGCAGCCGCCTGTGTCGTCGCGTCGGCCGGCGCTTGAAGGGCCAAGGCCGCATGGGGCGCCCCAGTCGCCGCTCCCTGACGTGACTGCGCCGGCATAGCGGCCACGCCCGTCGAGAGCAAGCTCCCCGCGAGTAGGATAGCCAGTGGCGTCCCCAACCTATGTTTCGCGCTCATTCCTTCTCTCCTCTGTTCACATCTTTGCGCGAGGCGCGCATGATGGCGCTAGCTTAACCATCACCCGTGCGCTCATGCGCCGTGTACCCAGCCCAATAACGAACAAAACGCGTAATAAAGAGCGGCCGGGCTGAGGGCCAGCATGACTCGCACCCTCATATGTCCAGTGTAGGGAAAAGGGCGACGGCTTACATGATGCAAAACTCATCAAAGGGACAACTCTCGCGGCTCTACGCACTAGCGACGCCTGACTACGTTACAATAAGGCTGTGGCCTGTTTTTGAGGAGGCAGTGATGGTTGCGGACCGTGAGCCGATAACCCTGGCGGAGTTCGAGGCGCTCCCCAACGATGGCAACCGACATGAGTTCGTGCGCGGAGAGGTGCGAGTTATGCCGCCCCCTAAAGGGATACATGGACGTATCGAGTTAACAATCATGGCGGCGATAGAGCGCTACCTCGACGACAAAGCGCTCGACCTTGGGTGGCAGGAGGAGCAAGGTCTCGACGAACGCGACCGGTTGGTAGGGTTCGCCGCGGGCGGCGAGTTCGGTGTACAATTTTCCCTACCTGACGACCCGATGCAGGTCCGCGGAGTCGACGGCGTGTACGTGCCGGCCGAACAATGCGCGCGGGTGGCTTGGGGCGAACGGGATTGGTTCCCCGAGGTACCGGCCCTTGTAATCGAGGTTATCAGTCCCTCAGAGTCGGCGACCGATGTCAACGAGAAGGTGCAGGACTACCTTGCTGGCGGCGCGCGACGCGTCTGGTGTGTCTATCCCGCACGTCGTACCGTTCACGTTCATGATGCCCATGCCCCAACTCGCGTGGCGCAATGGAACGACACGTTGACCGACGATGAGCTACTACCAGGCTTCACGCTGCGCCTGAAACGGATATTCTCCGCGCCGCCCGACAAGAAGCGATGAGCCGCTGGAGACGCCGTGGACCTACCCTCCGATGACTTTTGATCGCGTGCAGTACAATGGCCGCGCACTCATCCTTCATCCACCTTTAACTCTCACGCCGCACCTCGATCAAGAGCCTGGTCAATTGTATGTAGCTACGGACGAGCGCCTCGGGGTCCATGTGTTCGCGCAAACGCGTGAGCAGTTCGCCGAGGAACTCGCTGAGCAGTTGCTATTTCTATGGGAGGCCTAAGCCCTAGAGGACCCGGCACGCCTCACAGAATCGGCGCGGCAGCTACGGAATGAACTGCGGCACAGGGTCGAGGAAGCTGCCTGATGCCCCGAGAGAAGGTCGTGGTAGAGGCCGCGTTGTTGGCAAAAGGCTTCGAGAAACGCGAGGGCGGCACATCACGTCAGAGGATGGGGCACACATTCCGGTCACATCGCATCGATGACGGATGGCGTTCATCTCCTCTCTCCAATGTAGAGCAGGTGGTTCGCCAGGCCCAGGACGCTGGGATCGCCCGCCGCGCGTACGACGGCGTCTATCATCACCTCGTAGGCGTGAGGGTTGTCCATCTGAAGCGCGGCCAGCGGTTCCTGTAGGTCGGGGACGATGCTCTCGGCGGCCAACAGGGCTCGCGCCTCGAAACCATACTGTGCGAAGAAGGGCGCAACCTCCTCGGGCCGCACACCGTAGCCACCCGTGAAGCGCCCAGGGACATCATTCTCGAACACGCCATCATCGAGCACGCGGGTCACGAAAGCGGGTGAGGCCAGATGACGCCGCTCGTCGGGGATGGCTAGCGTGCGGCGCAGGAAGGCGTAGCGTGGCATCAACGCCACGAATGCCAGGCCGCCTGGACGCACGACGCGCGCCAACTCGCCTGCGGCGCGGTCGCGGTCGGACGGGTCCGGGAGGTGGTAGAAGGGTCCTAACGACAAGGCCGCGTCGAAGGAGGCGTCGGCCCACCGGGAGAGGTCGCGGGCGTCGGCCACCGCGATGTCGTCGACGAGCGCGGCCACTGGGGACGCGGCGACTCTGTCCCGCGCGATGGCGATCAACCGCGGCGAGAGATCGGCCAGGGCGACGCGATGGCCGCGCTCGGCGAGCCAGAGGCTGTAGCGGCCTGGTCCCCCACCGATATCCAGGACCCGCGCGCCGGCCGGCAGGTAATCCTCGATCGCGCGCCGGGTCACGGCGAACTCCACCGCGCCATCATCCGGGCGCGTCAGTCGCTCCCATTCACGTTCTCCAAAGCTATCATAGTAGGCGCGCACGTCATCGCGCATCGGCCTCCTCCATATCCTTTATCCAGCCGCCCTGACCCTTTGTAAAATCGTGTCGGCGCCCGCCGCGAGCAGCCGCCGCGCGAGTTGCTCGCCCAGCGCCGCGGGAGCGCCGGCCGGTCCTACGATCGTGTCGCGCACGAGCAGCAGGCCGTCCTCGGATGCGACGACTCCCGTCAGCGTCAACGTCTCGCCATCGAGGCGGGCGAGCGCGCCAATGGGCACGCGGCAGCCGCCCTCAAGCACTTCTTGCATGTGTCGTTCGGCGGTGCAGCAGGCCATCGTGGCGGCGTCATTCAACGAGCTTACCAACGCGTGCACGCGCGTGTCGTTGGCGCGCGTTTCGATGCCCAGCGCGCCCTGCCCCCCCGCCGGCAGGAGCGTTGACGTGTCAATATAGGCGCTGATGGCGTCGTCGAGGCGCAGACGGCGCAGGCCAGCCACGGCCAGCACGAGCGCATCGTACTGCCCGTCGCGCAGCTTGCGCAGCCGCGTGTCGACGTTGCCGCGCACGTCGAGCAGGGTCAGATCGGGCCGCAGATGCAGCAACTGCGCGCGGCGGCGCGGCGCACTGGTCCCGACGCGCGCGCCTAGTGGGAGGGTATCCAGGCTGCCCTGCTGGGCGAGGGGCAGCACGAGCGCGTCGCGCGGGTCCTCGCGTGGGGGGATGGCGGCGAGCGTCAGGCCAGTCGGTAGGACACTACCGAGGTCTTTGAGCGAGTGCACGGCCACGTCGATGCGCCCGTCGAGCAAAGCGTCCTCGATCGTCTTGGTGAACACGCCCTTAGTCCCCAACTCCGCCAGCGGGATGTTTGGTTCGGAGTCGCCGGCAGACGCGATACGCTGTAGCCGCACATTGAGGTCGGGGTGATGGCGGCGCAACTCAGCCGCGACCCACTCGGCCTGCCACAGGGCCAGCGCGCTACCCCGCGTCCCAATAGTAAGAGTATTCATAGAGGGCGTTTCCTAACATGCTGGGGATGGGGTAGGCTGACCTCAAGAGCGCGGTCTGGTCCCCGCGCCGAGGAGGTCAGCCCATGGTCCCAGCTCCGTGCGTATCCACGGCCCCGGTCCCGCCCCCA
>JAABUM010000825.1_pt1 | contig 50555 bp, 103 predicted proteins | sample 5559161 | NCBI WGS metagenome assembly JAABUM01 (sample SAMN10711868, study PRJNA513369) | rock metagenome | isolation source: Antarctica rocks | place: Antarctica: Victoria Land, Siegfried Peak nord
CATGAGGCGGAACAGCTCCTGCGCGATGCCCGCAGAGCAACCGCCCGAGACCCTGCAGTACTCCGGCAGCATGCCGCCGGCCTGCGGCAATGCAGGCCATCAAAGGTTGCGCCTGTAGTGAGCCGCCTATAACCTGCCTGATTACTCAACATCACACGGCACGGCCACCGCACAGCAGCGCTGCCTGTAACAAGATTGGACGGGAGGCCACAGCAACAATCATGCCCGCCACTGTACTACTGTCCACTTTTCGCAATCTCAACCCTGAACCCTCGCACCAACAGCTGCCGCACAAAGTCCTGCTGCGCCAGCTGCGCTGCCCTGGCGGCGACGCCTGCGGCCTCCGAATGTTCGGCGGCGTCCGATGCTGCCTCGGCGGACGGCGGCGGCAGCGCCCCCTGTTGCAGGTCGCAGTCCTCGAGCTGCACCGCCGGTGCTGGCTCCGCCTGAAATGGTGAAATAGTATATGAATGATACGATCATGATCAATGATATACAATATAAGATATATGTCTCAGTGGTGAAGGTCACTTCAGACAGAACCTTCATGCGCTGAGAGGTTTGCAGACTCCTGCGTGATCTCCCTGCTTGGTGGCAGCGGCACGCACGAGTGCGAGAACCCGGCCGAGTGCAACAGCCTAGTGCGACAGCCGAGTGCGAAAACCCCGCCAACCACATGGTGACCACCACACGGTGTCGTCCTTTAGGTCCCCTGTGCGAAGCCACACATCAGACAAGCCCACGCACGAGGTCCGGGAAGAGGCACTGCTGCTGGGAGTCTGGCTCCGGCTTGTCGGGCTCTATCGTCGAGTCCGCCGGCAGACCTCCGGCAGTGATGTCCGGCAGCACGAGCTCCTCCACCTCCTGCTGGGCCTCCAGGCTCTCCCGGGCCTGCGATCAAGTCAGAAGCCGGTCTCATGCTGGCTGATCTGCACATCAGATTGGCATGTCACTTCGACTGCGCGCACCAGGACAATGATTGGCTTGTAACATTCATGCACAACGGTACTGACAGCGACGCCATGCACAGACGACAACCGCGCCGAAACACAGCTCGCATGCTGCCCAGGTCCAATCCGCGCGACCAGCATCCAGCACTGCCAGTATTGGCTCGTCTAACGCCATGCACTTACCGCCCGCTCGCGTTTCTCCGCCTGGTTCTTCTTCTCCTTCTCCTTCTTGTTGGTCTCGCGCACGAGCTGCTCCAGGCTAGTCACACCCTGCCTCGGCTTCAGCCTGCACCGAAGCACTTGCGTTTGCTTCAAGTTTGTGTTGAATGACCGCCACAGGCGCCTTGAAGAGGCAACCGGCATGTGCGAGTGCCACACGCCTGCTGGCGCTTGCAACACGCAGTACTGACGCAGCAGCCTACTCACAGGTCTGACGCGCCAGCGAATTCGGCCAGGCTGGCCGCGAAGTCCATCATGGCTGTTCTGGGGATGGCGAGGTTTCAAATTTTGAACAAGTTGCTGGTGCGCACGGCCGCCTTCCAGCCACGCCGATCAACACAGGCGGTTTCAATCGCTCCTACATGAATCTGCCGACGACAAGAGTGTCTGGCAGCCTGAATCGCTGCCATGTGTTTTGAAACGACTGGCAGCAGCAGTAGGAAGTTGAACGACATGTGTAGGTCCGTGTGAGAAATACGTCCCCGCAAAGTACTGAGACAGGGTTTTGCAGCAAGTGCATCGTCTCATGCTTCAGCGGTCATCGTCAGATGTCTGTAAGCGCCTAGAGCACGAAGCTGACTGCAGAGCCGTACATATTTGCATTCTACCTTCAGCATAGCTTGAACATACGTTTTGGCAGCGTGGAACCAGGTCAGAGAGCGTTGTTGACATGAGGTCGCTTGGCGGAGACCTGCGTGCGAGCCAGCACCAGGAGCATGCCGGGCGCCCGGACAGCCGCAGCAGCGCAGCCAGTCGGCTGCTGCTCAGCCACAGGACCCACAGCACGGCGAGGCAGCGTCAGCTGCGGCCGGGCACCTGCACCGCAACAGCGACTAATTCCGCGCCAGCCCCAAGGGTTTCGCGACCAGCCGGCGCCGTTAGTCCCTGGGCGCCGCCGCAGCAGCAGAAGACGTTGCCTTCCATCGGCTACGACCGCAATTTCAGCGACATTTACAGCCTGGACCAGCCGCTCGGAGCAGGGTCATTCAAGACCGTGTTTGTTGGTCGCCACAAGCGCACCGGCCAGCGGGTGGCTGTGGCAGTGATCGGCAAAGACCGCGACGGCTCGGACGTCGAGCACAACATCCAGCGGATCCAGCGGGAGGTGAGCCTTCCTGGGCATTTTCACATCGGTACACGTCAGCACCCTGTCCTCCTGCCAAGCGCCGTAGACGTCCGCTGCAGAGGCGGCTCAGCATCTGATCATACCCCATGAGCCTCCTGCAATCGTATAAGATTGCGAGCCGACCGATCCAGTCCTCATTTTCGGGCTGCACTTGCCTCGGTGTCCTGCTGCCTATATTGTCGGTCGGGCTGGCCCAGGTCGCAAATGCAGCCGCGCTGACAGTGCTCCTGCGCGTCATGCATGCGCTATCTCTATCGGGGAGGTGCTGCAAGCACGTTGGCACACGGCCGCGACTACAGCATGCCCAGTCAGCACCAGCTTTGGTGGTTGAGCGGTCGTGCCTGTCCTGCCCAGCAGCTCACCAGCAGGTGCAAACGAGTGAGATTTTAAAGTCATGCGTGCAGGTCGACATCACGCAGCGGATGCAGGTCCGACCGGAGACCATCAGGTTGCTGGGCACTTACGAGGTGCGCTCCCAGCGGGTTCGCCGATTGGCGTGGCACTTTGACGCTGATGTTGTCACTTCACTATGGATCGCCGCGCTCATGCTCGTTCTGAATACAAAGCGTTGCATGCTGATCGTGCTGATTGCATGATGACCGCGCCGCATAGCCGCGCAGGATGAGAAGAACGTGTACATGGTCACGGAGATGTGCGACGGCGGCACGCTCGAGCAGTATATGAAGGTCAGTGCGCCTGAGCGTCTTTCAATGCACTTGATGCTCAGCTGACGCTCAGCAGTCCTTCGATGTTGCGACCAAAAGCACGCCGACACGAGCAAGTGAAGGTTGGCATAAGGGCGGTCGCTGAGGGGCATTGCCAAACTGTCGCAGAACCATGGGCGGATGCCGGAGGAGGACGCGGCGCTGCTGATCATGGACGTGCTACACGTCCTGGCGGAGTGCAACCAGCAGAAAGTGTGCTACGCGGACGTGAAGCCAGCCAACATCCTGCTGAAGCGGCGGTACCCAGACATCCAGCTCAGCCGGCAGTCCAACTGCCAGGTAACTTCCTGACCTATGGCCGGTGCTGGTGGGCCTTTGGCCCGTGCTCATGGGCGGCTGCCTCTGGAAGATGACCGTCTATTGATCTGCCAATGCTGCAATAATTTCACTGATCTGACTCGATCATGTGGACAGGACGCGCCGCCAGAGGTGCGCGTCATCGACTTCGGCTGCTCGCAGCTCGTGGAGGAGGGCACGAAGCTTGCAAAGCGCACAGGTGAGCTCAGTGGTGACACGGCCGCGACTGTGTGTGCAGTGCGGGACTCGTCACCTGCAGCTCTGTTTGGGCAGCAGATCATCTCAAAATCATCAAGATCATCTGCTGTTTCATCACTGGATGATGTCACTAACTTATCCCTCCGATACTAGGCACGCCGCTGTTCCTGCCGCCGGAGATGTTCATGCGGCATTGGGGCCCTGAGGCGGACCTCTGGTCGCTCGGCATGGTGGCCTACCTCCTGCTTTCAGGTGTGCTGAATCGCCGACGGCCTTCTGCAATCTCGCGCCGGAGGGCTGCCCATGTCCCATGTGTTGTACACAGCCCCATTGAGCAAGAAAGCAACGGTCCATCCCTCACCTACTGCCAACGTCATGCGCATGTCCTACTTTGCATTCCACCCGAAGCCTCATTGAAACCTCGTGCTGTGTGCGCAGGCCGGATGCCGTTCTGGGGCGGCGCCGCGAGCGGCATCCCGCCGTTCATGGTGATGCAGGAGATTCTGGGCGCCGATATCAAGTTTGACGGCGACGCCTGGGCCGGCATCTCCGAGGACGCCGTCGACTTTGTGGACAAGCTGCTGGACCGTGACTTCAACACCCGCATGACCGCCGAGCAGGTGGGTTTCGTGGTTTGCGTTTCGTGCCTTGTTTTGGACTGGTAGTCTCTGCAACACCCGCAGCAACACCCGCATGAGCGCCGGGTCGGTGTGCGATCTGTCACCTTCGTGTGTGCGCTGCCGAGGCACAGCCGGCTCTGGCCCTGCTCGCCTAGACAAGCACGCCAGCAGTGCTCGCCGGTCCTGTTGGCGGTTTCATGAGCGTTTGCTGCCGGCAAAGTTGACACCACTCGAGTGGCACTCATGCGCGTGCGCTCGGTCACACCGCAGGCGCTGCAGCACCCGTGGCTGGTGAAGGCGACCTCGGGCGAGGACCTGGAGGAGTGCTCTTTGAGCTGGGACGAGGAGGATGACGAGTATGCGGTGAGTCGCAGCATGTCGAATGATTCCGATTGATCGCAGTCGATATGGAGCATGAGTTTCATCCGTGTTTAGAAAGGCGTGCTCCAGAATGGCTGCCTGGGAGTGTGTCACGCACTGCCTGGTGCGCTTGGTTGCCAACTAAGGGGGATAGATGCGAAAAGGCAAGCACAATAGTGGGGAACTGATCAGCTCGGGCAGGCGGCTCAGGGTTCTAATTTCTGTCATTGTGCGTGCGTGCAGGAGTACAATATGATGGGGCGTCCGCAGCGGGATCCCCATGGGCACATGATGGGCAGCTCCGGGCAGCACATGTGCACCGCCAGCCTGGAGGAGGCGCCGCACTCGCACTAGGTCGTGGTATGTCCTTGCGGGCGGCGCGCATGTGCTGGCGGCAGACTGCCGGGATGGAGACGCAGCACTTGCCAGCGGCGGCGATGCCCGAGGGTTTGGCGGGCCTGCGCGGCCGCGCCGGGGGTCGAGGTTAGGCGCTGGGGCTGCCAGGCGGTGCCAGCGCCGCAGTTTTGGCAGCATCGTCAGCTCGATATGGCGCGCGGGGCAGCAGGCCCTGCGGCGCGTGATTGTATGTATAGGCTCGGGGGATCAGGGTTGTCAGGAATTTGGACGGCGGGAGCACTTGCCAGCCGCGGTTGTGTACACTAGGTCATTGTGGGCAGCGCCCAGGTGGGCGCTGTGCGGGACAACTCGTGTGTCATTGGAGGGAGCCGGAAGGAACTTCGTTGGGGTGGGCAACTCAGCAGCAGTATTGCCAGTCTACAGGGCACAGGAACTACGCTTCGGCAGCAGCTTGACGCGATGTTTGGACCACCAGTAGAGGCGCAGTTTGGACCAGCATTGTTGACTGCATGTCGTGCCGCTGCAGACAGCGTGAGCAGCTCTCACTGAAACACACGCTGTTCCTGTATTCCAACGCGAGCCACTTGCAAATTGTGCCGGGCAAAGTGTCATCAGGATTTGGCAAGGCCAATGGGATGTGGCGCGGCTTGAGTCTAGCTGATCATACAAAGTACTTGCCGTTTCTCCTTTTTTTCTGCGACCACCGAGAGACACTTGCCCCCACTGCAGACCACACTGCGCCAAAGCCTGTCAATCGCGGCAGCCTCACTGCTGTAGCCTTCGTGTTTTGCATGATTCGATTTCCAGACCGCGACCTTTCCACAGGCTGACAGCGGGACAGTCCTATGAACGTATCTGATCTTCTCCTTGGCATAGAACCATCCCTGCAAGCCCAGCTCGCTCTCGAAGTTCCTACAGGTACTGATTTGAGACGCGGCGCCAAGCCAACCAGTCCTCTGTTTGATGGTCCAACAGCATTGCAGAGCCCAACGAGTGTCATACGACGCCAAGACGCAGGAATCAATCGTTTTACCCTGCCGCGTGCAGTCGCTTTATACATCACGAAGGTCACGACCCGCCACCGCGGCGAGGAAGGGCGCGAGCAGGTAGCCATGATGGCTGCATGCTTGGACGTTAAATGCAACCTGGTGTTGCAAATCTGCAGCTCTGGAAGGTATTGAGTGGCTCCCAAGTATGCATTTGGTACCATGCCAGGCCCTCAGAGCGCTGGACGAGCACATACTGCAGCATGTGGTGCCGCGGGTCGCAAATGGCTGCAACCTGTTTGCGGAGAGCGGCCGCCTCATCCCCACAGGCAGTCCCAGGTGCAGGAGCTCCTCTTCCCTGGGCATGATGTAGCGCTTTGTCTCAGACTCCCGCAAATCCTCATGGGACTGTGCCTCATGTCTTTTCAGCTGCTGCATGCACGCCCAAGACGTCAACATACTGGACAGTGCACATTCGTTTTCACGACACACAGTGCGCGACCAGCCCATCAACTGTAACAGGCTGGACGGGGTTCTGGGCGGAGGCATCCGGGAGGGGCAGGTCACCGAGCTTGTCGGCGAATCGGGCGCCGGCAAGACGCAGGCAAGACCCTGGCCCGTCTCAGAAACAACAGATTTCGCTGCCGTTTGGCACACAGCTCCCCTGCGCCCCTTGCTGTCTGGCAGCCGTCTGTCTTCACACCTGGCAATGAGGGACGCAGCTGCACACTGCTTCCCTTGGCCCTGCACATGCATCAATTGCAATGCTTTCCTTGTGCCTGCCCTCGCCACCCTGCCTGTGGTTGTGTGCATCGTCTGCCATGAAGCGAAGTCCAGGAGACATAGGCGACGCCAATTGCACCGCCGCAGGTGTGTCTGGGCATGGCGCTGCAGAACGCGCTGCGTGGCGAAGCGGTGCTGTATGTCGACACGAGCAACGCCTTCAGCCCGCAGCGCATTGCCGGCCTGTTCCGGCTGCTGCCCGACAACGGGGTGAGGCTCAGTTCCGTTCAAATCCTGCGGCAGCCGGAATCTGCATCAGCATACGCCCCATGGGATCTGAATTATAGTACGTACAATTTTGACACGTTGTAAGCTTGATTGATCCGTGTGCCGCTGCAGGGCGAGCCGGCACTGTCGCAAGCGCTGCGGCACATACGCGTGCACAGAGTGTTCGATGCCCAGGTGCGACTGCCGGCATCCTGCGACTTGAAGACATGCACAGAGACTCGCAGGCCTCGTCCTGGCGGCTTGTTTGGCGTCCACCCACACAGAAAACAAACAGCGCGTTGCCAGTGCTTTGGATGATGACGTCTGGGCCCGCTTTGCGTGGCACAAAACCTGGCACCTGGAAGTCTTGTGGTCGCCAGCAGCGGATAGCAATAGCTAATTCCACGTTGTGTTAATTGGTATTGCAGGAGCTGCTGACGCTGCTGGATGCGCTGGGCCCCGCATTTGCGGCGCTGCAGGGCAGCCCCGACACGGCTGCGCAGCTGCCGCGGCTGATGGTGGTGGACGCTTTTTCGGCCGTCATGTCCCCCGTTATGGGCCGACCAGGCCAGCTGTCAGGTGAGGGGTCACGTGCAGCCGCGGCCACACAAGAGCGCTCTCACAATTGTCAGTCTCACACCTGGTCCGCACGTTCCGCCAGCAGTGCTGCTGCAGCGCCTGCGCAGCAGCTCTGCAGAGCTTGTGACCATCAAGCACTGAAACGACTGAGGAGGTGTGTGACGCAGGGCACGCGCTGATGCTGGGAGCCGCGCGCCTGCTAAAGAGCCTCGTCGCGCGCTACACGATGGCCGTGCTGCTCACCAACCATGTCGTCGGCGGGCCCAAGGTAAGCTACATATCACTTTCCACGTACTATGATTATTTTCAAATCGTATGGTGTAGTCTCACAGGCAGGCAGGCAGCTGTGTGCTCCTTGGTGTTACTGCCTCATCTCCTTGGGAGCCGACAGGCAAGATACAAGATGCAGAAGAATCTGCGAGGTATCTCGGGCGCTTTTTTCCGACAAAATATTAGTAATCTGAATCAGTGCTCACCCAGCGCCAGAGACCGGCGTTGGGTGGCCAGCAGCGGGCCCAGCCGCTCGGGGGGTGCGCCCGCCGATAGCAATCCAGCAGACCAGCCAATTGATTGATTCCTGCATTGCATGTCCAGGACCAGTGACCGGCGCTGGGCGAGCACTGGCGCAGCCAGCTGCACGCGCGGGTGCAACTCTAGGAGTATCGATTATGTTCAATCAATCTCGTGAGCAAATTTCAAGCAATCTCATACATGGCGTGTGCAGGACCAGCGGCCGGCGCTGGGCGAGCACTGGCGCAGCCAGCCGCACGCGCGGGTGCAGCTGGCGCGGCTGCCCGGCCTGGGGACGCAGCGGCGAGCCACGCTGCGGGCCAGCACCGTGCTTCGCCCCGGCGCCTCGGCCCTGCTAGACCTAGCAAACCCAGCGGCGCCGTAGGGCTGGAGACGCGGCTGAAGGCATGGCTGAAGACGTGGGCTGAAGACTGTTTAGCGCCTCGACCGCGCCTCAGCCGCGCCAGACCTAGCTTTCCAGAGCAGTGCCGAAGTCCTGAACACTTAATGTAGTACCCTGGCGAACCGGAGAACAGAAGGCCACCGACCTCCTGTGGACGCTGCGGCAGAGCCGCAGGGCTGACGCGCACAGATCGCGTCTGATTGGCACCGTGAATCGCTGCGGCTGTGGCAACCCTGAAACAGAGCAGAGTCGCCGCAGCAAGATGCAGGCCATGGCTAACGCTCTCGGGTGCTTTCATTTAACTCCACTCACTGTTTTAACAGGCTGGGTATGCCGCCTTGCAGTGCAGTATGCATATGGATCAGGGAATGCTGACTCCCCTAATGTGTATGCTGCGCAGGTCGTAGACCGCTGGACGTATCGTGACTCGCTCAGTTTCCGCTTGGTTGCGGCAGCCAGGCCCTGAAAGTGCCTCGTCTGCAGCAGGCTGTAAGCAGGCAATGCCTACAATGCTCGTGCTCAATCGTCCATGTGCCACATTAGCTGCAGTTGACCCATGAAACCACATGACAAGACCGTTGAAAGTGGACGTTGCTGTCTCCACCTAACTGCTCGCCACTCCTCAAGGATATCTGCCTGCCCCGCTCACTCCACGTCAGCCACCTTCGCTAATTTTTGGAGCCGGTTGAGCACCAGGTCGCCCTGCTTGATGGCCGCCTGGTATGCTGCATTCTTCAGGTCCAGTCTGCAGAGAGACAGATGCGGCATGAATGAGAGGCGACAAAGATTCTTTTTGGACGGCTGTCCTCAGTAGACCTGCATGCTGCCATGCATCCGACCACTGCCAAACACAAGCACAGGCTCGTGAGGGTCTGAACACTAGACCAAAGAATGTCTCTGTTCTGCAGCGGCGCACCTGCTGGTCTCCACCACGCCGGCGACCTTGTCGATCTTGGCGGGCAGGCGGCCGGCAGCGATGAAGGCGGCGAGCTCGCTGTCCATGAAGTCGGGGGAGACGCCAAAGGCGGCCGCCATCGCCTCCAGCCGCACGCTCTTGTACGACTCCAGGAACTGCAAGTGCAAAAGGTTTCAGAAATCAATTAGGCTCATATCGATGTTGCTCTGTAAAAACGATACTGCTGCAAACAGAGGCGGCCGCCATCGCCGCCAGCCGCACGCTCTTGTACGACTCTAGGAACTGCGCGCACACAAGTTCCTGGTCATCCCTTGTTTGAAAACATTCACATTCCATGAGACACACAATGACGTTGCAGCCAAGGCGCCTGCCACTCCTTCAGCCGCACGCTCTTGTACGACTTCGGGAACTGCGCGCAGGAGCTTGCATGATGTGAGATATCTACAGCTCGTGCTGCAAATACCAATGATAGGATGTCGTGTGCACAGCCCAGCTGCGCGCGGCTGCGGGGGCCTGCACAGCATACAGTGCAGCTCAGCTGCGGTCTGGGTCCCTGCTGAGCTCTCCCAACATGACTGACCGAATGAAGATGCCCCCTGCAGCTCGTGGGCCGACAGGCTTCCGAGCAGGGTTTTCGCAGTGTAGTCGCTTGCCTGCGAGTAGGCGACGACGCGCACTTCGCGCACGTAGTACCGGAAGTGCGGATGCAGCACCCTGTCCTGCTGCACCTTTGCCGCCACCTCCACGAACGCCTGCGAATCCACAGCGTGCAGGCATTGCAAAGCCTAAAGCTTACTTCAGCTCAGCTTGCAGGCACCGTGCGTACTTCTGTGATCAGCTGGATCGAGCTGCTGCGTGGCTGCGGCACTGGCGCCCCAGCCCAGCATCGCAGCTGTCCGACGCGCGCGGCAAGCCTCAAGCTGCGCCACAGCTTTGCAATGCTCTGGTCTGAACTGCTCATTTAGTGCACAGCTCGCAGGGGTAAGCAACAAGTGTTGGCGCAGCGCCGCAAAAACCAAGAACTGGCGCAGCACACCTTGAAGAAGTCGTGGTATTGGCACTGGTACAGCGAGTTGAGGAACTGCGACAGCTCCGGCATGGACTCTATGATCGTCAACACCTCCGGCGCGTCCACCACCTGCGCGACACACGCATGGACTTCAAAGCTGTGCTCCCAAAGTTGAGCAGCGTGCTCACACGCTACGCCTCGAGCAAGTCTCTGCTCGTCCATGGGGAACAGAACAGGACCGAGACATGAGCAGAACTTGTCTGATGTGTGGAGGCACCATGCACCCAAAGAAGCACGCGCAGCGGCAGGGCGCAGCTTCCTGTCCACACAGCTTCCTTTTCCTCAGAGGCTTCAGCTGCACCTTGGCTTTGAGCGTCATGCGGTCCAGCGACAGGATGGAGGTAATGACGGTGTAGAAGATGCACCTCTCAAAGCTGAACAGCTCCGTCCTGCAGGACCAACACACAGCTGCTCACGTCACTGCACAGAAACACAATCCCAGATGCTTGGAGCAGCGCCTGACTGCGCTGCAGCAGCAATCTTGGGCTGGTTTGAGGTGACAGGTTTGAGGGCGCAGGACTTCAGTCGTGCTGAACAACGAAGGCACTGTGCATTGCTGCTCAGTGTGCGCGCAGGGGCATGACAGAAAATGTGGGGATAGCGGCTCACGTGGTGAAGGTGGCAATGGAGTCAAGGAACAGCTCGGCAGCGGCCTTGAAGTCGCGTGTCGCCATGAGGAAGAAAGCCTCATACACCTGCCGCCATCAAGTGCTGCACATCAACATCGGGTGACTCCATACCCTCCTAGCAGATCGTCACTCCCCCTTCCCCAGCGGCAGGCGGCAACTCCGCGCCAGACTTTACAAGCTGCGGACATCTGCAGTACTGCCGGTGAGCCGACACAGTGCTCTGGAGCGCTGCATGCTGTGCTGTGCCAGCTCCTGAGCATAGCAGGGACACCATGTCGGTAACAGAGCTTCACCTTGAGGCGGTTCTTGCGCTCCCAGTCACCGCCGGCGGCGCACAGCTCCTTGGCGCGCGCTATGCCCTCCTTCACCTCCGTCCAGGCGCCTGACGCCAGGTCGCCTCTGTCGCATGCAAGATACTTATGACTCAATGAAGCCACAATGAACGGCTGGATGCTGCATCATATCGTAATGCGTGTGATGCCCTCCTTCACCTTCGTCCACGCTCCCGCCGCCAGACTTGTCACAAGTTGGCCGTGAGTGTTTACTTCAATGGCACCCGGCCTTGATATTTCTTGTCACGTTACTCTTGTCGCGTTGCGATCACGATGTAGTTCAGCCGATGGGAGCTGAGAGGCTGCGGGTGAGGCCACCGCCCGAGGCACCAGGCATGGCTCGAGATCCCCAACCTCCAGCGCAAAAGCTGGTTTGCATCGACAGTTTCCCTCAACCTATCCTGAAGCAGAGCTGCTCCTGAGCATGGGCTGCACCTGAGCATGGTGAAAACGTTCTCCATCTTCAGGCCAGAGCCGGCTGCCTTCTCCTCGACGGACTTGAATGCCTCCACCGCCGCCGCGCGGTCGCCTGCAATGGCAGGTCAATAGTCGGCAAGGTGCTAGTCGGGCTGATTCGCAAACGTTCGGCAACCTGGTCCAGCACGGGTGTCAGCTGATGTGGATGGACGCAGTGCGCAAAGTCTCTGCACACATCCTGCCCTATCCAGCGCCCAACTGACACACGGGTGACTCGCACCAGCAATCATCTCGAGTGGACACAAAAACGCCAACCCACACATGCTCATGATTGCATGTGGAGACTCACAAGGTTACTGGTGTAGTTGCCTGAGACAGCTGCATCACAGCTGCAGCGCTGCAGCCAGTCATTGTTGCGAAAGATTATTTATCTGGCCCTTGCACAGGCAGCAGCTTGGCACCTAGCACGAAGGTCCGCGCAGGACGCCTCATCGGTGATAAGAAATTCAATATGAGAGCAGTTCGCCCTCGCGCGCGTACTCCACTTCCATTGCCCCCAGGATGACCACGTTCTTGTCTGTGCTTGTGCAAGATGTTCTTGGGTGTGCTTGTGCAACATAAATCCGGCTCACCGATTTTGCTCAGGTAGTTAGCTTTCGCGACGCGCGCGTCCCGCACTTCCACGTCCCCCAGGTTCTCCTCCGCGTCCTTTATCGTCGCCTCCAGGCCCTCCAGCCGCTGCGAGTTCGCTGTGCGGAGCGCTTCCAGCTTCCCGCCGTCCACCTCCCAGCCCAGCTCCTCGCAGATGGCCTCATACTCTGGCGCCAGCTCTGTATAATGAATACTTTTCTTAAATCATTGGTTACGAGCGATGACTTCGCCAATTGCACGGCAATCAGCGCCACAGAGAGGCGGGCCACGATGAGCTGCTGCATGCAGCATGAGGGTGGATCATGCTGAGCAACGTAGATTCGTGTAGTAGACGAGACGCTGCGCTGACGCTTCGGCCATGTGTTCCACTTGAGAAGGCAGCCCAGCAGACCCGCCGCGGCGGGTCCAAGTGCGCGCACACCTTCTGCGGTGACCGTGTCGAGGATTTCGCGCTGCAGTGCGGCCCTGTCCACGCCCTCGATGTCTTTCGACCGGTACAGGAAGCGCTGCACGACGCAGGCGAGGCGCGGTCGGGAAGCATGCAGAAGGCAGCTGTTGGGGTGGTGAGACGGTGCACCGATGCAACCAAAGGCAGCAGGCAAATTAGAATGTCAGTTTGCGATTGCACATGCCATCGTGTCTATCGTGTCTTACCTTCTGTGCCAGGTCCAGTCTGAAGTCCTGCTTCACTTCCTCCTCGGCCGGAGGGGTGGCCGTCGCCACCATGGTGGTCGGAGGCTGCACCCAGATGTACGCTGAATCGTCGATTCCTTGCTCCAATGAACTTACGGGCACCTGGCTTTGCGTCCACAACCAGCGTTGATTCTAGATGACAATCAAGTCGTGAACCGGTCCTCCCAGGGACGTCGAAACGCAGCGTGAAGCCTGTACAGGACGCCCAGCAAACCCTTGAATCGGAGAGCTGCTGCAAGCGGAAATGGCCTCGCAGGCGCTTATTGCCTTCCGGTGTTCTTAGCCACTACAGGGCGGGGTCACGTTTTCGCCGCCCTGTATTGTACCGTGACCTTGATGCAACAACAGCGTCTTGCCCAAATGGGTCACAAACAGCATTCGCAACCATAGGATATCGGCTGATCGCCACCACATCGTGGCGTGCAATATAGGCACGATCGGTGGTGTCGGAACAACTCAATGCACACGGTGGCTTGACCTGTCGAATGCCCCGCACGGCTCAGCCCTGATCGAAGGGGTCCAGCAGGAGCAAGGCAAGGCAGCTGTAGGTCGCTAATGAGCGTTGCAGGCCATCTCCACAGACCGGACGCTCACTTTTTCGTGCCGCGACGAGCGCCGCAGCGGCAGTCAGCCAGGAGCACATTTCAGCAGGTGCAGCAGCAGTGCAACTGCCGTCGCATCGGACCTAGGCGCCTTCGCGTCTTCGCTGCTGTTGAGCAGCAACGACATCAGCCTGCACCAGTCGAAGTCAGCCTGCAGCAGGACCAGCCAGCTGACGCGGCCGGGGCAGCAGCCAGCGTCGACTTGAACAGGCGCACAGCACTCACGTCGCTTGCCGCAGCAGGTACGTCTGTAGGCACGCCTTTGTATGCTGCAGCATGTTTCGGGCGATGTTGAACGTTAAGGCCAGGTTGTTAGACAAATGTCAGCACGGCTTATCGGTGATCGTGGCTGCGCAGGTGGTGCATGGGCCGGCATGTCAGCGCCTGCCAGTGCCGTGGTCGACGTCGAGCTGCCAAGCGGGCGATCAGTGCAGGTAAAGACAATTTGCCAGACTTCTGACTGACGTGCAGTCATGCACCTTGCTGCGGCACAAGGGCTTTTTGGACAAGCCTTGGTGGACCAGCGCTGACCACAATGCGACTGAGCATACCGGCGGATGGGGCACAAATGATCTTCATGTCAATTGCAGCAGTAGCTTGATGCTACTGTCTGGTCGCCAAAACCTGTGGGCTGCCACCCGGTGGCGGTGCAGCAAGCTGCATGACTTGCGGCACATATGGCTTTCATCATACAATGATGACAGGACGCGATGTCATCTGCAGGCATGGGAGTTTGATGTGCCGCTGCGGGTGGTGGCGCTGCGGGGCTCAGTGCCGGGCGCCTGGCCGGCCGACTTCCGGGCCGTCGCGGGGAAGCATGCGCGCTTCAGCCTGGAGCAGCGCGGGCAGCTGGCCGACATCTACTCCGAGCTGACGGACAGGAGGCAAGAATAACTTTATGCAGACCTGGGAGACTGTTGCATCGAGTCGACAGCTTGTGGGCCATGCCGAACTTGTCCAGAGCACAGCGCACTGCTGCAGTTGCCGGCGCACATGAATTGCCGGCGCACATGAATTTCTCACTTGCAATTTCTGGCAGGAAGGTGATGACCCATTGATTTTGTTGATGAGTTGACCTGGAACACACTTGAGCGCAGGCTGAAGAAGAAGTCGGCAGGCACAGCAGACGCCGTCACGCTGGGGGACGCCTGGCTGGCACCCGCCATCCAGGCGGGCGCACTGCAGCCGATCGCAGATCCGGAGCGGTGGCGGTGGTGGGTGCGTCTGCCGGCATTCGCTTGTCTGATGCTTACATTTCACCCCGAAATCTGACACCATGAAAGCTGATGCTGCTTCTGGAGTCTGGGAGACTCCTGGGGGTATGCCTCTGCACTTTGTAAGCCTGTGACATCATTCAGGGGTATGTGCGCGGCCTCACTAAAGTGCGCGTCCTGCCCTGCAGGAGCTGCTGCCGCCGCGGTGGAAGCAGCTGGTGCGGCGGGACGAGCGCGGGCTGATGGACCCGCGAGGCGCGGTGTGGGGCGCGCCCTACCGCTGGGGCTGCACGCTCATCGCGTACAACAAGGACAAGCTAGAGAGGTGCTTTACCAAACTCCTCGGATTCCCCAGCACATCTGTGCGCCTGACATGGTGAAGCAGCCTGCAAGGGGCAAGAGGGGTTTCAGCAAGCTATGACTCCTGTGTCGACCTCGAGAAGCTGCCCTGCATCACCTGGGTAACCCCAAGCTGGGTGATACAGGGACTTGCACCAACCATTACCAACATTGACATGTGACAACGCAGGGCGGGCCATCCGATAGACGACTGGAGCGACCTGGTACAGCCGGCGCTGCGGCGGCGTGTCGGCGTCATAGAGTCCCCGCGTGAGGTAAGCAGCGGCTCACAACTCGTTCGTCAAGTGTTTGTCAACCTTGGCCGGGTACATGATCCAACGACACTGCTCCAGGTTGGCCAATGTTGCCAATGTTATTTCAGAATCAGTGGCATCATATCACAATCATTGATTCGCAGTATGCCACCGCTGTCCCCACAGGTGCTGAGCATCACGCTGCGAACTATGGGGCTGCCGCCCAATGCGGGCCCCGATGAATTGAAGGCGGCGGGCGTCTCCGAGGCGGAGGTCGTCGGCCGCCTGCGGTACCTGCGGAAGCAGGTGGTGCTTACTGTTGCTTTCGCGGCGCTTATATTGCCTTCTGACATTTGCTTTCTCGGCAAATGTCTTGACTGTCGTGGACCTCTGCAGATGTTCATGTGTCCCTAGTGTCCCAAGCTTTGTTCCAAGCATTGTGGCCGCCGTACGCCGACAGCATCAACACCATTCACGCAGGTGCTGGTGGCCAGCAACCGCGAGGCGGCGCGCGCACTGAATGCCGGCGATATCTGGGCGCTCATCGGCTGGTGTGCATCCACCAAGTCATTTGGCCGTGGGCGTGTTACTGCGGCTAAACAGTCACTGGCATTGCCCGTACAGGCAGGCTGAGCACATCTGACTGACCACAATGGGCGCCTGCTAAAGCATGTTGCCATCAGTGGGCGCAGCGTGACGAAACCCCTATCGACACACCTTGCACCCTACAGTACCCAACCCCTATCGACACACCTTACACCCTACAATACCTATGAGCCACTACCACTTTTGGTTTCCGATGTGTGCTCAGGTCGGAGGAACTGGCGCCGCTGGCGCTGCGCTCGAGCCGCATACGGCTGGTGGCGCCAGCATCGGGCACCACGCTGTGGGCGGACCTGTGGACTGTGCCGTCCGGCGCTGGCGCCCCGCAGGGCCCCTCCCCACTGCTGCCCCTGTGGTTCGAGCTGCCGCTGCAGCCCGCAAGGCAAGCATGCCTGCCGCTGCCACCGCGCCTCCTTGTTGTTTGTCCTGGAAGGACCTGCGGCCGCATTCATTGCGGCGCAGCGCGGGGCACTGTCTGAAAACGGACTGTGTTGGTGGCATCGCAGCAGCTACGACTGTTCCAGGCTGTCAGTGTGCCATTGCAACGCACTGCAGGGCCAAGGAGCTGAACCAGCTTCGCAAGGGCTCGTCGCCGCTGATGTTGCCAGAGGAGGAGGGCGCCGCGCCCGGCACGCAGGTGGGTCAGGTGTCACGTTGATCAGCCGCCGGACACATCATCTCATGAACAGGTTTCCGTGGTGTCAGACAGCCATGCAGCGAGCTGTGCACGGCAAGCAAACTACAAAGTTGAATAGTTCAAAAACTCTAGATCGATTTTGTGATTTGTACACAGGGCATCATCAGCTCCGGCAGCGCGCTGCTGGGCGGCTTCATGCCGGACGATGAGGTGCTGCGCCGCAGCGACTTTGCGGCGCCGCTGACGCCCCAGACGCAGGCGCTGTACACGCGCATCATGGCGTCGTTGTGACACGTGTCACAAGCAGCAAATCGGCGATATTGTGACTGAAGCATCTCGCGTTGAACTCGTTGCGGCTCAGCGACTGATCGTTGTCTGATGAGCGGCAGTCGTGCAGTAACGTTGTCGGACACAGGGAACTCCGTGCGTGCACTGCTTCTGCTGGAGGATTGAGCGGACGTGTTGGAAGCTGAGGGCTGTGCCAAGATGACGGATTCCCGCTACATATTTCAGCTGCGGCCGCCGATTAGGAGCAGGAAGAAGCTAATCCGGATGTGCATTGCCCAGGAGCGCTGCGGGCTGCAGTGATCATAACAGCGTATCACTTCGTGTCCATACAAGCTGAAGGTTGCATCGTGTTGCCATGGCACCCAAAAAAAAGGGCAAAAAGAAGCCTGCTTTGGGAGATTGGTCAGACGACGACGCTGTGGTCGACCCGCTAGCGCAGGCAGCGAGCGCGGACGGCGAGCAGCCGGATGAGACGATAGAGCAGCCCCCAGCGCAGCAGGCCCACAAAGGCAAGAAACCCAAGGGCAAGAAAAAGAAAGGCAAGAAGGACCTGGGCGAGTGGAGCGATGAGGATGAGCTGCCGGCTGCCACCAGCGCCACCCTCGATGGCGAAGATGACGCAGAGCCGCTGCATCATACCGGCTGCAGCGCATCGCGCAGCGCCAGCGGCTTTGCTGCATTGCCGAATGAGGAGGAGGGTGGCGCGGCCGCCAACGGCGCGCATGCTGAGGAGGAGTCGGACGACGGCTCTGAGCAGGTCCACGGATACCCATGCATGGTTGTCAGCTGATTATGACGCCGACAGCCGATGGCCGACCTGCTGTACTGGCCTGCACATGTTTGGCCGCATGCACCTGCATGCGTCATGAGCGGCGCTGACTTGGACAGTTTGGATCGACTGCAGCTGCCGGAGCCGGTTGTGGCGCGCCTCTCAAAGGTATCGAAGCACCCGAAGGCGGACCGGCTGAAGGTGTGCCAGGCAGACACCGGCGCTGGCGGCATGGTGCAGGTGGGCACCTGTTGAAGCGACGGCGCACATGGCCACTGCAATTCTGGCAAAACAAAGTCATGAGTCGGCATAGTGACACAGTGTTGCCCAATGTCCATGGTTTCTACAGGCTTTCTCGCCAGCAAGTCGACAGGCTGACACTCCGCATGCATGTGCCAGGTGGTGACAAATGCAGCCATCACCAAGGGCCAGTATGTCATCCTGGCGGTGGGTGCTGTTCCCATCTGTACATGCACATAATGCCTATCATCGCCAGGCTCTCCGCCAGTGCCGTGTGTATGCTCCATGCAGGCACGTGTTGACCTTGCAACCTGTGGGTACAGCTGCTTCCTCATCAGCTGCCACACCCTCGATGACCACCTGCTCCTGTAAACACAACCTCTCCTGTAACACTGCGCAGCCGGCGGGGTGCACGACGCCCGGCAGCGCGATCCGGGTGGAGGCGTCGCAGCTGCACGGCGTCGACAGCAGCGGCATGATCTGCTCCGCCCACGACCTGGGCTGGTCCGAGGAGGCGGACAGCGTGCCCGCCTTCGTGCCCAAGTCCGCGCCGCTCGGCAGCCCCTATCCCGACGAGCCCTTCCGGGTGCGCAAACGTGTTCCGGTGCCGCAATCTTGTCATGTCACGGCTCCGCGCAGTGGGCGGCGTTGCTGGGTGTTGGTCGCCTTTTGCTGCAGAATTTGACGGTGCTGCATGTTCTCAACAATATACCGCAGCAAAATTGTTCAGTCGACCTGCTCTGTGCAATTGATTTGGTCGGAAATGTCGCTGCACAGCATGCAGCTGGCATGCTATTCCAATTTCCTTGACCCTACTGAAAAGTCTTGCATAAAATTTGAAACACCAGCATATTGCCGATTTGCTGCTCGACCTGCATTGCAGGTGGAGGCGGAGGAGGAAGAGGAGGAGGAGGAGGCGGCGCCAGAGCGCAAGCCCGCGGGCAAGAAGAGGAAGGACAAGTCCAAGTCCAAGCGCGACATCAGCTTTGCCGACCGGCCGGACGAGGAGGAGGCGGAGGAGGAGGCCGCGGCGGCCCCAGCAGGTGTGGGAGCTGCCCTGCATCCCATGCCACTGAGCTCTCAGATGCCAGCTCGTTCACACAGTCTGCATGCAGATGTACTTCATGCAGATCAAGCGACCTGTGGTCGCTTATGTGGCCCATCAACGCTGGCAAATGCATGTCTGTCTGCTGTGCAATGGCAAACAGAGGAGGAGCCGGCGGCCAACGGCGCGGCAGAGTCGGGCCGCGCCGACAGCGACGGTGAGGACGGGCTGCAGCTGGACGGCGCACGCAAGCCCAACAAGAAGGCCAAGAAGGGGAAGAAGGGCGACTTCGTCATCCCCGACGACCTGGACGCCGATGAGTCCGAGGTGCGCTCAAAACCACACGCTCGCAATCCTGCGTTCCAAGCTCCTGTACCTGCCTATTTTGACCTCCATTTCCTGTTTGTGTTTGGTGCAGTCGAGCTGGGCTCGAGCTGGTGTGCTTGCTCAATGCCGCATGCAATATTCTTCTTCGCAACCGGTGCTGCTGACGGAACGAAGGACTGAAGGACTGCGAGCGTGTGGTCTTGATGCTGCTACTGTTGCTACGCATGCACAGGCCGCCCCCGACAGCGTGCCAGAGCCGGCGCCGGCCAGCCCGCCGGCGGCGGACGATACGGCAGCGCCGGCGGAGGCAGCCGAGGCAGCCGACGACGAGGCAGCCTCCTTTGGCGGCAGCAAGGTCGGCAGGAAGAAGGGGTCCAAAAAAGCAGCAGTCGACATGGACAGCGCGTTTGCGGCGCTCGATCTCGAATCAGACCAGCCGCCCGCGGCGCCACCGGAGCCGGCGGCAGGGGCAGACGCAGAGGCAGACGCAGATGAGCCGGCCTTCTCAGGTGAGCCTGCCTGCGCACTCAGCATCTGGGACATTGCGGCGCCAATTGAAATTGAAGCTTTGAAATTCGCCATGTATTATAAAGCTGACAGACGGTTACCGTGCCTGCAGGCGGCAAGAAGCCGAAGAAGAAGAAGAAGAGCACGAAGGGCGTGGACTGGTCTGCAATGGAGGCGGATGCCGAGGAGCCAGCGGCCGACGGGGAGGCGGCAGCCGGCGGGGGGGCGGCGGCCGACGCCGAACAGCCTGCAGCAGCCACGCCGCCCGAGCCCACAGCAGCCCCAGCAGCAGCCGAAGGTGTGCGCTGCTGTGGTACACCGCTGTTGTCCTGGCTGGTATTGCCCTTGCGTTGACGCCGGGCCTGGGCTGGGTCTCGGCACATGCATGACACCTGTGCGCCTGCCGGCATCCAACCAAAGATGTCCAAATATATGAGAAAGGCATCGTTACCTAGCACCACATGAAAACCTACACTGCAGGCGGCGCAGCCAGCAGCGGCAGGAGCAGGGGCGGCAAGGGCGCCAGGGGCGCCAAGCCCACCGCGGAGCAGGAGGAGCTCGACTCGCTGCTGGCGGAGCTGGACGCGCCCAAGGCGCCACCGCCGGAGCCAGCGGCCGGCGGCAAGAAAAAGAAAAAGAAGAAGGGCGGCGCGGCGGCTGCGGAGAGGCCGGCGGACGAGGAAGATCTGGACGCGATCCTGGCGGAGCTTGGCGGCGGCCCGCCGGCGGCGGCGGCTGACTCGGCGGCAGCGGGACCCGCCGTCGCGGTGCAGCCTGCAGGCAAGCGACCTGTCCCTGCGGCACCTTTGCTGCAAGCAGAGTCTGAAGGAGGCCGGCGCTTTGGGCGCCGCCAAAGTGCACAGAGCAATGGGGGGGACCACACTGCGAGTGCTGCCGGCTGCGGATCGCTGATTTAACACGAAACTCTTAGGGGCTGCACTGCTGCTTTCTGAGTGTTGTGATGAAACCACCGATGTCGTATTGGTCGCAGATGAGGCCGCGGCCCCGGCAGACGCTGCAGCGCCCGCGGACGACGCTGCAGCGGAGGCAGACGAGGCAGACGCTGCAGAGGAGGGCGGCAAGGTAAGCAGTGAGGCCATGTCTGCGGGCTGCGACCAAAACTGCCAAGAGCTGCACCATTGCAGCCTGTGGTCTGCCTGGGGAGAGACTGCCTCACTGCATGCTTCGAGCATGCGAATAGATCGACGAATTGCACATTTGCTGGCAAGCCCCTTGTGGCAATTCACCCTTGACACCGCAAACCCCTTTGCCGCAGGAGTTGAGCGCGGCGGCCAAGAAGAAGGCCAAGCGCAAGGCGAAGGAGAAGGCGGCAAAGGCCGGCGCCGGCGCCGAGGCCGCCGCGGTCGAGAAGCTTGCCGCCGAGAAGCCAGGCAAGGGGAAGAAGATGTCGGCGGCGGTGCGGGCGATGCAGGAGGCGCAGGAGGCGCGGCAGCGCGCTGAGGAGGCGGCCCGCGTGGCTGAGGAGGAGCGCAAGCGCCAGGTGGGTCCAGAAAACAGATATCGATACAGAAAGCCATTCAATTTCAGGATCTGCCAGACGCTGTCATATGATGGCTGCAATGGCAGACAGAAGGCGCGGCCGCCCGCCAAGGAGGGACAAGCCGCAGGGGGGGTTCAGGTTGCAGATGTTTGCAGATAACACCTCAGCGGTTCAGGGTTCAAAGGCTAGATACTGTCGAATGTCAGTTGCAAGGTCAGATAGGAGGCGTGGCAGCGCGATTGAGGAGGCCGCCCGTCTGGCCGAGAAGCGGTAGCGCCAGGTGGGTGCAGGAGCAATGGGTCACAATGTATGCACTCACGCAATCAATTTCAAGCCAGCAGCACCGCGCCAGGCCGAGGAGAACCGTGACGCCAAGCCAGAATTACGGATCAACTATGCTACATCCGACTGTCTTGTGTGACATCGTTGCAAAGAGCGGCCGGCGCATCGCCAAGATTGGGAGGTCGTTCGAGCACCTCACGATTCCAAACGCATCGTCTCGACTTTTCAGGTCTTGTATAAGAGCAAGAGGACGAGCGGCAGGCGGCGGAGGAGGCGGTGGCGAAGGCCGTGGCAGACGCGGAGCGACTTCAAGCTGGAACGTCTCAAGTCTACACGTCCTGACAGTCTTCGTGATTATCTAAACATCTGCCACAGGAGGAAGAGGAGGAGGCGCGGGCGGCGGAGGAGGCGGAGGCGAAGGCCAAGGCGGACGAGCAGCGGCGGGAGGCGCGGGCGGCGCACCGCGCGCAGCTCAAGCGGGAGGGCAAGCTGCTCACCGGCAAGGCCAAGAAGGAGGCCGAGCGCCTGGCCGCGATGCGGGAGCAGATGCTCGCCAACTCCAACCTGCCCGTGCCAGGTGGGTGTTATGAGGGTGTCTCCGGGTGTTGGGAGGGTGTGCAGGTGTGATGGAGTGCGGCATCGTGCCCCCTGCACCTGTGTTGTGCCATTGCGGCAGCCTGGCGGGCACGACGGCAGGCAGGCAAGTCCGGGCGTCACGATTGGGTCGACATTCACAGAATACTTGTGAAGAATGACTTGAACCTGCTTAACATCAATCTCACAACCTTCTTCCTTTGATGTCATGGCCTTTTTACTTGTTCTACCTGTGCGGCGCAGGCGACGAGAAGGAGCCGGTCAAGAAGAAGGTGGTGTATGCGTCCAAGAAGAAGGGCCCCAAAAAGCAGCCTTCGGGCGACGCCGGCGTTGCCGCGGAGGCGGAGGCGGCCAAGCAGGCGGAGGCCGAGGCCGTTGCGGCCGCACAACAGCAGGCCAAGGTTGGTGAACCCACATGTCTGGTGCTCGCATCCGAGGGCTGTGTTCCTGCTGCGCCGCTGTGCTTGCACCGCATGCCTGTTTGTTGATAGTCCCCGATTTGCATTTCTACTTGCCACCTGCTACTTGCTCTGCTCCTTCCACTCGCACCGAGATCCAAACTAGATAGCGTCTCGGTTGTGCCTCACAGGAGGAAGAGGAGCGGCGGCTCAAGGCGGAGCAGGAAGCTGCAGAGGCGGCCGCCAAGGAGGCGGAGGAGGCGGCAGCCGCAGCCGCAGCCCCTGCAGAATCGTCAGACGGCGAGGACTGGGACGCCATGGACCTGGACGCCATCGAGCTGCCCGCACAGCGGGAGGTGCGGCTCAAGGTACGCAGAGGCGGGCATTGCACCGTGATGTTTGGACGCAGGACGGCACGACAGGTCCAGCTTGCGGACTCATCACACAGCGCTACAGACCTTAAGACGCTTGCGTTGTCTTGCCTGCTGGCAGTGCTGTGGATTTTCGACGACAAAGGCCTTTGTCAAGGGAGCGCATGACAATAAGGATTGCAACAGAGGCCCTGTGCTTGGTGTGTCTCTGCGCGCTGACCACAAAGCACGCATAGTCTCATTGGAGCAGTCCATGATACCTTCACATCGCGCAGTATGGATTGGCATCTGTTCCGACCGTGGCCTTCATGGCTGACGTGCATGTGCACATCGCTGCCCTTCAGGCTGAGGCGGAGGCCGCTGCCGCCGCAGCTGCTGCCGCCGCGGAGGAGGCCGCTGCAGCCGCCGCCGCCGAAGCGGCCGCCAGGAAGGCGGCCGAGCCGGCGCCCATGGAGAAGGAGGAGGGCAGCAACGATGAGGAGGAGGAGGAAGAAGACGAGGACGAGGATGAGTCCGGGTCTGAGGAGGAGTCGTCCGATGAGGACAGCGGCAGGTGCGCGTGTTAACTGGAGGCTTCGCTCACACTGTCTTCCCGCATGCAGACTCCAGCTTGCTTGCTCCAGGTTGCTTTCGTGTCGGTGGCCGAATGTTCTTGGTGCTACTGCAATAGCGCCAGTAGAAGCCCTTACAAAGGGGCAATCTGCAGCACCCCAGCAACCTGCCCGATCGAGGGAAGCTATCCGCACCATGGGAATCCAGCGAAGCCTGTCCTTTGCTTGCACCAACCAGGAGATGCCCTAGGCCTGATATCAATCGACCTTCTCCGCCGCAGCGAGACGGAGTACTCGTCGTCGTACGAGAGCGAGACGGACAGCGAGGAGGCGCGGGAGGCGCGCGTGGCCGCCTCCCGGGCGGCGCGGGACAAGCGCATCGCGATTGCGCGCGCCGCCGGCTCCATGGACGACCTGCGCTCCCCCATCTGCTGCATCCTGGGCCACGTCGACACAGGTGGGATCTGTGCGACAGGCTGCGTGCAGGATTGAAGTCGCGGCGGGGCTCCGGAACCACGCCTGCGGTACGCGGCATAGTCTGCACCTGCACTTGTCCCTGTGTCCGCAAATCACATCCTGGCGAACGATTTCTTCCTGGCTGACATTGACGTCAGGTCAATCGACGATGTGCAGCAAAAGAGCTTCACAGGCATGCCAAACGCCCTGCAAACGCTCGGCATATGGCTCCTTTCTTGAATCCTGGTGCACCTTGAACCGCACTCACTGTGGGCCGCCTGCTTTCTTGTGCAGGCAAGACGAAGATCCTGGACAACGTGCGGCGGACAAACGTGCAGGACGGGGAGGCGGGCGGCATCACGCAGCAGATCGGCGCGACCTACGTGCCCGGCGCCAACATCCGCACCCGCACCGAGGAGCTGCGCAAGGGCCGCGACTTCGACCTGCGCGTGCCCGGCCTCCTCATCATCGACACGCCCGGTGCGCCGCCCAGGGCGTCCTTGCTCATACCCCTTCGAGTCCAGGACCCTGGCGGCAGGACCATACCGGAAGATAGGCTGCTTCACCTCCGTCATGCAGCAGGCCACAGGCATTGCGTGGTGTGCCGTTGTAAAGGGGTGCCGGGATTTACCGTCGCATGTTGGTGTTTCCACCACCCAGGGGCCCCCCGCGCAGGCCGGCGCGTTCTTTTGGCTCTGCCTTCAGCTGACGCCGATCCCCGTCCCACGCCGCAGGTCACGAGTCGTTCACCAACCTGCGCTCGCGCGGCAGCAGCCTGTGCGACATCGCCATCCTGGTGGTGGACCTGATGCACGGCCTGGAGCCGCAGACCATCGAGTCCATCAACCTGCTCAAGCAGCGCAAGACGCCCTTCATCATCGCCCTCAACAAGGTGATCCTCTATCTAGCCGCATTTTGAACATGTGCCTCCTGAATCAACCTGCTCAAAGCAGCGCAGAACGCCCTTCATCATCGCCCTCAACAAGGTGCGCCACTCCTGCCGCCGTCGCGAGCATTCTGCTCAGGGCCACCAATGTGTGGTGGCATATGCTCGCTCCCCGTGCACAAGCGGCTGAAGCGCGCCACCGCACAGGTGGCATGGTGGCGGGCCTTCGTCTCGTGCTAGTAGGCCCCATACTGAGACAATTCGCCATACGTGATTTAATCTGATGGGGTTGTGTCGGCCGAGTGCACAGGTGGACCGGCTGTTCGACTGGCAGGCGGTGAAGGACGCGCCGATCCGCGACAGCATGGCGCAGCAGAAGGAGCACGTGCTCGTTGAGTTCAGGCAGCGCTTCGAGCAGGCCAGGCTTAACCTCAACGAGCAGGTGCGCCTGTGCGGTGTTTCCAGAATGCGTTAGCCCCGCTCGTGCAACTGACAAAAATTTGCGCTCCTGCACACATGCCTCACAGTCATGGGTGCAAGGATCAGAGCGACGAAAACTCGCGCTCCTGCACCAATTCCAGAGATTGCCAGAGCCATAGTCATTTCGATCAAATAGATTCAGAGTTCACAGCCTGTCCTGTGTGGCGTTGTTGCAGGGGCTGAACGTGGACCTGTACTGGGAAAACAGGGACCCCCGGAAGTACGTCAACATCGTGCCCACCTCAGCCATCACTGGCGAAGGTGCGCACTGCTAAGTAGGTTTCAGGGCTTCAGGCACGAGGGCTCTGCCCCCTGCTCTGCTTGCGTTTCTGCAACATCGGCGAGAGGATGGCGTTCTTGTCCCCTGCGGCCCCATTGGCATGCATGCTAGGGCGTCTGGACCAGTGCAAGCAAGGGTTGTTACCGCCCTGCCTGCCTGCCTGCATGTCTGTGGCGCAATTGTCAGGTGTTGACCAGGTTCCGCGCCTCTGGTGCGCGCAGGTATCCCGGACATGCTGCAGCTGCTTGTGAAGCTGACGCAGAGCATGATGGCGGAGCGCCTCATGTTCGTCAATGAGCTGCAGGCCACTGTGTTGGAGGTGGGTTGATGCACTTGCGAATTGACGAGCCTCCTAAATTTTGTGGACACCTGGATGCTTCCCACGTGCGCTGCCTCAAGCTCGCCGCGCCACCGGATGTGCCGTCGCGTGCCGCTTCACTTCTGTCGTCCCACTTCCTGCGATTGACTTTCGCACTTGTACTGCTGTATGTTCCATTTGCATTATCAGTCTGCGCACGGCTGGCGGGTGAAATTGCAACTCTCTGTGCAAGCAGCAGTCTGGCATGTCCGGGCACAGACGCGCTTTTGCACATATCAAAATGCATGTCAAGCTGATGGAGGGGCTGACGCATCTTGTGTCTGATGATGCAGGTCAAGGTGATCGAGGGGCTGGGCACGACGATGGACGTGGTGCTGGTGAACGGGCTGCTGAAGGAGGGCTCCCAGATCGTGGTGTGCGGCCTCGGCGCCCCCATCGTCACCACCATCCGCTCCCTCCTCACGCCGCACCCCATGAAGGTGGGTGTCCGTTGCCGCAGGGTGCTCCAGCCGCAGGGTGCTCCAGCGACTGGCGGCATTTGATCCAGGAGCCGCCTGCTCTGCCCGCGTACCAGGCATCTGCCCCCCGCGTGTTGCTGCAGAGCAAGCACCGGGCCTCCCACCTGCTTCGGTCCGCTGATAGCTGCTGCGCCGGTGCATGTTTCAGAAGGCATCAGCGCGCTCTTTGCCCATCACGTGCTTCCAAGTCTGCGTGCGTGAAACCTTTGTTGGCGCTCTGCCGCAATGGCCTCATCTGCTAGCCTTGCGCGATGCTTTTCCGTCCTGCCCCCCTTGCGCACGTCAAGGGCTGCTACCTGCACCCGCAGAGGGCATCAACATCATCGCTCAACACCTCTGTCTACATTCAATTCACTGGTATGCGCAGGAGCTGCGCGTCAAGGGCTCCTACATACACCACAAGGAGGTGAAGGCGGCGCAGGGCATCAAGATCGCGGCCAACGGCCTGGAGTCCGCGGTCGCCGGCACGCAGCTGCTGGTGGTGCGGCCGGAGGATGACCTGGAGGCGCTCAAGGAGGAGGTCATGTCCGACATGGCCGACATCTTCTCCTCCGTCGACAAGGGCGGTGCGAGTCTGGGACCCTTTCGCTTTCATCAGTGCACTCCTAAAACGTCAGGGCAGACAGGGCGCGGCCGATCTTGCCGTCGACGAGGTCGGTGCGCGGTGGCCCGTGCGTGCTGCGTGCGGTGGCCCATGCAAATTGCCGGGCTGCAATGTCAGGCTGCCGACGAGCAGGCGCGGCGGCCAGGGAACGCATCTCGATGTCTTCCATCAAGAGGCTCGTGTTGCCGGCATGGGCAATTGCCGATTCGACTGCGCCACAAGGGTTCGTACGAGCAGCCGCCTGACGCGCGCTGTGTGCTCAGCCCCACAGGCAAGAGCGTGTGCGTGTAGGCGTCAACGCTGGGGTTGCCGGAGTGGTGCACTGGGCAATCATAAGCCTCATTCTGAACCGCAACATGTTGACGCAAGCACCCGCCTGAGCTGTGTGTCTGTGCCGCACCCGCAGGCGAGGGCGTGTGTGTGCAGGCGTCGACGCTGGGGTCGCTGGAGGCGCTGCTCACCTTCCTGCAGTCGGACGCGGTGCAGATCCCAGTGTCCGGCATCAACATCGGCCCCATCCACAAGAAGGACGTCATGCGCGCCTCCGTCATGCTGGAGAAGGTGCGGATCGTCATTTCATGTCACATCACATAAAATCACGTCAGATCTGTTGAAGAAAACGAAACAAGTGTCAAAGACAATGCGCCTCCGTCATGCTCGAAGGTGCGTGATGCGTCATCAGGTCTTTCTTTGGTGGTCCACCCGCCGGAGGGCGCTGAGACGTCTGCGGTCATTCTGGCGCCTTTGGCTCCTCCTGTTATCGGACTTTCTTGCCAAACTCCAAACGCAGGGCGCCAAGAAGTTTGCGGTCATCCTGGCGTTTGACGTGCCTGTGAACCGGGAGGCGCGGGAGCTGGCCGAGTCCATGGGCGTCCGCATCTTCACCGCCGACATCATCTACCACCTCTTCGACCAGTTCACCGCCTACCTCAAGCATGTGCGTCGCAGTGGCAGTGGAATCATGCTACTCTGAAGGCTGGGCAATGCCGCTGTGCACAGCACCTTGCATGCTCGCCTGCAACCTGACACATGCCTGGGCAAGCGTGCATGGCTCTGCTTGTCTACTTATGAGGCGCAGTCGCAGGCGTCTGCATCACGGGGGCAGGCCGCATTTTCCTGCAGTCAATCCTGGCTGGATGCCCGGCCTCATGCCTGGCGGTGCTGATGCGGACTCGCTGAAATTTTTGCGCTGTGCTGATGGGCGCAGGTGAAGGAGGAGGAGCAGGAGGCGGCGCGCTTCGAGGCGGTGTTCCCCTGCATCCTGCGCATCCTGCCCACCTGCATCTTCAACAAGAAGGACCCCATCGTGCTCGGCGTCGACGTTGTCGACGGCATCGCCAAGGCACGCCCCTTTTGTAGGTCCGAAATAGTTCATGGCTGTGAAGCTTGTGTCCTTCAAGACGTCCCACTGTGCTGGGTGCGACACGTCGTCGACGGCATCGCCAAGGAGCGTTCCTTCTTAATTTTAGGTCTAAAGTAATGTATTGCATCGTAAACATTGATGCATTGATGTTCATGTGGTTTCCAAGACATCCTGTCGTCGCCGGCGTCGAAGTCGCGGAGGGCATCGCCAAGGCGCGCCCCTTTGCTGCAGTCACCTGACAGTGGTATCAGCTCCGACTTCAAAGCACCAGGATTGCGTCAACAAGGCGCCCCGCCGTCAGTCTCCGTGCTGCAACAGGACTCTTGCCGCAGCCTGTCGGGCAGATTGCTCGCAGCCTGCGCAGCAGTGGCGGAGGCGTTTGCGACTTGCCTGCTGCTACGACGATCACTGCTGGCTGTCACTAATACGCCTCTTGCACAGCGAGCAGATGCATTCCGTCACCCTTTATCGATGCACAAGACTGCGGCCCATGCACGCTGCGCAGGTGGGGACACCGGTCTGCGTGCCGAGCCAGAACGGCATCGAGCTGGGCCGCATCGCTTCCCTGGAGCTCAACCACAAGGTGCGGGCACAGCCTCCTGGTCTTATAGGGTTTGATAGCGTTTCGACCTGTGTCTAGGAGATGTGGCTGGCCTGGCCTGACCATGCCAGCGCTGTCCAGCATGCAGCTTGCGCTGGCGTCAATCTGGTGACAACCTTCCGCCAGTGGGAGTGTGGCGCACACAGCCGGCTAGCACGTTATGTTGAGCAGCTCGACATCCTGTGCCCCGAGCTTGGTGTGGCGACGATCAGGCGGTGAAACACCCCGCGTGCGAGGATGCGACAGTGTAGAACTGAGGCGCTGACTGCATGTTGCATGTCTATGTGTTTAGGCGGTCAACGTCGCGAAGAAGGGCGACAGCGTGGCGATGAAGCTGGAGCCCGGCAACGCGGCAGAGGCCTCCCGCCTCTACGGCCGCCACTTCGACTTCCACGTGCGTTTGGAAGTCCTTTTTGCGCTTTGTTACGCTTGTAACTTCGTCCGACCGAGCGTCTGCAATGATGACACAGAGAAGCAGGTTGGGCATGCTCCAAGCAGACGCCGCACCCCCGGCCTCCACACGCTCTGCAGCTCAGCTCTGACCGGGGACTAGGCTGCTTTGCAGCAGTCGGGGAATTGGCCGTGTCTTTCCGCGGCCCTGCATCGTGTCGAAAAAAAGTTTCCTGTTTCCCGCAGGACGAGCTGGTCAGCAAGATCTCCAGGAAGTCCATCGACCTGCTGAAGGTGCGCAGTACCTCTGCTGGCAGACAGCCCCTAGTCCGAGTTTATTGCTGCTGGCGGGCAGCTGCTAGTCATTGCGTTTAGGGTGCATGTCCTCATGCATCTGCTGGTGGAGCCGCCGGCATGCAAGGTTGCCGTCCCTTCTCATATTCCGATGCAGGTCTGTCGAGTTGCTAAAACCTGGCAAACTGCCGCAGGCAAACTTCCGGGACGACCTGTCCAAGGACGACTGGAGGCTGGTGGTCAAGGTGTGTTGTTGCAATGCGTGTTGTCGGATTGCGTGCTGTACAATGCGTTCTGTGTCATATCTGTTGCTCGCGTAATCGCTGCAGGGTTGTATTTGCCCTGGTCATTGACATCGACTTGTCCTTGTGCACGGAGGCGTTGAAGTCACTGTCCGTCGCTGCAGAACATGTTGGTGTCTGAGCCAGATGAGAGCCGCTGACGGCTAGCCTTTACGTTGCTGCAGCTCAAGTCCATGTTCCAGATCCAGTGAGGCAGACATCAGACCGTGGGGGCGCCGAGAGCTGTGCATTTCTTGGCGACAACCGCGCACTTGTCAGCAGCAGATCAGCGGCAGTGGCACGGGTGGACATGGTGCTGCAATGGTGGTGTGGTAGATATACGACGGTCGGATTCGAGGATGAGCACATGTTTATGTGTTTCCTGGCAGAGCGCATGTGTTGATTTGGCGATACTTGCCGCTGAGGCGTGCCTCGAGTCGTGCCGCCTGAGGGGTCCGGTGGGATTGAAGTCTAGCAGCGGGTCTTGCAAGAATCATATCAAGTCTGAAATCACATCGTCATCGAGTTGCATGTCCCAGGCGCCTGTCTTCTGTATGCACAAGTGCACACTCAGCACATGTGCTTCAATCTCCAACATGATCAGCCTCGCCCAGATGTTTCTGCAGGTCACTTGTCCACAAACAATTGTGCTGCTCTCGCGCTTCTGTTGAACGAAGCAGCTGGCGCACCACGGGTACAGCTTTCGACGTAGGCAGCCATCAGTCCTGTCAATGGGCGGAGTGCTCATCCGCCAGCCTCAAGCATTCCTGAGCAACCGAACGGCATCACAATCTCCGCCGTTTTGGATCTAAACGCATGCTGCGCAGCTTTTTGCAAGAGAAACCGCATTTGCATCATCTGGTGCACCTCTCCTAAGTATGGCACGCGGCGGCAACCGGTCGTTCAAGGGCAAAATCAAGCCGGGCGACAGCAGGCGGGCGCAGCAGGCGAAGCGGTCGAACGCTAAGGGCGGCCCCAAGGGCCCCAGGGGCGGCTTCGCCAGCTTTCTGGGTGAGCAGTCGCCTGCATATGGCGGTGTTCATCGCTCTTGCATTCAAATGCGCATTGATCATCGCCTGGCGACTGTTCGACATGCTGGAGCCAAAGGACCATTAAGTTGTGTTGCAGGGGCGGTGGGCGCCGTCGCAGCCGTCTGCATCGGCGTCCTGGTGCAGCAAACGCAGCGGCAGAAGCAGAAATCGGCCAGCGACTCGCTGCTGCTGGGCAGGATGCGGCGGCTGCCGCTCATCATCACGGAGCACGCAGACTGCCGCATGGACTGCAGGTAGGAAGATTGATCCAGAAGAGGTCGTTCGCAGCCATGCGTGACGATTTCAGCTTGGACTGCGCGCTCACCAGACATCACAGGCTGTCGGGCTGCGGCATGGCTGATGGCATCCGACATGGTCCTGGCAGGCACATCAGCAGAGGGGAAGTAGATGAGGTGCTGAAGTCAGGCAGGATCAACGGCCGCAAGTCTGCGCCAGCCCTGCGTCCCTGTCCAAAGTACGTCATCGATGGCCAGGTCGGCGCTGACGGGAAGAATGTTGAGGTGCGATGCCCCTCATAGAATGATGTGCTGGCTGCCGTCCGCATGCCTGTGCTGCACAGTTATGTGCTGCATTGGCAACAACGCTGATGTTTGCCGACGACCAAACTGGCCTGTGCAATCCGGCTGCTGCAGAAGAGCATGACGGCAAACTGCGTCGAATTTGTGTGTGCAGTGTGTGGTGAGCGCCTGCCCACAGGCGACGCATTTGGTAACGGTCATCGATCAGGATACGGACTGGTCAGCTGGTTGCTACTGCCCGTGAGCTCAGCAAAATGTCATTCACAGTCAGATATGGCTCTAATAAGATCAAGAGAGAGGTGCGCCCAATGCAAGCGCCCTCAAAGACGTCGCATCGTGTGTGTGTGTGTGATGCTCGTATTTGTCAGAACAGACATACTCACCAGAAAGGTCTGAACGCATCACCTTTCATGCTAGCAGGTTTGCTGAGACGGCCACAGACCGTTTCACCCTTGCTTGCCAGCAAGGACAGTGCTTGCTTACCAGTGTGCGGCAGTGCAAGCAGCACGAGATTGCATGTCCCTGCATATTGGCTCCGTGGTGCAAATCATATCACACCTGATTTCAAAGCCTCACCGTGATCCTCCGACATCTCAAAGCTTCACCGTTTAATATTCCGACATGAAAAGTCGTTTGAGCTTTCTGCACGAAGCCACACTCGCTGTACCGCCAGACACTGGAAAAATGCACATGACGATCAAACCATCGACACCTGCAATCAAACCCTTCCCATACCACTAGCCACAAAACGAACCTCCTGCCCGTGCACCTGCTGATCCCCCTCCGAGTATCTCCTAGGATTCTCGATCAACTGCCTCGCGACGCCGCACAGCGCCGCCGGCATCACCCGGCGATGTCCTCCTGCGCGATGTGCGTGTGCTGGTTCTCGTCCTTGGTGATGCGCCACATGTGGTCCGCGTGCTCTCGCGTGCCGATCATGGACGCAAACCTGCGTTCGGACATTCATGTCGTCGTTTAACAGTCGACTATGAAGTAGGTATTCAGAGGTAACATCATGGGCCTGCACACTGCGCGAGTACCAGCATCAGCAACGTCACACAAGCAGAAGTGGAGGGGCGGACACAAAGTTGAAACAGGGTGTCAGAGTCTGGAACCTACGCACTGCTCGTCGTGGGTGATGACGACCAGCGGGAAATTCTGCAGCGCGCGGCGGTGTCAGAGATTGGAGAGTTGCTGGTTGGATTCAGGGATTCAGGGGAAGGGGCGCACTGCTCGTCGTGGGTGATGACGACCAGCTGGAAGTTCTGCTGCTGCCGGCGGACGTCGATGACGTTGCGCAGCGCGCTGGCCAGGGAGGCGGCGTTGGCGGCGTCCAGGTTGGTCGTCGGCTCGTCCAGCGCCAGGATGCCGCAGTTGAGGCAGAACGTCTCCGCCAGCGCCAGCCGGATGATCAGGCACGCCAGCACCTGTGAGGCAGGATTCAGCGAGAATTTTAGATCATAAAGAAGCTGATGTTTTCTTTGAAAACCTCAGTGGCAAAGCCGGGTTTCTCCGAAGCGTAAAATTAAACCGAGGTCTCGAAATGAAACCCGATTCTTTCAAAAAAGCAATAAGTCTAACCAAGTATTGTGGTCATTATTCTTCAAAAGAAAATGAAATAAATCAATTTTGTTAAAAATTAATCTGTACAAAATATTTGATTTCGGATACATCTGTAATTGTGGAAAGAAATTCATGAAACATCAGATTGGATTGAAATAGTAAATAAAAGTATAAAATCTAAAAATAAAAAAGCTAAATACAAACCTATAATACTTGGAAATTTTTAATTTTGAAAATTTACTAACTTTTTTTATAAAAACACACTTTAATGAGTCACACTGCACTCTATTTTGCAGTCCATGGCTTGCGTGGGTTCAGGCAGCACATCTCCGCCAGCGCCAGCCGGATAAGGACATGCATGGCAGCATCAATTTTGTTTCGGTGTTCAAGAAAAGTGTGAGTTTGGGAAAACCGTCTCCGCCAGCGCCAGCTGCATGATGAGACACGCCAGTATTTGTGTCAGAAGTCAAAGGCGCGCCAGCCGCCTGGGTTGCAGCGGCAGGACAGCCATGTTGCGCATTCAAGTCGCACATCAACCACCAAATACAATGATAGTCGACGCTGGTGTTCGCTCGCATGCATCCAGCGCCACATCAGGGTCGCTCCAGCGACGACTTTGAGGCAGCGACGTCAAGGGAGGGTGTGGTCAACAGCGCGGCACCTTCTGGCCGGCGGAGCAGCGGCCGCGCATGTCGAGCTCGGCGCCGCCGGACAGCATGACCACCCTGTAGTTGTACGACCGCGCGCCCGCGCCCTCGCTGTCCGCCTTCACCTGCACGCCGCACCGCAAGATGAAGTCGTTTTGAGCAGATTCAACCGACGGCAGTCTGGAAACTTGCCGGTTCCGACTGCAATCTGTGCCGTGCTAGATCAGACGAAGTGCACCAGGATGAACCCTCAAGCAAGGAGTCTATAAAACGAATGAAATGCACAGCAAGGAGCAACGGGCGCGCACCTGAATGTAGTCGATGTCCTGATTGCGGTAGGTCTTCTGCCACAGCTCCTTGATGGTCTTGTTGATGTCCGTCATCTTGTTGGTGTGGAACGCCAGCAGAGCCTTCTCCAACGCCTGTGTTTGACCAACGTCCGAGGATGACAATTTAGTCATCCAGAGCGAAAGTCAAGGATGTGTATATCAAATCGAAAATGCTGAATATGGAAAGCTGTGGCTGCTCCGACTCAGCCAGCTCAAGGAATGGGAAAAGAGCGCATGGACAGATGCAAACTTGAGTGGCACCGGATGGATCTCCAGCGCTGACCCTCGCTGCGCACTGCGGCATGCCCGGTCACACCCGCCGTTATTGAGCATTCTCAGGTGATAGGGACACGACTGGTTAGAAATTTCGAAGCGAATTCCAAACAGGATCTCGACGAACTTCAAAGAAAGCTTCGGCGCACCTTGTGGTACTTTTCCAGGTCGGAGGTGGCCATCTCCGTGGTCTTGAGCTGGATGAGCTGCGTGCGGAACTTGGCGTCGATGTCCCGGTACTGCACCGCCGCCAGATCCCTGCGCGCACACACAGCATGACTCGTCAATGACTGTGTGTGACTCCAAGAGCACACACAGCATGACTCGTGGATTGTCGCGTCGAGTCTCGACCAAAACCCCATACACAGTCAACACGCCAGGCGCTGATGTTGGCAGTCTCGTGGCAACCTGCGTGAGTCGCGTCATGGTGCTGGAAGGGCAGCTCTGGTTTCTCGTCAGGCAATGGGCTGCACGCCCTCCTGCATGGAGCCAGTTGCATTGGGTGTTCCCATTTCGACAGTGCTGAATGAAAGTTCACAGGGTCACCAATGAAGATTCACACCGGGTGGCGCGCTGCACGCCCTCCCTGACGGTGCCGAGGCTGCCCCGCATGGTGTCCTTCCGTGAGCGTGTGTCCACCGCCGCCTGCCGATTCTCTACGAACTTGGCCTTGAGCGCGTTCACGTCGCCCACCTGAAGCACCCAGGGCCTTGTGTCAACAAGCTTTTCATTAGCTTGAGCCATCGCGAAGGTTGGTTCGCGCTGGAACCAACCTTCCTCCAACCCCCAAATCCTTGACGGCTTCCTGCATCGGGCCAGAGCATGTAGTGCGCTTGGCGCATGGTGCGCTGCCCACACAAGGGCTGTGACTGCACGAGGTCAATGTTGCTTGACAGAAGCGCGGCTGTGGCATTCCAGTATTACGGGCGCCTGCGGGCGCGCCTCGGCGGCATCGGCGTGCAGTATTCATTGACATGATACCAATACAGACACCGAACATTTGCACAATGCCATTGGCGCACGGGCAATAGTTGCCTTGGCGGCATGCAGCAACCGCTAACAGGCACATCAGTGCACCATACGCTAGCAGCATGTCGCTGTTGCACCAGCAGCATTTCACCTCGGCGGCGTCAGCGTGCAGCGCATCCATCGCAATGCCGACGTCCTCTTCCTCCTGTTTGTTCTTCTTCAGCGCGATCATCTCGCCCACCTGCCGCCCAGTGCCCCGCGATGTTTCGAAAATTGGATCAAGAAGACTGTTCAAACATATATACACAAATGGCGACGTGGCATGGGTGCTGGGCCAGTTATAACACATTCACGGGAATCTGGAACGGCAACCAAAGACGGCAAAGATGGCAATCATGCGCATGCTCCTGGCACACGCGAGGCGCCAGAATGGGTGGAGGTGGATGTTTAGAAGACTGGCCTGCGCACGCGTGTCCTCCTGGATGCTGATGAGCTTCGTCAACTCTGTGATCGCCTGCTCCTTTTCCTGTGCATTGTCGGGGCAATACTGACTTGGGCTTACACGGGGTCATAATCCGGGCACAGAAATAGCAGCAGGAGACCGTTGCTGTGCACCAAGGCGCTGGGACGGCAATAGTCACATGCCCTGTCATGCGCAGTCTGGCAGCGCAACACGCGCAGCAGCTGCGATGTCGTGTGTCAGCGGGTCTAAGAAAGTCGGGCAGGCTGGCGCAGAGGGGCAGTAATGTGTCATCGCCAAAACACTCGAGATTGCCACAATCAGTGTCAACAACCAGCGTGCCTGCAGCTCGGAGGCGGCAGCGCGCTGCAGCGTGTGCGCCTGCGCGATGGCCTCGCTGACCTGCGCCAGCTGCGCCGCGATGCCCTGCTGCGTGTACGCCTCCACCTGGTCCTGTTGCACTCAAAAACCCCGATTGTACGACAAGTTTGAAATGAGCCCTTGAAGAAAATACGCCAACATGCAATGCCCTGCGGCATGTGTGCCTCAACCTGATCCTGCACCAAAACATTATCATACACGGCACACGGCGTTTTGGGTATTATGATATCTTTGGGTATTATGATATCTTTAATTTCGTCTGTTGGGAAGCAGCAGCAAAGCCTGATGCGCAACTGCAACGAGTCCGCGGGACGGCGGCCGGTGAACAGACGTCACTCGCGATGCCCAGTCCCTTGCCATGGTAGCAACAGTGGGCAAGTGTGCATGTCAGCTGAGAGGCTGCGCGCGCCTGCAGGCTGTGGAGCAGGGCGCCCTTCTGGCGCAGCGCCTGCTGCTGCTCGTCGAGGCGGGCCTCCCGCGTCGCCGCCTCCGCCCGCTTCTCCTCGCGCTCCCTGCACATCAAAACATCGAATCGATCGCATGTTGCGATAGCGCTTGTGTGAACGCACCACACTCGTGAGGGCAGATGATGTTGCGAAGACCACATGGACTGCAGCGGCAGCTCTGCCTGACGGGCTTCAGGCATGATGAAGCTGTGCCGGCGCCACTGCAGTCGTTGGCTTTCGTTCTCCATCCATTGGCAAGTGGTATGAAATAACAGATGGCAGGCAGTTTTCGGCAACGGTGCTTACTGCAGGTGGCGCTTGTGGGTGTCCTGCAGCTCGGGCTTGCGGTCCACCAGGCGCTGTATGTCCGCGGACGCGGCCGTGAACGCCGCCTCGAGCTGCGCAGAAGTACGGTGCTCAGAACCGCCAAGCACAAGAGAGCATGGCAAGCACAGTTGCAGGCTCGCTGCAGGCCGACTTGATAACTCGGCCCGCAAGCCTACTCCCAACCAGCGCCGCCTACTGCAGACACACGGCCCTGTCCCGCTGCAAGGACTGAGCACTAAGCAGGTAGGTACAACGTCCCATCAACCCTTGCAGCAAGCCTGCAGGTGGCTGCACCTCTTCGATCTGGGCGTTGAGGCTGGTCTTGCGCTCGGCCAGCTTCTGCAGCGTGCCCAACTCCTCCCGCAGGTTGTGCCACAGCTTCGTCGCCTCCGTCACCGCGTCCCTGCCAGTGACAACACAGCATGCCCCAGCATGAAAGATGACAGCCGACATCGACACACTTGGCAGCCATCTGCTACTCAGCCAGCAGGTCATGCACAGCAGTCCTTCGAAAGCCGCCATGTAGGCCGGCGGTTGTGAAGGCGACGCGTGTGGGGACGCGGGGCCAGGGTGTGCTTCCTTTTCGTTTTCCGCGCACCGAGCGCGGCCGACGCGCGCGATGAGCTGGTCGCGGGCGGTCTGCGCAGCGGCGCGCCGGGCCTCCTGCAGCTCCAGATCCTTATCCACATCCACCACGCTGCGCCTTGCGCCCACCGCCGCCTGTTGGCGAACAAAGGTATCGTTTATCAAAGAAACTTCGCCATCTTTAGTGATGCTTGACGCATCTACTTTTGATACACAATACGGGGACTGCGCCTACTGCCAGCTGCAAACAGAAGCATGTGCCAATTGTGTGTCTTTTTGACGAATTCGAGTAAGGTGGGTGTCAGACCATGACGACAAGTGTCGCGCAGAGTGTTCATCGTCCCAGCGGCTTCAGATGAGTCTGACGTCACAGCAAACTTTCTATTTTAAAGTTTCACCTCTGCAGTGCCTGCCTGTATGTTGATTGAACGAGGAGGTTGCTGAGTCAAGTGCTCGTGCAACCAGCCACGATTTCTTGTAAGAAAAGGAGTGACTTTGCGCTTTGTAAGAAGGCTTCATATAAAAAGGGTTCCAGTGACGACTCTATTATAGGGGCGTCACTGGACCCTTTTTATCGATAGCTTTCTTACTAGGGGCGTCCTCGGGCTCAACTGTAAGAAAGCTATTGATAGGAAGGTTGATAAGTGACGCCCCTGTAATAGAGTCGTCACTGGAACCTTCCTATCGATAGCTTTCTTACAAGGGCGTCACTGGAACCCTTTTTATCTCGTATGGGGCACCCGGGCCTAGTGACGCCCCTGTAATCGAGTCGTCACTGCCACCTTCCTATCGATAACTTTCTTACAGGTGAGTGCGCCCCTTGTAAGAAAAAGGTTGCAGTGACGCCCCTGTAAGAGAGTCGTCACTGGACCCTTTACATATATAGCTTTCTTACAAGGGGCGTCACTGGACCCTTTTATATGAAGCTTGCTTACAGTTGAGTCCGAGGACGCCCCTTGTAAGAGAGCTTGCAATAAAAAGGGCCTAATGACGCCCTTGTAAGAAAGTCCAAGGACCGGCCTTTTATCAAAGCGCAAAGTCACTCCTTTTCTTACAAGAAATTGTGGCTGGTTGCACGAGCACATAGTCGTCACAGCAAACTTTCTATTTCAAAGTTTCACTCCAATTGAGCCCGAGGACGACCCTTGTAAGAAAGCTTGCAATAAAAAGGGTCCAGTGACGCCGCTTGTAAGAAAGCTGGGTCCAGTGACGACTCTCTTACAGCGGCGTTGAGCCCGAGGACGGCCCCTGTAAGAAAGCCTGCAATAAAAAGGGTCCAGTGACACCAAGGACAGGCACCTGCTGCCGCGTCTCGTTGTCGATGTCCTGCTGCAGGGCAGCCATGTCGCGGTCCAGCGCTGCGGCCGGCCAGGCCGCGTCATGCAGCGCCGTCTGGGCCTCCTGCAGAGCGGCAACATCATGCCAGTTGGTGATCCCGGAGCAGGAACGGCGACCAAGAGGCAGCACTGAGATGTGCAACGCCTCAGCGGGCATCAAAGTGGAATACCAGCGACGCATCGACAAAATATCATGCCTCATCGGCGTCCCCCTGCCCAGTCCTGAGGAGAGAGCCAGGCCAAAGTGAAGCAGCAGTTCATGGCCACAGATACCGCTGCAGGTGTTGGTTGCACCTGCAGAGCGTGCTCGGCGCCGGCGATAGCTGCCTGCGCCTCGTCGGCGTACTGCATCGCCTGCTCAGACGCGGCCTGCGCCGCCTGCAATCCCAGCACCGACATTACCGTCTGAAAGTGATGTCTGAAACTTTCGGGGTTTATGTCCTCCGCATCAACCAGCAGAACGCAGGAGTCTGGAGCCACAAGGCGTGGCTGTGGGCCTGTGGACGGGGGTCCGCGCGTGGGGCAGTTACTTGTGTTTTAAGTGGGGCAGGGCAAGCACCTCGGCCTTGGCACGCGCTGCCGGGATGAGCTCCTGGCCCAGCTGCTGCACGCGCGCATGCAGCGGCTCCAGTTTCCGCAGTGCCACCAGCTGCTTCCGCACGGCGGCTTCCTGCCGCTGCAGCGCCAGCAGCGTTTCCGGCAGCTGAGCGTTGTGGGTATCCTGCACGGCAGACAGTCCTCCGGAATTGGATTGAATCCTCTTCCGTTGTCTGTGCGGCTGGCCACCACCAGCAGCGCTGCAGCTCGCCTGGTTCCTTGCCCAGTTGTTAGGATGGACTGCTCGAGAGGAAAATACTGGCCGCTTGAGCGTTTGATGCGGGGGCACTTGCTGATGTGGTCTGAAAGCATGCTGACGTGATGCCGGGGTGGGACGGTTCGAGTGGACGCAGGGACAGACTTCGATGCAGATGCAGAACGCGTCAGTGACAAGGGGTGCTCCTGAGACAAAAATCATCGACAGGGGAAGTTCGCCCAGCGAGTGGTGGCGGCGCACCTGCAGCGTGCAGAAGTCGGCGATATCTTTGTCTTTGTCGAATTTGCGCTCGCAGATCTGGCACCTCCTGTCACTCCACGCGTGCTCCTTGAAGAGGCTTCTCATCTTGCCGAGCGCCGCGATATTTTGCGTCTTCTGCGAGGCCGTGTCCACGTCCTGCTGCTTGAACTCCAGCCGCGCCGGCAGCTCAGCGTCCTGCGTGTTCTGCGACTCCTGCTGCGTCTGCGGCAACAAAGTGGCACAGCCGTATCAGTTTCAGGACTGTGCCTTGGCATCTGTAGTGCATGCTGATGTCGCATGCACCGCTGTCATGCCTCGGAGTTGCCTGACGCAGGCAACACTGCGAGCTGGTGCAGGCGGCGTGCAGCGTGTCTAATTTTATCGGCGACGGCACAGAGCACCGGCAGGCGGGGCTCACCTGCGTGGCGGCGGCGGCTCGCAGCCCGCCGTTGAGGCGCCCCTTGCCGCGCTCGTGCTCCTGCTCGAGTGCGCCCAGCGCCTGCTGCGCCGACTGGGTGGTCGATCTGCGGCCGAAAGGACGAACATCACTCTGCCATCTGATTACTGCTTGCTGATCGGCCAAGGTCTGCAGTGCGCCTTGAAATTTGGGGTGGAAAGCGACGAAGAGGTAAACCCTTTGACCGAAACAATTATGCGACAGTGTGCACATATCGGACTTTGCCCGTCACGTGCACATGCAGATCACAGACCTCCTGCTGGCGGCTGCCTTTGAGGTCTCGTGCGCCTCGCGCCGGGCCACGCCCAGAGCTGCCTTGCGCGTCTCCACCACCTGCTGGACGGCCTCCGTGAGCTCCCCCGCCGCCGGCAGCTCTGCATGTGCAATGGAGCAAGTGGTGGGGCAGTGTGAAGGACGACACAAGGAACGAGACAACAGGGCCTGGTGAGCTGCCCCGCCGCCGGCACTGCAGACGCAGCGGGACCGGATGTGAGACGTGCCAGCGGGGCGTTGCCAGGAATTGAGTGGCAATTGATGGGCAGGCGCACCGCCAGCGCGGGCGCCCAGCACGTAGGCGAGGCGATTGCGGTGCGGGCACAGCAGGGAGATTGATTGTTGTCAAACGTTCAATACACTCGCTGCGACACGTTGGCCGGACGCACCACCGGCGCGGGTGCCCAGCACGGAGGCTAGGCGGGTGCACAAGGCATACGATGAGACTGCGACGCACCGCCGGCGCGAGCGCCGAGGACAGAGGCGAGGCGGGTGCGGTGCGCGCGCAGCAGGTCCTTTCGCTGCCAAATATGAATCTAGCTCGATGTTCAACAAAAACTTCCGCCAAAGCAATGGGCAGACGCACCGCCGGCGCGTGCGCCCAGGACGGAGGCGAGGCGGGTGCGGTGCGCACGCAGCAGAAGAATTGACCGTTCGAGTTATTCGTGCACAAAAGGTGGGGGAATCACACCGCCGGCGCGGGTGCCCAGCACGGAGGCGAGGCGGGTGCGGTGCGCGCGCAGCAGGTCCTGCAGCTCCTCCTGCTTGGCCTCCAGGTCCTGCCGCTTGAGCTTGACGCGCGTCGCCGCCTCGCTCGCTACCGACAGCCGGTTGCGCTCCTGCGGGCGGGCCGGCAGCATCACACTTCAGAGGAATACCCCAGGATCTCAAACCCCACAGCCTAGCGATCACCGCGGCGTTGATCAGTGACAATGACGATCAGCATGACAATATTGCAGCTGTGGCAACTGCCATCAGACCACATGCTGGTGCAGCCTGGCGCCGGGTACTCAATGCGGAACTGCAGGCACATATGTGGGAGCCGCACCTCCCGCAGCCGGCTGATGGCAGTGGACACAGCGTCCAGCTCGCCGCGCAGCCGCGTCTGCTCCGCTTCGGGACTTGCCTCCTGCAAGACGAAAGGAAGGGATTAGGGTTTGGGTTTGGATGAGCCTACTGGCCTGTGGCGAGGCTCCGGCCGGTGCAACGGGGCGCACACGCAAAAAGGCTGCGAAAGCAAAGCTGCAAAACGCAATTGAAGAATGCATACCTGCAGCGCCGCATCAGCGCGCTGCACCCCAGCGGCCGCCTCCTTCTCCTCCTTTTCCTTCTCCTTGAGCTGCGTGTCCCCCACCTTGATGGCCCGTTTCTGTACAGATCAAGAAAAACTTGTGAGCGTGAAGAGAGATTGTGTGGAGCTCTTGGTTCCTTCTCCTTGAGCTGCATGCCGCCCATGTTGGTGGCCCGCCTCTGCGGAGAGTAGGAGGTTTGTGAGCGTCAGAGAGATCGCGATGGCTCTTGGCTGGTACACAGAAAGGGGGCGGTTCTGCATGCATGGCGTGATAGGGACCAACAGCGTTTATGCAAGTCAAATGTATGCTGTAAAGTCGGTAGCAGCACATTGGCAACCAGCAAAACTGACATAACCCCCGAAGAAGATCGGATAGCAGGATCTGTTGGCTGGTCCGTTGTGCGAGTGCAATGACGTGGGTGTTATGATCGGTGCACGTAGGGAAGTAGCGCGCACCGCATTCAGCAGGGCAGCGCGGCGGTCTCCGTTGGCGTCCATCTGCTGCTGCTTCAGGCGGATGCCCTCGTCGATGCCCACCAGCTCGCCCGTCACCCCGTCCAGCAGCTTGCTCATCTGCAGCCCAGCAAAGGCATTTCACAGAGGAAGCGTTTCTCAGCTGCCGATGTGCGTCTTGTGGGCCGCCGAGTCGCAACATCAGGGTGCGCCTCTCTTCTATGTTCTCAATAGCAGCACCCCTCTCTGCCATTGGGCGTCGAGTGGGTCGCCGAGTCGCAACATGAGGGTCTGGTCAGCTCTCCCAGGTGCTCAGCAGCAGCACCCCTGAACAGCAGCAGCAGCAGCAACAGCAGCACAACAGGAGCAACAGCAACAGCAACAGCAGCAGCACTCCTCAACAGCAGCGGCCCTGTGTGCGCAAGCCCACCAGCAGCATGCTGCCTGTCTAGCAAGAGAAGCCCACCTGCTCCTCGGTGCGGCGGCTGGCGCGCTTGGCCTCCTGCATCTGCGACTGCAGCTCCTGCATGCGGCCCTGGAATGCGGCCTGGAAGGCCGCCACCGCCTCGCCACTCAGCGCGCCCTGCCCACCTGCGTCCATTCGAAGGGTTGTCCGTTGTTGTGGCGATGCAAAATGACCTATCGTGCTCAGCTGCGGCTGGAGCTTGTCTTGGCAGTGACTGGCAGCCGCAAGCGCAGCCGCAAGCGCCTGGAGATTGCACCTGCGGCAAGACCTGCGCAATCAAACAAGGTTTGCATGCACATATGCAGAACATTCACGGATGCGCGGATTGACTGGAATGGCACCTGTGACGGGAATGCCCAGGTCGGCGCTGGCCTTGCGGATCGCACGGTCGCGCTCCTCCACCAGCCGCTCGTGCTGGTCCGTCTGCGCCTGCAGCCGGTCGCGCCGCTGCGCGTTCTGCCAAGTTTTGCGAAGGAACATTGAGTCAGGGTGATCCTGGCGCCGCTGGTCACACATGTGTGCTGTACTCGTATCCAGCTCAACTGCTCAACTTCACATTGACTGCATGCATGACTCTGAGCGGGGATCGAGATGGACCTGGAAAGCTGTGCATTGTGCGCCAGACTCTAATTCCTCGCGGTCCCAAATCTCTCAGTATCGGCAAATTTTGGCACGGGACGAATGTTATACAACACGCACCTGGCCCTGCTGCGTGGTGAGTGCCTGCACCTCAGCGCGCTTGCTGTCTGCGGCCCGGTGCTCCCGCCGCAGCTGGTTTTCGTGCTCACGCATCTGCGGCGCTCAAACAGCAGCAGGTCAAAAGCCGGCAGAACTCTACGTGCGGCAGACATCTGCATCTGTCGGGCACCCTTGTTGCGGCAGGTGAGAGACCGGCAGTGCGATCAGTCAGGCAGCTGACTGACAAAGGATGATTCGTCAGTCTCTGAGGCAGTGTCAAACAGCTTGTGCTGTTCGCGGTGGGTCGCCGACAACATCTTACCATGGGGTCCAGCTGTGTCATTTGCCGCTGGAGGTCATCGAGTCCGATGTCCAGGTCGTCGGCTCCCCACCGCGACTGCAGCAACGAAAGTCGTCCTGGTGAGATGTCTGCATCATGCTGGAACGAGTGTAGTCGTCCCTTGCCAGCTGGTCGCCTCACATGGGAAAGCTGTGCGCTCCTCAGTATGCCACTGCTGCTACTCTGGGCACGATCAAGCGCCTTCACTGCACCTCTCAGAGGTTCTTGCCGCCATTCCTGCTCAGAACCCGCGACGCGTCCTGCATGGACATGCTGTTGACGCACAACAGCAGTACAACAAGATTGCAGTACAACCAATTTACTGATGACAGCGGCGGCGCACCGTGAAGCGGGCAAAGGCCTCCCCGTTCTGCTTGGCCAGCGTCTGCTGTTTGACCTTGAGGTTCTCCAGCGTGTTGAGCACCCCCGCGTACGCCACCAGCTTCGCATCCACCTCCTTCACTATCGCGTTGTGCTCCTGTGTGCACGACAATAAATTGGACAAAAGTGGAACAGGAGTCATTTTGACGGGACAGCGTACGGCATTACCAGCTTCGTATCCACCTCCTCCACGACTGTGTTGTGCTCCTGTGTGCACGACAGCGAAATTGAACGAATGTGGAACAGGAGTGACTTTGACAGGCCCACATACGCCGCCAGAACATCCACCTCCTTCACCACCGCATTGTGCTCCTGCGTGCGCACGGCAACAATGACGAGTCAGAAAAGGAACAAGAATCTATCTTATGGGACGGGGCATCCGGCCAGCTTGGCATGCACCTCCTCCACGACCGCGCTGTGCTCCTGTGTGCGCGGCAAAATAGATTGGGAGTCAATTACAGGGGACATTATGTCGGGTCAGCTTTGCAGCTGTCTATCCACGACCTCGTTGTGCACATGTGTGTGCGGTGCAAGAAGTAACTGTCATCAGTGATGCGAACCTCAGGAATTGCCATGATGCAAGAAGGCATGCGTCTCCATTGGCCAGCTGACCGCGGCCGCTGTAGTGGCATCCTGCAATAGTAATCATGCTCGAGGATGCACAACACGACTGGCTCGCAGCCGGTGACAGAAGTCGGTGTTGTACAGGGGCGCGCCTGGATCTTGGCTTCGCACTCCTCGATCTGTGCCTCTAGCTCGCGCGCCTTTGTGTTGCCGTCCGCAATATCCGTCCGCAGCCGGGTGGCCGTGTCCTGCAACAACGAGCGAGAATGCGACTCGGGGTGCAGATGCACTGCCTTTCAGTGGGATCACCGCTGCTGTTTCCACTTTCAGAGAGGCACACATCTTGACGTCTGCATGCAGCACAACAATTTCTCTACGCTGTTGACGCACAGCGTGTCAGAAGCCACTCTACATGGAAGCATCAGAGACACAGTGGCGACAGTAGTGTTGCGATGCAGCGCACCTTGTGCGTCTTGAGGTGTTCCAGCTGCAGCCTGAACTGCTTGATCTCGGCCGTCTTCTCCGTCCGCAGCTTCCGCAGCGCCTCCAGCGCCTGGAGCAGAGCAGGGATTGAGCACGACTTGTCAGCACGAAACTGCTGACAAATTGCACATTCGTAAGAGCAACACTCGGCCCACTTGATGTCGGCAGTCGTCTCCGTCCACAGCATCCGCAGCGCCTCCAGCGCCTGAACCGTTTGTGGGCACCGCTTGTCAGCATAAAGACCACAGAAGCAGCAACCTGACGGTGACTCTCCACATGTTCGTCCGCCGGCCATTCGCCGCAAACTTGCAGCACAGCCACATGAAGGCATCCGCCAATCGCAGAGTCACAGGCTGCAGCGCGTGCAGGCTGCCAAGTCTGCGAGGAGCGTCAAGTAGCTTGCCTTTGTGTATTTGGTGGCGGCGAAGATGTCGTCAAACTTCTTCTTCAGCACCAGCCCCTCTGCCAGCGGCCAGTTGGAGTCCTCCTGGTGCACGAAGATGACATTTTCCAGCACCGCCTGCAGAGGGAAAGCGTCAAATATCAGCCGCAATGCAATGGCAAGGAGCGGCATTCGACACCTTCAAAGTGTTTGAACAGTGCTCCACTGTCAGCTACACACGAATAGGTGGAGTTCACAAGGCCACCAAATGAGTCTTGAAAGGGCATTGTGAGACGCAAAAAAGCAAGAGTGACACCGCACCTTTGACACGCCCATGATCTGGGGCACGAGGCGGTCGATGTCGATGCAGCGGTAGGAGATGGCCTGCTTCTCCCCGGTGTCCTTGTTGAACGTCTGCAGCACCTGGTCCAGCGCCTTGAACTGCGGCAACAAAGAAGTCTCTCAGTGACCAGCTTGCCGACTGCAGATCTGCGCTGATTGCCGCGGTGTTGGTGGCGCCCCAATTGCTGCTGACACCCATTCATGCAGCCTACTGCCAACATATGCTGGCCTGTTGCCTTGCCAGTGTCCTGTGGACCTTTGAGCAGGATCAGCGTCGACTGTCCTGCCTTTCGTTGGCTCAGGCTGCAGGACACAGTAAATGGAGCATGCGGAATAACATTACCAGTGAGAGCTGCCAGGCGTCCTTGAACGGCACTAGCTAATCACATTGCTCCGGACCTGCAGCGCCGTCTTCTTCTGGGTGAGCTGGAAGGAGCGCATGATGACTACGGGGGCGCCCTGCGCAGTCCGGATGCGCAGCTTGATCTGCGCCTTCACCTCCGTCTCCCCCGCCACCTGTGCCAAGTGGGCGGGACACCTGAGCGGCGAACATCAAGCGCAACAAGCAAGGACGATTTATGCTTAGTGCACCACATCACCCTGGTTCGTGAGATCAGGTGCGGCGCCCAGCATTACGTACAACCAGCTCAGGAGGAGCCGGCGGGATGCTGGCTCTATTGCAAAATTGCAGCATGCCGCGTGCCTTGGGGTCGTGGATGAAGTTCTGCCCAGACCGTGTGTTGGGCGGCAGCTCGCCGGTGCAAGCTTGCTTGAGGCACTCGATGATGGTCTGCGCAGAAGGCAATCACTGTGGTCATGGCCATGCTGCTTATGCTTTCACACACACCAAGATCATCGTGTTTCGCAGGGATTCTTCATACAGTTTCGACCAAGCAGAAGGGAGCAACAGGCTGCTGGCTCACCGTCTTGCCAGCGCCATTCTGCCCGACGATGAGCGTGAGCGGGCGGTAGAACTCGATGACATGCTGGTTGTCTGGGCTGAAGCTGCGAATGCCCTTCACCAGCAGCTTGTCAATGCTGCACATGCTTGCTGCAGACCTACAGACTTACGATACAAGTCTGTCTGACCTCAGCAGTGCTGCACGTGCATGCACTTCAGGCATGCATCGAGGGGGAAGCACTAGCGGCGGCGATGATGCGACGTGGCGTAGTCGAAGGCTGGACGATCGAGATTGCAAAATTGAATGGCTATGACGGCGCTCCTTGCAGGCTGCCAAAGTACCAGAGCGGATCGATGATTTTTAAAATTGCCAGTAGAGCCCAATCCGACGTCGTCTGACTCCTGTCCGACAGCACAGCAGACCTGTCGCAACCTTGATGTTTTGTCTGCAGGATTGCAGGCTGACAGTGGGATGAAAGTGGTAACTTGTGTCGAGGCAGCTGCTTTGCGTGCTGGGCTCAGGGTTTTGACGTGATCGCAGCGAGCACTTCATGAACGCACCGCGACCGGCGCACACACATGTCGAAAGTGCTACAGCAGCCAGTCGGTTGATCACACTCTCCCAGCTGTGCCTGCACTGGCTGTAGCGCTGCCTGCGCTCGCTGTACCGTCGGAATCGTTTTCGAGATCAAAGCAACGTTTAACGCAAATTCTGCTGAGCAAGCTCGTTTTGGGCCAGCACAACACATACGACGTGCGGCAGATCAACTGTCTGGCATGACATGAGCCTGTGCAGCCATGGTGGTGCACAACATCTACATCTTCACCCGCGACGGCACCTGCCTCTACTACCATGAATGGCTGCGGCCAAAGCCCGTCCGCGACGGAGCCGGCAGCGTCATCGACGATCAGAAGATGATGTTTGGCCTGTTCTTCTCGCTGAAGACCTTCGCCGCGGCCATGGACCCCAAGTGAGAATCGGAGCCTTGCGCTTTGATAAGCGCCAAAATGAATCACTTTATGGCCCCAACCTTTCATATGAATGAATAGCAGACCGTGGCAACAAAGCAAGCGCATTCCCAAACATGTTGCGCTGTCCTGCGTGCACAGATCAAAAACAGACGTGCAGTTGGGGGCGCCGCTGCGCATCGGCGAAAACTGCAGCTTCTACGCATTCCGTGCCAACAACTACAAGCTGCACTTCTTTGAGACGCTCAGGTGAGGGTGAGGACAGACCACACAAGGATGCATGGAACCAAGTGCTGGTTGCTGCAGCGCATGGCTTGAGGCAGCGCGTGCATCAGTCCATTTCAGATTGAGAGGTGGCATTTGCATTGCGCAGTGGCCTGAAATTCGTGTTGAACACGGACGAGAACGTGGGCGACCTGCGGGAGCACATGCACTACGTGTACAGCTCCATTTTCGTGGAGTACGTGACAAAAAATCCGCTGTACCAGCCGGGCAGGCCATTCAAGTGCGCACCAGCGCCTGTGTCTCCATTTTTTGAACGTGCTCTAAATGCGTCTTGCTCCAACTTATGACAGCATTTTCGTCAATAGTCCTTGCTCCTGGAAGTGGAGCAAGGTCCGATGCTGCGGTGGACCTTTCGCAGCGTAGCTCCCAGCACAAAGAACCAACCTTCGTCCATTGTGCTGTGCAGCTTCGAGTACTTTACCGGCGCTTTAAACAAATACATACGGCTGGTTGGCCTGTGAGCCTGAGACATGTCGAAGCCAGAGTGTCGAACACTGCGCCAGTGATCCGCCAGAAAGTACCTAGTTTTTGAACGGTGGCTGGGATGGTCAAGCATGCAGATCTTTCTTGAGTGTTTCTCGATCTGGACAGAGCATCACATCGATCACCGCACAGCGCTTTTCTCATGGCATTTCACCGTCCAAAATTGTCAAACAAGAAACATGTCAAGCCTCGCCCAGGATGCCAAACAGGCGGACACCACATACACACACTGTTTGGCCGCACTCTAGAAGACGTTTAGTAGGTAGCTTCACAGGCTGCAGAGCTCTAGCCATGAATGTCGATGACCAATGGGGAGGGCGCCCACTGCTCCAACAGGATGCCCTCGTAGTCGGGCTCCTCCAGCGGCGGCGGCGGGAAGCGCGCGCCGTTGCTGGAGGCGGCGTACGCCTCCGCCGCTGCCTCCCGCTCTCGCAGCCGCCGCAGCTGCTCCCGCACCTAAGCAATAGGTGGCAAACACACAAACTGTCAGCCGACACAGATGTGGCAAGCTGTCAGCCGACACACATGTGGCAAGCGTAAACACACAATCTGTGCTGCCTCAGATGTCTCATTAGAAGCGCTTCTGCGTACGCCTCCGCCGCCGGCTCGCGCTCCTGCAGCCGCCGCAGCTGCTCCCGCACCTGCGCAACAGCGAACACACAACTTGCGAGCCAACAGTGTGCTCCCTCAACTGTCACATACAGACGCTTCTGCGCTTGGCTCCGCCGCTGCCTCCCGCTCCTGCAGCCGCAGCAGCTGCTCCCGCACCTGCCAGAATGCGAAAACGTCCGTGAGCACATGGCGTGCTGCTCACCAAAGGGTAGGCCTGACAAGGGCAGAGAACGGGTCTAGTGCACTGTGCAGAAGACACCTCCATCCATGCCGTGCTCTCATGGCAATGCATGATCAATCGGCATCCTGCCGATTGAATTGCGTTCAATGCACCCAGGAAAGCCAGGCCTCCTTTTGATTTGAAGTTCAGCCAAAAGGGGCGGCGCGCACCAGGTCCGCTCGCGACCTGCCGCCGGTGAGCTCATTCATCTCCAGCTTCCCGGCGATGACCTCCGCCGCCTGCCGCAGGTCGTCATAGGCTGCGTCCACCTGTGTGAGTTTCAGAACGTATTCAGCCGCATCCACCTGTGTGAGTTCCGAAAGCCATCTAGCTGCACCCACATGTGTGAGTTCCGAAAGTTATTCAGCAGCTCCCACCTGTATCAGCTTGCAACGTCACCTAGCCAGCTCCACGACTCTTTGTTCACTGATGCAGATGCTGTGCATCGCAGAGCAGCACCTATAGAGTTGTTAAATCTCATTGATGGCATTCAATGCCCACCTGCGCGCCCGGCTGCTGGAAGGTGGCCTGCCCACTGCCGCCCGGGCCCGAGCAAAAGGTGGCCTCTCCTGCCGAGACGACCTGTGACAGGGCCAGTCATTGAGTTGCGTCAGGCGTGCTGAGCTTGAGAGCCAGGCATGGTGCCGGTGAAGTCAGCAAATAGATGGGGCAGCGCATTGGCGCACCCGCGCGACATGTGTCGCTGCTGCTCGGCGCGAGAAAAGCAGAGAAAGAGGCGCACACAGATGCAGGTGCACACAGGCTTGAACAAGTCCCGATGGATCGGACCACTGGTTTGTCTGCTGTCGAAAGCCTTTCCAGCAGAGACACCCACCTGGGGCGGCTGCTGCTGCTGTGCCAGGAGCTGCTCGGTGGCCGGGTCCAGCTCCACCGGCGGGCTCGCCTGCAGCAGCTCCCTGATGCGCTCGCCGCTGACCTGCTCGTCGCTGACGGCGCAAACGCAAGCGGAGTTGTCAGCTATCAGGTGAAAAGCTGCTGCAATCTGCTGTGTT
>JAABUM010000826.1_pt1 | contig 50550 bp, 54 predicted proteins | sample 5559161 | NCBI WGS metagenome assembly JAABUM01 (sample SAMN10711868, study PRJNA513369) | rock metagenome | isolation source: Antarctica rocks | place: Antarctica: Victoria Land, Siegfried Peak nord
AGCCCAAGCTGAGCCCCAAGCAGGAGGTCCTCCTGGTCCAGCTCTGGCGAGACGGCAAGCACACCACCCTCGACCTGGCCGAACTGTTCAAGGTCGCCCGCTCCACCGTCTACCGCACGATCCAACGTGCAGCCGTCGACCTGCCCGTCGACCCCACGGCCAAGGCCGCCGAGCCGGCCACATAGCGCCGAAAGAACCCCGCCACTTACCGCTGAAGGTCACAACGGGCGGGACAAGGGGGCCACTGACGGCGTTCCACTTCCATGGAAGTGAGACGGCCCGCCGGTTGCTGACTGGGATGATCCCTGCACGCAATGCGGCAGCAGCGGACGACGCCGACCCTCCGCAGCGCCGGTTAGGCGAGCGTCGCGCGAAGTTGGGCGATGATGTGCTCCCAGTGCGCTCGGCGACGTTCCCGTTCGGCGGCGTTGAGCATCCGCTCCTGGTGGAAACGCAGGACGGTCCCCGTGGCGGTGGCGCGCACGGTGACCTGCACCGTCGTCTCGCGCGTGTCACCGCGTGCCCGGTAAGTGACCCGCACCCGGTCGCGTTCACGGCGGCTGCGGAGTTCCCCGTTGCTGCCGTCTGCCGCGGCCCACTGGTCACCCCTCTGGTCGGGTAGCGTCGCGCCAGGCCCGAGCCAGTCACCGGCGTTTGTGATGACCGCTTGCCACACGTCGTCGATTGCGTGGGGCACGGTCCGCGACACCCCGATCTGCCAACCCGCGTCTTTCGTGAGTCCTACCGGCATCAGTGGCCCTGCCTTTCGCGAAACTGTCTGACTTTCGTCCGGTTACCGCACCGCGCCATGGCGCACCAACGGCGGGTGCCTGGCCGTGACGTGTCAAGGAACAGCAGCTGACAGTCGTCGGCCGCGCACCGCCGCAAGAGCTGGTGGCGTCTAACGAGCACGTCGATTGCGTCGCGGGCGAGCGTGGAGACCAGTTGCGCGCCGGTGACGGGCCGCGCCCACGTCGGGCCGGTTGGGGACAGCCCCGGGGCGATGTCGGGCACAGCCGCCCAGCGGCTCAGGTGAGCGGCGTCGCGGCGGTTGACGGCGTGCCCGTCGGCAATGGCGTTCGCGGTGCGCCACACGACTTCCCGCAGATCGACGGCGTCGGCGAATGCGCTGGCGTCGACGATCAGGGACGGCACGGCACCTGCCTCGCGGAGGCGACTGGCGCGCGCCCAACGGGCGAGGTCAGCTGGGGCGTGCAACGTCTCCCAGTGCGCGCGGTCACCTCGGCCACCCGTGTAGCAGAAGTCCAGGCACAGCGCGCCGGTCGCGACGGCGTAGGTGATCCCGTCGCGCGCTGTGAGCGTGATGGTTGACGAGTCGAGCATGTAACCGATAATACAGGTTTGTAGGAACATCCGACATGTGGAGGCCAGACGCGATGGCTGTCCGTTTGCAAGTGGTGCTCGACGCCGCCGACCCGCACGCGCAGGCCAGCTTCTGGGCGTCAGTGCTGCATTACGAGATTGAACGCCACGGACAGATCGTCGAGGCGTTGATCGCTGCCGGCAGCCTCGCGCCACAGGATGCGATCGATATTGACGGGGAGCGCGCGTTCCGGGATGTCGCTGCCTGCCGAGACCCGGCCGGCGCGTCGCCTCGCCTGTTTATCCAGCGCACCCCGGAGCCCAAGACGGTCAAGAACCGGGTGCACCTCGACCTGCAGGTTGGTTCGGACGCCGCAGCCGCAGAAGTCGACCGGCTGCTGACACTCGGCGCCACCGTGGCGTGGGTGACCTCCGATCGCGGCCCGCTCACCACGACGATGCGCGACCCCGAAGGCAACGAGTTCTGCGTGAGTTGAAGCCAGCACCCGGCGATCGGAAAAACCCTCGCAAGACCGGGCCGTAACAACGTGCGCCGTGGCGCCGGAGGGGAAGACAACGAGCGCGCTATCGGCCGCCAGTTGCCGCGGCGGTATGCCAAATTGCGTCGCCGAGAACCTGCCAGAGGACGCGAAGCAGCGCGGTGAGCGCGTTGATGGTCGCGGTGCGCTCGGAGGCCACGTGGTCGCGAGCGGGCCATCAGAATCCGCAGGCCGACACGCACGCCGGTGTCCTTGGGCAAGTGGCGCTGCCGTTCCGCGGTTGGCCTTGGCGTTCCTGCGCGCGGCCTCGACGACCTGATAGCCCGCGGCCGTGACCGCGCGGGCCAGCTGAGCGCCCTAGGTTGTGGCGCACTTGATCACCCACAGCACCTCAAGATCGCCGCCGGTACGATGGACAACCCACTCGATCGCACGGGCCATGCCGGCGGACGTGGCGGGGAACTAGCCGTCCCCAACTCCCTGACCAGGAGCAGTCGCCAGGACTGACAGGGCGTGATTACGGGCGGGGGGACTGATGCTCTTCTTGACCGCGAGTCGCGCGAGGCTGTCCTGCCTAGGATCACAGGATGTGGTTGGCGGCGATCCGTTATCGGCCGGCTCAGGCCGTTGGGCTGTTGTTGTTGTCAGCGCTGATCACGGGCTGTGCGGTGTTCGCTCCGTTGTATCAGCGGGCTCTGGATCAGGCGTTGCTGATCGATGGTCTGGCCCGGGACGGCGTTGTCGCCACGGCCGTTGTTCTGTCTTCGACTGCGGAGGCGGACGCCCCGCCTGACCCTCGCAGCGTGCGGCAGCTGGTTCCTGAGGTGTTGAGGTCGCTCTACGACGGCGGTAGCGAGATGTGGTCGGGGCGGGTGCGTTACAACGGGGTGGGGGGCACCGGGTCGAAGGTCTTTGTGCGCGGCCCGCAGGACGTCTGCCGCGGCTTGGTGATCCTCGACGGGGTGTGTCCGACGTTGCCGTACCAGATCTTGGTCAGCGCGGCGGAGCTGAAAATCCAGGGTTGGTCGTTGGGGACCCAACTGACTCCGGTGGAGGACCAACCCACGGTCGCGTCTCCAGGTCCGCTGCCGTCGCCGTTCACGATCGTGGGCGTCTACCAGCAGGCGGCGGACCCCGGGCACTGGGTCAACCTCGTTCTTGCAGGGCGGGCAGGGACCTCGGCGATCGGCGCCTCTTCGGCGCCGTTGCTGGATGACTGGGTCACCCCGGCGGCGACATTCGGCAGCGGCTGGAAGGCCGACTACCTGCAGGTAGCCTACCTGCTGAACCGCCCGAAACTGCAGCTCGACCGGCTCGACGGCATCCCCCCGGCCGTCGATGCACTACGGGCGCAGGCCCGCACCGCGCAACCAGCGGTGAGCGTCAACTCAGGTATCGACGAGCTGGTCTCTACGGTCGTCGAGGGTCAACGCCAAGCCCAAGTCATCGTGCCGCTGCTGATGGGTCAGCTCACCATTCTGGCGTTGGTCGTGCTGGCCCTGGTCGTCAGCGCTGGCGTGGAGCAACGCCGCCCCGAGCTGGCCCTGGCGGGGCTACGCGGACGGCAGCCGGCGGGCGCCACCGCGATGCTGCTCGGTGAGCTGGGCACGGCAATCACCGCCGGGGTCCCCCTCGGGGTGCTGCTGGCCTTCGGCATGACCGCAGCCGCCCGGAGCGGCTGGCTGCCGCCTGGAGTTCCGTTCGAGGTCCCGACCGGAGTGTGGGTCGAGGCAGGACTGGCGCTGGTCGCCGGGCTCAGCGCTGTGGTCCTGGCCTCCCGCCGGACCATCCGGGAACCCGTGATCAGCCTGTTGCGGCGCGTCCCGCCCCGCAGCGGAACCGCGGCGGTGCGCATCCTGGACGCGATGATCGTCACCGTCGCCGCCGCGGCGCTGGTCACGTTGGTCGGCGGTAACGCGTCGGGCCCGCTGGCGCTGGCCACCCCGAGCCTGCTGGCGCTCAGCGTCGGCCTAGTCCTGGCCCACGCCCTGGTTCCGGCCGCGAATGGGGCCGCCCGCCGGCTGCTGCGTCGGGCTCACCCGGTAGGGGTGCTGAGCGCGGTCCAGCTGGCCCGACGCCCGGCCGTCCGGCAGATCCTTACCATCATCACGATCGCCGTGGCCTTGACCGTGTTCGCTGCGGACGCCAACGCGATCGGGTCCCGGAACCGTGACCAACGCGCGCAGGCCGATACGGGTGCCGCCGCGGTCCTGGTCACCGACGCCACCGACATGCGCACTCTGCAGGCGGCCCTACGCACCATCGACCCCGCCGGGCAGGTCGCCACCCCGGTGGCCCGCGTCATCCAGCCCGGCATCGACGCGTTGACCACCCTGGCCGTTGTCCCCGACCAGTTCGCCCGCATCGCGTTGCTCCCGCGCGACGCCAGCAGCTTCGACTGGGCTCAAATCGCCGCCCCCACCGCACCCGACGTCGTCCTGACCGGCACCGTCATATCAATCACCGCGTCAGACATTCACATCAACACCGTCGCCAGCACCGCCGGGGCACCGGTCCTGGCGAACGTCAACGTGTTTCTCGCGCCCCCGGGACAGCAGCCGTTTTCTGTGACCGTCGGTGCCCTCCCGGTCTCTGAGCCCGGCCCGGTCACCTTGGCCAAGAGCGTCTCGTGCGCTGAAGGTTGCCGGCTTACCGGGCTGGGGTTGTCGACGCTGCCGGGTCAACCGGGCCGCCTGGCCGGAACGATCACGCTCGGCGGGCTGGTTGCCGGCGGTCCCGAAGCGGTGATTGGGCGGGCGGACCAGTGGCGCACAAGCTTACCGGTTTCAGGCTCGTCGGCCGCGAGCTACGCTCGCCCGGTCGATCTGTCCGACCGGACCCGGATCGGGCTCAGCTTCGACACCGACAGCACCGGGGCGCGGATCACATCGATCAGCAGCACCACCCCGGTCCCGGCGATGGTGGCCGGTCCACTGCCCGGCGGCAGCGACGACTTTCAAGCCGCCGGCCTCGACGGGATCTCCATCGGGATGACACGGCTACTCGCGATCCCGTACGCCCCAGGCGGGGGAGCCAACGTGGCCCTCGTCCCGTTGGACGCGCTGACCTCACGCACCCCCCGGCTGGTCGCGGGACAGGGACAGGTGTGGATCGCCAACCCGCAGCAGACATCAGTGGTCACCTCCGCGTTAGATGCGGCCGGGATCCACGTGGTCAACACTGCCACCCGTGACGGACGGCGGGAGCAGTTCGACGCCTCGGCGTCGGCCTGGGGGCTCCAGCTGGCGCTCGTGGTTGGCGTAGCCGCTCTGGTCATCGCCACCCTGGTGCTTATTCTGGTCGCGGCCACCTCATGGAGAACACGATCCCGTGACTACGCCGCGCTGCGCACATCCGGGATGGGCCTGGAAACGCTGCGGCAGGTCAGCGTCGTCGAACAGTGCGTCGTGGTGTGGATCGCCGTCGTCGCCGGCGTCGTCTGCGGTGTCGCCGGCGCCACCCTGGCCGTGCCCCTCATCCCGTTCTTCACCACCCCGTCCCCAACCTTCCCGATCGACACCGCCCAGGCGAGCACCTCCGTCGTCGTGGCCGCGGTGTCCGCCCTGGTCATCCTTACCGCCGCCGCCGCAGCCACCGGTGCTGCCCTGGCCGGCCGGGCGTCGTACCAGCGGCTGCGGGAGGGGCAGTGACCGACTCCTCGACACCCCAGGGGCTGCCGGTGGTCACCACCGGGCTGGTGCACGTCTACCGCTCCGAAGGCCACGACGTCGCCGCCCTGTCCGGAGTTGACCTGCACGTCCCCGCCGGCAGCATCCTGGCCCTCATCGGACCCTCCGGCGCCGGTAAGAGCACCCTTCTGACCCTGCTCGGCGGGCTCCTTCAGCCCAGCGCCGGGAAGATCCACGTCGGCCCCTTCCAACTCGAGTCGATGACCCAGGACCAGCTGTACGCCTACCGGGCCCTGGAGATCGGACTGATCCTGCAAGGCGCCAGCCGCAACCTGCTCCCGTACCTGACCCCGCGTCGCAACGTCGAGTTCGCCCAAGCCCGCGCCAAAGCCGCGCACCGATCCGTGCCCTCCGCCGCCGACGTCCTCAGCCTCTGCGGCCTCCTCGACCACGCCGACACCCCGCTGGCCCAACTCACCCCCGGACAACGCCAACTGGCCGCGCTGGCCGCCGCCCTCTCCACCCGGCCAGGACTGCTCCTAGCTGACGAGCCCACCAGCCAGCTCGACCACCACGCCCGGGACCTGGTCCTGGGCACCATCGACCACATCTGCCAGCAGTACGGCACCACCGTCGTGATCGTCACCCACGACCCCAACGTGGCGTCCCAGCTGCCCAGGACGGTCACCATCCGCGACGGGCGGATCGGAGCCGAAGGGCGGGCCGGTCGCCAGTTCGCGGTAGTCGCCGCCGACGGGTCGCTGGCGCTACCCGCCGCCGTCCTGCAGCAGCTGCCTCCCGGCACCCTGGTCAGCGTCGACCTCGACGGCACCGATGGTACCGACCGGTGGACCCTGACCCGCGAAGACCCCGAAGGCACCGGATGAGACTCACCCGCCGCGCCCGCAACAACCGGTCAGGCCCGCAACCGCAGCCCTCCGTGCAGCTGACCGGCGCCACCGTCACCTACGGATCCACCCCCGGCATCACCGGTATCGACCTGCGGGTCGACGCGGGCACATTCCTGGCCATCACCGGCGCTTCAGGGGCCGGGAAGACCACCCTGCTCTGGGCGATCGCCAGCACCGTTCCCTTGACCAGCGGCACCGTCCACGTCAACGGCCACCAAATCCTCGACCACCCCACCGCCGTCAGCCAAGGAGTCGCCCTCATCCCGCAAGGCAACGGCCTGGCCAACGTCCTGACCGCCCACGAGAACATCGCGCTCACCCTGGCCTCCCTCGGCCACAGCCCCGCCAGCACCGCAGCACGAACCAGCGAAGCCCTCGACCGGGTCGGGCTCACCGAATCCCGCAACCACCTCATCGACGAGCTCTCCGGAGGGCAACAGCAACGCGTCGCTGTCGCGCGAGCCCTCGCCACCAGGGCCGTCGTCATCCTCGCCGACGAACCAACCTCGGACCTCGACCACCTCAACCGAGACAACATCCTGACGCTGCTGCGGCTACGGGCCGAACAAGGAGAAATCGTCATCATGGCCACCCACGACCCCGAAGCCGCCGAGCTCGCCAGCCGCCACATTCAACTTGAAGAAGGCCAGCTAGGGGTTTCCGGTGGCCGGTCACAGGCTTAACACCGTCAAGGCCGCCGCGACCAATCGAAGAGGTCCGGCGCACCCGCGTCCACGACCGTCGCGACTCAAGCCTGCGGGAACCGGCAAGGAGCGGCGCCGAGTTGGCTCGCACCGCCATCGGGTATACGGGCACGCCGGCCTCGCCGAGTTCGCTGGTCCTGGTGACCCCCGAGAGGGGTGTTCCGCTCAGGGCCTCTCGAAGTGCCTGTGCGAGTCGGGCGTGCGCGTCGTCGCTCCGGTCCGCTTCTCGGATGAGGATGCGCGAACAATGCTTGCGACGTCGTGATCTGAACCTACCCGTCCTACGCACCGCGCTCGAACGGGAGGTCGCACACACTGTCGGTGCCACCCGTCATGATGAAGACGTGAACGCTCTCGTTGTCAAACCCGGGGCCTCTGAGGATCTAAAACCGGTGTGGTGCCAACTGGCCACGACGGCTAGCTAACCCTGGGTCCGGCCGTTTGCTACCCACGGCCGCCAAGTCCAGCTGCTGCCGAACGTACGGGTCACACGGCGGATCGGACGCCTCGTGCGCCGCTTCTCGCCGCGGCGTTCCGTGGCAGGCACAGGCGGTTCAAAGATGTGCCGCCGGCTCCGCCCGACGACTCAGGAGTGAGGACAGGAACCTTGACGGCCGTGGGCAACCTGAGGACACTCAGGAGGGCTGCGCTAGGTCCAGAGACCATCCAGTGGCGCGCAGTTAACCTCGGTTCGCCTCAGGAGACATCATGAGCAAGCTATTCGCCCGCGTAGGGACCCTTATTCTTGACAAGGTAGCACCCGTGACAGATGCCGGGGCGTGTGTTCCAGAGTACCCCGGGTATTGCGGCTGCGGCCACATCGATGGCTTGGGATACTACATCCTCAGGTACAACTGTAACGGAAGTTGTTACTACACGAGTCAATGGTGCTGATACGCCAACGGCGATAACCTGATCTACTCCATTTGCGCGCGACACCGAGACCATCGGTAGCACGTGCATACTCGCTCTTGCACATGAATCGCAGAAGATGTGCCCCCCAGCCATACCCGAGATCCCCGTTCACCGCTGTTGCCTACCCTCAAGACGTGGGGGTAGGCGACAATCACGTTCGAGTCAGTCAGTCAAAGTTCCGGATGCTTTCTCGAAGGCTCGCTACTTCCCCCCTTCTCCGTGTCCGGGTGGTTGGAGACAGCATGTCGCCAACCTTCCGTGACGGTGACCTGCTCTTAGCGCTTACGAGATTTTTTAACATCCGCGTAGGAGCGATAATCGTCTTTGAAATGACAGTTGAGTATGAAAAAATAAGATTTGTCAAACGTGTGTCAAGTCTAACTAAGGACAATCCTCCTCAAATTCATTTTCTTGGCGACAACCTCCGAGCCAGTTCGTCTAGTATGAACCTAGGTACCATCTCCTATGACGACGTCGCGGGCCTGGTGGTCCTCCAGATACAGCCCCGATTCAAGCCGCTCTGGCTTTATAGGCGGCTCAGCTTGAATGCGTGAAGGCAAATGATCCGCGCTCTTCCGCCCCTTGTTTCACGGTTGCGGCCAATGTGGCGGCTTATGTACCGCTCTCGCCGGGCGAGGAAGTTCGTCGCCATCTACTTCGTCGCCACCGCGTTATCCAGTTTCTTCATTGCCCTGGTTCCCCTACTTATAGAAAAGTTTGTTAACGGAGCCAAGTCCGGGCTTGACACCACTGTCGCCCTGCTTCCCCTGTTAGCGATCGTCGTCACGATCATTCAACTGGGAGCGGCAGCCTTCGCGCAGCTCACTGCTACACGACTAGGCGCAGAGATAACGAATCAAGTGCGCCTAGGAATCTTTCGACGAATACTTAGTAGGGACATTGAGGACGCCAACTCTGGCTCTGGCGGGTCCGGCGTAGCCAAGATACTCAATGAACCCGGCCGCCTAGAACAGTTCTTCGATACCCTCGCCCAAGGGATCATCGGCAATATTCTCGCACTGGTTTTTTCGTTGGCGGCGTTAGCCACAACACGCCTTGAGGCACTTCTGTTGCCTGCCGTAGCAGCCCCCTTTATGATTTGGACAGCCGTCAAGGGAGCTGCGGCCTCAAGTCACTTGCTTCATCAGCAATTAGACACATACTCCGTTGTGGCTGATCGTGTCAGTGAACGGCTAAACTGGAACGCCCTAGTCATGATTCGAGCTCACCGTCTCCAGTCACACAGCGTCGTCATAGTAGGTACAGATCTGCTCCAGTTGGCTCGTTTCAACGTGGGATTCATGAAGTCCATCCTAGTCGCAATGGGTATCACAACTGGCATCGCCAGTATCTCGTCAATTATTGCCTATGTGCTTGGAGCTTTTGCTCTTGCAGACGGAACTATGGACGTTGGTGCCCTGATTGCCATGGTCGCGTTGGTCGGTCGCAGCCTAACGCCGATTGGCGGCCTCGCCACCGCGCTCGTGCAACTCAAGTCCATGGATGTCGTGGCCGAGCGGTCCGAGATGGGTTTGATTGACCTCAGTCCCTCACCGTCTTCTGTTGTGCCCTGCAAACCCCGGCGGCCCAAATACACCGAGGTTGAATTTAGAGACGTGTGTTTCACGTATAGGAAGCGACCTCCGGCAAGCCTCGGGATTCACCCGAATGTCGTCGACCGGGACGACGCGCGCCCGGCCAGGGTGCTGGTCATTCCGAATCTATCCTTCAGCTCCGGCATGGTGTGCTGCTTAACCGGAGCCAACGGCTCGGGAAAGAGCACCGCGGCGCGCCTTCTACTGGGCCTACACCAGCCGACTGAGGGAGAAATACAGTTGAGTGCGGCATTGACACCGAGTCAGTGGCAGGCTCAAGGGGGAACATTTGGCGTCATCTTGCAGGAACCCATCATATTTACGGGAACAGTGCGCGAGAACCTAGATTTGGGCATTCTAGAGCTCGGCGACGGACAAATGTGGCAGGAGTTGCAGCGCTTTGGATTGGCGTCGCGGTTAGGAGGCTCCGAAAGGGGACTTGACTTGATGCTCGGCTCCGGAGCGACTGGACTCTCAGGCGGTGAGCGGCAAAGGTTGGCGTTTGCTCGACTCTCATTGCATCACCCTGATGTGGCGATCCTCGATGAGCCAACTTCGCAGGTTGATGCCGATAGCCAAGAACTCGTAGCAATGCTGTTGCACTCATTGGCAGAAAGTGCCGTACTCCTCATCACACACGATGAACGATTGCTGCAAGTTGCAGATAAAGTTGTACATCTAGGTGCGTCGAAAAGTAGGCAAGACGCTCCATGATCTAAGTGTGAAGTGATGACCTTCTACGGCGCAAGCGCAAGGAAGCTAGGCTTCTGATAACAAGCGTTGCAGTTTGCGCTCGGATCTGTAGACAATACCTCTGTTGGCGGCAAGAAAGGTGGGGACGACATTAAGGTTGCTGAGTTCGCCAAGCCCCCTATCGCCGAACACGTATGACTTGGTTGGAACCTTGCCGGCCAGGTCATTCAGGGGTGAATCACCTAGGGTGTCGAGATCAGTGGTCTTTAGTAGAACCATTGACAGCGAAAGGTTGGGCTGATGAAGCAAGGCCTTGAGCGCGCCGTTAGCTTCAGCCCTACACATTGAGCAGTGGTCACTCAAGATTGCAACTAGTTCATGACTGTGTGCAGCTCGTGAGGGTTCCAACAGGTTTGAAATATCGCATCCCAGAAGAGACGCTAGGTCATCGTCGGTGCTTCCAGCGCCCGCCGCCGCGCCTTCTCGTTTCGCCACCGCTAAAACCATGGAGACACAAATAACGAGGCCAAGCGCAAGAACCACCTGTCCGGCAAGGAGTGCCGTTTCCATGGTGCTCCCTTCATTGTGTTGTCGCGGAAACCCTTACGAGCCGGAGTAGAAACAGTGCTCCGCATATTACAGCTCCGAATGACAAGAGAGGTGCCAGGAGTGCCAGCCTCGGCGATGCAAACTCAACGTAGGTGAGCGTTGCCCAAGTGCCAGCACAGGCCAGTACCAGAATCAGATTCCGAGTGAAGAAGCTTCGCTGGTTCGCGCTATCGAGCCGATCATCGGCACCAAAGCAGTGGCAGCCGCTCCAGTCGCCAGACCTCCGGTTGCGTGCCAATAGGAGAAGCGTAGCGATCAGTAGGTAGAGGATCGCGGCTGCACTGGCAAAGCGCACTGTCGCTGGAGCCAAGAAGAGGAGGGCCAATACCGCTTCCAGAAGCGGAATGCCTCGTGAGAAGAGGGACGAAAGACGTTGCATTAAACCTCCGAATCCTCGAAGAAAGTCTTCAAATGACGGCGAGGAGCGGTCAGTATTAATCTTGGAGGCGGCGCTGAACACAAATAGGTAAGCAAGAGCTCCCGCCATAATAGAACTCAAGATAGATGCAACGTTTTGCAACGCGTTCATGATGTCCCGTTTCGGACTCGCGCAGCCTTATCCTCGACTTCGCTCGGGGTTACAGCTAGTAAGCTAGAGCGGCGGGTCAAGCTCCGTGGTTCGAGTCGGGAGTCACAAACTCGAACTGGTCCTTTCCGACGGCTCGTCTGTGCGACTGGTGGGCGCCGCCCGGGGTAGTTCTCAAGAGCGATGGCCCTGAGGCAGTCGTCCTTGGTCTTGATTGAGGTCTTGCTACTCATGGTCACCGTTCCGTCCGGCCGTTGTATTTATGAATTCCGGTGCTAGGGCGACGAGCGAGGATGTCCCGAGTTTCGTAGAACTTCGGTGGCGGTCCGGTGAGCATCAGGCAGCGCTCACGTCTTGAGTATTGCAGTGAAGGTGGCCGTTGACGCAGCGGAACTGATTGCCGGCCTCGGCCATGCCGCACGGCCTCGGAAGAGGAGCGTCTCACCAGGTCAGCAGTAGGTTGACGGGTCGTTGGAGTCTCATGGCGGGCAGGGCCGCCAGGGACTCTTCACCTCCGGCCCGCGGCCGTCCTCGTCGTGCGGGTGGATCCACTCGTCGACGGCGGCGACGTCCCGAGGTCCGGTGAGACCATGCGGATCAGCAACGAGCTCGGGACAGGGCCACGCAGACGCGGCCGGGGTCGGTTTGAAGGCGGTGGCCTCGTGCTGTCCGGTCAGCGGGTGGATCACGACGCTGGCCGCGCGCTCGGCTCCCTGGGCGGCGTTGGCGGTGCCGATGAGCAGCCCGGGCAGGTCGGCCAGGAGTGCGGCGATGAGGGCGGATTGGTGGACGTAGGGGGTGATGACGGCGCTGTCTGGGCTAGTAAAAGCAGATCAGGACGAACGCCGAGCCGAATTCGCACAGGGACGTCGACGACCGGCAACCAGCATGCCCCAGCCGCCACGGATCGACTGATCGCTCACGCGGCGACGCGCGCGGGTCTGCCCCGGAGTCCCTTCCGCGGTGGTTGCTGGTCCAGCCGAGCTGTTGCAGTTCAGAGGGGCACGTGTGGCGCACCCGTCAGGCGGGGCAGCCCCCAACGGGCCCTTAGATTCCGGCTTCGCCGCCCCAAGCGATGAAGGGCGGGCACCTCGCTTTCCGGGAGTTCCGTGCGGGTACGGTCGCGTTGTGCCGGCTCGAAACCAGATCGAAGCTCGGGTCCTCCAGATCGTCGATCGAGTGGTGCGTGGAGGTCGCGCCGAGGACTTTCTTGTCGAGTGCAAGGCGGAGTGGCCGGACCCGGAGCAGGTTGGTCGGCAGCTGGCTGGGCACTGTAATGCGGCTCGCGGTGAGCCGGTTCTCTGGATCATTGGCCTTGACGAGGACGGTCATGCTGTGCGGACTCTGGATAACATCGAACCGGCGTCATGGTGGGGTCAGGTCGAGAAGCGCTTCACGGATGGCGTGACACCGGACTTAGTCGATGTGGTCATGGACACTGAACACGGCTCGGTCGTCGCGCTGCACCTAGAAACGGATAGGTCGCCGTATCTGGTCACGCCCAAGCAAGGCGGCGACGTGGAGCGAGAGGTGCCATGGCGCAGTGGCACGCGGACGCGATCCGCGAAGCGGCACGAGGTTCTTTCCCTGCTGCTGCCTGCGGCCCAGACGCCGGAGATATCTCTCCTCAACGCACGGTGCAGCGCCACTTACCGGGCCGAGGCTCAGGAGTCTCCGTACGGAGACGAGCCCGCCCCGGCTGGCGTCTCCTTCATAGTCGAGGCACAGATCTTCATCACAGCGACTGCTCGTGTCATGCTCCCTGAGCATCTATGGCGGATCAATCTGACAGGGGTGAGCGAACGCGCGGATCCCGTAGCCCTGCCGGAGGTGATTTTCTTCCGCCCGACCGGAACGCGTCGTCAGGAGCGGTCGGATGAGCCGCCCTACGGTGTCGGTATTCACAGCAGCGGTCTGTACGTCAACGGGCCCGACCTGCTCACCGTGATCGCGAAGGGCACCTTATCGACCGCCCACCGACTTGATGTGTCTGGCGTCGTGTACTTGAGTTACGACTTGGTCATGCCGGTCGCCGGCTCCGAGCGTGCCTCGCGGTGCTCCGGACGCCTGATTTCGAGGCGGGTTGACAGCTCCCCACAGGCTGCCGGTGTGGAAGCGCTTGGAACGTGGCGCCAGCTGGAAAACGATTGACGCGCGTATTCCGGTGTTGAGAGGGCGAGAGCGCGGAGGACGGGCCTCTAGAGGAGGTGAGAGGGTGGAACCGGGGCCGATGATGAGCGTGCACGACTTCGCGGTGAACTGGCACCGGCTCCTGTTCGAGGGCCACATGCCCGAAACCTGGCGGCTGATGACGGATGACTTCCGTCGAGTCGTGGCCCAGAGCGCGCTCAGCCAGCGTCATGCGGCTGGCCAGGAAGTGGATTGGATCGTTGAGGAACTGGCCGTTCCGGAACCGACCCACGACGACGTCGGGGAGTTCTGGGACGCGGCGCGCGCCATCCTGCAGCGATCTTGCGGGTTTCCCCCGGACCAGGTGGGCGCCGGGCAGACCGCACGCTTCGAGGCGCCGGCCTACGAGACCGTCCGTCTCTGGGTGCTTGAAGACCTGGCTGTAGACCTCGACACGGGTGAGCTCTACCTGCCAGACAAGGCGTCGGCGAGGGCAATCGGGCTTATCGCGTCATTCGAGGAGCCCGGGACGTGGCGGATCGCGGGGCTGGAGGCAGTAATGGTGCCTGGATGGCCGCCTACCGTGCTGTGGGAGCCGCCGCCGCAGGTGTGAGGACCACGCCTCCAAGGATCGTGGTGGCGGGACAAGGAATGCAGCGCAAGCGGGGTCCTCGGGGTTCGACCTGGGGTGGAAGTGCGCGAACGTCGGCATGATGGCTGCTGAGTAACGTGACGCCCTCGCTGCAAGCTCGGCGAGGGCGTCTGTGATAAACGGTCAGGTGTCGGATGAGGTGCGGCGGAACACGGGGTAGCCGACGGCGCGACCTTTCTCGTCCTGGCAAACCGACCAGTGCTCCAGACGCCAGCCCTCGGCCTCGATGGCGGCGATCCGCTTCGACCACTCCAGTCGCACTTGCAGGTCACCAGACGTTGCGCCGCCCAGGGACTGCGAGTTCAGGGCGGTGGCGAAAACCGGCAGGCCCCTCCTCGCAGCTTTGCGGGCCTCCTCCGCTGGAACCTTGACGCCGCGGTCTGCGATCCATCCCACACACTCATCGGCGAAGAGCCCCTTTGGTGTGCTCGTCATGGCCGGAGTGCTGGTCGTCCGGAAGGAGACCGGCGAGGGGAAGACCCTGCCGACGTCCGCGAAGACCTCCTTCTTGACGTCGTAGGCACGGCCGTCCCGTAGTTGAGCGCATCGATCGCTGCCTGATGGCCAGGACCGGTGTGCCTCCTGTCGCTGAGCGTGCGTCACATCGCCGCGTAAGCAGCGCTGACAGGCGCTTCCAAGTGACGTCCGCTTATGCCGCGTTGGGCGCGTTCCCGGCCAGGGATCCACGTGCGAGACATAGCGGGGCTGCAACCCGGTAGTGCTTCCCGGCACGAGCCGTGCCGCCAGGCGCGGGAAGGTCAGCGACCGACCACGGAGCGGGCATCCTTAATCAGCAGTAGCAGGTGCAGCGGGTCGGTGGTTGACGGCTCGAAGTCGAAGTGGGCGTAGAAGGCACGGGCGGTGTTGTTGAGCGCATGCACGAGCAGCGCCCGGACGCCGATCATTTCGGATGCCTCGACCGAGCGCAGGATGGCATCGCGCAGCAGGTTTTTGCCCAGTCCGGAGCCCTGCTCCATGCGGTCCACCGCCAGCCGCGATAGCAAGATCACCGGTATCGGGTCGGGCATGTTGCGCCGCACCTTGCCGGTGACACCGCCATGCTGGACGCTGGCCGAGGCCAGGGCGTAGTAGCCGACCACCCGACCGTCGCCGCGCGTGACGAAGCAACGCGAAGCGCCCTGGACGTGGTTGCCCAGCGCACGCTTGCGCAGGTATTCGTCGAGGCTGGGCTCGCCGCTGTCGAAGCTGCTGGTGTCGTCGTCCTCGGCGATCGGACGGGGCCGGCTGTATCCGCTCACGCCTCGGTGAAGACCGATGGCTCGGCGAACAGCTCTTCCAGCCGGGGCTTGTGGCTGACCGGGCGGTCCAGCACAGTGAGGAACTCACCCCACGCGGCATCGTCGATCGCAAACATCCGTCGATCTGCCAACACGTCGATGGCGTGACTCATCGTCGCGGCGACGGTGAACTCGGTGATGCTGGTGCCCGCCACCTCGGCGGCATGCCGGATAAGCGCGTCCTGGTCCGAAGATAGGCGCACGGCGATCCGTGAGTCCTTGAGAACGGTCATGTTCCTAGTGTGTGCCTATCAGGCGTACACGTCAAGTTGGCGGTCGGCCGACGGCGTCCCGGTCATCGTTCCCGTTACGGACGCTCTTGCCGCTGTCGGGGCGGGACGCGGGACCAGGCCGCTAGCCGAGCGCAGATCGGGGTGCTGGACCGATCTCGAGATCGGTAAGTTTCGGAGGCGAAGATCTTTGCGAGGTGCAGGTGCAGGTCGGGTGGGGGCTGACGGGAGACGGGCGGCCGGATGCCAGCACTCGAGGCGCTTGCACGCTGATTCCCGCCATGGCCGTCCGTTACAGCAGGCCGAGTTTGCGCGCGCAGCTGGACCACGGGGAGAACCCGCGGTCGGCGCGCACCTTCTCGGCGATGAGGATCTGCTGCTGGCGGGTGGCATCGCTGGGCAGCGGCGCGTAAGCCGCTCCGCCGTTGCTTAACCAGGCACCCCGGTCGAGCTGCAGGCCGCCGTACAAGCCGTTGCCTGTGTTGATGGACCAGTTTCCGCTCGACTCGCACTGAGCGAGGGCGTCCCACACGCTGCTGTCGGCCAGCCCTGGAGCAGCGACGGTGTTGCCACCGGCCGCTTCAGGCGTCTTACTGCTCGGTGACGCGGTCGCTTTTGGTGCCGTCGTGGCTATGGTCGAGGTCGCCGACGGCGCGGACCGCGCGGTGGAGGTCGCACTGTTGGCCGCGGTGCCTGACGGGGGCTGGGGAGTGAGAACACCGCCGATGCCGAAGACGACGACGCCGACGCCGACGACAATCATGGTCACCACGGCGCTCTTGCGGTTCGGGATCCGGGCCCACCCGATCTGTCCTCGGATCAGGGCCGCCAACGCGACACCGAGCACACCAAGACCGAGAAGAATAAATACATAACCCATAAACAACCCTCCCCGGGTGATCTCGCTGTAGCCCGCCCGCCAGGCAGCGGAGATGCCGGGGCTAGGCACAGGGCTGGTCGCCCGCAGCGTCACTTCCAACCAAGCTGTCACGCGCCCGGCGTTTCCGCTTTGACCGCTCGCGAAGGTCGTACACGGCCACGCCCAGGAACACCCCGCCGCGCAGCCCTAAGAGGACGATGCACGCCAGGTTTGCGAGCTGGCCCATCAATCGTTCCTTTCAGGCGATGGCACGACGTACCCGCCCAACGGTAGTTCGTGGCTGGTTGTCCCATTCTCACCACCCACCCTCCTCGGAGAGTGTTTCTCCACAGTCTTTGAGGTGTCGGGTTGCCCAGCCGATCAAGGCACGATCCTGGCCGGGTCAGGCAGCACCCGGGACATGCTGCAAGCCGCGAGTGACCCCGATAGACGCATCCGCCGTTGGCCGCGGTGAGCGAATCAGACCGTCCGAAGCAAGCGCGACGTGAGCCTCAGATCTCCGGAAGTAGGTGACCGACCAGCCCTGTGATCAGGGGTTATTCTTTGTCTCATATCATCGGAATACAGATAAGATTTGGTAGTCTGTTGGGATGGATCAGACCGCGCTGGAGGGGATGCCGGAACCGGCCATGCTGCGCCTGCACGCCAGCGACGGGCAGGTCCTGGTCAGCTGCGGACGCTCGCTGCTCTACCGCTACGACGCGTTCGACACCGGGATGCGCAACCTGGCGATTGTGGCGTTGACCGACGCCGGCCGGCGCGTCGATGAGGTGGCTGCCGTGTTCGGGTTGACCGCAACGTACGTCTCCATCCTGCGGGGCCGGGCCCGGGCGTCGGGGTCGGCCGGTTTGTTGCGTCGCCGGGGGCGCCCGCCCAAGCTGTCCGACGGTCAGGTGGCCAAGGCGCGGCGGTGGGCGGCGCACGGGTGGACCCAGCAAGCCATCGCCGACCGGCTCGGGGTGGCCCAGTCGGTGATCAGCGAGCTGCTCGCGCGGCTGGGCCCGGCACCGGTGCAGGACGTGCTGCCCGAGCCGGCCGACGCCGCTGCCGATGCCGAGCCCGCCGAGGCGACAACCGCCGAGCCTGCCAGTGCCGGGCCGGTCCACGCCGAGCCGGTCCACGCCGAGCCGTTGGCGGCGTTCGCGGGAACGTCTCGGATCAGTACGGGCACGTTCCCGTGCCGGTATGCCGGGGCGATGCTCCTTCATGCCTACCTGGACCGGGTCGGCACGCAGACGATCTTCGGCACGCTGGCCGGTGGCCCGGCCCGCCGCTATGACGACCTGGCGATCCTGTCCACCGCGACGCTCGGGTTCGCGCTCGGGATCGACACGATCGAGGGGGCCAAGCACCTACGCCGCGCGGAGGCCGGCGCCGCCCTCGGGCTCCGCGCCGTCCCCGAGCTGAAGACGCTACGGACCCGGCTCCGCGCGCTGGCCGACGGCACGGACCCGCTGCAGCTGCAGCGGGCCTTCGCCGCCGGCATGCTGGCCGGCGACCCGGCCGGCGACCCCGTCTACTTCGTCGATGACCACTTCGTGCCCTACGCCGGCGCGCGTCCGGTCGGCAAGGGCTGGAACACCAAACGCCGCCACGCGGGGCCCGGCCGGGACGACACCCTGCTGGTCGATGCCCGCGGCCGGGCCGTGGTGTTCAGCAGTGGCGAACCGACCGGGCTCAGCTCGACCCTGCCAGGCGTGCTGACCCAGCTACGGGCGGTGGTCGGCCCGAACGCGCCGGTCCTGCTGGGGTTTGACCGCGGCGGCGCGTTCCCGGTCACCTTCACCGCCTGCCGGGCCGCGGGCGCGGACTGGATCACCTACCGGCGCGCCCCGCTGGCCGAAACGACCGCCACGCCCAGGAAGTCGTGGACCGTCCGCGACGGCAAACGGGTCACCGTGATGCTGGCCGACGAGAGCGTGCAGCTCAAGGGGTACGGTGCCGCTCGGCAGCTGACCTTGTTCGAGCACGACCAGCCGGTGCTCCAGGTCCTCACCAGCGACACCACCGGGGCCGGCGCGGACCTGCTGTGCTGGCTACGGTCCCGGTGGCGGATCGAGAACATGTTCAAGTACGCGCCGAGCACAACGGCATCGACGCCCTAGCCGACTACGCCATGGACATCGGCCCAGACACCCGGATGGTGGCCAACCCGGCCCAGGTGACGGCCCGCAAGCAGGTCAAGGCGGCCGAGGCCGAGCTGGTCGCGGCCGAACGCGCACTTCCGCAACTGCTGAACGGTGAGGACACCCCAAAACAGAAGAACGCCGCGCTGCCCGACGCGCACGCCCGGATCCAGCACGCCCACACCGCGCTGGACGACGCGAAGACCGCCCTCAAGCCCATCCCGGCCAAGGTGCTCGCGACCGACCTGGACCCGGCCGCGACACGCGCCCGCCCGCAACTGCCCCGCCGCGGCCTGCACATGGTGCTGCGGCTGCTCACGTTCAACGCCGAGGCCTGGCTAGCCGAACACCTCAACGCATACCTGGCCGACCCCGACGAGTACCGCTCCATCACCCGCAACCTGCTCCACCAAGGCGGCCACGTCCAGTACGGCATCACCGCGATCACCGTCACCCTGGACCGGCCCGACAGCCCCCGCGTGGCACGCGCCCTGCACCTGCTCGCCAACGAGCTCAACAACACCCCCGCCGGCCTAACCGGCGACCGCCGCCCCATCACCTACCACGTCAGGCCAGCATGAATCTCAACAGTCAACCCACCCCACTTCCGGAGGTCTGAGCCTAGCGAGCCAACCGAGCATCCTGCTCCGCAGCCCGACCACGGCGGCCCCCCGTGCCTACGGGGCGTCCGCCCCGGCGAGCAGGTGGTGCAACGAAACCCAGCTTTCGGAGTTCGGTCGCCGTCCAGCCGGCATCGACCGCAGACTTCCAGGCCACCGCCACCGCACCTTCGGCGGAACGAACGCCCTCCTGGGCCACGGCCAACCTCGAATGCGCCGACTCGAGACCCGTCACAACCTCCAGGCGCGCGGCCAGCAGTTCTTGTGCTCTTTCCTTGACCCCACTCATGGCGTAATCCTAGGTCGCCCATAATCAGGCAGACGACGGACGCCACCCCTCTAGGCCATGTTTCGTATGAAATCTGTTGGAGCGCTCCGGCGGGAGGAGCCTGCTTAGGTTTGCCGGCGGGAGCGGCGGGAGCAAGCTAGTATATAGGGTGCTCCTAAACCCCCTGCGGGGGTCGGAGCACCCTATGCTGGAGCCTGACATCCGCGCTGGCGTTGCGACGCGGGGATGGTTCCAAGGAGATAGAGAGGACGGTGGCACCGATGACGGAGGGTCGCCTCGGTCTCTACCGCCGACGACGCAGCGACGGTCGGCGGGTGCACCGCACCGTCATTAAGCACACCGATGAGGAGTGGGCTCGTGTGCAGTCGATTGCGCAGGCCCAGGGCGTCAGCGTCCCGCGGCTGTACGAGCGGTCGCTGCACGCCGGCGACGTGCTCGCGGCCACCCGGCTTAGCCGCTTTGTTTCCGAGCTAGATGTTGTTCTTCGCGTGATGTCGAAGACGGCTGTCAACCTCAACCAGCTGGCCCGGGTAGCGAACAGCTCAGGTGACCTTTCAGGGCCACAAGTGCTCGCCGCGGCTGAGCACCTCGACCGCCAGGTGGAGCGCGTGAAAACGATGCTCGAGGCCGTCGCGCACGGTGACCTCTTCCGGAACGAGGCGTGAACGTGGGCGCAGCGTCGACGATGGTGGTTCACGTCGCCCCGCGCGGCAAGGACATGCCCGGTCTGATGCGCTACCTCTACGGGCCCGGGAAGACAAACGAGCACACCGATCAGCATGCCGTCGCGGCGTCCTCGGACCTGGAGTTCGCGTTCGCTGGCTCACTCACTGGTGCGGAGGCGTCCGAGCTCGGGCGCGCGCTTGAGGCGGCCTGGCATGAGCAGATGGCTGAAGCCAACGCCCTGGTCGGCGCCGGCCGCGGGGGTGTTTCTCGCAGCACGATGAAGAGCGGGACCGGGGCGGTAACGGACGCTGAGAAGGAGCACGTCTACCACCTGATCGTGTCCCTGCCACCCGGGGCGGCTTGGTCCGATGAGCAGTGGTCGACCATCGCCCGAGACGTGGTCGAGGGCATGGGTTTCACCGACAGCAACGAGGACGCAAAGGGCGCCAGATGGGCGGCGGTACGCCACGGCTTGTCCGCCGGTGGGAACGACCACCTACACATCGCTGTGAGTCTCGTGCGCCAGGACGGACGACGCGTACAGCTGCCTCAAAACGACTACCGGGCCGCTCAGCAGGTGCGGCAGCGGATCGAGCAGACACGCGAGTTCGTCCTCCCTCTTCATGAGAAGAGCCGGTCCGCTGCACGCTCCCTGCCGGGGTACACACAGGCAGAACACGCGACCGCTCAAGAGCGGGGCGTCGTGCCGGACCGCGTCGTTTTGCAGAACGTCGTGCGCGCCGCGGCGACGTCGGCGCGCACCGAGGCCCAGTGGCTCGACGCGGTCATGGACGTCCCCGATGTCGAGATCGAGCCGGTTCGCTGGGCAGCCGGCGGCCGTGATGCGGTGTTGGGCTACAAGGTGAGGCTGGGCGACGGGATCTGGCTGACCGCGTCGCAGCTGGCACCAGACCTCACGCTGGCCAAGATCCGGCCCCAGTGGACCCTCAACGAGGACGACCAGAGCCGCGCCGCGGCCCTGGCCATCTGGCGCGACGAGGCGCCGCTGACGACTGCGCCTGTGCCGGCGGCGGTGTCGACTCACCTCGACACCGCCGAGGCGGCCCTCGCTCGGTGGAGCACTGAGCTGGACCGGCTAGACCCCTACGACCGTCAGGCTTGGCGCCAGGTCGCCCGGGACGTCGCCGGCGTCACCTCATCGATCGCGCGAGATTTGCAGACCCCGGACGTCGACGTGTTGACCGCGGCGCAGACGCTGTCTCGTCAGGCCCTCGAGGTCGTCGAGCCCTCGTCGACGCCGCACGCAGACGTCACGTCGACGTCGCATGCGGCTAAGGACTCCGCCGCACACGCGTACGGGCCTTCACCCGCTCAGCTGGCCGCACGTCACGTTCAGCTTGCGATGCGAGCTGGCGGCACAGCGTCTCATCCCGGGTGGATGGCGGTACTTCAACAGCTGCGTCAGGTCGTCGCGGCCGTGGAGGCAGCCCAGCGGGCGCGGCGAGAGCTGGTGTCAGCCCAGCAGCTCGCCGGAGCCCGGCGCGCGCTCCAGCGGGCGCAGGAGACCTCTCATGCGGCGTTCCGTGGCTGCGACGTCGTCGAGCTTCGTGACGCCTGGCGGGCCCGTGAGATCAGCCGAACCGGCGACGTTCGCCGCCCAACGGTCGCCGCTGACGGCACCTCGTCGTCGACGGCGTCTCCCGGACGCGGCCCGCAGGCGGGCCGCGGCGTCCCGGGCCCAGATCGACCCGCTCCCGGGCGGGGAGTTTAAATCTTCGACAATGCTGAGCATATGTCAGGGCCGTCCGTTGACTTCTCCGTGACCCTTGTGGGAGAGACTGATTCGTGGATCGTTGTGATGAGGTTGTCGCTGCGGAAATGGCAGCAGACGACTTCGTTGCATGGAACATTCCGGCCTGGTGGGGCAATCACCCGCCCCAGAACATGCACTGCACGATCCGCGATTGTGGCACCCTGGCCCAAAATTAATCCCGCATTGGTCAAATGGACAAACTCACCGTCTGGCCGCAGCTGCTTTTATGATGGCGTGGCCAAAAAAATGCGACCACGTGACGACCCTATTGTTGGTTTAACCGCCGCCGACCAGGAAGTCAGTGCACGAACTTCAGCGCCTCAGCCGCGCCGATCGTCCGGTCCATGTCGGCGTCTTCCCACTCAATCGAGATCGGACCCTCGTGGCCGATGGTATTAAGCATTCGGAAACACTGCTCCCACGGCACGTCTCCACGTCCGGTCGACACGTAGTCCCAGCCACGCCGCGGGTCACGCGTACCACCTGGAGTCATTAGGCGACGGCTGACCCGGCGCCTCGGGGTTGGTCTGGGCGGTGCTTTGCCGCGGGTTCGGGGTTGGGTGTGCGTCGCCGGTATCCGCCGAGCGGTGGATACGTGGGTCATCCGGTGATCCCCGCCCGGGATGGCCCCGCTCGAGGAGTGATCTGGCGACGTAGTTGGTCAGATTCCGGAAGCCGAGAGCGGAGCCGCGGAGATGTTCGAGGCGGCCGTTGATCGCCTCCGTGGGTCCGTTGGAGGTGCCGGGCCGGTCGAAGTAGGCGAGCACGTCCGCGGCCCGCTGCTTCAGGGTCCGTCCGAGCCGGCGTAGTTCGGTCAACGCGGCCGGGACGTCGTGGCTGAGCGCGTCGATGACAGCGCGCATGAGCTGGCTGCCTTTACGTGACTGGTCATCCCACCCAAGAGACACTGCATGCTGCCCTCAAGTGGTTTAGAGTCTCTAGCGCCTGCGGCATTGTCAGCCCCCCGGCACCAGCGGACCTGACTGTCCTGTGACCGGCGACCCATCCCATTACCCCCGCGCACTTACCCGTGGGGGCCTCGGATGGCAGGCCCCTTTCGCCTAGACGCGCGGTGTCCGGGTCCTGGTCGGCTGCGTCGTGGTCGGCCGGGCCGTCGTAGCCGGCGTGCCTGACTTGTTCTGAGCCTCGTTGAGCATGGTCCGAGTGGGCTGCGCGAACCCGGCGGCGGATGCTTGGCGGGCCGTGACCGCCTCCGGGTCGGAGACGTTGACCAGCGCCGTAGTGCTCGACCGGTCATAGGTGCTCGCCGCCACCCTGCGGCTCGCAGCGTCGAGATCCTCGGCTTGGTCGATGAACCGGTCGCTGCCTGCCTGCGCGGCCCCAGCAGTGTTCTGAAGAGCCTCCCTAGCCGGGTCTGCTGCGGTGACCGCCGCGGCGGCGGCGTCGTCACCGGTGACCTCGAGGCGACCGCTCTCGTCCCGCGCGTTGTCGGCGCTCTGCTGGAGCTCGCTGACCGCGTCGCGGGTGTACCCGGCCAGCTGGGAGCGGTCTTGGTCACTTAGTCCAGCCGTGACCTTGTCCTGGGTCGCGGCCAGGTCCTCGTAGGCGTCGGCGTCGCCGGCCAGGAGGGCGTCCCGCATGTCGGATATGGCGTTGTCGATGACGGCCAGCCCGCTGCTGGGTGCGGCGTCGGCGACGTCGAGGATCGTGCGCAGCTGGCTCGGGTCGTCTTGCCACAGCTGTGCGGGGTCTTTTCCCACCGGCAAGACCCGCGGGTCGACCCCACGCTCCCGCAGGAGCCAGAAGTCTCGCTCGGTAGCGAGGCTTCCCGCCCGGTCGCCGTCTAGGGCCTCCCAAAGCCGGCCTCCGGCCCGTTCTGCGAGGTGGTCGGCCTGCGTCCCGGTGAGGGCCGTACCGAGCGTGCTGACGCCGGCGTAGCGGCCTTCCCCTGCCGCGGAGATGGCCATGGCGTCGAACGGGCCCTCCACGCGAACCAGCCGGGCACCTGCTGGGGCCTCATGAAGGCCTAGCAGGTGCTCTCCCTTGCGGTAGGCGGCGGTGTCGCCGGTGTTGATGTACTTCGGTGCGTTCGCGGAGCCGGAGAGGTCGCGGCCCACGAACCCGATGGGGTCGCCGTCGACGTCTCGGACCGCGACCATGGCCCGGTCTCGGAACGCGTCGATGACGGTTCCTCGTGATGAGACGCGGCCGAGTCCGGCCGCGAGGATCTCGTCGCTCGTTGCCCCCTGGGCCCGTAGGTGGTCGGTCAGGTTGGTCCACCCGGCGGGCGCGTACCCGGTCGTCCAGGCTCCGTTGTCGAGGGCTTCCGCACCGATTCTCTCCTCGAGGTAGGTCCGCCCTTTCGATCCGACGACGCCCTGGGCGGTGAAGTAGTCGGCGGCCAGGCCGTTGAGCGCGACGATCCGCTCCCGACTGACACCCTGGCTCTCCGTCGACGTCGACGAGGCTGACGTCGACGGCTGCGAGGCCGGGTCGTCGTATGCCGTCCAGTAGCGGACCGCCTTCTCTGGCCAGTCCAAGTTCTCCCACTGCGTGGTGACCTCGCGCGCCGTGGTGCCCTCCGGCAGGCCTTCCCGGAACGAATCTCGAGCCATCTGCCAGGACCGTTGACGGTGCTCCCGCTCCGCTGCGGTGGGGGCGGAGCTCGGCGCAACGCCCCGCTCAGGAGAGGGCCCGGCCGCGGGGGACGCAGCGCCCGGGGTGGCGGGCACCCGCCGGGCGGCCTCCGTGTCGTAGCTCCGCCAGTACAGCGGTGTCTTAGTCTCCATCGGCATCGCCTGCCACGCGGCCGTGCGGGCCGCTGGCGACGTCAGGTCAGGTTGCCCGGCCTCCCACTCGCGACGAGCGAGATCCCAGGTCTGTTCGCGGTGAAGTCGCTCCTGGGGTGAGCCGGCCTTCGTCGGCGAGACCCCGCGGTCCTTGTTGTCGCGGAACGCCGGCAGGAGCTCGATCAACGCTTCCTCCCGCGCGGCCCTGGCGCCGGCGGCGAGTTCACCCGCACGGTCGTCCGCGTTCGCCCGACCATCGTTCAACGCGTCCGTCACCGCGGCCGCGAGGTCCAGGCCGTGAGCTTGGCGCGCGTGGGTGCCAAGGTCGTCGACGGCCGAGCCGACGTCGCTGTCCAGCGGGTCGTGAGCCAGGTCCTGCACCGCCGTGGCCCAAGCCTGGCTGGTCCGGTCAGCACCCGTCTCGCCGCCAGCGGCCTCGAGATACTTGCGGGCGCGGAGACCGAGGGGCGATGTCTCGCTCCGGTCGACCGGCGGGGTCTGCGCGGTCGTGTCCCCATCGGCCCGCCTGGCCGTTGTGTCGGCCCGCGGGGTCTGCGACGTTGAGGAGTCCGGCCTCTCGCGTCGGCGACCTAGCCGCTCATGCAGCAGCCGCTCCCTCAGCGTCTGCGCGGCGAGCTGGTCCTGTTGGGCGGTGGAGCGAGCAAGCGTCTCGACAAGCTGGGCGACACCCGTGATCGTGGTCCGCAACGCCTGGTCCAGGTGCTGCCCCATTTCAAGTTCTTCGTGCACGTGCTGGCTCATGGCGGTCAGGCCCTCATCTCGTGGTCATGCGGCGTCGTGACCCGCCGCGGCTGGCGCGGCGAGTCAGGGTCGGTGTGGAACGCCCCGTCCGGCGCCCCGTCGGCGGCCCACGGCGGCTGTTGGTCGTGGACCTTCGAGTGCTTGGAGGCGCTGCAGCTGGCGAAGGTGCCTTCCACCGACGTCAGAGCGCGCATATGTACGTCGAGGTGGTCCCGCCACCACGTCGACAACGACGGCGCTGGTTCGAGCCGCATCACCTCGAATGCCTCCCACACCGCCTCGAGGCGGGCGACCGCTTCCGCGTGCCGCCACCACGTGGCACACCACCGGCTCTCGGCCGGGGTGTGCCTCCAGTTGGGCAGCACGTACTCCTCGACGAAGGTGTCGACCGAGGCGAACGCGGGGACCACCTGCGCGGTCGCACGGGTACCGGACGCTGCGCGTTGCGCGTCGCGAGCTGCTCCCGGGCGGTGTCGAGGTTCCTCAGCGCGTGGGCCAACCGGGCCCGAGCCTTCACTACCTTTACAGGCGGCCGGTCCTCCAGCGCTCCGCCGTGAACGGCTGCGAGCTGCTCCTCGGCGGCTGCCAGCTCGCTCTCGCGGCCAGCGCGAGCCTCCTCGGCGTCGACCAGGGCTGCCTCAGCGCTCTCGACCAGGCGCAGACACCGCTCCACCGTGGTCCGTGCTGCAGTGAGCTCCGTGGGTCGGGCACCGCTCGCGCCCGGGGCCTCGACCTCGTCCCGGAGGGCCTCGGCAACCTCAAGGGCCCCGGCGGCGTCCAGGGCGGCTGCTCGCCGGCGGCTAACCTTCTGAGTGGCTTTCCGCGCCGTCTTCCGAGCGTCCCGGACGGCCCGCTCAGCGGCTGCCCTGGCTCGCAGGTCCGCGTCGGCTCCCGACAGTGCCGCACGCTGGTGCAGCGCCTCGGCGACCCGCACGTGATCCTCCGCGGCGTCCACCGACGACTGGGCGGCCCGCACCACCGGCATGGGCGACGGCGTCCCGCCTCCGGTCGCCGACGCTGACGCCGACGACGCTGGCGTGCCGCGCTGGGGAAGCCGGGTCACCGTCCCCAGGGTCTTCTTAGGCATCAGACATCACCGTCCCGCCGGCCCGCTCGTCGACGAAGTGCTCTCGAGACGCGGTCGCTTTCCAGCCTTCGGGGTGGTCGGTGAAGTCCATGGTCTCCAGCAGAACCGGGCGAACGCCGGCGACCAGCAGGACCACTCGGCCAGCAGGGAGGGCTCGCAGGTCGGACTCCTCCAGGATCCGTTCGCTGCGGATCTGGGTCCCCGTTGACCGGTGACCTTTGCTGCCGGTGGAGAGGGAGCGGTCCTTGATCTGTCGGTCGCCGATCAGTCGGGACATGTCGCTCAGCGCGTCGAGGTCGTTCAGGCCGCGGCCGATGCCCAGGATGTTGGTGAACGACCACAGCTTTTTGAACCCCAGCCGCCCCCAGGTCTCTTCGCCTTGCGATGGGGCCTGGAGGATCGTGACGATCATGATGCCCCGGCCGCCGGCGTGGCTGTAGACGTTGGGCAGGTCGGGCCAACGGCAAACGTTGGCGGCCTCGTCGAGCATGAAGAGCAGCGGTGTGCGGCAGCGGCCGCCCTGTTTGCGGGCCAGGTCCTCGCCCGCGGCGTAGATCGCCGCGACCAACGCACCGGTCAAGGCCCGAGCGGAGCCGGGCCCTTCCTTCGACAGCAGGTAGAGCGTGTCGGTGCTGGCCACGAAGGCGGCCGGGTCGAACTGGGGCCGCGTGTCGAGCGGGCCGGAGCCCATCGGGGCGACCCACTGCACGTAGCGAGGGTCACGCAGCCAGCGGAAGAAGCTGGCGGCGGTCCCGTAAATGCCGTCCCGCTGGCCCTGGTGCATCGTGAGCAGCTTCTCGATGTCCTTGGCCATCTGCGCGAACCCGTGCTCATGCAGGATGTCGACCGGGTCAGGGACACCCGGGGCCGGACGGCTACCGGTCAACCAGTCAGGAAGCCTGGTGATCGGCTGGCCACCTCGAGCAGCGGCCACGAGCAGCGTGGACGCCAACGACCGGCCTTCCGGCTCAAAGTACGGGTCAGCGGCTGACATGTCGGTGTCTGTCCTCGAGGCCGCCCAGATCGCGACCAGCTGCTCCGCCCGCTCCACCGTCGTCACGTACGACAACGGGTTCCACCACCACGTCGCCGGCGCCTCGACCACGCCCTGCGGATCGTTGACCCAGATCCGGCCAAGCTCGCTACGAGGCCCCGCCGTGTAATCGTGAATGTCGTCCTTGTTGCTGGTGGCCACAACCGGCCCGCCGTGACCGAGGATCTGAGGCACCGCGACCCGCCGGGTCTTGCCCGCCCTCATCCCCATCACCCAGACCTGCGTCCACTCGTACGTGCCGTAGAGATCGACGTGGTAGGCGACCGATCGGCCCAACGGAACGCCCACGCCGGCGTGCGCCGCGCCCAGGCGCGCAGTGTCTTTGCGCACCGACGCCTCCGTCAGGTCAGTGATGTCGCGGCGCGACGACATCACCCGGGCCAACTCGTCACTCCAGACCCCCCGCCGGCGGCCGCGAAGGAACACCCACAACACCGGGACCAGCACCACCAAGACCAAAACCGCCTCGCAGACGGCGGCGATGGTCGCGTCGGGCGACCACCGTGGCCCGGGAGGACCGGTGATCCACAACCGCGGCGAGGAGTAACCCACCCCGGCTAGCTGTGCCGCGGTCCAGGTCAGGACCGCTGCGGTCAGCGCCAGGAGGAGGGCAGTCGCCACCCCGAGCATCAACCCAGCCCCGCCGCTGTTGAGGCCGGGCTGCTTATTCGGACGTCGCTCCGGCATCAGAACCTCACCCCCCGCCACCTACGTGGCCGGGTGTGCACCAGGGCCCAGCACGCCAATCCCGCGACAGCAGCCACGACGCCCGGCACTAAGGCTTCTCGCCAGCCCCCGGCCGTCATCGCGATGGCCACCAGGCCGGCCACGCTGAACCCGGTCAGCACCGTTCCGAGGAGCTCCAGCGCCCACCAGGCCTGCTGCCGGGTCTGCTTGTGGCTGATCACGCCGGCGTCCGGGTGCGGCCTCGAGCCAACGAGACGAAGGTGTCCCTCCAGTTGACGTTCGTGTCGTGGGCGGCGAGCTCCGCAGGGGTCAGCATCACCCGGAACGGAGTGCCCACCTCCTTGCCGACCTTGAGCATGAACTTCCCCCGCCCCGGCGGCGGGTCGGCCTGCCCAGTCTCAGCATTGACCCGGCCCGGTACGGACCACGAGGTGATGAGGCTCTCCTCCTCGACGGACATGCCGAAGACCTGGTGGAGATTGCCCATCTCCTTGGGTGCCAGGCCGCCGAGGTACACCATTTCGGAACGCGACACGAATCCGAACGCCTTCTCGGTCGCGTCCGTGGTCGCCAGCTTGAGGTCGTCCATGGTGTGGGTGATGAGGATCTGGGCCAGGTTCAAGGTCCGGTTGAGCCGCGTGATGTCGTCGACGCGATCGACCATGAAGTCCGCGGCCCGCAACGCTCGCCACAGCTCGTCCATGACCATGAAGTAGGTCCGCCGCGGGGCCAGCTCCGCCTCCCCCAGATACTTAGCCGCCGCCACCGCCGCGGACCCGTACGACCAGCACACCAGCTGCAGTCCGGCCTGTAGACGTGAGTCCATGGCGTCGACGGCCTTGAGGTCGAACACGGCTGGCTTGTGCATCTGAAGGGGGTGCGTGGTCGGGTGCGCGAAGACGTCCCCGAACTCGCCTTCCCCCGCCAGGGCGATGAGCGCGTCGATCAGGCCCTCCAGGCGGCTGTAGTACCGCTCGGCGTCGCCTCGGTCGTTGACGATCAGGGAGAGCCGGTCCGGACGGCTCTTCACGAGGTCGAGGAGGTCCGGTATCACCGGTACCTGGCCGGGGTGGGCTTCCTCCCACAGCCGTGGGGCCATCGCTAGGACGCTTCTTTCGTGGGCCTCCAAGGGCCGTACCAGCGCCAGCTCGCACAGGCCCGTCATGACGTTGAGGCGTCGGGCGTCGATGTCCGCTTCGGCCTCGGCCCGCACCCGCTGCGGGAGCCGCGCCAGGTCGGCGGTCAGGGGGCCCCGGTCGAGCGGGTTGACGTACTCCGCTCCCCGGCCCGGCGCGATCACCTGACCCTGCAGCCCGTCGCGGACCAGCTGGACGTACTCGCCCTTCACATCGGACAGGACGAGGGGGATGATGCCCTTCACCGACAGGCCCACCAGGATCCGGCACACCAGCGACGACTTGCCGAGGCCCGGGCGTGCGAGAACGAACGCCGACGGGTTGTTGATCAGGTGCGACGCGAACCACGACACCTGGTCGGCGCAGACCGTTCCCCGCCCGTCCAGGTGTGGACCGAGCGGGACCCCGATCATCGGCAACGTGCCGCCCGCACTGAACGGATACAGCCCCGCCACCTGCACTGTGGGTCCCCGGAACTCGGGCGGCGCATCGACGATGGCGGTGAGGCCGCCGTGGGGGATGTCCCATCCCCACCGGCCCGGTTCCTTGGCGGCGGAGGGCCGGGCCTTGCGCCGCTTAGCCGGCGCGACTGCGCGCCGGGTCACTTCTTCTTCCCCTCGTTCTTCGCCTTGCTGGCTGCGCGGCTGATCTGCTGGGGCACCAGCCCCAGGGGCATCCCGGTCAGGAAGGCCATGTCCTGGCTGCCGACCGGTACGCGTAGCCCGATTCGGGCCTGCGCCGCGATACCGGACCGCACCGCCCGGGACCCGCGGCGGAGTGCGTCTTCGTCGAAGGTTGACACCGTGACCAGGACACCCACGCGCACCAGCGGGGACCCCTGCGCCTCCTGGCGCGCGGTCTGGCGCGCGGCCTCCAGCTCCGCCTCAGCCGCGGCCTTGGCCCGCTTGCCCTGGGTGGCCCTGAAGATGGCCTTTCGCACGTCGGCGTCGGCCGCGTTAGCGGACGTCTCCGGTGTCTCGGGGCGGTACAGGATCGCCACCCGCTTGCGCGCAATGTCCTTGTGCGGCTCAAGCATCCGCTGCATCGTCTCGGCGAAGAAGACGCCTCGGGGAGGGTGCTTCATCTGCCAGGTCCGCGACAAGACGGATTCGTGCATATAGGTCTCGGGACGCACCTCGTGAAAGATTGGGCCGGCCTCGCTCCAGGTCAGACCAGTCCCGTCTCCATCGCCCGATGCAGCCGCGAGCTGCGCCTCCTCGACATCGTCAGCCACCGTCGGGTCGAAGATGACCCTGGTGAAGTCGACGATCTCCTGGGCGGTGCACGCACGTACGCCCGTACCCGCACCGGTAGCACCGAGGGAGTTGGTCCAGGCCGGCAGGAGGTCTCCAATCTGCTCAGCCATTTCCTCCCGGGGACGCACCATGACCTGCTCCCCATCGTCGATCCGGGAGGACAGGGTCAACGTCATCCGGCACGTCAGCGTGGGTGAACCCACTCGATACGTGGCCCGGATCTCCTCCTCGACCAACCGGGCGAACTCGGGGATCGCTTCTTCGTCCGCCCGGCCACGGTCCATCGCCCGCTCGAGTCGTTGGCCTGAGTCCGGGACGGTCTCCACGATCACCGCGGCGCCGACGATCTCCTCGACCGTGTTCAGCTGAGCCAGCCACGCCGCCCACTGCGCGACGTGCCGGTCTTTGACGTCCTTGTCGAGGCCCGCGAACCCGGACGGCGACAGTTGCAGTGCAACGGCGTACAGGTCGGCGTGCGGCCAGTGAATGAGGCCGAAGGAGCGGCCGTGCATGTCGGTGTGCGAGGACAGCTCCGTCGCCGCGGCCACGCCCGGAAGCCGGCACGATCCATCCGGGACCGCACCCGTGAGCCCCTGCCGCAGAGTGTGCTTCATGCGCTTCCTGGCGGAGGCCGCACGTCGCCGGCGCCACATCACCTGGTACCGGCCGTAACCGTCCCTTGTGGGGAATGCAGAAGGCGCCGAGACCGCCATCGCGAAGAGACCCCAACCCAACCCGAGCCACAGGTTCATCAGGCACAGCAGCATCAGGATGACCGCGGCCAGGACGAGAAAGATGCTGGCGCCAAAAGACAGGCGGCCCAGTCCTGGCATTTTCGGTTCACGGAGGTTCCCGTAGCGGACGGCGTCGTCAGTTGTAGTGGTCATGGTCGCCCTTCTTTCGCTCTATGTCGTGCTGGTGTGTGTCTGGATTGGCCGGGCTACGCGGCTTCTTCGGGTTCCGCTCCGTTGACCTCGGCGGCCCCTGACTGGACTGAGCCGGCGATCCCGCCGATAGCGCGGCCGCCGGCGGGGCCGGCGCCTGCCGTATCGGCACGCGCCACGGCGCCTGCTGCGCCAGCCGGGGCAGCCGGGGCGGTTGCCCCGGCGCCCGTGGCACCACCAAGCCCCGACGTGCCGGACGCACCAGAGGCCCCGGCCGCGCCCGCCGCGCCACTGGCGCCCCAACCGCCGGTGGCGACTACCGCCGCGCCAGCGGCCACCACGCCCGCGGCTGCAGCACCGGAGAAGGCGCTCGACGAACCCATGGCGGCCATCGGGAGTAGGAACTTGATGAACGCGGGCAGGGCCAGAGCGGCCATCACCATGATGGTCAGTCCGTAGAGCGCGTTCTTGACGTCGGCCGAGGAGGTCCCGTTGGTGTTCTGGGTCATCTGCATGATCCCGACGGCGTAGATGATCGCGGCGACCGGTTTGTAGAGGGCAAAGCCAACGATGATCAGACCGAGACGCTTGAAGCGGGCCCAGCCCTCCTCGCTGGCCGTGCCAGCGGCGATCGGGGGTACGAAGACCATCAGGACCACCAGGGCGGCCGCTCGGACGAGCATGAACGCGCACTGGATGATCGCGCCGAGGGAGCACAGCAAGAAGACCACGAACCAGAGGCCGAACTGGTCGGCAGGGTGGCCGTCCGCAAACCCCATGCCGATGAGCGTCTTTAGCCCGTCCGACGGTGACCGCCCACCGGCGGCCTGGCTGATGATCCACGGAGAAAAGGCGTCACCCCCCTGAATCAGGATCTGGGTAGCGGCCGCGACCGCCGTGGAACCGGCGGCCACGGCGGCAACCTGTCGTATGACGAGGCGCGCCTCGCCGGCCTGACCGCTGAACGCGATACGCATGATGGCGATGGCGAACGAGATAGCAGCCACCGCGGCGGTCGCTGGGCTGATCCAGCGCTGCATCTGGCTTACCGCGTCTGCGGTAGCCCACCCTGACCCGTAAGGGCCCGCACCCACGGCCACATCCGGGGACGGCACGTCGAGCCAAAAGGTGCTGAGGAAGGTGATCATCGTGACCACGCCCTCCCCGATCGCCTCGACGATGGACTGGAAGGCGGACTGTGCGGCTTCCCCGGTGTAGCAGCCGATATCTCCGAAGGAGCACATCGGCAGAACGGCCGGTAGGTGTGACGCGATCACGTTGACCCCCATGCGGTAAATCCGGCCGGAATTCCTTGGACTAGGCCGCCGTCGGGGATCCGCTGCGACCCGTCGACGTACCAGTCGCCATTCGTCCAGACCATCGGAACCACGGCCGAGCCGTAGGCCCCGCGGCCGAAGAAGACCAAGTCGACGTTGCACGCGGCAGCGGTGCAGCCATTGAGCTTGAACGCGACGATCTGGCCAGGTTGGCCACTCGAGGTGGCCAGGTCCTTCAGGGCCTTGTCCCGCCCCGGTCCGGCGACGAACTGTGTCTCCACAACGGTCCGGCCGGTGCCGGGAACGAACTGCCCGAGAGCGATGTTGGCGGCCGCCACGAGGGCACCAGCGGGCGAGTGCTGGAAGCATTGACGCAGCGCACCGCTGGTCTTAGCCGGGCCGATGGTCGGTGACATCGGGATCGCGCTAGACAGGAACGGCTCCCAGCGCAGGTCGGTCATGGCCGACTGCGGGGCCACCGGCGGTGCGGCGGACCCGTTACAACCAGAGTCGGGCCACGCCGAGGCGGTCGCAGCGGTCGTCGCCGACGACGTCACGGCCGCCGACGGTGGCGGCACCGACCCCGAGGCCACGGACGAGGTCACCGTGGCCGACCCTGATGGTGCCGGTGATGCGGGGGTTGAGTCGTTGTGGCGCATCAAGATCCACACCAGGCCCGCCGCTACAAGGACGACGACCGCGGCGGCCGCGATCCATGGGGCGTCAACCTTCCGACGCGTGTCTGAGCTGTTCTCGCTCATGGACTTCGCACCCTTCACTCGTGTTCCGATGTGTGAGGGGATGTGGTGGGCGGGTGATACGACGGCCCGCCCACCAATGCCCTCCCGGTGTTGCTATCAGGTGGTGATCCCGAGAGCGCCGAAGATGGCACCGCTCGCGGTGAGGAACACCCCGGCCACCAGGGTGATGGCCGCGCCGGAGCCGCCCTCGAACTGACCGTGGCGCAGCGCCGACAGGCCGGCCTTGCCCATCGACACGACGAACGCGGCAATGAGAGCGATACCGGCGAGGAACGTCACCCACGCGATGATCGTGGCCAGCTGACCCGTGCCGGGAGGCGCCGTTCCGACCGCAGGTGCGGCGGCCGCGCGTGCTGCGAGAGCCTTCATGATGTTTCTCCCCTTCTGTGGTGAGTCCCCGGCCGCTGTGTGTGGGTGGTCGGGGTTGGATCGCCCGGTACCGGGAGGGTCCGGGACGGTTTTGGGGTGCTCAGCTGCCGCCCTCGAAGGGGCGCATGAGCACCCGCGATGCGAGCCACCTCCCGGCCTCGTTACGGGTGAGAGCCACGACGACCGTCCAGTGCTGCTCGGCCGGTGGTGGTCCGGTCGCGATATGGGCGGCCACCGTGACGAAGACGCGGCGCGCCGTCTCGCCTCCCGCCGGCGCAGGCGGCGGTTCGGTGTCTTGGGTGACGGTCACGCTGGTCCAGCCGTCCTGCTGGGCCAGCTGCGTCCAGTAGTTCCCGCCCCCTGAGGTAAGTGGTGCCTGGCTGCGTTGAGCCTCCGCAGGGGTCATCCAGACGGCCGCCCGACGGGCGCCGTCCTGAGGGGTCGTGTCAATCCGGGTGTCCCACGTCCATGCCGCCGTGGCGACCGCGGCCGCCACGGCGTCTGGTGACGTGACGTCGACTGGCCCAGGGTGTGCGCCGCGGGGTTGCCCGGGCTTGCCGGGCGGCGCCGCATTGGGAGCGGTCGTGGCCAGGGTCGTCGTTGGAGTCGTGGCGGGCTGCGGCTGTGACGTCCAGGCTGAGGTCGGAGTCGGCGCCGTCCCTGGCCGGGCTGACTCCAGGTCCTGAACATGAACGCCGCAGCCCGAACAGAGGGTGACGGCGGCGGCGACCATCACGAGGAGCTCCCGCCTTGGTGCGTGCACGCCGCGAGGCAGAGGACGGCTCACGGGACTCTCCTCACTGCCCAATCGCCGTTGGCGAAGTCGGTCGCGGGGACGATTTCGACGAATGCACCGGTGTGCGGCGCGTGGATGAACTGGCCGTTGCCGATGTACAGCGCGACGTGACCCCACGCGCCGTCCGGGCTCGGGTGGAAGTTGATGACCACCACATCGCCGGGAGCCATCTGGTCCAGCGGCAGCGGCTGTCCCACCAGCCGATTGACCACCGTCTGCATGTCGGGGGTCGCTAGTTGCCCAGTCGACCCTGCGCCGATGTCGACGTGGTAGCCCTGGTAGATGGCGTAGCGGGTGAGCCCTTCGCAGTCGAAACCGACCGGCGGACCAGCGCCCCAGAGGTAGCCCGTGGGGCCGTTGGTGTCACCACCCCCCCAGACGTAGGGGTAGCCGAGGTAGCGCTGAGCCGCCGCGATCGCGCCGGCCGCGCCCGGACCGGCGGGCAGCCCGGCGCCACCGCCTGCGGCGGTGTACTTGGCCTTGAGCGCTTCGATGCGAGGCACATAGGCGTCGGTCTCGAGGATCCCGGTCGGGAAGCCTCCTGAGGCTTGCACGTTCCCGAACCCAGCGTTGTAAGCAGCTAGCGCATTCTGCTCCGGCGTCCCATTCGGCAACGTTTTGACCCGAGCGAACAACGCACACATCAGAGCCCCTTGGGCGGGGATGGCGTCTCCGGGATCAATGGGTGAGGAGGTCCCGTTGGCGTCGTAGTCCTTGCCCCACGTAGCCCACGTGCCGGGCATGAACTGGGCGATGCCCATAGCGCCAACCGGTGAGACCGCGTTCGGGTTCCACCCCGACTCGGCCTCGATCTGCGCGGCGATGAGGGGGGCCGACTCTTCGGGACACATGGCCGCGGCCTGCATGACGAAGCCGACGTAGTCAGGAGGGACCGCGGCCGTGTTCAGGGTCCCCTGACTCGGAGCACTTGCCACCTGAGCGACGGACGCGGAGCTGCTGATCGAGGCAGCCAGGATCAGCGGCATGACCACCACGCCTGCGGCCGCTCCGGCCACAAGGGCAGCTGCGCCCCTCATGACACTGACCCTGGGACCGGGGGCACCGCATAGACCGCGCGGTGAGCGCCGTCCTGAGCCACGATCAGCGCCCACCCTTGGTCAGTGGCCGCCGCGGGGCCAACCGCCGGCGCTCCGGGCCCAGGCACGCTGGCTGGGGTACCGCGTGCTCCGTCGGGTGTCACCGCGAGGACGGCGCCGCCGGTGACGCCGAAACCGACGTGCTGACCCAACGCCGTCGAGGTCCAGTCCGCAGGGAGTGCCGTGCTCTTGCCTGTCTCCAGGTCTACGAGAGTGGAGCTGTACGTCCCCCATGTGCCGTCCGGCGAGGTCATCAACGGTGACCCGGTGCCCGGGCCGATGTAGCGGCCGCCCGGTAGCGCAGCGGTCGTCCAGGTCGGTGCCCAGGACGCCAGCGTGAAGGCGCGTAGCACGACGCTTGAGGTCGTGGTGTCCGAGAAGGCGGCGACCAGCTGTCCGCGGGCCACGCCGACCGCCCCGACCCAGTGCATCCCCGGTGGAGCGTCCAAGGTGACGCCGTCGCCGGCCACCGAGGCCGACTGAACGAGCCATGCCCGTCCGGCGCCGGCCGCGACGAGGGAGCCGTCAGTGGTCACGCCCACAGGCACCGCCGACGCCGGGACCACCCTGTCTAGAAGCCCCTCTTGGGCGAGGACCTGAGCATGCTGACCTTGGCCCGTGGCCACGACCCCTGCTCCTAGGGAGGTGACCTGGGTGAGGTCCACACCGAGTGGCCAGTTGCCGACTGAGGTGCCGGTCGTGGCGTCAATCGTGACCAGAGCCTTAGAGGTCCAGACAGCGATGACCGGAGCAGGTGAGCGCGGGATCATCACAGGGCCACCAGTGATGGGGTCCTGGACCGCGAGGACCCAACGGCGGATGCCTGTGCTCGCGTCGACCGCCACCACTGACGACCCGTCCTCGGCGACGACGTACACCAGACCTGCAGCGGCGATGACGGCGGATGATGACGAGGACGGCGGGAGCGCGATGGACCAGCGTGCGACCGAAGACCACCCCTCGGGGCCGAGCACGGGCAGCTGCACCGGCGGCGGCGTGTACACCGCTTCCGGAGTCGGCTGGGGCGTTGACAACTGCTTGGCCCACCGAGCCGTCTGCACGAGCCCGAGCAACGCCGCGACGGCCAGCAGCGCCACGCCTGAGACGAGCAGGATCTTCCGCCGACTCCGGCGCGGAGCGGGAGGCGTGAAAGGCAGCAGTTGACCATCGGCGCTGACGACCCCGGACTCGGCGTCTCCCAGCCCGACCAGCCGCGCTCGGATCACCCCGGCCGGGCGGAGGGCGGCTACGGCCGCCGCCGCGCTCAGCAGCGCCTGTCGCGCGGCCGCGGGGTCCCCTGAGCCAACCTCTTCGCCGTTCAACAACGCCGTCGCGCCGGCTTCACCGACACGAAACTCCAGCCGAACGACCGGATACACCGGAACACGACTAACGTCGATGGGGTCCGAAGTGATCGTCACCTGCCGACTTCCCTCAGGTTCACTGCGCTCAGGGCCAGGGGTGCCCCCGTGTTGCTCCCGACCGTCGGTCTGTTGGTTCTGCTCCCCGGAGCGGGAGCCGGCGGATAGACCGGCACCAGACCCATATCGACGGGCACCTCATGCGGAGTGCTCACCAGCCCTACTCCGGCCCCGCTGATGTCACGGCCGTGTGACTCCGGCGGCCATCCGTCGTCGACCACTCATAAACCATAGTTGAATTGCTCATGCTTGAAGGTAAACCAGAGATGAGTCGGGGTCAACCGTCGCTCGCCGCCGCTTTGGAGACACCGTGCGGGCCACATGGAATGCTTTGCGTCGGTAGACCACATCGGTGCGGGGAGGAGGTCATGTGACGGGTGATGGCGTCCCCGATCTGGCGGCCAAACTCAACCGACTCTTCGAGACCATCCCTCGTCCGGAGGGCGGTCTCTACACCAACGAGGCCGCCGCCAACGCCCTAGCCGAGCTAGGAGTCACGGTTTCTGCGCAACACATCTGGCACCTGAGAACCCAGAAGCGAGACAACCCATCGTTTCGGCTCCTTGAAGGGATCGCCCGCCTGTTCGGCGTTCCCCTTGCGTACTTCTCAGACTCTGAAGTCGAAGCTCGTGTCACGGCGGAGTTGTCTACCCTTGCTGCGTTGCAGGACTCGGGGGTCAAGTCGCTTCTGACGCGAGCACACGGGGTGAGCCCCAGGAACATGGAGCACCTGGGCGCGATCTTGGACCAAATTCGACAGATGGAGGGCCTAGATGAGAACGGGGAGCCTCCGCCGTAGTGCGCTGGCCGCTCAACGATTTATCCCGAGGTCCGGCGACCTGACCGACTTCCTGCAGGCCCTGGCCCAATCCCGAGGCCGACCCATCGTGCTGCTCCCAGTTGCCCGTGACGCGGACGATCCCTCAGGGGTGTGGATCGCCACGGAACACAACGACTACATAGCCTTCCCGGAGGACGCGGCTCCCGCGCGTAAGGCTGCCATCGTTTGCCATGAAGTGGCGCACATGCTCCTTGGGCACGCACCTCAACCAGGACCTGAAGGCCTGGGGGCACTAGCCGTCGCGGCCGCACCGACCCTGGACCCAGATGTCGCTGCCAGGTTTCTGCGTCGCCACGGCTACGCCTCGGGCACCGAGGCCGACGCAGAAAACCTAGGCACACGCTTGGCCGCCGAGCTCGCCCGGCGCGAGAGCGAGGCCCGTGCGCCTCGTGACCGGATCTACGACCGGATGCGATGATCCAGACGTTCGCACTGGTGTTGCTCTGGTCGGCTGCGGCATACCGAGTATGGGTGACCTTCCGGTCCCCACCAGCGCTGTGGCGGACCACCTTCACGGCCGCCATGGTCAGCGTCCCCCTGGCCGCCACTGTGCACTTCTATCGGGCGGAGGTCGGCCGGCTACTAGGCCAGCCGAACATCGGCGGCCTCATCACACACGTCGTGTTTGCCCTCGGCGCTGCCTCGGTTGGGGTTTACCTCGAGAACCTCCAACATGACCGGCCGCGGGCCCTGATGGTCAGATTTCACTTCGTGGTAGGCCTCGTGGCCGGACTGCTGATGATCGCCACCTGGCTCACCGCACCCATCCACCAGGTCGAGTACGTCGACCTGTCTGTCGAGTCCGTCCACCTCTCCGTAGCTGCCTACCACGTCCTTTTCTACGCGTACATGACGATCAGCCTCCTCAACATCATCCGGTTCTGCGCAACCGAGACGTGGAGCGCACGCTCCGCCGCACCCGCTCGGGCACTAAGTCTCGTGCTGATCGGTGTCGCCTGCCTGTCAGGGCTGCCGGTGATGGTCCTGTTCGGCGTCAACGCTGCGCTCCCCGTCTTTGACCCCGCTTTTGACGGCAGCGTCGGCCGCATCGGAAGCGCGATCCTGCCTTGGCCGCTGATGCTGCTCGCCCTCGGCGTGCTGGCGCTTCTCACCGTCCCCTGGTGTGCCGAAGTCCTCTCACTGCGCAGACGGTGGATCGCGCTGCGACCACTGTGGCGGGAGTTGACTACCCGACATCCAGAGGTACATCTGCCAGTGGCCGCGACTCGTGTCCAGATGCGCGACCGTCTGCGAATCCGCGAGCAGCGCGTCATCACAGAGATTCACGATGCCCTTCGTCGCGAGACTGTTCCCGCCGCAGTGGCCGGGCCCGAGCTACTAGGCGCCGCACTGCGTCGCCATGAGGCAGGTCCAGCGACAGCCACCGCAGCACTGCCACAAGCCGCCGGCCGAGACGAAGACCTCGAAGCCTTACTCGCGTTGGCTCGGGCTTTCAACCACGGCCGCACTGACGGGCTGCCGCGCGTGGCCTGACGTGGCCCGGTATGGCGCCAGGCGCAGCAGCGCAATCGAGTCGCGACCCATGACGACCTGCCCGCGGGGAACGGAGGACGCGCACCAACACGTGCGCTCCGAGCCGGGTCACCTACTCTCGTCTCATGGGATGGGAGACGCACCCAGACGCAGTCCGGCTCGCTAACGCCCGCCAGTCGAGAGTCGCCGACGCGGTAGCGACGGCGACCGACCCGGCACTGTTGGTCATCGCGGTTCTAGCAGTGGTGGCGGCTAAATTCTCGGCATCCCTGTGGTGGGCAGCCGCATGGTCGGTGATGGCTGCGTTGTTCTGCGTTGGTCTGCCGTATTTCGTCCTTATGTTGCTCATAGGAAAGGGTCACGTCCTCGACCGTCACGTCGTGATACGCGAGCAGCGTCGGTCGCCCCTAGTCGCCGCTTTAGCGTCCGTCGTCATCGGCCTCAGCCTGCTCGCTTGGCTGGGTGCGCCACGTTCGGTAGTTGCCCTGGTGGCCGCCATGCTCGCCGGTCTAGCGGCGATGACGACGGTCTCCCATTGGTATAAAGCCTCCTTCCACCTTGCAGTCGCAGGAGGGGTCGCCGTGATCTTGGGCCTAGTCCTGGGATGGCTGTCGGCCGTCGTCCTACTGCCGGTCCTCGCGATCATCGGCTGGGCCCGCTTGCGTGCCGGAAGGCATACCGTTGGTCAAGCCGTTGCCGGGCTCCTGGTCGGCGCCCTGGCCGCCGGCGTCGTCTACCCTCTGCTGGCGTGAAGCTCGTCAGCCTGCAAACTGCAACCCCTACATAGACGGCACCTGGCCGCTGAGCATGTGCGCGCCCTCGTACAACAATTTTTCTCGCGGTGCCAGGGTGTCGTCGGCGGGTGGTAGAAGAACGACGTCGTAGTCCTCGTACGCCAGCCATGCACCCGTGATTGCTAACGTCCCCGCCAGGGCAGGAACCGGTCGCAGGATGAGATCTGGTTGGTGCGCTCCCACAGCAACGCTGCCTCGCATTGCCCGCGCTGTGCTTCATCCTGACAATGAGCTGGGCGTCGCGGCCCGCGTTCGCGTGCATCGCGCCGACCAGCCCGGGCTGAGGCCAAGCTTGAGGCGATCCGCAGGATTGTTCTAGAGGGCTGACTCTCTGTCGGTGTACGCGGTCACCGACGACGGCACGCTCCTCGTGCCCTGGTGGACGGCACGGGCACTCTCTCCCACTCTCCCCGTGCTGGGCCTCTACAGCAGACCCGTGATGCCCAACCGTCTTGCTGGGCCATTGACCGCAGGCGAGACCTGACCGAGTTCGCCCGAATCGTCGACGCGCCCGGCCGACCACCCACCTGCTTCAAGCGCGCGCCCTGTGCGACACGCGAGCGGTAAGAATCCCGGACTTCTGATATCGCAAGCACTAGTGTCCGGTTTCGTGACTTCACGTAGACGGCCCCGCGGTTCTGCCAAGAATGCCGAGCCGCTGTACGTGCGCATAGATCCACAGATGAACGCGGTGGCCGACCAGGTCGCTCAGCGGCTAGGTGTGAGTAAGTCCGACTTCATAGAGGAGTTGCTCCGCCATGTCGAGCTTGATCCTGACGGCGTTCCAAGCTGGTGGACGCGTCCTCTGCCGGAGCGGGAGGAGACCTTGCCTCTGACAGGCTAGCGCCGTCATCGGGGCAGTGCCCTGACATGACGAAGGCTCCCGTTGCCGCGGGAGCCCTAGTCGAAGAACCGAGTTCGCGCTCGGCCCATGTACCCCTGGACATCAGTCAGGAGGTGGCTTTCTGCTGCCCACTGTAACAAGCATTCGTCGCGCTGGCCTAGACCCTGGTATCCAGCGTGTCTTGGTTGACCTCGACGAGCAGATGCTCGCCGAAGGCTCCCTGTTTGCTCTGGACGCTGGCAACCAACGGGTGCCTGGGGTGGTGGTGCCTACGCTTGAGGCGGGGCTAGGGCTAATTGGCCGCGAGCCGGTGGCGTCGTTGGTGGGCCGGTTGCGGTCGCAGCTGCGCGTGGTCGATGTCGACCTGGTCGGCGAGCGTGGACACGCGGTGGTTGCGGCGCTGGCCAGCTGGTGTGTCGTCGAGGGTCTGTGGCACTTAGTGCGTCCCTCCGGTGGCGCGGACGGCCGCGGGCATGTCTATGTTGCCCCGGGGGACCGCCTGGAGGCGCTGGAGGCGGTTCTGCAGGACCTGCGATCCCAGTTCCGCGCGGGCCCGCGCACCATCGATTTGCGTACCGCGGTGCGGCCGCTGTCCGCCCCTCACCGAAGCGGCGTCTCGACCCGACCTGGCGGCGACCTCCACGCAGCGCTGTCGACGCTTAGGGCCGTGTTGAACGCCGCCGATATACAAACCTCACGGGCCGTGACGCGGGCCGCTCCTGGCGTCTCTGAGCCGCCTTCCAGTCGTCGTTCCCGGCTCGCGCCGTTGCGGCCGACGTGCTCCGCGATACCAGTGGTGTGGCGGGCGTACCTCGAGGGAGGCATTCGGCCGCCGATCGCCGGCGATGACACGCAGAAGCGTTCGAACTACGAGGCCATCGCGACCGCCACGCTGCTGCGTGCTGGGTGCGACGTCAACGAGGCATGGTCCACGATTCAGCGTGCACACCCAGACGCCTTCACCAAGGCCAGGGAGCGGGGCCGCTCTTGGTGGTCCCGGTGCATATGGGAGCCGGCTGTCCGCGCTCACGACCGGTTCGTACCCCTCCCCCACCCCCAGGCCGGTGCGGCCGAGGCCTCGGCCGCTGGTGTCGTCAACAGCAGCCTTATCGACTCCAGCGATGAGCGGTTGCTTGCGGCCGTCGAGGCGGCCCGCCAGGCGGTGCAAGCGACCGCCTGGACGTTGTCGCCACGGGCTCGGCCGGCCTTTCTATTAGTGATGCACACCGTCCTGGATCGGATGCTGCGCGCCGGTTCCCGGCGCGTGCCCGTCCCTGAGCGAGACCTGGTCCTGGACACCGGACTGACCGACCGAACCACCATCCGAGCTCAGCTGCGCCGGGCCGACGGCCCCGTCGGCTTCCTGGACCGCACCGCGTGGGATCCCCGCAAGCGGGATACCAGCTCGTTCGAGTTCGAGATCCCACTCGCCGAGCACCCGCCGGGAGACTCCCTAGAGGGGACGGGTGTGCGGCAATTCCCCCCACCTAGTAATCACACCCCCTGCGGGTCCGGGATTGGTAGGGGGGTCTGGAATGTCCTGCCCCCTCTCGCCCACCAGCTTTGGCGGGCTCTCGACAGGTCCCGTGAACCGGAGACTGTGGAGAATCTGGGGGTTCAGGCTCAGTTGGTGTCCAATCCCGGGGCGGTGTTGACTGTCAGCCAGGCTCGGACAGCGCGGTCCGTCCTCACTGCGCTAGCTGCGGCGGGTTTGGCCACTTGTACGGAAGGTGGGCGGTGGGTCGCGCGCCCTGGTCTCCGGCCTGAGGTGGCTGCGGCCACCAGAGAGCGTCACGCGGCCGCGGCCATGCAGGTCGACCAGGAGCGGGCCAAGTACCGATCCCGTGCGCAGAGGGGTCGACTCTGGGACGCGACGCGTGCGGCGGCGTTGAAGGCGAACCTGGTCCGCGAGGTTGCTTGGTGGAGAGGACTCTCCCCAATGGAGCGCCGGACCCGCAGCACCGAGTGGGCTGGCCGGTACCGACGACTGCCGGTGTATGACCAGAAGTTGGTGAAGCAAGCACTTGCTGAGCGGCGAGTCCGTGCTGGCGGGGACGAGCGGCTCAGGCATGACGCGTGGCTTGACGGGATGCGCTCGGACGATCTGCTGCATCGGGCCATCACCCGCGCCGCCTGGTTCGCAGCACTGCCACGACCGCAGCAGCAGGCGTATGCAGCGATGTGGGCTCAGCACCGGGCCGACTGCGCCGTGCCTCGTAGCACCGCCCTGTCCATGAGCCGGATGGAGTTCGCGGCCGCCCTGCCCCACTCCCCCAGCCGTCGCGATGACGTGTTTCTGCGCGACTATTTGCCTCTAGGGCCGCCCGGCGAGACCGGAAGCGATCAGCAGGCCGGGTAACCGGGTAACCGGTCAACGCGAAGACGGTCGGTCTGGAACGGAAGCTAGGTCCTAGCCGCCGGTCACTCCGAGGTGAATGCGTAGGGCTGCGCTGATCACCTCGGAGCGTGAAACCCCGTAACGGGCGGTGAGAGCAGTGAGGGCCTGATGCTGAGCGTCGGTGACTCTAATAGTGGTGGCCACGCGTGGTTCAGCCGACTTCTGGCGGGCTTGGGGGATGTCAAACAGCCCCTCGGCCACCGACTCCTCGCGGCTGTCCGGCAGGGCCCCCTCAAGTGTGGCGTGGGTGGCGCTGACCGCCGTGAGCATCGTTGCGGTTGCAGTGGTGGAGCGTCGTGCAGCTTCTTCGTGCAGCGTGCGATGCAACGTGCGGGGCAGGTAGACCGAGATCGATCGCAGATAGGTCCGCTTCCCGCCAGCGGGGGTGAGTTCAGAGTCAGAAAGAGCAGCGGCGGGCCTGCTCGGATCCGGGGCACTGGCAACCATTGGCATCGTCGTCTTCCGCGGCAGCATCGGGGCTCGGGGGGGCGCGGCCGAGCCCCGGGGGGCGGTCGTCTTCGGCGCCACGTGCGCCCTCCCCGGCGTCCGCAGCAGACTGCCGAGATCAGGTGTCGGCATGGGCTGGGGAGTTGGAGTGGTCATGCCGTGCTCGCCTCGTCTTCGATGGGGGCGTTCTCGTAGGAAGCGATTCGCAGCAGGATGTCGTGTGCCAATGTGGCGTAGTCCTCGGCCAGGGCCGGTGCCGAGCCCGGCGATGACGGGCTCCGCCCTGCACGTAAGGCCTGCCAGAAAGGTTCCCCCCCCACTGCGGCGGCGTGCTCCTGAATGAGCAGGCCCTGCGCCCGCGCATCCGTGGCGGCGATGCTGTGTCGGACGGTTGTCTCGAACAGCGGAGCCGCTCCCCCCAGCGACGTTCTGATCTGGCTTTGAATCTCCCGACGCAACCTGGTGGCGCTACTGCTAATACCGAACAGAACCACGCCAAGGAGCTCGAGCGACGGATTGTGCTCACGGGCAACCACCAGCCGCTGCACGATCCGAGTCATGCCCTTGAGGCTGGCCGCGTCTCCACGAGTCGGGATCACCAGCCACCTGGCGGCTCCCAGCGCGAGCAGCTGCAGCGTGGCGTCGCCAGGCGGGCAGTCGATGACGACCAAGTCGTACTCGGCTGCCGCGAGCAGCTGACTCAAGGGTTCGGCGAGGGTGTCTCCGAGTTGCACGCCCCGCTTTTGCCGAGCAAGCAGCAGTCCGCCGAGGTCTTCGAGTCGCTCGCCGCCACACACGACGTCGAGCCGTTCCCGAACTCCCGTCAACACCGGGGCCAGCGGCGCACCAGCAGCGAGGGCCGCGACAAGGGCGGCGCCGTCGTCTCCCCTACCCGCCCCGGTGTACCCAAGGTCTTCACCGACGTTTCCCTGCGGGTCGAGGTCGATTAGGAGCACTCGATACCCCGCCTCCGCTGCCATGCCCGCCAGAGTCGCTGCAAGGGTCGTCTTGCCCACGCCTCCCTTGCCGTTGGCGATAGCAACGACGCGCGTCAGGCCATCTCGGTTCAACACTCTCCCAGCGTGACGTGTAGCGCGATTCGGATAGCGCCGACACGCCGTAACGAGGCTGGCAGATAGCGAACGATGTGCGACGGCGACACCGATCGTTATGCCGTCGTATCGATGGCAGGGACGCCCGCTGTATCGCCTTGCGTATGGCAATCCCGCAGGCTGGCACAGCCCAGGCCGGGTATCGCTCCCGGAACGGAAGGTGCACCTTCCGGAACAGTGGCTGAAGGGGTGAGTTGGCAAACGGTGAGTCGCGGTGAGCAACCTCGCCGGGTCGCATCCGCCAGCCGTGAGGCCGGTCCGGTCACCCTGGGCGGGCGGCGGGTGCCGGTACTTTGAGCTGAGAAGCTCCCGCGTCAGGCAGCGCAGGAGCGGCGGCGCCCCGCGCTAGCCTCCGGGGTCATGAGCACTCAGCACATCGGCGCCGCAGGCGAGCTGCTGGTGCAGTATCAGTTGCTCAAGCTCGGAATCGACAGTGCCCGGATGACCACCGATGCCGGCATCGATCTGGTGGTGTACGCCCCGGGGGACCGATCGGCCAGCACGGTGCAGGTAAAGGCCAACCTGGGTCCCAAGATGGCGGGCGGCCGCGGCCCGCTGTCGCGGGGCTGGTACTTCCCTCACCAATGTCCGGCTCAGCTGGTGGCGCTCGTTGCGCTGGATACCGACACGGTCTGGCTGTTTACCCTGGACGAAGCGCGTGGGTTGGCCCAGCAACACTCGGATCGAGGCAACCGCCAGATCTACTGGCGTGTGGTGGCCGCCTCACCGGCCGGACTGAGATCGCCGCGGCATGAAGGACAAATGGTCGACTACCTGCTCACAAGGAGAGCCCCGGAATTCTTTCCTATGTGATCACGCGGGCTGCTCGACCCGGGGTGTCCGGACGTTCCACCCGGGCGTCTCCGACGCTGACAAAGGATTGAAGCCATGACGGAAACCACTCGACCTCGATTTCTGACCTTGGACCAGGTCAGCGAGGAACTGAACACGTCCGCTGCCCAGAGCTACGCGCTGGTCCGGACGGGGGCGCTGCGAGCAATCAAGATCGGCGGCCGAGGGCAGTGGCGGATCGCCCGAGAGGACCTGGAGAACTACATCCAGCAGGCCTACCGCGACACCCACCAGTTCATTCAGGACCACCCATTCGCAGGTGCTGCCGCTGACCGGTCAGCCGAGCTGGAGGACGGGTGACCGCGTGCCCGACTCCCCAGCGCGCTACCACCGTTCGGCTGCGACTCGGGGTGCTTCGGTTTGCCGCTCGTCGCGGCTTCACGCGCCAGCTCCTGCGATACCGCAAGGCCCTGGCCGCCTACGTGGGCGTCAGCGTGGTGCTCTGGGCGTTCGCGCTGCTCGAGTACTGGGGGGAACCCCTCCTGCTGGTCGTCTGGTTTCTGCTCCCGTTCGCCATCGTCGGCATTGGAGGGCTCCTAGGGGTTGTGCTGTCCGTGGTGACCAGTGAGGCCTGGTACTACTCGCCAGCCCCCGGCAAGCAGTCCATGCTGATGATGTGGCCGAGATGGCCGATCCTCACTCCTGACAAGCGATTGGCCGGCAACTGGGTGGCCGAGCCTCAAGGCGAGGGGGTCGGTGGGCCGCTGCTGGAGGCGGTGCTCGCTGACGTCGACCGGCGCGGCATCTGGATTTATGGGACTGCCAACTGACGACAAGTTGCTGGAGCTCTACTTGAGCAAGGGGTGTGAGCGGCGCAACGACAAGCGCGGCATGGTCAGGAAGCCGAGGGGCGGATAGCGGGGGAGTGGACCGTCGACAGCAGCTTGGTGCTTCTGGGGAGCGAGGGAAGGTCCTGGTTTTGTCGGGGGGCCTGCGCGGGTCCAGACTCTTGCCGACCTGGAGCGGGCAGCCGTTGATGGTCTCCTGGGGGCGGCCTGGGCGGATGTAGGCCTTCCCGACGTTCCCGCCGGTTGAGCTCCGGCCCCCGACCGGTATCGACCGTGTCTAGGCGAGCAGCGCCGTGACGTCGACGAGGCGCACGTCAGGTGGGCCGAGACCGTCCTGAGTTGCCCTCGGAGTGGGGTCTGGCGTAGCGGGCCGCGTAGCGACGTGTTCGCGTTCGCGTTTCGCCCGGACCGTAGACGGCGATCAGCACCGCTGGCTCATGGAGCTGCCCCTCGTGGCGTTTCATCGGCGTGGGTCGTCTTCCACGTCGCGAACCGGCCCCTCTTGCGAGACGAACCGAATTGCTTGATTGATGAGGCCGGGACACTCGTTGAGAATCTGTTGCAGCACGGTGCGCAGTAGTTCGGCGTATCGCGGTCCGTCGGGGTTGAGGTCGCGGGTCCAACCTTCTGGGTCGTACCGGGCGCGCATCGACAGGGCGTACGCGATGGCCCAATAGAGCACCAGGCGGGGTTGGTTGCCTCTGGTGCCGCCGAGGTCGGGGGTCATCCAGTGACGCTCGACGGTGGTCCGCCGGTGCATCATTGGACGGTTTCCCTCTGGGAACGTCGCGTCGAGCTGTAACGGGTCGCCCCCGCCCGTGGGTGGTCTAGGTGCGATGCTCGCTGTCGCCAGCATCTGGTAGTGGTCAGGCATCTCCGTATATCTAGTCCAGGCTCGATCTCCAGCCGCAGGCGCGAGGAGTATCTGAAAGACGCTGACCGGTTCCTCCCAGTTTTCAAGGACGTCTCTTGTCTCGCCTGTGTAGCTCATCGCTGGCCATTCCTCCTCGCGGCCCGGAAATCCCTCCAGGCTCGGGTGTGCAGCGAGCAGCGCCCCGAGGGTGACCGTGGCCGATCTAGGCCATGTCTCCGAACTAAGAACCGTCTGGAGGATGCCGAAGGCCCCTCCACCGTCCGCCGGGTCCATCTCTTTCTTCGTGGCCGAGCGGGTAGGTTCCGACGGCTTGACCGTGAGGTCGGCGATATCCGGCGGCCGCTGCGGCTCTCCGGAGCAACTCAGCCCGTGAGCAGTCGGCCTCCATCCCTCGTCAAGCTTCATAGCGGCTGCCGCGACGGCGCGGGTCGCCTGGCTCAGCCCGTAGAACAGCAGCATGGGCCGAATACCGTCGTCGGCCGCACGAGCCGCTTTGAAGAGCTGTTCGCTTTGCTCCAATGATGCGGCGAACACCGCTCGTCGTCCCGTCATCGCCGGCGGCTGATCTCCCTTCGCCTTTCCGGGAGGGTCCGATCGCCAACGGCGAATTTCCGACCACGGGTCAGGGTTCAACGCGTCCACGTCACCAGCCTGTCAGCAAGAACTACTCGGGTACTGCGCGACAGCCAAACCGCGGCGGGCGCCCGTCTCGTAAGGGGATCCTCTTGCGGGGCTACTCGCCGACCCCGAAGCCGTCCTTCCTGTTGTTGATCACGGTCTGGACGAACGCCCGCTTGGCATCGGTGTACGCCTCCCGGTCGTCGCCGTATCGAGCAGCCAGGTCCCTCTTTAGTTTCGCGTAACGCTCGGCGAGAGCAGAGTCCGAGCGAAGAGCGTTGCGGAACGCCAGCTGCTGGTCCCAGCGGGCGCTGTCCCTCCTCATCACGTGAAGGTGGGCGGCCCGGTGGCCGTCGATGACCTTGACGAAGAACCGACGCCACGGCCGGCCGTCGAGATCCACCGGGACGAAGTGCCAGGACGCGCCTAAGGCGACGGCGATGTTCGGGGCGCCCTCGAAGTCTTCGACGGCGGCCTGCAAGTCCAGGATGGGCTTGGCGGCCAGCCCGGGTACAGCAGTCGAACCAACGTGCTCCACCGGAGCGACGAGCCACGGCGACAACGTGCTGGCCAGGAGTTGACATTCCCGCTCACCTCGCTGCTGCCACGCGGCATCGGGTTCACGCACCTCGACCTTCTCCGTCGCCCACGCTGGCCAACTGGTCACCAGGAGATCCTCCCGTAGACCGATCGTCTACCGGACGGCGCCCGTCAGGCCTCAATCTGAGCCAGCAGGTCGGCGTAGGTCTGGTCGACGGCCCAGAGGGTGGTGACCGTCCGGGTGTCTGGGTGGCTGGCGATAACGGTCAGCAACTGGTCCTACATCTGCGGCAGTGCCGCGAGGCCGCCGTGGCGCTCCCGGTCAGTGGCCCTTCGCCGTTTTGGCCGACCGCGGAGCGCGTCACCACATCCATGGGGTCGCTGGGTGCAGGGCTTCAGCGACTCTGTCGAGGACCAGATCCTGGTGGGGTACCGGGAGCACCTTGTCCGGTGCGACGCGGATGCCACGGCTGATCAGTAGGTAGACCATCCGAAGGGTGTGCAGCGTGTTCGAGACTCGCGCCGGCACGGGAACGGGCTGGTCGCCTGACAGCGCTTCGGTCACGGGCTGAAGCCAGGTCGCGGCGTCCTGCTGGGACAGGTCCGGCCGGGTCAGCACCTTGCCGATGGCGTGGGCTAGGCGGTCGTGCTCCTGGTCATGCCAGACCGTGTCAGTTGGTGCGAGCATCCGGGTCGTCGCGAGGTCCAGCAGTCGGCGGGGAGCGACGTCCGTCCGCCGGCCGAGAGAACCGAGCAGGTCGGCCCCGTGCGCCACGGCGTGCAGCCACCCCAGGCTGGGGTCGTGACCTCGCACGTCCGGTTCGGTGGCGTACCAGCGCTCGAACGCATCGACCCACCCCGGTTCGCACATGTCTCTTGAGGACACGATGACGTCGAGAATGAGTGACGCGAAGCTACGTGCTTGGATTTGGTCCGCTTGCAAGCGCCCCGCCATGAGGTTCCCAAGGGGCAGCAGCTGGGCGTCGGGCACCACGCCACCGTCGATCCAGGTGGCGAGGGCCGCGAAGGCAGTCTGGTCGCGGATCTGTGGATCGGGCGAGGCCAACATGTCGACGAGTTCGGCGACCAGCTCCGCCAGGGATCCGCCTTCAGGGAAGGGGAACCCGTCCGCGCGGATGCGTTGCCAATCGGTCATCGCAACAAGCTAGCAAGCACCCACATGGGCGAGCCAGCTCACGTCTCCGACCTCGATGCCTCTTTGCCGCGGTCTGGGCGGTCACATGAGACCAAGCCCGTCAACCGATCTACACCACTCGAAGGAGCCACCCTACAGCTAGCGGCAGTCCCACAAGCCGAACCTCCTACGACAACCGGGCCAAGGCCGCCAAACCGGCAACCACGAGCGTGAGCCCCGTTCCCGTAAGACCCGCCCGCGAAAATGCCCGGTGACGGGGGGTTAACCGGTGACACTGGACCAATGCCCGAACTCAAGATCGGCTACGCCCGTGTGTCGACCGACGCGCAGGACCTCACCGTGCAGCGCGAGGCCCTCGCCGCTCTCGGCGTCGACATCGCGCGGA